>Ga0265594_1000254_pt1 | contig 43717 bp, 40 predicted proteins | sample saktaG_11_FD_190147 | JGI IMG/M metagenome (GOLD analysis project Ga0265594, IMG submission 190147) | Saline water microbial communities from Sakinaw Lake, British Columbia, Canada - sak_2011_5_24_80m | ecosystem: Environmental > Aquatic > Non-marine Saline and Alkaline > Saline ... | reverse complement strand
CACGTCAGCGGCGAAACGCTTTGCGAGGGGCTGAAAAAACTGGCTCTCGAAAAATGGGGAAGACTGGCGATGCTCGTGCTGAACACATGGGGTATCAAAACGACTCGTGATTTCGGCGAAATCGTCTGGCTGATGATACGAAACGAGTGGATGAGCGCGCAACCGACCGATTCGATAGACGACTTCAACGATGTTTTCAATTTTAAAACGACCTTCAAAGACCAATTCGAGTTCCAACAGTCTTAATCAGAAGCTCACCATTTTTCAAAATTTCGACCGAATTGGCCTTTTATGCTATGGCGGTGACACGCTGGGACAGTGAAGGCCTATCTTAATTCAAGCAGATACGCATGGTCGCACCGACTTGACATGTGCTGTGGATGATATTCTACAAAACCGTAGCTCTTGTACAAAGCGATCGCTTCTTTTAAGACCGAAGCAGTTTCCAGAATCATTTTTTCGAAACCGAGCTGCCTCGCTTTCGACAACGCATCTTCCAGCAAAAATTTGCCCAGCCCTTTGCCCCTGTGTGCTTTCTTTAAATACATTTTACGAAGCTCGCACGTTTGCTCATCAACTGGATAAAGCCCATAAGCACCGATGATCGAGCCGTCTTCGGTTTCGAGCACAAAGAACTTCCCGCCCCGGCCGAAATAAGAAGACTCGATGTCTTTAATATCGGCATCCGTACACGCCGGGTCCGGCTTTAAACCATACTCTTTTAGTACCCCATAAACCAAATCAGTGATTTGTTTACAGTCTGTGTTGTGCGCAATCCTGAGTCTTAGGTTATTTATTTCTTCCATTAAGACTCCTCACATGTTGTCGCCACAATTCATACAACTCATTTTTTCTAATGCTTGTTTCAAGGGCTTCGCCGAACACATTATAAATTAGATGCCTTTCTGTAATAAGATGAACCTTGTCAAATTCTAATCGTGCTTCACGAATTAAATGTAAGCGATTCTCTTTGAGCATTGAAATACTCTTGCCGAGTCTTTTTTGCGAGGAAACATGACTTTCGTCTTCAACAATTAGCTCATTACTTTGGAATTTCTCGTATTGCTTTTTGTTCAAATCTTCGGTTTTCTGATTAATAGTATTTGAAATTATCAGTATCCAGTCTTTCTCCATGCCGTAGTCGCCCCAACCTGCGCTTTGCAACTTTTCACCAGGTCTTCTCATGGCAATTCTTGACTTTTTTGGCAGTTTTTGGTTTGGTGAATAATATGGAAGCTCTAAGAGGCTGCCTTTGGGATACTTCTCGAAAATTTTCACATCCATCTTATATTTTTCTGTTGTCGCAATAGTATGCTCCAAACCAATAATTTGTTCATCCCCAAGAGTCAAAAGGAAATCAGGCGCCTCTCTTTTAATGAACTCAATCGGGAGGACCAACTTAGATTTAATGAAACCTATTATTAAGAAAAGACATAATGCATAATTTTCATGTGCTTCTGTGCTCTCACCTAATTCGGTAATGTTCGTGACATTTTTGACAATTTCCTCAATATCTGACAGTGTTTTGAGGGGGGGTTTTATGTATTTACTTGAAAATAACATTTATTCGCTTCAGAATTAAATATCGATCACTCTGACAGTTATGCAAATCTTAAGAGAATAGTAAAATTGTTGATAGATTCTGTAAAGTAACAACTGGCTACCAGGCTATAGCCAGAATATATCACTTCATTTTGAAAATCTTCTCATTCAGGTCTATGTGAAAACGTCCCTCGAAAACTCCTTCTACCTCGCCGGTCAGGTATATCTCATTGTTGTCGCAAATTTCCACGAATAAGGTACCGCCCGGCATCTTCACGTTGATTTTGTTGTCCACCATTCCTAATTTGTAAGCCGCCCCAGCCGCCGCGCAGGAACTACTGCCGGAAGCTAATGTATACCCGGCTCCCCTTTCCCAAATCCTTATTTCGATATTTGCCCTGTCTATGACTTTCAGGAGCTGCATGTTGATTCGATTTGGAAACATATTGTGATTCTCAACTTCGGGGCCTAATTCTTTTGCCTTTTCCTCTGTGACCTCGTCCAGCGGAATCACACAATGAGGATTGCCGACAGACAGGCAGGTCACCTTATATTTGACCCGGTTTATTTGCAGTTCTTCATCCACGACTTCTCTTTCTCTGCCTCTGACCGGTATTTTTGTGCTGAGGAAGGTCATCTTCCCCATATTGATCTTAATTAAATTCGCCGAGTCATCTTCAATATATGCTTCGACAATTCCGCCTGATGTCTCAATGCTGAAATTCTTTTTATCCACATACTTATTCTCAAATAAGTATTTTACGAATATCCTCAATCCGTTACCGCTCTTCTCAGCCTCGCTGCCGTCGGGATTGAAAATCCTTAAACTTAAATTGTCCCCGCTTTTGATTGGGCCGTACAGAATCCCATCCGCTCCAACTCCAAAGTTTCTATCGCATATCAATCGAATTGTATCCGGCGTCAAATCCACATCGTGAATGTTCGGGTCGATAACAAGATAGTCGTTTCCGAGTCCATGATATTTTCTAAAATGCACTCCCATAATTCTTTGCCCTGTAACGCTCATTGCAGTTTTATCTTCAGCGATACAGTCCCCTGCACCGGACAATCTCTATACCGCTCGATATTCCATAATCATATCAAATTATGTTACTTTTGAATATATCGGCAATACAAAGCTTATACAGATAGGTTCTAAGGCTATATTGAATACATAAGATTCTTTAACCAACTGTTTTGAGTATCGCTAATTTTTACTTTTTATGCTTAACATATGTCATTGTTTGCTTGCTGTCTATGTTGAATCGTATATACTTATATCATTGTGAGCCTGTTGTAATAAGGTTACTGAGGCCCGCTCATAGCGAGACCTCATATTATTATCGGATGACTATTATAGTACTGTGACGATACGGCAGGGTCCGGTTTCATAGTATATTTCGTTTTCGCCTAATGGCTTTCGAACAGTTGCTTCGATTCCATTAAGAGTATTCTGTGGTATAGAAAAGCAATGCCGAAATCGCATGTAAAATCTTTAGGGCGGATTGATGCTTCGCAATCTTGCGAACCAGAAACGATAAAGCGATATTCGAACCGGCACCCGGAGTGGTTGCTGCAAAGCTTTATCTTTTTTATGTTTTTCTATCTGTATCTCTGGCTCTATGTGGATCTTAGACTTATATATCATGGAGCCGGAGTTATTACGAATTTCCCGGTCTTTTACAAAGGCTGGTCTTTTTTCCTGCCGTTTCTGTCATACCCGGGCGGCCCTGTCGAATATCTATCAGCTTTCTTTTCGCAACTCTTCTACTATTCATGGGCGGGAGCATTAGTTATAACAGTCCAGGCATGGCTGATGTACCTATGCTTCGACTACCTGCTGAAAGCTGCAAACTCACTGCGAAGTCACTTGATTTGTCTTGCCCTGCCGATTCTCCTGCTTGTTCTGTACACGCAGTATACTTATCACTTTGTAACAACAATGGCTTTTTTAAGTGCGTTACTTACTGCATGTTTGTACCTGAAGATTACTCTGTCACACAATAAGAATTTCAGTTGTGTTAGCGTTTTTCTAATCCTGTCAGTCATTCTCTATTATCTTGCCGGCGGAGCTTTTCTGCTTTTTGCTGTTCTCTGTGCAATTTATGAGCTGATTTTCAGGTCCCGCTGGAAGATAAGCCTGTTTTGTTTGTTATCCGCTGCTGCTATTCCCTATATTCTGGGCGTTCTGATCTTCCAGCTCAGTATCATCGATGCATTTAGCAACTTGCTGCCCTTCACATGGAAAATTCTGAAATATAATGCTCGGAAAAGAGCAGTAGTAATAGTATATGTGCTTTATCTTCTCCCGCCTTCGACACTTCTTGTATTTGGCCTCTGGCGGGCACTCGGGAAAAAGCCGCATTTTGCAAAAAAACGACCAGGCAGAAAATCAGCAAAAAAGCGTCGAAATCATATTTCCAATCTACCGGCAAAAATATTTTCCTGGTATAGCGGCTCGCTAAAACTCAAATGTGTCATCGAGTTATTGCTCTTGATTGCTATTGCCGGCGGCAGTGTTTTCTTTTCCCGCAATGATAATCTTAGAACAAGGTTTAAGGTCGATTACTATGCTCACCACAAGATGTGGCCAGAATTGCTTATTTCCGCCCGGCGAAATCCCACGGATCCCTTAATAGCCCATGCAGTAAACAGGGCTTTGTATCAGACGGGGCGGCTCGGCTACGATATGTTCTCCTGGCCCCAGCATAAGGATTATCTGTTCCTGTCCAACAAGGAATATAAATGGGTAGAATGGCAGGTATTCGATCTTCATTTGGAAATCGGCTTTGTTAATATGGCAGAGAATGCCCTGACCGAATCTCTCGAAGCGCTCGGAGACCGTCCCATGGTGTTGCAGAGACTGGCCTTAATAAATATGGTTAAAGGTAATTTGGGCTCCGCAAAAATCTATCTCGGCGCGCTTAGCAAGACTCTTTTTAATGCTGACTGGGCAAAACACTATCTTGACCTTCTGGAGACCGATCCAGACTTCTCCACGGACAAGTATATTCGGCATCTGCGCTCTTTGTGCCTGGACAAGGATCACTCCACTCATTCTCTGCCCAGGGAGGAGGCTCTTTCCTTGCTGCTGGAAAAGAACAGCCAGAACCGTATGGCTTTCGAATATCTAATGGCCTGGTATATGCTAAACAAGCATTTAGGCAAATTTGTCCAAAAAATCGAGCTTGTGCATGACTTACATTACGCCAATGTACCGACACATTATGAAGAAGCGGCTCTTATCTACGTATACGGAACAAGAAAACCACTTTATCTGAGCGATTATGAACCAAATCCTCAGATACGCCGGCAGATCGAAGAGTTTAGCCGGATTCTCAACAGTTATGGTAAGAACAAACAAGCCGCCGCCAACGAGTTAGCAAAAAAATTCCGAAATACTTATTTCTTCTATTATATATTTGCGTTCTCAAGCCCGAAAAAATGATTTAATCACATAAGCGTATGAAATTAAAATTACATAATACCAAAAAAGCCAAGCTCATTTACGCGACAATCGTATGTGCATTTATCGCTGTATCGTTGCTTTATTCCTGCCGCGGCACAAAAGTCACGATCACACAATATAGTTCCATCGACCGGCCGGCAAAAGTCCAGCCGGATTACGCCGGTAGTGTCATCCCGCCCAACATCGCACCACTGAACTTCTCAATACTGCAAGACGGTTCTGCCTATTTTGTAAAAATACACTCCGAAAAAGGAAAACCTATCGAGATATTCAGCAGGAAACCCACGATATTAATACCTCAGCGAGCCTGGCACGAGCTTCTGGATTTGAACCGCGGCCGGCAGCTCGGTCTGGATGTCTATGTCGAATCCGGTGCCGGTGCATCATCTTCCAAAGCAGAAAATGAACGTTGGTCCCGCTTTCAAACTCTCACCGTCGAAATCGCACGTGAGGATATCGATCCTTTCCTCGTATACAGAAGGATTCGGCCGGGCCATCGTATCTGGAGGGATATGGGCATCTACCAGCGCAATCTGAATAATTTCGACGAATCGCTTATATTGAATAATGGCTATTTCAAGCACGGCTGTGTCAACTGCCATACTTTCTGCAGAAACCGTACCGAAAAAATGCTGATCGGCATCCGCAGCGTAGATTACGGCAGCTCGGCTTTGCTGGTAGAAGGTGACAAAGTACTAAAGATTGGAACAAAGTTCGGATATACATCATGGCATCCGAGCGGGCGGGTTGCCGCATTTTCCGTCAACAAGGTCAGGCAGTTCTTTCATTCGGCCGCAAGCGAGGTCCGGGATGTGATTGACTTCGATTCCGTGATGACTTATTATCTGGTTGACTCAAAAACCGTAAAAACTACACCGGCACTTGCCCGAAAAGATCGGCTCGAAACGTATCCGACATGGTCAGCCGACGGCCGGTACTTATACTTCTGCAGCGCGCCGATAACGTGGGCGGATCGGAATGTCGTCCCCGAAACCTATGCCCAAATCAAGTACGATCTTGTCCGCGCAAGTTACGACATCGACAGCGACCAGTGGGGCCCGCTGGAATCGGTGCTTTCGGCCGAGGATACGGGCCTCAGCATCCTTTTGCCGCGAATCAGCCCGGATGGCCGCTGGCTTCTGTTCTGCATGTGTGATTACGGCTGCTTCCCCGTTTACCGAGAAAGCAGCGACCTGTATATGATAGACCTCGAAGCAGCTCAACAAACAGGCGAATACAAACACCGCAGGCTCGACATCAACAGCGACGAAAGTGAAAGCTGGCATAGCTTCTCGAGCAACAGCCGGTGGATCGTATTCAGCAGTAAAAGAGACAGCGGCGTATTCACCAGAATATATGTCGCATACATAGATGAAAGCGGCAAAGTACACAAGCCAATAAGGCTGCCGCAGAAAGACCCGACGTATTATGATTCATGCCTTTGGACCTACAGCGTCCCCGAGCTTATTATCGAGCCAGTCCGGGTAACAAAAGAAAAGCTGGGCAGAGTTGTTCGCAGCTCCGAAAAAATACCCATCAAGATGCCAATTACCATGGCCACACCCAAAGTTGGCGAGCCCCCAGAATCTCAGGAGCCATGGCAGACCGAACGCGAGTAATTCAGCGGCAAAAGAAAGCACCGGCCACATTCCTCAATGGCTCGATTCGCGAGAAATATATTTTTGCGTCCAGGGACAAGCGTTTATACAAATCCCGCAAATTGTCGAATTAATACCCTGTTGCGTTGATAGATTCATAGCTATATCCCGGCACGTAAAGGCATCATATATCGATTCCCGCGAAGCACCCATACTCCAATTGGGCCCGACAATTGCCCCGGCGGGACAGCGGTCCACGCATCTGTGACAGTCACCGCAGTGTGACGTATCTATCGGTTTGCCCGTTTCGAATTGTGCATCCGTCAACACAGAACCAAGCCGAACTGCCGGCCCGTATTCTTTCGTGATAAGTAATGCCGACTTGCCGATCCATCCGAGCCCCGCTCGCGTGGCAATAGTCTTGTGCTGTATGGGCATACTTAGTGTGCGAGTATCGAAATATTCTGACGTCGCTTCAATAGCCTCGGCCCGCCTGCCGCAGGTTGTCAATAAATCAGCTATCCGCGTGCATAGCTTCGCCAAAAGCTCGTTGACCCTTCCGTATTCATGGTAATAGCGTTGTGTTGGGCCATTCGATATCTCGCTGACCACTGATGGATCGAGTCTGACTGCGATAGAGACAGCGGCGGGATGCCCCCCTCTCATGTCCGCGGGCAAATCAGTAACATCCGCAAAACCGATAAGATCGCCCCCCTGCTCTTTTAACATGGTCCTTATTTGTTCATTCAGGTTCATCGTTCGAATCACATTTTCACGTCACACTAATGGTGGTCTAAACATCTTCAACCAGGATGATTTTCATTGTTTCCGTTAACACTTTAGCCTTGTGCTTGCGTTTCTCACCTGCCGGTATGAACAGTCCGTCACCCGGGACGAACATAATCACTTTTCCGTCGAAGTCTATTTCCATTTGGCCTTCCAGAACATATCCGATATGCCCTTTGGTGCACCAATCGGTTTCAAAAAATTCCTTTGTGAACTCTGCTAAACGCAGTTTTCTGCCGTCCTGCTCATGTGCTTTGAACCTAACGCCGGCTGCCGGCGTTTCCCACAATATCGTCTCGAAGTTTATTCTGTATTTTTCCATCGCATATTTTCCTGTCACCGAAACGTTCCTTATAACAATTGTCCTTTTGCAACCATAATGACCTTTCCGCCGACAAACACGTCGATTTTTTCCTGCTTGTTTTCCGCCCTGAGATAGAGCAGTGACGGTCTTGATATTTCATAGCCCTGTTCAACCCGGATGTCGATCTTGTCGTCCCCAAAATAAAGATGTTTCGCTAAATACCCGGCTAAACAACCATTCCCGCTTCCTGTGGCCGGGTCTTCCGGTATGTCATAATAGTCACAGAAAACCCGGACATTCAAGTCGTTTTCGCGATTATAAGTCTCAGGGCAAAAAATCAGGATCATCTTGGCTTTTGTATCTTCAATCAGCTTGAAACATTTATCTCTGTTAACTTTGGCCCGTTTCACAGCATCCAGACTCTTCAGCGGAACGATGATAAAAGGCAGCCCGGTAGAGACTTCCTGAACAATAAATCTATCGTCTATTTCCGATTCATTCAGACCCAAAACTTTCGAAATAGGACCCGGCTCGATAGTCAGGCCAAAAGTCGGGTCAATTTGCTTCATCCATAATATATCTTTTTCTTTTCCGCTGGAACCTGAAGTAACGGGAATCTGGCCCACCTTCAAATTAAGGATTACGGTCTCGGCGGGTTCTTTCATAATTTCGTGCTGTATTACAAAGGCGGTCCCCAGAGTCGGGTGCCCGGCAAAAGGCACCTCCGCTGCCGGCGTGAAAATACGAACATCATATCCGCCTTGTCGCGGCTGTTCGCTCAGGATGAACGTTGTCTCCGAATAGTTCATCTCCCTGGTGATACGCTGCATCTGGCTATCCGATAGAGCCGCCGCGTCCCGGACAACTGCGAGTTGATTCCCTGTATATTTTTCCTCTGCAAATACATCCAAAATATAAAAGGTCATATTCTCCATTTTTTATATCCTTTTGTTATTATTTTTTAAACACGCCATCCATTACATCGAGAGCGAACCTTGCCGAGACGGTTGCCGGGCCGCCGCCCATTTCAATGCCGACCTCGACCGCTTCAAGAATCTCCCGCGCCGAAGCCCCGGCTTTGGCGGCTTGTTCGATATGCCACTGCATGCACGATTCGCAGTCGATGACGACTGAAATACCGACCGCTATCAATTCCTTGGTCTTCTTCGGCAGAGCCCCATCGCAATAGGCCGCCTTTTCCATCTCAAGAAACGCCTCGTAAACTTTGGATTTGAGAGACAGCAATTTCTGATGCGCCTTGTCCCGATGCTCGGATATTTCTTTCAGTCGATCCATTATCGTCCTCAATTTTATCTTCGTAATACCAGTTGTTGAAATATTGCACGACTTCTTTCGGAGCAAACATCTGTATAATAAACATTTATGGAATTGTACATCGGATTTTCAACACACTTAAAATCAAATGCTCTTTCGGAAAGATTGCTCTCTTGAGACATCATTCCCCGAACAGCTTGTCAATACTCTGGTTTAGAGCCGTCGTCAGCTTACGGCATCCTGATCAGGTCAGGAATTTTAAGATGATATTTTTATAATGCTCTACACCTTTTTCAAGGTCGGCGACGTCAATATATTCATCGGGCTTGTGGCAAAGGTGTGGCTTGCCGGGCCCGAAAATAACGACGGGGCTGCCGAGTGAGGCGAAATAAGGGCCGTCCGTGGTGTAGCCTACGGCCTTGGTTTTATCAGTTTCAACAACGGAGCAAAAATCTTTAACAAAGTCGCAACTGCAATCAGTCTCCATCGACTGCATCTGGCGTATTACAGAAACGGCTGCTTCAAATTGTGTATTCTCGGTTCTCAACTTTGTGCAGATTTCTTCTAAATCGGCAATGATAGCCTGATGATCCTGCCCGGGAAGAGTGCGAATATCGATTCCGATGCTGCACTTATCCGGCACAACGTTCATCGTTTTACCGCCGGCGATTGTATTGATGCTAATCGAGCACGTACCCAACTGCTTATGCGGCTCGATTTTGATTTCGTAACTTTCCAGCTCATTCATAATCAGCCGCATCGAGCCGATTGCGTTCACGCCCAATTGCGGGGCCGAGCTGTGGGCGGCTTTGCCCTTAGTTGTAACTTCGAGCCACAGCATCCCGCGATGGGCGGTCACAATCTCGAAATCCGTCGGCTCAGGGATAACCACTCCGGCAAGTTCCGGCAGCCAGCCTTTGTCATCGACAAACCGTCTTGCCCCGGCGCTATCGGTCTCTTCGCCCGCAACTGCTGAGAAAATAATATCGCCCTGTAACTTGACGCCGGAATCGACGATTTGTCTGATAGCGGTAACAGCCGCGGCGGTTCCGCCCTTCATATCCACGGAGCCTCTGCCATATATTTTGCCATCGCTTTCAACCGCCGTGAATGCCGGGTGCTTCCAGGTTGCTTCGCCCAGGCCGACAACATCAAGATGACAGGCAAAAAGTAGTCCGGCCTTCCGTCCGTCGGATTTTATGTGTGCGACAATATTTGCTCTGGTTTGGTCCCAGCTATCTATACTGGAGTCTATGCCCGATCGGCGAAATTCGGCAGAAATCACTTCTGCTGCGGCTAATTCGCCCTTTTCGTCAGTTGTTTCAGCCTGAATGAGTTTTTTCAATAATTCTTTCATAATGAAGTAATTATAAGGCAACCAGCCTAAAATAAAAAAAGAAATATTTTTTCTTGCAAATTTAATCATAAACGACCAAAATGAAGGGCTTAAAAAGTTTTAAAGCTGTCGCAAAGGAGCTTAAATGGGACCTGTATTAAATGGGCTGCTAAAACTTCAAAGCGTTGAAAATCGTCTGCGAGTCGAAAAGGGAAAACTTACAAGATGCAGAAGGAATGTCATTATTCAGGAAAACCTGATCAGAAGCCTTCAAAACGCCCTTGAAGCCAAGAAAGAAGAAGTGCAACTAACCAAGGTTCAATTCGACCGCATGGAATTGGAACTCAAGACCAAAGATGAAATAATAGCTAAGTTAAGAGCATCACTCAACAGCGCAAAAACGAATAAAGAGTATGCCGCCGTCCTCACTCAACTCAATACTACCAAGGCGGACAATTCCAAGATAGAAACCCAGAGTCTCGAATTGTTGAAAGATATTGAGGCCGATGAAACTGAATGCAAGGATATCCAGAAACAGGTAGACGAGCAAAAAGAAACACTTGAGAAAACCCGAAAAGAAAGTGAGATACTGGCCAACAAATTCCAGGCAGAAATCGATAAAATCCAGATTGAGTGGGATCAGGTTGCACAGATCATCCCATCCAAATCGTTAGAAACATTCAAACGCGTGGCCGAAACGTACGACGGCCACGCTGTCGCGTTCATTGAGCAGCAGGGTAATAAAAAGGGACCTTATAGCTGTGGGGGCTGCTTCATGGGAATCACCGCCGAGAGTGTCAATATGCTTATGACTAAAGATGACATAATCCGCTGTCCCAATTGCACAAGAATACTTGTCCTTGGCAATTTACATGAAGATTAGAAACCAGGAGTAAGACCGCAGAACCAAAGCGTATCCCGCAGTCATTATGTGTTAGCCTAAACTCGTTTTAATTTTGTTTTTAGGAGCCAACGTAGTGCCTGATAAAATCATCGCTCATATTGACGGCGGCAGCAGAGGCAATCCTGGCCCGGCTGCTGCCGGTTTTGTATTGGAAGATTCCAGCGGGACTCAATTGCAGGCACAAGGCTACGTCTTAGGCCGAACGACTAACAACGTGGCCGAATATACAAGTCTCGTAAAAGCCCTCGAAGCCGCGATAAAAATAGGTGCCGAACAGCTCGTCGTTTTCAGCGACAGCGAACTGCTTGTCAAACAGATTAACGGTCAATACAGGGTGAAAAGCGAGCTTATAAAGCCCCTTTACGAGCAGGCTGTCAACCTGCTCGACGGATTCAAGAGCTGGAACGTTCGTCATATTACTCGTGATAAGAACAAACAAGCGGACAGTCTCGTAAATCAGGCCCTGGACGCAGGACATAACATTGAAGCCAGGCTCAAACCGGCATCGAAGAAGGAAAAGCCGATCCGGCTCGGCATGCTCATCAGCGGCGGCGGCACAACATTGATGAACATCCTCAAACACATTAAGCATGGCCTGCTCAATGCCGAGGTGGCTGTCGTTATCAGCTCACGCTCAACGGTGACGGGGGTCGAGAAAGCGAAAAACGCAGGGCTGGACGTAAAGATTGTCCGCACAAAAGACTACCCCGACATCGATGAATTCAGTAAGCGTATCGAAGCAGAGCTCATCGCGGCAAACGTTGACCTCGTCATCCAGGGAGGCTGGCTATGCCTTTGGAAAATACCGGCTCGATACGAACATCGCGTGATGAACATCCACCCCGCCCTGCTGCCGAGCTTCGGCGGAAAAGGGATGTGGGGACATCACGTCCACGAGGCGGTACTAAAAGCGGGCTGTAAAGTAAGCGGCTGCACCGTCCATTTCTGCACAAATGAATATGACGATGGGCCTATCATCGTCCAGCGAACCTGCGCGGTCGAAAACGACGACACTCCCGATACGCTGGCCGCCAGGGTCTTCGAGCAGGAATGTATCGCATATCCGGAGGCCATCAACTTATTTGCCGCCGGCAGGTTGTCCGTCGAAAACGGCATTACAAGAATCAAACCGTAACGCGACAAATCCGGATCGGGCCACGATACGCAAGCCGTAACGTATTATCAAATACGACTATTTCGACTTTGCGACGGCAGGCTCACTTTTCTCCGGCTCAGGTTCTAGATACCCTTCAAGTTTCAAGTGCTCTTCATCCTGCACGTCGATCTTGATAAGGTTCTTGCCTTTGAATTTGCCTCCCAGTACAGCTTCCGAAAGCGGGTCCTCTATATAATGCTCGATCGCCCTTCGTAAAGGTCTGGCTCCGAATTCCGGATTATAGCCCTTGTCAATGAGAAATTCCTTCGCCTGGTCGGTTAATTCGAGTTTTAAGCCGTGCTCGGTCAGACGTTTGAATACCTTGGCAAGCTCGTAATCAACGATAATTTGCAGATTCTCTCTTGTTAACGCCTGAAAGACGATGGTGTCGTCAAGCCGGTTCAGAAATTCGGGTCTAAAGTGACGCTCTACCTCTTTCTGAAGAATATCCTTCATTTTCTCATAATTCGCCTCGGGGCTTTTCTTGCCAAAACCAAAACCGGATTGATTCTTAATCAAATCAGCGCCGATGTTGCTGGTCATAATGAGAACGACATTTTTAAAGTCAATGCTTCGGCCGAAACTGTCCGTCAACCTGCCCTCGTCCATAATCTGTAACAGCACATTATAGACATCAGGATGGGCCTTCTCTATTTCGTCCAGAAGCAGCACTGAGTATGGTCTTCTTCTAATCCTTTCGGTTAATTGTCCGCCTTCTTCGTAGCCAACGTATCCGGGAGGAGCACCGACCAATCGACTTACATTGTGCTTCTCCATAAATTCACTCATATCCAGCCGGATGAGAGAATTTCTGTCACTGAACATAAACTCCGCCAGAGCCTGTGCGAGCAGCGTTTTTCCAACACCGCTAGGTCCGAGGAGTATGAAGCATCCCATTGGACGATTCGGGTCCTTAAGGCCGCTCCTGCTGCGTCTGACCGCCTTGGCCACGGCAGTTATTGCTTCATCCTGTGAAACAACTGTTTTATGCAGCTCGGCCTCAAGTTCCAGGAGTCGCTGGGTTTCCTTTTTCTCCAGTTTCGTCAACGGCACGCCCGTCATATTGCTGACGACCTCCGCAATGATCTCGTTGTCCACTACTCCGGTCGCTTCTTTGTTTTCCTCGTACCATTTTTTATGCAGTTGGGTCTTCTCATCCAGAAGCTGTTGGGCCTCATCCCTCAATGACGCCGCCCGCTCATAATCGGCATTTTTAACGGCCTCGTCTTTTTCCCTTTGCAGCTTTTCTATTTTCTCTTCCATCTGCGTCAAATCGGGCGGAGGAGTCATGTTCTTAAGTCGAACTCGTGCACCGGATTCATCGATCACATCTATCGCCTTGTCGGGCAGACATCTGCCGGTGATATATCGGGTAGAAAGCTCTACTGCTTGGAAAAGGGCCTCGTCGGTAAATCGAACCCTGTGGTGCGCCTCGTAGCGGTCCTGAAGTCCTCTAAGTATCGCCAGGGTCTCTTCCTTCGAAGGCTGCTCGACAATGATCGTCTGGAAACGCCTTTCAAGCGCCCCGTCTTTCTCAATATGTTTTCTGAACTCGTCTAAAGTAGTAGCGCCAATACACTGAACTTCTCCTCTTGCAAGAGCCGGCTTGAGCACGTTCGAGGCATCAATAGCACCCTCGGCCCCACCTGCTCCGACAAGCGTATGAAGCTCGTCAATGAACAAGATAACATTCTTTGCCCTTCGGACTTCGTTAATGACCGCCTTTATTCTTTCTTCGAATTGTCCGCGATATTTCGTGCCGGCAACCATCATTGCCAGATCAAGCACCACCATCCGCTTGCCCTTGAGGATTTCCGGGACTTGCTTGTTGATTATCTGCTGGCTCAGACCCTCGACAATAGCAGTTTTGCCTACGCCTGCTTCGCCCAGGAGAACAGGATTGTTCTTCGTGCGTCGACAGAGTATCTGGATCAGTCGCTCAATTTCTTTCTGCCTGCCGATTACCGGATCGAGTTCACCTTCGGCGGCTAATTGTGTAAGATCTCTGCCGAAGCTGTCCAGTGCCGGGGTTTTGCTTTTTGTCTTTCTGCCCATAGTCGGGGTCATCTTCATCCCAAGAGCGGCAGGTCCGTCATCCACTCCGGCTCCCAGCAGATTCAACACTTCCTGACGCACATCCTCGAGTTTCAAACCAAGATCCATAAGAACCTGAGCTGCTATACCTTCGCTCTCTCGCAGCAGGCCCAACAGGATATGCTCTGTCCCCACATAGTTATGGTTAAGCGACCGGGCTTCTTCGATCGCATACTCAATCACCTTCTTGGCTCGGGGTGTTTGCGGCAGCTTGCCCATTGTGACCATATCAGGCCCGCTTTTGACCAGCTTTTCCACTCCGAACCGAAGCTTCTTTATGTCCACATCCAGATTTTTCAGAACCGTAGCACCCACTCCGCTGCCTTCCTTAACCAGCCCCAGAAGGATGTGTTCGGTCCCTATATATTCGTGGTTAAAACGCTGGGCTTCCTGGTTAGCCAGCGCCATAACCTTACGTGCACGGTCTGTAAAACGCTCAAACATTTTTTACCCCGAAATATAGTTTAGAAAAATACCGATTTTCCTGCTGTCGCCGTTGGATAAACACCAACGTAGGATAGCAATCGGCGATAAATAACATTTAATTTTTATTTTTCTTATTATATAGCACTCAATCAGTCTGTCAAACATGCAATATCTGCTCACTGCCTTGCTTATCAGGACTGTTAATACATATCTTTATATAGCTCAGACTGAGTTGATGTTCACTCTCGGGCCAACATTTTCTTTATTCTCAATTTTATCGGCAAAAACAGATGCCAACTTTCCGATTACACGCACAAAAATCCAGATTTTGGACACCGAAACAGGCTTATCCTTGCGTGTTGGTACAAGCCCATTATGCAGTGCGGCACCTAAGAAATCATTTGGAGCCATATCGAATTACACGCCGGATTTTGAAAATAAGGATAAAATACACCCATCATCCGGTTCATTAGCAGGTATCCTGATCGGATTTTCTCTTGCCGCCCCCGAACAGAGGGCAGAGGACCGAAAGCAAAAAGAATCAGGTACGAACCGTCCATCGAATAATCCCTCTGTCGTCCATCGTTCATCCGGTCTCTGATTTATGACTTCCTTTCTACCCATTTGGGTGTAGACAGTTTTTTGAAAATTGGCTTTGTTTGGCTTTGTTTTCTTACTGGCCGAAAACACATTTATTTCCATATGACCTTATTTTATAGTTACTTACAATATTTTAGCCTTTTGTAAATTGGGTTTGTTTTGCATAAAAGGCTCTTTCTATAAAGCTGCAAGGGCACAGAGCCACAAAAGCAAACAGATAACAAACTTATATACTCAAACTGACCGATTTTGAGCCGAATAATATGGTAAGTTGTTCAATAACAACAACATAACACGACTTGTCATTCCCGCACCTGCTTTCGCAGGTGTAAACTTGTCCCCGCGAAAGCGGGGAGCGGGAATCCACTACATCCGTTACATTCCTGGATCCCTGCTTTCGCAGGGATGACAGCGCGAATCGGTCAGTTTGAGTTAAATCTGAAACATTAAATACCTCGTCCAATTCTCTTGCTCCGCTGATTACTGCTCCCTTGATTTGTCATTATCGATTGACGATTGATAATTCGTTCACTCACCACCCATATCGTATTTGTTATATACATATTATACGTGACTGCCGTTTGTTCATCAAGTATATTTTTCAGAATAATCCGGAAATGTCGAACAGATTAGTCTCCCTATTGGTGTACTGGAGTAAAGAAGAAAATTGAGCTTTCACGTTGTTCGGATGAAAAATCGTTCACGCAGGTGTCGAATTCGGTTCACGGCACGCCGGGATGAGCAGATCTGCGTCTACCGGACCACGAACTATTCTTCTGGTTCAGTCCGGATTGAGAAGCAACTTACCCATTAATCGGAAGAGCTAAATATACATGATTCCAGAAATGATTGTTATGGGGCTGTTTTAGTGCTGGATTCAGCAGTCGCTAAAGTGTGCTGTGAACCCAGTTTGTCCGGCATATCTTGTTATTTGGAATATATCTGTTGTCTTCGGCCTCTTATATTTTTAGCCCTGGCTGTTATCATCCTCAAGTAACTTTCTGAGGTATTGATTTTCCCGGCGAGTCGCTTCAAGATCGAAGACCTGGTATTTAATACACACTCGCAGATAATCCAGTGATTCCTGCAGACTATTTATGCTTTTTTCAAGCTTTTTGCGGTTTGCCTGTGCTTGTTTGGCGAGTTGAGCTAACTTTCTATGCTGCGGGTCGGCTGTCTCACCAAACTCTTTGACCAGTTCGTTAAGTTTGTCTTCAAGGTTTGTTTCGTCCATCAAATCACTCTCCTCACGAATACACGTTCCATATTAAGACCCCCCACATATAGAGATCCCCCAAAACCTCATGATTGTTAATAGAGCAAACTCCATACCCAAATGCACAAGTACTGGTTTTTTACTTATATTCGCGACTTGGCCCGATAAAAAGGCATTCTTCGCTAAATTATATGTTATCCATAAATTTTGTTCCTATACTTCGAAAAACGACCGTTATATTGATTAAAATTGCATGTTGCGGAATATAAACATCCCTGGTATGCCTGCTTTTCATCGCTTGGGGTAACGGCTGTATTGGATATTATTTAGGGCATTGTTGATTTTGCTAAACACAGATGTTGACATCCCACAACGCTCACGTTTTATCAATCCAGTAGTTATACCAATTGGATTTAGTTCTTGCGCCACACAGTTATTCCCGGGAAGGCGGGAATCCAGTTTTTGTTCCAACCCGGAGTCTTAGCAAAGAGTAAATCGCTGTTAATGAGCAATATTCCATTACTACAAGCACACATATTAAATACAATTGGTATCATATGTGCCCTTCCATGTATGGATCGGGCTTTGAGATGTCAGCGATCAAACACCTCCTCATCCTCTTCTCGCCATGCCGGGTCAACTATGCATAGAAACTTCAGATCGGAATTTCCGGTGTTTTCAATGTATTGTACTGCGTCAGGTGGAATATAGATTGCGCACTCGGGCCCAACCTCAAAACTCTCCTGATCTATATGCATCAAGCCTTGTCCGGCCGTCACGTAGTATACCTCTGAGGATTTGAGCTTATGCGGCTTAGTCTTTTGGCCGGCCTCAACTTTTGCATGAGCGAGGCTGTAACGAGTCAGTATATCTGCTTTATCAGGGTGCAAAAGCTCACGCAAAATCGAACCGTCGCCGGCGATGAACTGCTGGCAATCTTTCAGACGCTTAACGAACATTACAAGCCTCCAAGGAGTATCGATCCCTCTGTGAAGAAGGTCCCGGCAACACAGGCCGTCAAAAGACAGGCCAACGTCGCCGCTATGAGGGCACGAAACGCCGGGCCTCCGATGTTGCGGGCCTTTTCAGGTGCCAGCGCACAAATCCCCCCCACAAAGATGGCCATTGAGGCAACATGAGCAAAGCCGCATAACGCATACGTGATAATCACTGCTGAACGTGGATGATGCAACAGATTTTGCTCTAAGACAACGGCAAAATCCTTATACGCCGTAACCTCGGTCACAACGATGCGTTCACCGATAATTCTGGAAGCAACGCCGGCGTCGGAGGGAGGAATCCCCAGGACTAATGTGAACGGGTAGAAAATGTATCCAAAGATGGCTTTCAAAGACCACTCACTCTCAAAGCCGATTAGCGGATTTACCTTTGCCCCCAAAGCAGATAAGAACAGGTCAACCAACGCAACCAAACCCAAAACCGCGATAAGCAGAGCCACAATTCCCACGATCAGCTTCACACCGGCATTCGCTCCGTTGATAATCGCCTCGAAAAGACTCGACTCTTTCTCGTAGAATGGTTTAACATGCACACCTAACGTCTCCGGAGTCCCGGCTTCAGGGAAAATAATCTTCGACATCACCAGCGCCGCCGGCGCTGAAAGCAACGACGCCGAGACCAGGTGCCCGGCGATGGTGGGAAATTGATCCCTCAGACTGAATACGTACAGCGCCAAAACATTCGACGAGACCGTAGCCATACCCGCGGTCAGAATTGTGCACATTTCCGAATTGGTCGCCCGGCTCAGATACGGTTTGACGGTCAGCGTCGATTCAATCCCCACAAAAATATTGCTGGCCGTGACCAGAGACTCGGCGCCGGATATCCTCATCAGCTTCGTGAATACATAGGCGAATCCCCGAATCACCAAAGACATTACGCCAAAATAGTACAAAATCGCAATTAGGGCCGAGAAGAAGATGATAGTAGGAAAGGCCTGAAAAGCCAGGAAAAAACCGAGGGACTCCTCCCCCGCCTCATTGGTCTGTCCCGGCGGCAACGCCAGTCGTCCGAATACTAATTCCGACCCGGCCGATGCAGAATCCAGAACATTAACAACGACGTTATTAACGAACCGAAATACTTCTGTCCCCGCCGGAACAAGGAAAATGAATGCAGCAATCAGTAGCTGCAATCCGATCCCCCAGCCTATCACCCTGAAGTTCATGTTCTTTCTATCGTTTGATAAAAGCCACGCAAAGCCGAGCAGAACAAACATCCCTGCGAAACTGACAAGATTGTAGATATCCATTTTTTATCCCCGAGATAGACTGTAACCGGACCAGCCACCCGCTGCCGCCTTCGGGACCATCCATTTTCAAACCATACAGTATCCATAATTTGTTCATCTGTCAAATCAGAAGCAACCCTCCATTCCGCCGACACAACCTGTTGGGATTTGATTTGCCTGCCAACTTCTTACGGCTATAATGGGTTTTTATGAAGGATCAAGGACGGGGAACTGTCCGGCCTGTGTACAAGCATGTACATTGAGAATAGCCGTCAAGTCGCTTTGAACATTTGATATGTGGAGGTAATATTCATGATAAGCACCAAATATGATATGAACAGACGCCGGTTCATGCAGGTTGTTGCCGGCTCAGCGGCGGCAATGGCACTGCCTCGAATCCCCCTGAATGCCGCCGAGACGACAGGCAGGCAGCGACCGAATATCCTCTGGATCAGCACCGAAGATATCAGTCCCGATCTGGGCTGTTACGGCGACAGCTACGCTGTCACGCCTAATATCGACAAACTCGCTGCCCGTGGCGTCCGCTATACAAACGTGTACTCACACGCCGGAGTTTGTGCACCGACGAGATCGGGAATTATCACCGGCATGTATCCAACCACTCTCGGAACCCACCACATGCGCTGCAAGGGTGTGCCGCCGGCCTATGTAAAATGTTTCAGCGAATACCTCAGGGCGGAAGGTTACTACTGCACGAATAATTCCAAGACCGATTACCAGTTTGACCCGCCAGCGAGCGCCTGGGATGAAAGCAGTCGTAAGGCACACTGGCGCAATCGCGGTAAAGATCAGCCGTTCTTCGCTATCTTCAATTTCACAACTTCGCACGAAAGCCAGATCCGCAACAGAAGTAAAGCAATGCTGAAGCGTCTGGCAGAGTTGAAACCGGATGAAAGGCACGACCCGGATAAGGCGGTGCTGCCCCCCTATTATCCCGATACGCCGGCGGTTCGGCAAGACTGGGCGCAGTATTACGACATTATCACGCTGACCGACAAGCTGGTTGCCGACGTCCTAAAGCAACTTGAAGACGACGGCCTGGCCGATAACACAATAGTATGGTTCTGGGGCGACCATGGTCGCGGCCTGCCGCGGGCCAAGCGGTGGATTTACGATTCGGGCCTAAAGGTTCCGCTGATTATTCACGTACCGGCCAAATGGCGAAAGCTCGCAATGCCGGACAATCCCGATGCGGTCAATCCCGGCACCGTAAATGACGACCTGGTTGCCTTCATAGATTTTGCCCCAACGATGCTGTCATTAACCGGCATCAAAATCCCAGATCACATACAGGGCCAGGCTTTTCTCGGCAGCCAGAAGGCCGAGCCTCGCGAATATATTTTCGCCGCCCGTGACCGTATGGACGAAGCATACGATCTGATTCGTGCCGTGCGTGATAAGCGCTATAAATACATTCGCAACTACATGTGGCATTTGACACGCGGGCAGGACATCAATTATATGAACCAGATGCCGACGATGCAGGAGATGCGGCGGCTCAACGCCGAGGGCAAGCTCGAAGGCCCGCAGAAGCAGTATTTCGAAGAGACCAAACCCGTCGAGGAGCTCTACGACACCGCAACCGATCCGCACGAGGTCAAAAACCTGGCGGGCGATCCGAAGTACAAGGATGTGCTCCGGCGGATGCGCGTAATCCACGCCAAATGGGTCAGGGAGACTGGCGATATCGGGCTGATTCCGGAGCCTGAGTTCGACGAAATGAAACGTCCGGGCGGCGAATTTCAAAAGACTGCCGAGCCGGTCTTCTGGGCGCCGAAATGGCAGCCGGGCGAAGCTACGCGCCGCATAACAATCGCCTGCCCTACGGCCGGAGCTTCAATCGTGTATAGAATCAGCACAGCCGGCCAGGCCGAGGGAGACTGGCGACTCTACACAAAATCCGTATGGCTCACGCAGGGCAAAATGCTGCACGCAAAAGCCTGCCGCATAGGCTTCAAAGACAGCAAGCAGGTCCAATTCAAATTCGACGATGAGGTCTCGACGCCTCGCCCACCTATAACTCCGGAAAAGGACGAGCAGCACTGGCGCAATAAACTCGCCCGGACAGACCTGCTCAACCGGCTTCGCAGGATAAAGGAACTGGACGGCCAGGGCGAAAACGCAATACCCGGATATTTCGAGGCTCTGGCTGACGAATACGCTTCTGTCCGTTACTGGGCTGTCGTAGGCCTGCATAATAACTCAAAAGGAGAAGTGCGCGCAAAAGCCGCGTGTGAAAAAGCACTGAATGACCCTGCGGCGGTAGTTCGCATCGCCGCGGCCCACGCGCTCTGCGACTGGGGCGAGGAGGAAAAAGCCCTGCCCGTATTAGCAGCAGGTTTGACCGACAAAACAGACAAGGCAAGGCTGCACGCGATTATAGCACTGAACAAAATCGGCGAGAAGGCCCGGCCGCTGTTGCCGCAGATAAAGGCCGCTCTGAAAGATTCGGACAACTACGTCCAGCGCGTCGCACAAACAACAATGGAGCAGCTTGGGGACGCATAAATTGGGATCAAAGTAAGCAAGGGGACAAAAGATGAATATGAAAAGATTCATTGCATGCGTATTGATCGTATCAGTTATTTGGCTTATTTTCCCTATTCCCGTATATGGATTGTTCATGAGATTTTTTGGACTGGTTCCGCCGAGTGGTTTTCGAACGCTGGATTTGGTCTTTATGATTCCAACTTCAATTTTAGGAGGATTCATCTTTGTCCTGATATTCTTCCTCGCCAAAGGCTCAAAACTCGGACAAAGTGGATTATTATACGGCTTGTTATGGTTTCTTGGATTTAGCGTCGTTAGTGAAGTTGGATTTTGGATCGCGCTCAAATACAGTCCAATCATGATGATAGCAGGCATAACCTCCGGGCTGGGTCATCTGATAAACGGGATTATCACTGAAAGGTTGAGCAAGAAGTGGTAGAGAGTATATGGAGAAGGCTTTAGAATTGTATAAGTAAATAGGCACACAATACATGGTTAAAAAAATTCGTGGGTGGCTTGACAAACTGAAAGAAAAGTAAAAAGGCAAAAAAAAATTAGATTGCTTCGCGGTGCTCGCAATGACGCGTTACATGGCAATTATTTGAAGGAATTAAAGATGGGAAAACGTATATTATTTAGCACGGTGTTAGCAATTTGTCTTGCGGCTTTGGCATTACGTGCCGGAGCCCAGGAGTTGGTTTCGAACCCTACGTTCGAGGCGGAGCAGACGGCTAAGGTGCCAACGGGGTGGTCTGTTTGGAAGCCGGCGTGGGAGAAGGCGGCTTGCCGGGTGCGGGCGAGTGCCGGCGGCGGTTTTGTTGTTGATGGGGCCGATCCTTACGCCGTGGGCGGATTGGTTCAGGATATTAACCAGATCAAAGGCGGACAGGCATACGCAGTCAAATCGGTCTGTCTGTTACGAGATTTTACTGCCCCCTACCAATCGCTATTAGTACGTGTAAGCTGGATGGGCGGCGGCAAATTGCTGCACCCGGCGGGAGTGCTTGTGAGAGGGCCGATTCTTGAGGATGGTATTGCTAAGTTCGACGATGTTCTCGTCGCGCCGGAGGATGCCGATAGCGCCCGTTTATCGCTGGAGGTCAAGTGGCCGCGGGGCGGATTGGTGCTCTGGAAGAACGTGAGTATTCAGCCAGCCCCGGTGCCCAAGCCGAGAAAGGTCAAAGTCGGCACGGTCTATCTGCGGCCGAGAAACAGCACGCCTCAAAAGAATCTGAAACTCTGGTGCGAACAGATTGATGCCGCGGGCAAGCTTGAACTCGATATTGTCTGCTTGGGCGAGGCGATTATGGCGGTCGGCACGCCGGCGACCATGAAAGATCGTGCCGAGCCGATACCGGGGCCTGCCAGTGAGGTATTGGCTAAGGCCGCGAAGCGGAATAAGATATGGGTAGTGGCCGGTCTTACCGAACTTGACGGCGATATCGTTTATAATACCGCTGTGTTGCTGGACCGCAGCGGAGAGATTGCGGGCAAGTATCGCAAGGTCCACCTGCCGCGCCAGGAATGGAAGCAAGGCGTACGGCCGGGCAATGAGTATCCGGTTTTCGAGACGGAATTCGGCAAAGTCGCAATCCAGATATGTTACGACTGGTTCTTCCCCGAAGCGGCGGAAATCTTCGCCCTCCATGGAGCGGAGATTATCTTCGCCCCAACCTGGGGTAATACCCTGCCCGATAAAGGCGGCCGGGTCGACGGCGAGTCGACCTTTCGCGTTCGGGCGCGGGACAACGGCGTCTTTATGGTACCATCGGTCTATGACGGCAACAGCATGGTTATCGATCCGATGGGCAGGATTCTGGCTTCGAACGAAGGTAAAGACGGCGTATTCTGGGCTGAGATCGACCTGAACAAACGCGAACTTCTCGACTGGGATGGTCACTGGCGTTCCATCGGCCCGCGCCACCGCATGCCGCAGACCTATAAGGCTTTATCGGAAGTCTCGCAATAGAACAGAACTCCGGGCCGGACGTAGCAATAAACAGGTTGTTTTGCCGGGCAGGGTATGATATTTTGTCTTCCGGAATAGTTTTAGCTTTAGGCGAATACTTTTGAAAGATAGATTACAAGGCAAATTTATAGTTCTCGACGGCCCGGACGGCTGCGGGAAGAGTACGCAGACAGGGCTTCTGGTTCAGTGGCTCGAAAATGAGGGCGTACCGACCAGCCGTTTTCGCGATCCCGGCGATACCTCCATCGGTGAGAAAATAAGGGAAATCCTGCTCAATCCCGAACACCTTGCGATGGATACGAGAACAGAATTATTATTGTACATGGCGGCAAGGGCGCAGCTCTGGGCGGAAAAAATCGCCCCGGCATTAAAAGCGAATCACTGCGTCGTGCTCGACAGGTGGCTGTCCAGTACATGCGCTTATCAGGGCTATGCGGGCGGCTTCGGTACCGACAAAGTGATAAGCATCGCGACCGACTGCCTCGAAAGAGTATGGCCCGACCTGACCATTATTCTTGACGTGGATCTTAAGACTGCTGCGGGACGTTTGGACCGGCAATTGGACAGGATGGAGGCCAAGGGTGACGGCTACCACAAAAAAGTGCGCAAGGGATTCCTGCAACTGGCCGCCGAGCACGAAAACGTGCTGGTAGTAGACGCCGCAGCCGGGATCGAAACAGTTCACGAGAAGATATTGCAACTTATCTCAGAAGCGAGTTTTACATAAATGTCATTCAAAGATATTTTCTGCCAGGACAGGGCAATCGACATTCTGCAGCGGGCCTTCGCATCGGACAGGTGGGCCCATGCGTATATCTTCGCCGGAGCCGAAGGCATTGGCAAATTCAAAACCGCCCGTGAATGGGCCAGGCTGCTTCTATGCAAAAAACCCGTTATAGAAAACGGCGTTGCCGACGGTTGCGGCTCGTGCCAATCCTGCAGGCTCTTAGAAGCCGACTCAAATCCCGACTTCGCTCATATCTACAAGGAATTGCGGGAATTTACCGAAGAGGGCAAAGGTAAAGCAGCACCGATCGACTTGCCGATAGACGTAATCCGGGAATTCCTGATAGCGAAAGTCCCGACCAGGCCGACGATTTCGCAGAGAAAGGTCTTCGTCGTCAGCGAAGCTGAGAGGCTGAACAACTCCTCACAAAACTCCCTGTTGAAGGTCCTCGAAGAGCCGCCCGAATATTGCTGTATCGTGCTGCTGTGCACTCGCCTGGAAAAGCTCCTGCCCACGACCAAATCGAGATGCCAGACAATCCGGTTCGGCCCGATAGACGAAAGCAAGATAATCGGAAAATTAAAAGAAAAGGGACTTGAAGAAGAGCCGGCCCGATACTTCGCACGCCTGGCGCAAGGCAGCCTGGGCGAAGCGTGCCAATGGGCGGAACTTGAGTTAGCCGGCGCAAATCTTTACAAAGCCAAAAAGAAGTTGATAGATTCTTTAGTCAGCTATGAACTGGCCGAAACTCTGGACCTGGCACAGGAGCTTCTCGCGGAAAGCAAGAAAATCGCCACCGAGTGGACAGACCTCGATAAGACCACCAGTAAGGCCGACATCAATCGAAGGGCTATGAAGATTATTGTTCGGATAATCATATCCGCCCTGCACGATGCGATGAATCTAAACGTAACCAGGGCGAAAGAACCTGTCAATTTCGACCAAAAAGAGCAGATAGAGAAGCTGGCGGTCCGTTTCGACGCCGAGCCGGCGGCGGAAAAAATCTCCGATTGCTATCGCGTGCTGCGATGGATCGAGTCCAACGTCAATGAAAAGCTTATTTTCGAACAGCTATTGTTAAGTCTTGCCGATTCTGATACAATTCAGGTTTAGCCGTAGTAGTATGTCAACTTCGATTAGGTAGGTTGTCATTCCGCACTTGATGCGGAATCCAGGATGCCAACGATTCTGGATTCCCGCTTTCGCGGGAATGACATGCTACAGAATCAATCGTGACGGAGTAGTAGTATAACGTAAAATTAGTATGAATATAGGTAGTGTGGATGTCAAAAAACTCGGAAACAAGGGCCAAACAAACTAAGCATAAAAAATATATCCTGGTTCGATATGGGCGTATGAGCACACTCGGCCTATTCGAGCATCACGAGACCGGCATAACCAAAGTGCACACTCGTGTCGTGATAAAAACTAACAGAGGCCTTGAACTTGGTTACCTCGTAGGCCGGTTCAGCTCCTATAAGGCCGGTCAATTCAGACTAAGCCAGGAGCAGCTAAAAGAGTATTTCAATAACGAAGATGTAGATATCTCGCAGGGTCAGATTGGTAAATTCATCCGCTACGCAACCGCCGCGGATATAAGCGAAGAACGGCACCTGCGGAAAATCGCAAGAGAAGAGATGGAATACTGCAGGCGTTTCGTCAGGGAAATGAACCTGCCGATGAAAATAGTCGATTCAGAACACGTGTTCGGCGGCGAACGCATCATCTTCTACTTTATGTCCGACGGGCGGGTGGATTTTCGCGACTTGGTCAAGAGAATCGCACAGGAATATCAGACGAGAATCGAAATGCGGCAGATCGGCTCCCGGGATGAGGCCAAACTTCTCGGTGACGTGGAAAGCTGCGGACAACAATGCTGCTGCCAGCGATTCCTCAAATACCTCAAGCCGGTCAATATGCGAATGGCGAAGATGCAAAAAGCCACCCTCGATCCGGCCAAAATCTCCGGCTATTGCGGAAGATTGAAGTGCTGTCTGCGATATGAGGACGAAACCTATACGGACCTCAAGAAAAGACTGCCGAAAAAGAATACCAGGGTAAAAACCAAAAACGGCCAGGGCAGAGTTATAGATACCCAGATATTGAGTCAGTTAGTTATGGTCGAATTTGAAAGTGGGGAGAAAATCGCCGTTAGTCTCGAAGAGCTTGAGATACTCCCCCAGTCAGCAGCAACAGATCAAAAACAGAATAGCAACTCGAAGAAAAAAGGACAGAACGATAAAAAATAGTTATCCCCTGTGTGTGATTTCAGTCGTCAAGGAAGAAAAATGCCTCGCAAGATCATCGTAACGTCAGCCTTACCTTATGCAAACGGCCCGATACATATAGGGCATTTAGTGGAATATCTCCAGACGGATATCTGGGTGCGCTTTCAAAAAATGTGCGGCAATCAATGCCTCTATTTCTGCGCCGACGATACGCACGGCACGCCCATTATGATTAGCGCCCGGACGGCGGGCATCAGCCCTGAAGAGCTGATCGCCAAAGTGCATAAAGAGCACAAGGCCGATTTCGACAAGTTTTATATCGAATTCGATAACTATTACTCGACCCATTCGCCCGAGAACAAGTATTTCAGCGAACTGATATTTAACCGTCTGAACGAGGCCGGCTCAATCGTTACACGGGACGTAGAACAGACTTACTGCGAAACCTGCAAAATGTCACTGCCGGACAGATTTGTCCGGGGCACATGCCCGAAGTGTAAAGCAGAAGATCAATATGGCGATTCATGTGAGGTTTGCAGCTCTACGTATCAACCCGCCGATCTGATAAATCCCTACTGTGCAACGTGCCGGAACAGACCCGTGCTGAAAACCTCCGAGCATTATTTTTTCAAACTTGTCGATTACGAGCAACAGCTCAGAGACCTTATTGCCGGGGGACATACGCAAAAGTCGGTGGCGAACAAACTCGATGAATGGTTCAACTCGGGCCTGAAAGACTGGGACATATCCCGCGACGGCCCATATTTCGGATTCAAAATACCGGGCGAAGAAAACAAATTTTTCTACGTCTGGCTGGATGCACCTATCGGATACATAGCCTCGGCCAAAAACTACTGCGACAAGAACAACCTCGATTTCAACAGTCTCTGGCCCGGCACCGGCTCGGAAAAAGCTGACGGCAGCGAGTACGAATTGTATCATTTCATCGGCAAGGACATTATGTACTTTCACGCGCTTTTCTGGCCTGCGATGTTAATCGGTTCCGGCATAAAGACCGCCGAGAAGCTGTTCATCCATGGTTTCCTGACCGTTAACGGCGAGAAAATGAGCAAGTCCCGCGGGACATTTATAAAAGCAAGCACCTACGCCAAACACCTGGATCCCGAATACCTCCGGTATTACTATGCAAGCAAACTAACCGACAGCATCGAAGATATAGATTTCAAAATCGACGACTTCATGAACAAAATCAACTCTGATTTAGTCGGCAAATTCGCAAACCTGGCATCCCGCTCCGGCCCTATGCTCACAAAGAAACTCGATTCGCAGCTTGGCCGGCTCGATGAGCAGGGAAAAGAGCTTATCGACAAGCTCACCGCCGCTAAGGACGGGATTATAGGAGATTATGAGAACCTCAAATTTGCAGCAGCCGTCCGGTCGATTACCGCCCTGGCGGATGAGGCGAACCGGTATGTCGAGCAGAATCAGCCCTGGGCGACAGTAAAAACCGACCTGGAAAAAACACGAACAACTTTAACCGCCGTAATCAACGCCGTCCGTATCCTGGCGATTTACCTAAAACCCATCGTGCCCAAATATGCTGAAAAAGTGCAGCGGTTCCTCGATGTTGAGACGCTTTGTTTTGCAGACCTCGATACGGTGCTGGAAGACCGCAGGATAAACGATTTTGAACGATTGTTCGAACGAATTGAAGAAGAACAGGTGAATGCAATGTTAGAAGAGAGTAAGGAAACTCAGGCTCCTCAGCCGGCGGCGACAGAACCCGCCGAGCCGTTCAAGCCGGAGTGCACAATTGATGATTTCGCGAAGATCGACCTACGAATCGCAAAAGTTCTAAAGGCCGAATCAGTCGAAGGCGCCGATAGACTGCTGCGGCTGGTTCTTGACGTGGGCGGACCGGAAAAAACAGTTTTTGCCGGTATCGCCACTGCTTACAAGACAGAGGATTTAACCGGAAAAACCGTAGTTTTCTTCGCCAATCTCAAACCCAGGCAGATGAGATTCGGCCTTTCCGAAGGAATGATCCTGGCGGCCGGCACCGGCGGAAAAAATATCTTCATGCTCAGCGCCGACACCGGAGCAAAACCCGGGCAGGAAATACACTAAAAATACTCGATGTCGAGCATGTGCGGCAACTCTTCGAGGGGGCAACCGGAACACCTGGCCTTCGTCTTGCAGAATTCTTTGCCGGCCCTGACCAGCAGCGCATGGTACTCGTTGAAAAACGGGACATCCTCCGGCAGATTCGACTGAAACAATTCCCGCAACTGCTCATAATCGGCGCCCGGCTCGATAAGTTCGTGCCGCAAGGTAATTCGAGCGGTGTAAGCATCCACGACAAAAATAGGCCTGCCCAGGGCGTAAAGCAAAATCGAATCGGCGGTTTCGCGCCCGATGCCCTTTATCGCCAAAAGCTTTTCTCTCAATTGGTCAGTGTAGATGGTCTGAAGGTTTGCCAATTCGCCTCTATAATTGTCAAATAGCCAGTTGACGAAGTTTTTAAGGCGTTTTGCTTTGATGTTATAATAGCCTGCCGGACGGATGAGTTCGGCGAGCTGCATAAGGTCGATACGATTAAGCGCATCCGGCGTCAGATACCCAGCGGATTTCAGGTTCGCAATCGCTTTTTCGACGTTGGTCCAGTTCGTATTCTGGGCCAATATCGCGCCGGTCATAATCTCGAACGACGTTTCGCCGGGCCACCAGTGCTGCGGACCGAACGCATCGAAAAGAAGTCGATAGATTTCAGATAATGTTTCGCTTATCATAATACTATAGTCACACTGAAAGCACCGGCACCTTTTCGGCAGCCGGCTGCACGAACGAAAACCATTTCTGCAACGGCTTTAGGATACCATTATTACCCAGGAACTTTTACAATAAGGTTAACTATTGTATTTTCGGCTTACTTGAAGTAGACTCTGCATAAATTCAGCAGTGGTAATTAAGGAACACCCGCAGAGAAAAGAGGGCATGCAGCCACAATTTAGAAATGGGAAAAGCAAAAAAAGCTAACAAAACGAAAAAGCCGCACAAGTTCAGCACGGGGCAAATGTTTAACTTTGCACAAGATTCCTATCTTGAGAGGACATCTCGCCCGATTTACGCTATAGTTTTTTTGCTGCCGTTTATTATCTTCTATGAGTTGGGAACGTTTGGCATTAATACCGACATCCTGAACCAATCGCAGATTCGGGTGGTGGCGTTTGTCTGGCTGCAAAACCTGCTCGAGTCGGTAGGTTTTGGCGGCAAATTCGCGTGGGTAGCTCCTCCGCTGGCGGTTATAGTGATATTGATAGCAATGCAAATCACGTCCGGCAAGCAGTGGCGTTTGTGGTTGGGCGATATTTTGCCGATGGCAATCGAATGCGTCCTGCTTGCAGTGCCATTGATTGTCCTGACGATGTTTCTAAGTAGCTCCTCCGGGGCAGAAAGCAACATCGGCCGGCTCGAAAATAGTGCTATACGAATCCAGACCGTGGCGCCGACAAACGGCTCTTCGGTGGCATACAATCGTCTATCCTCCGCCACAGGCCAGACAGGTAAAGATCAACCAACACGGCCGATATTGACAAATATTGTTACCGGTATAGGCGCAGGGATTTATGAAGAGCTTGTTTTTCGTTTGATTTTGATATGTATTTTGATGCTGCTTTTGCAGGATGCTCTTAGATTGAATCATAAGAATTCTATTGTGCTTTCAGTTCTCATTTCAGCGACGTTGTTCAGTGCACATCACCATATAGATTTTTTCAGCGGGCAGCCAAATGCCATAGATCCCTTTAACTGGACAAGGTTTGCTTTTCGAACAATCGCAGGAATTTATTTTGCAGTTCTTTTTGCAATTCGTGGTTTTGGGATTACTGCCGGTACTCATGCCTTTTACAATATTATTGCAGTTTCTATTACCGCCCGGTTTTTTCAGTAGCGTAAAAGCATAAGGCAGCCATTATTTTTTAATATTTTCCAAAATTTCTTTCCTATTGTTACTCTTTTAGGTCGCTGAGCTTGCATCAAAATCGTCCTATAAGGGCTGATATCGGCCTTATCAATACTAATATCAGCCTTGATTATGTGTCTTAATTTTGGTATAATAACAGCAACCTGGAAGTCAGAATTTTGTGTTAGGGCATTAAATATGGAATTACCACAAATCAATGTAGCGATTGATGAACTGATGTTTAGTCTTTTTCAAAGACCTCTGCATCCGGAGCTTTTCCAGATTTACGCCAACCGGCAATTAAATACCGAAAAATACGAGGCGATCATCTGGGTGACGGGATGCACACACGTCGTTAGTGTTTTCTCCGGCGATATCTGCCTTACCGAGTGTGTAAGCGCTCCCGGCCAGATGCTGCCTTCCCGAGGATTGCTCGAACGTTTTCAATTCCGCGGCCCGAGAACTCATAAATGCACTTTGAGCCGGGGCGTAAGTTATATGACTGATTTTCAAGTCGAGAAAATGAGTCCCAATCTGTACAAGCAGAGCCATACAGACCTTGAGCGATTCGCGCGAAACCGGGGCGTGTTTGTAAAGTTCCCGGAATTGGAAGTCGACAAGCTTCAGCCGTTCTGCTATGTTGACTTCGAGGCCAGACGAACCGAATTGCACATACACACTTTTGCCGCTTATCCCGACCAGGTGACAATGATTAAGACCCAATCGTTGTTCGATTTTCAGTAATACGAACGTAAGCTGATTTCGTGTATTGAAGTTCTTTTTCTTCTGTTTCTATACGGCTGTGCCATCCCATTTCGCCTTGAACCTCCTAAATTGGTAAACGGCACTGATAATTTCCTATCTGTCTATAGAAATGTCTTGTCTCTTGCGGTTCTTGTCCAAGCAGCCGAACAAGACAAAATCGGATTATCACGTTCTTTTCCTTTTTTGAGTCCAGTCGGTTAGCGCTCGCCCATCAAGTCGTTGCGTCGTATTGCCTTCTCGCACATATACTTCGTTATCCAAATGAATGATATCTTCGCTTGCCTGGACATCTACTCGGCAAACGGTTCCTTCCTCTAATCTCTCAAACGATATATCGATTTTGCCAATAGGTTGTGGTTCAAAGCGTTCTCTCAAAAAATTTCGTATCTTTTGCTGGAACTTGTCGTTGTTACAATGCCTCATAATGCTAAAATCCCGCTCGATGCCCTTTATCTTACCAGAATCGTCCACGCCTATAAGCAGCGTTCCGCCTTCGGCATTTAGAAAGCCTGCTATTGTCTTTAATGAAGAAAGTACTATATCCTTGTTTTTCTCCTTCTTCTGGGTGTCATATTCAAGCGTCTCCTTGAATTCGAGAGTGTGACCCTCGCCGTATTCAATGAGTTTCAATACAGGGACTTTGGTAAACTCCCTGTAATCCGGCATGTCCGTTTTTACCTGTCCTTCTTTTTCCTGCAACTTAATTTTCTGCACTGGTTCTGTTGGACTTTGCTTTTGCTTAGCTTCGATTTTCATCTTGTATTTAATCTTCTCAAGCTCGTGAATCACATTCGCCGAGTATTTCGGTTTTCTCGGTTCTGTCGATTTCAGTGCAGCTTCTATAATTGCCCGCTCGTTTGCGCCCCATGAACCATTGACTTTGAGGTAATCCCACCAAGGGGAAAACAGCATATCGACTTCATCTATGAGGAGTTGTATCGGCTTCGGCCAACCATTTTTAAGGATGTTGATTCCTGTAAGGTTCGTCAGGCGTTCTCCTACTTCGCTCTCCTGCGTTTTTCTATTTCGTTCCCATTTTCTGCGGCGCTGCTCTTTAAGAAGACGAGGTTTTAGTTCAGACCTTAGAGCTTCTCTAATCTTGTCGAGGCGCTTTCCTTCCTCAGTCCGCATGCCCTGCTCATCTATGACCTGAATTTCTTCATCCCTGTAGAATTGTGGTATAACATCTAAGAGTCTCTGTAGATCGCTGGTTGAAAGCGCACGTATTCTATTTAGGAAAATTACTTTAAAGCCGCCTATGTAGTCCTCTATCGATAGCGGTTCACCGTCTTTCTTAGTGTACTCCAATGGTATATCCTGCCCTTTAACAGCTGCCCAAACAATTGTAACAAGCTTAATAAGATCGACAGGCTGTTCATCCATTGGGCCATACATAAGTTCACCCAAGGCGCTCACAACCTCGCCAGAAGCCGTCTTCGTCCTCTTAGTCTCCTTCTCCCAAAAGGCGGATGTAGCCTTTTCCAGGGCTCTGACTTTCTCAATGATCTGCGAAATGTCCTCTATGGTTGGAATGTTCATACATATAATGCTAAATATTTTCGGCTCAAAAGACAAGGATTTTACTTGTTTGGCAGCCTCAAAAGGAGTATATTGAAATCAGCGAGTAAAGCAACATGGCTGCACGGAAGCATTGATACTCCTATCGAGATCGCTAAATTTGTTCAAAGGTCGGTACCGGTTTTTGTGCGGTTTTTCTGAAAGGGAAGTCATGGTGAAAAAGTATCTTACGCTCTTCCTTCTGACACTTTCAGTTGCTTCATGCGCTCCGGAAGACAAAGTATCTGTGAAAGCTACACCGTCCGAAGTAGTCGAAGGGAAGTGCCATTCGGGTCAGGGTTTAATTGTTGCAATCATTCGTTTATAATCTCGATGTCGGTGTTGTTTCTTTTGTTCAAATTCTGGAAGTGCCATTCGGGTCAGGGTTTAATTGTTGCAATCATTCGTTTATAATCTCGATGTCGGTGTTGTTTCTTTTGTTCAAATTCTGCTACATAGCGGCTCACGCCATGCAGCACACCCATATTGAGATTTTGGCTCAGCCACCCATTTGTTACAGCCGTATGCCGTTTCATATAATGGGCGATCATCACCTTCCAAGCAGCGGACTTGCTGCCGCTATCAATATCTTGCTGGTTCTTGTCATGATAAGACAGCATTCGCTCCACCAAACGTTCCCAATAGAGTTCACGAGCTTCCTGAGAGATATGACCAATTCTTTCCACACCATCAATGCGATCATCGGTTACGAGATTCTTCTTGAATTCACGGGTCCCCAAGGCCCATCCGCGAGACATATCTGCAAAGCACTGCTCCTTCTTAGCCGGGTTGGACGTGGAAAGCCAATCCAGATACGCTAAATACTTTCGACGGCCTGATGGTGTATCCGCCAGGTGCCCAGCATAATAAAGACAACTCGAAAGATTCATCCGATCCCAACGCTTTTGCTTGTGTAAAAGATACCATAAGCTGGACCAACGCCAACAGCCCAGTTTCTCGGTATCCTCCAAGCCGGCCCGTAACGGATTCAAGTGAATATAGTTCACAAGAGAGCCAAGGTAGGCATCACGTTCAACAACCAGACTCTTATAGCGTCCCTGAAAAACATGTCCCCGCTCCCTGACCGATCTATTGAAGCGATTTGCAAACGTTGATTGAAGCCACTGCATACCAACAGACAAGTTCGCATCGGGTGTTTCAACGCAAAGGTGGTAATGGTTGTCAAGCAGGCAAAAGGCATAGAGAATCCAGCCTGCTCGCTCGCAGGTTCTGAGCAAAGTTTGCTCAAAAATACTCTTGCTGTTGTCAGATGCAAATACGTCATGGCGATAATTGCCGCGATTCAAAACGTGGTAGATTGCACCTGGATATTCTATACGCAGACTACGTGGCATAATAAAGGTAAAATAAGCACTCGTTCGGAGTCTGTCAAGCAGGAATTGCAATAATTAAAGCCTGACCCCTATGTGTCTCTGAGCGAGCGCAGTCCTTCAGCGCCGAGAACTCAGTCACTTTTTCTCGCTAATTCGCTTTGGCGAGACAACATCCCACCGAGCCACAGCATTTTCTATGCTATGGCACACCCTCCAAAGTATATACTATTTAGTAGTCCTTAAACTTTCTCATCCACTCAGGCCAGTCTTCGGGCTTCACGCCTCCGGCTCTCGTCCAGGGATTCGCCATGTCCCACTGGAGATGCCACTTGAGCGTCCAAAGCTCTTTGATCCCGATTTTTCTAACCGACCAATCCAGGAACAGGCCGTTTATATACCCGTTGTGCCGGTTCAAGGCTAATCTTCCCATGCCGGAATTGTGTATGCGCTCGGAGAATGGCGGCGAACTGTGCCAATCAGGGTGACAGTATGGATATTTGCTATCGAGAAGTACGGGGATGTTTGTCTTGCCTCTAAGAGGATAGATATCTATACCTCTCAGCATGGTTGTACGCGTGGGCATGGGGATAGAAGCATTAAAATCTTTACAGAACAACCAGCCGTTGAATCCATAGCTGGAGCGAAACGGCCGGCCCGGACCTGTCATCTCCCAGGCTTCAAATGTTTTGCCAGGACGTCCATACAAACGCGTTGTACTACTGACCCCAAAAGTGGATATAGACCTCCTGCATCTGACAGCCATGGGGCAGCAGGCGATACCTCTGGCTTCAACAGGTCGTAATGACTGCTCGTCTTCGCTATCGGAACTTGCTATAGCACCGCGTAGAAACCATATAATATCCAAATCGTTATCATAGATGGGAAAGCAGCCCCGGTTATCCTCCGTATACAAGTTAAGAATTGATCCCCATTGCTTAAGGTTGACTTGACAGACGACTGCCCGGGCCTGGTTTCGGACTCGCTGAAGCGCCGGTAGTAGAATCGCCATCAACAGCGCAATGATGGAAATCACCACCAAAAGCTCAATAAGTGTAAATCCCGCCCCATTAGAGAGGTTTCCTCTAACTCGTCCCGCCAAAAACCACCTTTTCCGGCCGGCAATCCTTTTGGCCCACCGGCCAAATCTTCTCGCCCCGCACATCATGGCTCTGCCTCTTATAGACAATGATCTATTTGACCAACGCCCTAATTACACCTGATGCATTCCGCAGTTGAGCTTGTCTGGTAGATTATAACATAACAGGTCGCGATAACGCAACCCTTTTTCTCTAAAATAAGGTGTATGGAATCAAAATGCAAGAAAAAAATCCCAGGTGTGACAACCCTATGGCACTCCGAGTGAAAATAGTTGCCAAATTAAGGAGAAATCAGCCTTTTTAGAGCAAAAATCGGCATTAAAAAACCAATATACGAACCGGCATCGAGAATCGGGTAGCAAATGCCGTCTCACGGAGACCTTGCCATTTACTATTTACGATTTACTATTGATTATTTGATTTCTTCTCTGCGTCCTCGGCGTTCTCCGCGGTAGATATGAAAACGCCGTGTAATGGAGATTCATTTGGATTATGTCGAAATTTGCCCGCCTTAATGTGTAATATTTCGTATAATACTTAACAATATAGTATTTAGTGTATAGTATTTAGTATTTAGCAACTGGTGAGTGGAGAATCGAGAACATTGCCATTGATTATTTATTATTTACCCCGTGAGATGGCGGCGTTGCCTATCTCATGGGGTGAACTATTGATTATTTCTCTTTGGTTCAAACAACAGGGTTAATCGGTGTAAATCCGTGTCGAAAAAAAGAGAAAATAATGAAAAAAACAGGTGAAAAAGAGAAGAAAACGACGAAAAATTGAGCTTAAGTTGAAAAAACAAAACCAAAGCCGGCCTTTGGCCGGAAATCCTAAGCACTAAGCTCTAAATCCTAAACAAGTTGAAAGGGTGTGTTTGAAAAAACAAAGCCAATTTGCGGTAGGGTGAAATTGGCGCAAAGTCTTATTTGAAAGGATATTATGGCAATAAATCAACCAGTGGGCTCAAAAAAAACAAAGCCAATTCAAAGCCAAACAAAGCCAATCTTATTTAGCCCCCAGATTTTCTGGGGGTTGAAAGACCAAGTTGAAAAAACAAAGCCAATTTGCGGTAGGGTGAAATTGGCGCAAAGTCTTATTTGAAAGGATATTATGGCAATAAATCAGCCAGTGGGCTCAAAAAAAAACAAAGCCAAACAAAGCCAATTCCGGCAGAGTCGACTGGCAAATTGGCTAAATTGGACGTAAACGAGACCATCGGCATTCCACTGCGAGCGATCTGAAAAATCTCGTGTGAAACTAAAAAAGCAGCTTTGATATTTTTTTTGAAAGACCGGCTGTATATATGCTATTACAAAGGCATAAATCTGCAGAGGTGCCAACGCAAAATAACTCGAATGCAGCCTCGTGGTCAGGCATCTATCCCGTAAGCTTTGAGAACACCTTTAACCTTATGGTATCTCGGCCTTAAAAATCGAAACAATTTAGAAGACATGTATTCACTGGAGTGCACACATAACAATTGATTTAGATTTGCACTTCCCTTGAGAAAACTTGCATAGACACGCAAGCCATAAGGCAGAGCAAAAAACCTCAATGGATAAGGCATCGAATTCCAGACAACATTTAACAATCCCGTCCACCCAATTTTATCGTAGATGCTGTTCCTCTTCACTCCTTTAACCATAACCCTGGACTCCTTCCCGTCGTAACTACTTGAAATTTCCTGTTTCAAACACTTCTCTACACTTATGAGTCTTTCGGCTTCGTTAATTAAACCATTGCACCAACGCTATTTTTGTATTTTAGACTCATGTGTACGATCATTTAGTATTTATCAATATATAAATTCGCAGTCAAGAAATAATATTGAATATTGTGGCAAATAACATTAATATTTTAGGACTATGACTTAATGGAAGAGTAGGAAGGCACAACAAGGCCTTTGTATTTAGCCTATTTTATCACCCCTCTATGCTTAAACTGGCAAGTGAAATATCAGAATATCAACTATTTTGCATTTGGACGTTCTGTTTAAGGACATCCAGCTTGCTACGGATCTCTTCAGACATTTTACTGTTTGGAAAGTCGTCGATAATATGCTGCCCGATTTCGAGCGCGCCGACCCATCTTTTTTCGGTTACGGCGATGGCAAATTGCACACCTAAGTTGTGAAGTTTGGTGCGGAAGACATCTCTTGCCGCTTCCTGAAGGGCTAATCCTTCATTCGGAGTTAGATACTGGTCAAGCTCTTTCAGAATTTCCAGGCTACGATCTGTCTCTTGGTTTTGTATAGCATCATCCCACACGGCAAGCAATATCCTTTTACGCTCCTGCTTCTTATCAAGCAGAGTTTGTCTCGTCGCTTTTGCCTGCTCATTCTCAGGATTAGCCTTAATGAGCCCTTCAATCTGGGCACTGGCCCTGCCCCACTGACAATCATCCAGCAGCTTATCTATATGCGCCATGACCTGACTTAGCCGTTCCTGGTCGGTTGCATCATGGTAGCGGCTGGTCTGTACTCTTAGCTGCTCGGAAAGATCCTTGTATTCCGGCCGTTTAGCAATTTCGTTAATTATTTCTTCGGCTGCACTAAAATTCTGCTGCTGTAGCTTATCAAATACGGCCTCCCGCAAAGACTGCCTGTCAGCATCACGGAATGCGATCGCCTTGGCTGTTTCGCTTACGCGTGTGCTATGATTGATTTGCGCCAGCCCTGAGCCGATCTTTTCCAGGGCACTTGTAACTTCCTCAAGTTTAGCACTGTTATCTCGAAGCGCATCGAGTATCTTGAAAACTCTCGATAGCATTGTCAGAAGTGCGCTGATAAACACTAAAGCACCGAGTATGAATACAAGCTGGCGCAGCAAATCGGTTTGGGATTTCTGGAAAATGTTGGTAAAAAGAGTTAGTACTACCACAATTGCAAACGCGACACAAATAATCACTACATGCCATTTGAATCGCCGAAAAAAACCGTCATTTTCAGAGCTCATGGCATTCCTCTTGAAAAAAAATGACTTTTCACAGCTTATATCTAATCAGTTATAATACAATAAAATCGTTTCTTTGTCAACAATTGAAAAATTGCAATACGCAAAAAACATGGTTTTGCCCAAAAACAGGGTGGTTAATCGTTATTTACAACACTTTAAGTGGTTTTTTAGAGGGTAATAGATATGAAAGCTATTAAAAGAATATTAGTTTTATTGGCGGCCATAATGGTTTCAACTAACTCATTAGCGATTGATAATCAGACAGCAAAAGAAAATATGAACAAAAAAATCATCGTGGAAGGAAATAACAAGTTTGCTCTGGAGCTTTTCGCGAAATTACAAAGCACGAAAGGAAATCTGTTTTTCTCGCCCTATAGTATCTCAACAGCCCTGGCAATGGCTCATGCCGGAGCTCGTAATGAAACAGAATCGCAAATGGCCGGAGTGCTGCATTTCCCTGTTTCTGCGAATCGAAGAACGGACTCATCATCGAAGCCCTTGCTGGACAAACAGCAATTCGCTTCGTCATTTGGAAACATTATAAAAGACCTAAACAACAGAGGCCAAAAAGGAGGTTATACTTTAACTGTCGCCAATGCCCTTTGGGGCCAGAAGAATTACGGATTTCTTGAGGATTTTCTGCAGCTTATTGAAACCAGCTATGATGGACGGCTTAACGAAGTAGATTTTGTGACTGCCGCGGAAACCGCACGCAAAACTATCAACGCCTGGGTGGAAAAAAAGACTAATGACAAGATCAAAAATCTTATCAGTGAAGGCGTTTTGGATTCGATGACCCGGTTGGTTCTGACAAATGCCATTTACTTTAAGGGCAATTGGGCGAGGCAATTTAAAGAAAACAGGACTAAAGATTCACCTTTTACTCTTTCCGACGGCCACAAGATTGACGTTGCAACAATGAACCAGAAAGCAGAGTTCGGCTACATGGAAACCGATACCTTCCAGGCTCTTGAACTGCCCTATGTGGATGAAGAGCTTTCGATGGTTATTCTGCTTCCAAAACAATTTGACGCTCTGGACGAATTCGAGAAAACACTCACGCCGGACAATCTTACACAATGGCTGGCCAAAATTTACAAACGCGAAGTCGTGGTTTTTGTGCCGAAGTTCAAGATGACAAGCCAGTTTAGTCTGGCTTCCGTGCTCAAATCGATGGGAATGAAAGATGCTTTTTCCTCGGGCGCAGATTTTTCCGGGATAAACGGTAAAAGAGACCTCTTTATCTCGGCGGTCATCCACAAAGCCTACGTCGAGGTCAACGAGGAAGGCACAGAAGCGGCAGCGGCAACAGGTGTAGTAATGAGGCTGACATCAATCGGGCCGGCCCCGATACCGGTCTTTCGAGCAGACCATCCATTTTTATTTCTGATTCGAGACAATATGACAGGCAGCATTTTATTCATAGGACTAGTCGCAAATCCGAAAGCTTAACGTGTAGCCTGCTCCCTAAAGTAGTGGGCATACTAACGGTCAGCAACTTTCCCAGCGTCAGATTGCATCGACCCGATTCCAAAACATTATCCGAATGCTTACACCACCAGAGAACACATTAGATCATCATCCACCATCTAACATCTTTAATCCTTCTGCGGCCGATTGCTGCGCCCATTCGTAAGATGGGTACGAGCCGACAACTTCCTGGAAAGACGCCCTGCTCATATCGGGCTCGCCCAGGTCATAGTAAGACCAGCCCCTGGTTATGAGGACCTCAGCACATACCTCCGCCTGATCCCTGAACTCGGAAAGAATGCGATCGCTTTCAACGACAGCCCTTCGGGGATCCCTGAGATACGACTCGTAGATCCGGGCGATGCCTGAGCGGGCTTTAGCACATGCCTGCCTATCGTCAGGGAACCATTTGCACACAGCCTGAAAAGCATGAACCTCCTTCTTCCACATTCGCAGGCCACTGCTGCCCCATGTGTTTATCGCATAGAGCCTCTGCTCTTCACCGGTAGACATCTTCTCTATACCGTTGAGATCTGTGCCCAACCAGTCGGGCGGTAGTTCTGCTTGCTGCCACGTCTTTGCCGGTGTATGGCTGTTCAAAATCATCAGTACAATCACCGGACCAGCAAATGCAAAGTTCATCAGTACGTGCAGCGCAATGGGGCTCCAGATCGTCTTGCGCCATTCGTATACTCCGGCCAGAGCGACTCCGGAGACAAAGATGATAAATAAGTAAATGACATTGGTCTCCGGCATACGATAGTGTAATAAGACAAAAACCAGAGCCTGCAGCACTACTGCTATTATGGGTGCCATGCGCCTTCGTAATGCGTTATACAGAAGCCCTCGAAAAAGCAATTCTTCCGCAACGGGACCGATGGTGAACATCGGAACCAACAGCAGATACAATCGCGCATCATTCGGTGCATCGCGCAACCCCGAAAGCACGAAGCTTTCTTCGACCGAACTACCGGTCACATTGTAGAGAATGACCATAAAAAGCCACTCCACCAAGATGAGACTAACAGCCAGCGGAATTGCAAGACCTGATTCCTTCAGCACGAGGCCAACTGCAGGCCGCCGCAGCATATCTCTTTTATGCGCAACCCACAGCGGGAAAAAAAACATCCAACCGAACATTAATATCCAGAGCGCTACACCAACTGCATAGACCAAGTAGATCAGTCCCACGAGGCTCAGCATGTAGAACACAACTCGGAAGATGGCGATAACGCCCAGCCCAATGCAACAATCCTTGAGCGACCATGGGATCTGGCGAAATGTATCCCGGCGTTCTTCGTCCGGAATCGCCGCAAGATGTAGCTCTGCTTGCCCTATGTCAGGTTCGTTCATTGATCTGATTCCAAAGAATCATTCATCCGCGTATCCCGTGCTCTATCATCCGCTCAACCGAAGGAATATATTCTATTTCAACCCGAGTTTTTGGCCCTTTCCCAACAGGGCGATTGATTCGTCTATTCTTCGCTTTTTTGTTTCTGGCCTTTTTGCAACGGCGATCCAGCCGATATAATGCTTTCGATAAGATGGTGCGAGCTTATCGAAGTTCTCTTTTGCCTTTTTATTACGAGCCAGTGCCTTAGCGAATTCCGGTGGGACATCAACTGATATTTGAGGCCGGGGATCTTTGTCCCAGAGGCCGGTTTTCTTTGCCGCCTTAATCTTCGCCAGCCCGACCTCGGTCATTCGCCCCTGCCTTATCATTTTGTTGGCTCGCTTCTTGTTAAGCGGTGACCATTTGCTTTTATCCGATCGCGGCGTGAATTTCCGTGCATACCTCTCGGCGTCCATTTTTTTTATGATACTGTCTATCCACCCGAAACATATTGCTTCTTCAACGGCAGCTTCATACGCAATCGTCGGCCTGGATGTCTCTTTCTTATAGAAAACCAGCCATACACCGGCTTTGGCGGCATGATTCTCAGAAAGCCATTCGTGCCATTTATCTCTGTCGGTTACGTATAATTGCTTCATTTTAGGAATAAACGAATAATTATAAATAATATATCCATAACCTGGGCAATTATATTCTCGGCCGAGCTTTGCTCACTCTCAAGCTCCGCTTCAAGCCCAATTTTGGCAAGCGCAAGATTCTCATTCATCTCCGGGCGGGGCAGCTTCTCGACTCTTGGAAACGCTTCAAGCTCATTTTTGTCAAACCATATCAATTGGCACGTCCTGCACAAATCAAGATGGATCCGACGATTGTCTCTGCTGACCGTAAATTCCTTCAGCATCTGTACGCAACAAGGGCACTTTCTATTCGACAGAGTGCTTCCGGTAATTGCTTCGAGCCAGATTCTCCTGACAGTGTCATCTTTCAAATACTTTCGCAGCACTGCCACATTTGCCGCTACGCCCGAGCACACTTCACATTTCCATAGCGATCCTTCGGCGACCCGCATCGGGCTCAGTAATGTCTTACATTTAGGGCAGATCAAATTGTTTACCTCGCAAATAGGCTAACGAAGAAACCAATGGCTCTGTAATTCCCTGCTGTCCGGCTCATCGGCTTATTCGCCCTTATCAAGGCGATCATGTTCAAGCCGTTTTCCCATGCTGACAACGTCATCGATATCATACCCTATTGCTTTATAAAATTCAATGACACCGGTATTGGACGTCCTGATTTGAAGGTTGATTTTAGGACAGCCAGCGGCCCGCAATAACCTCTCGGCCTCCCGCATGATCTGCGTAGCAAAACCTTTACGCCGATACTCCGGAGCGACGGCCAGATAGTTAATCCAGCCCCGATGGCCTTCATAACCAGCCATACACGTCGCGACAATCTCGTTTTCGAGTTCACCTACTAAGAACCACTCCGGATTCACTCTAACTTTTCTCTCGATGTCTCGTTTCGGATTATTTTGCGGAGCAACGAGACCGCACTGGGTCCATAGATCGATTACATCTTGCTGATCATTGGCATGATATTGTCGGATTACAAAGTCACTCATATTTGTGATTCGAACGATAAGTTAAATAGCTGCATTAAGATGGTTCGACTCTTACAGCGTATCAGTTCTCATTATTACAAAGTTCAATTGTATGGTCAATCAGTTCTATCCCACCAGGCCGACCATGACCCGGCACAACAACCTTTGCTTTCGAGTACTTTTCCCTGACCTTTTTAAGAGTAGCCGGATAATTTATCAGGTCAGCTTCCTCGGTGTTACCGAGATTCCTGGCGTTCAGAGACTTGACCAGGCAGCCGCCGAATAATATTTTCCTCGCCGGGATCCAGGCCACGATATTGTCAACTGTATGACCACCACCTAAGAAAGCCAGCTCCACATTCGTATCCCCACAACTCAGAGACATTCGCCCGGTAAACCAGTTTTTAGGAGTCGGATTATTAGTTTGCCTCAATATCTCGACGGTCTTTTCCAGAGCAAAGGAATCCGCTCCTCGTCTATGTGCCTCGGCCAAACCCCCGGCACAGTCGATATGGAAATGGGTGGGCACGACTTTTTGAATTGTAGCTTTATGCTCACGAGCAACCCAGTCAAACAGAACCCCGGCCTGCTCATCTGTCCAGGGCAAATCTATCATAATCGCATGTTTACCATCTATGACAATCAGCCCGTTAGCCGGCACGTTTTTGTAGCCAGCGATATCAAAATACGTCGTGTGAAGCCAAATCCCTTCGGCAAGTTTTATTACCGCAACATCATCAGCAAGCCTTATCGCGGAATTGTTTGGTTCGGAGCCCGTGATTTTAATGCTGATACCGAACACACAAACCAGCAACAGAACCATAACTCTTCCGGCAAAAGGAATATTACATATTATCTTCATTACATACTCCTACGCGACTTTGATAGGATGTTTGAACTCCCCATATGGAGGACTTTACCCGTGATCCGGCTTAGCGGCAGCTTCGGATCCTATAACGGTTACACCAAGCCATATTTTCGCTATGTGAACATCATTGAAGACTATGACGTTTTGGACATCCGGCATGACGGAACGCTCGTATTGTTGCGCGTTATTGAACGAAGAGTTTGTCCTCACAACTATAGCCAGCTTGCTGCCTCGTATCCTTTTGGGATCATTGAGAATAAGCTCGCGGATATCCCCAAATATTTCAGGAATTATCTGTGATTCCGTGATCTCACGCACATCAAAGATTTCACTGAAACCCGGCTTGACGCAGTCATCCTGAGAGATGTCGTTTATGTATTGGTGGATATCATCGGGTATCA
>Ga0265594_1000253_pt1 | contig 43800 bp, 51 predicted proteins | sample saktaG_11_FD_190147 | JGI IMG/M metagenome (GOLD analysis project Ga0265594, IMG submission 190147) | Saline water microbial communities from Sakinaw Lake, British Columbia, Canada - sak_2011_5_24_80m | ecosystem: Environmental > Aquatic > Non-marine Saline and Alkaline > Saline ... | reverse complement strand
ACCACTGAGGTGGGCCAGAACCAGATGTGGGCGGCCCTCCACTTCGACGCCTACACGCCGAGGACGTTCCACACCAGCGGCGGCCTGGGCACCATGGGCTGGGGCTTCCCGGCGTCGATAGGCGCCAAGGCGGCGAAGCCCGATGTCCCCGTCGTTGACATCGCGGGCGACGGCAGCTTCGGCATGACGGAGAACAGCTTGGCCACGGCGGTCGAGGAGGAGCTCCCCGTTATCGTGGTGGTGCTGAACAACAACGTGCTGGGCATGGTGGCCCAGTGGCAGAGGCTCTTCTACGACAAACGGTACTCGGCAGTCAAGCTCAAAGGCACCCCCGACTTCGTTAAGCTGGCGGACGCATACGGCGCCGAGGGCGTCAGGGTGGAGACCATGAAGGACTTCAGGGCAGCAGTCAGGAGGGGCATCAAGGCGGACGTGCCCACGGTCATCGATGTGCCCATCGACCCGGAGGAGAACGTGATGCCCATGGTGCCGCCGGGGATGGGTCTCAAGGACACGCTCATGGAGGCGGACTAGGTGCCCCCGAGCACGGTGAGCTTCCTTGTGGAGAACCAGCCGGGCGTCCTGTTCAAGGTGAGCAACCTTTTCAGGCGAAGGGGCTTCAACATCGACAGCATCACCGTCGGCGCCCTGGAGAACAGCAACTACAGCAGGATGACCATCACCGTGGACGCAGACGCCAAGACGCTACACAACCTCATAGAGCAGCTGGACAAGATGCTGGAGGTGATCAAGGTGAAGCGCCTGGACCCGCTGCGCACCGTGCGCCGCGAGATGCTGCTGGTGAAGCTGGGGACCATCGACCCCATGGCCAGGGAGGACGCTTTACGCTATATTAACAACCAGCATGGGCTCATACTGGACATCGACGACGAGAACATCATCGCCGAGATCACAGGTGAACCTGAGGAGCTGGACCAGTTCCTAGGTTACGTAAGGGGAATAGGCATCGTCGAGATGTCGAGGACAGGAGTGACCGCCATAGAGAAGGGGCGGCTAATGCTAGGTGAATGAATTGGTGAAGGTATACCACGACGAGGACATAGACGATTCGGTCCTCAAAGGAAAGACCGTGGCCGTCATAGGCTACGGCAGCCAGGGCCGAGCACAGGCCCTCAACATGAGAGACAGCGGAGTCGACGTAGTAGTCGGGCTCCGGCCAAACGGAAAGAGCTGGAGGAAGGCAGAGGAGGACGGGTTCAAGCCCATGACGGTCCTGGAGGCCGCCGAGAAGGGCGACGTAGTCCTCATGCTCATCCCGGACATGGCACAGCCCATGGTCTACAGGGAGGAGGTGGGGCTCGCCATGAAGAAGGGGAAGGCGCTGCAGTTCGCCCACGGCTTCAACATCCACTTCGACGAGATCAAGCCTCCGAAGGACGTGGACGTCATCATGGTGGCTCCCAAGAGCCCCGGCCCCGAGATGAGGCGCCAGTACGAGGCGGGCTTCGGCGTGCCGTCCCTCGTGGCCGTGCACCAGAATGCCTCAGGGAAGGCTCTGGAGAAGGCGCTGGCCATAGCCAAAGCTCTGGGCTCGGGAAGGGCGGGGGTCATCGAGACCACCTACAAGAACGAGACCGAGTCCGACCTATTCGGCGAGCAGGCGGTGCTATGCGGAGGCGTCGACCAGCTCATCAGGCGCGGATTCAAGGTACTCACCGAGGCAGGGTACCCGCCAGAGCTGGCGTACTTCGAGGTCTGCAACGAGCTCAAGCTCATCGTCGACCTCATCTACAAGAGCGGCATCGGAGGCATGTACAGGGCCGTCAGCGACACCGCCAAGTGGGGCGGCATGACAGTCGGCCCCATGATCGTGGACGACCACGTCGAGGAAAACATGAGGAAGGCGCTGAAGGGTGTCCGTGACGGCAGCTTCGCCAAGGCGTGGATCGCCGAGAGCAAGGCGGGGGCCAAGAAGTTCGACGAGCTAATGGCCGAGTGCGACGCCCTGGAGATCGAGAAGGTCGGCAGACAGGTCCGCAAGATGAGCGGCCTAGAGAAGTAGCGCTCACCACTTTTATCATATCTCCCATATTTCTTCCCATGGAGCTGAGGAAGCTACAGGCGCTGTCAGGCGAAGACGTACGTAAAAACGGCGAGTAGAGCCTTCTATACCGGAGATACCAATCTGTCACACCTGTCTAATACTTCATACGCGGGGTCCAGACCCCCCATCGACTATGCTAATATTTAGCCAAAGATAACCCCAGATGGTTAAAAATGACCCAGAAACAGAAGCTGACCCTCGAGAAGCTGGACGAGGAAGCAAGGAAGAGGCTCGGTGAGCTCAAGAAAGCTGGGGCAGAGGCGTCCGTCCAACTGAAGGAAAACCTCGGAGACCTGAAGAAATACACTGACGCGGCGGCGCGGCGGCTCGGCGAAGGAGGCTCCCAAGTGGGCGACAGAGCAAAGAAGGGCTGGACGGAGCTCATGAGCAGGGCCAAGGAAGCCCAGACCAGCCTCCAGGAGTCTGTGGAGAAGAGAAGGAAAGAGTAGGCACCAATTTTTTAGTAACCGGCGACGGCAGCAGACGCCTCGAACCCGGCAATGAATCCCAATGAAGGCATCCAATACAATGCTACAAAGACTGGAATCAAGCGTATTTGAGAGATGGAAGAGAACGACCATATCGTGAACTCACGGACAACATCTTCTAGAGTATGATTCACGAGGCCGCGGGGCTCGAAAACATAATATCCTCTCCATCACCGTGAATCACTGTGACCGATATTGATTAGAGAGAAGACCTTTGACGCCGGAGAGGTTACGCTCAACTACGCCGAGGGCCCGCCCAGCGGGCCTCCCTTGCTGCTGCTTCACGGAACAGCCAACCGGTGGCAGGCGTTCACGCCACTCCTGCCTCACCTCGTCTTGAGGTGGCACGTATACGCCCTGGACCACAGGGGCCACGGGGGATCCGGGCGAGCCAAGCAGTACGGCTTCGGGTTCTACTACGGTGACACGGTGAGCTTCGTAGAGGAGGTGATCAGGGAGCCCACGGTGGTCTTCGGGCACTCCCTGGGCGGCCGAATAGCCCTCAGGATGGCGGCCGACGACCCCTCCTCCACGATGGCTATCATACTGGGGGACAGCAGCCTCAGCCCCCCGAGGCCCAACCCAAGGATGGGCGGCGGCTTCACGGAGCTTGCGAAGACCATCGAGGAAAACGGGACGGTGAAGGAGATATACATGGCCCTGAGGAGCAGGGCTGGGGAGGGCTTCGACCCGGTCCACGGCCTCGCCAGGGCCAAGAACCTGAGCATGGCCGACCCAGCGATGCTGAGGAGCATAGCCGAGCACATGGCGGACCTTGACTCGCCCTACAGCCACTTCAACGGCTACGACCCGGACGATCTGCTGCCCAGGGTAAGGTGCCCCACGCTCATACTCCAGGCGGAGAAGGGGATGCTGAGCGACGAGGAAGTCGAAAAGGCGCTCGGCATACTCGCCGAGGCCTACCACGTCAAACTCGCCGGGATGCCCCACGAGTTCCTGACGCAGCAGACGGAGCCCGTCCTGAGAGCCGTTACAGCCTTCCTAGAGACCCTCAGGTGAGCCTCAGAGGAAGACAAACCGACGACAAGCGAAACCAACCCGGCTCACAAAAAAAATTTTCCCGTTATACCAAGTAACCTGACACAACGCGGCTGCATATGCAACGGGCCTTACTGACAACCTTTTTATTCTCCGCGACGGCATTTCGCCGTACGACCCATCAAGGAGAGACAAAAATGGGGTATCGCTTTGTCAAGCCCCCTGAAGAGGGGCGCTAAGAAATGGGGTATCGCTTTCTCAGGTAGCCCCAGCGAGAGACACACGGACGGACCCGGAAGGTCCCGTGAAGAAACCGACAAAAACCTGAACGGCTTCAACGTCAGGCGCGTCCTGGAGGCAGAGAGAAATGGCTAGAATGACCGGAGCCAAGGCCTACGTCAAGGCCCTCGAACACGAAGGAGTCACCCACGTCTTCGGCATCACAGGCGCCGCCCTCATACCCATATGCGACGAGATGCTGGGCAGCGACATACGCTACATACCCGGGGTCCACGAGCAGGGAAGCGCCCACATGGCCGACGGCTACGCCAGGGCCTCGGGGGGGCCCGGCGTGGTCCAGGTCACAAGCGGACCAGGCGCCACCAACATCGTCACGGGTGTCGCGACAGCGCAGCTGGATAGCAGCCCGCTGGTGGCGTTCACCGGCCAGGTCCCCATGAGCATGGTTGGCACCGACGCGTTCCAAGAAGTGGACATCATCGGCGTCACCGCCAGCATCACCAAGTGGAACCACCAAGTAAGGGAGGCTGGGCGCATCCCGTGGGCCGTAAAGGCCGCGCTCCACGTAAGCAACACTGGGCGCAAGGGCGCCGTCCTCATAGACATCCCCAAGAACGTCGCCACCGACGAGGCGGAGATGGACTTCGACGCGCCCGTGGGGTTCCCCGGGTACCAGCCGCGTATGGAGCCGGACCCCAGCGAACTCGAATGGGCCGCCCGGGTGCTTGCAGAGGCGAAGCGGCCCGCCATCATCGCCGGCGGTGGAGTAGTCGCCTCAGGTGCGGCGCCGGAGCTCACGGCACTGGCCGAGCTGCTCAACGCGCCCACCGCTACCAGCCTCATGGGCAAGGGAGCCATACCCAGCAGCCACCCCCTCAGCCTAGGGCTTCTGGGGATGCACGGCAGAACCGAGGCAAACTACATGATCCCCGACGCGGACGTGCTGCTCGTCGCAGGCTCACGGTTCAGCGACAGGACCACGGGAGCCCTGGCCGGGTTCGCTCCGGAAGCCAAGATAATACACCTCGACATAGACAAGAGCGAGATCGACAAGAACGTGGACAGCGTCACCAAGGTCTGGGGCGACGCTAAGATTAGCTTGAGCCGTCTTGTCAAACAGATCAAGGCCCGCAGGATGCAGAACGGCAACGGTGACTGGGCCAAGCGAATAGAAGAGTACAGGAAGAGCGTGGAGTGGCCCGACGACGCCAGCGACCTCACAGGTCCCAACGTCATAAAAGCCATCAGGAAGGCGTTGCCAAGCGACGCTCTTGTCACCACGGATGTGGGCCAGCACCAGATGTGGGCGGCCATCCATTTCGACGTCTATGAGCCTGGAACCTTCATGACCAGCGGCGGTCTGGGCACCATGGGCTGGGGCACGCCAGCCGCCATCGGCGCCAAGGCTGCGAAGCCCGAGAGGACGGTGTTGAACATCTCGGGGGACGGCAGCTTCGCCATGACCGAGAACAGTCTGGCGGTGGCCGTGGAAGAGGACCTCCCCATAGTCGTTGTTGTGTTCAACAACAGGATGCTTGGCATGGTGGCCCAGTGGCAGCGGCTCTTCATGGAGGGAAGGTACTCGGCGGTGCACAGGGACTACGCTCTGGACTTCGCCGAGCTGGCCAAGACCTATGGGGCCCACGGCGTCAGGGCGGAGACCATGAAGGAGCTGAACGCCGAGCTGAGGAGGGCCGTGGACGCCGACTACACGACGGTGATCGACGTGCCCATCGACCCCGAGGAGAACGTTTACCCCATGATCCCGCCGGGGATGGGTTTAAAGGACATATTGACGAAGGATTAGCCATGAAGCCGCTCAACGTCATCAGCTTCCTCGTGGAGAACAAGCCCGGCGTCCTGTTCAACATAAGCAACAACTTCAGGCGCAAGAACTTCAACATCCACAGCATCACCGCCATCGCGGGCGAGGACGAGGACACCACCCGGATCACCATCACGTCCCGCGGCGAAGCCCATGAGATCACCAAGCTCGTCGAGCAGCTGGACAAGATGGTGGACGTCATCGTCGTGAAGCGCCTGGACCCCCTGAGGACCATACAGAGGGATCTGGCGCTGGTGAAGCTCCACACCGTGGACCCCATGGCCCAGGAGGAGGCTCTGGAGACCATCAACCACTACAAGGGGCTTATACTTGACATCAAGCCGGACACAATAATAGCGCAGGTGACTGGCTCCGTGAACGAGGTGAGCGAGTTCATGCGGGACGTGAAGCACATAGGCATCATAGAGGCCGCCCGCACCGGCATCACCGCCATCGAGAAGGGATGGATCACCCTCGAGGATACCCACATTTTATAGCCCATCGAATTTTATCCATACAACATGTGCCAGCTAGCCGCATACGTTGGGGACAGACCCGCCGCTCAGCTGCTTCTAGAATCCCTCAAGCTTCAGGAGGGCTACGCCGGGGGTCAAGCCACGGGCATGGCGACCCTCAGCGACGGCAGGATAAGCCTAGTCAAGAGGCCGGGCCCCGTCGAACACGTCAAGGCCAACTCAGGCATAGCGTCGCTGAAAGGCACGACGGGGATCGCCCATAGCAGGTACAGCCTCAGCGTCTTCAAAGGTCCAGAGTATAACCTTGAAGGCAACGCCCATCCATGGCTCACAGCGGACGGCGTGGCGGCGCTTATGCACAACGGCGTTATAAACAACTACAAGGATCACTGGGAGACTCTCAAGGAGAACTATGAGTTCACGAGCTACAACCCTGAGGTCGGTGACATAACCGACAGCGAGGTCGCAGTGCACATCCTAGACAAGAAGCTCAGGGAGGGGAAAAACATGCGGGACGCCTTGAGGGAGACAGCCAACAGCCTAACCGGTATGGTGCTGCTCGCCGCCGTCTCCGCCGAGGAGCCTGAGACCGTCTACATCGCTAACTGGGTGCAGGCGTGCACCCTCGGCAAGGGCGACGGCGAAAACATCTTCAGCTCAAGTAGGTTAGGGCTGGCCCACGTTTGGGACGAGTTCGACGTTTTCACCGCCCCCAGGAACAGCCTCATCAAGCTAACCCGCGACCACATAGAGATAGGCAAGCTGGACCCCAGACGAACCGCATTGGACCCCAAGCTGGACGAGGACACCCTTTTAGAGGAATCACTTCGAATCCTCAGGAAACGGGGTGAGATGGACACCATAAACCTCCTCCTCTCGTTAGCCAAGGACGGGTTTGAGAAGGTCTTCGGGCTAGAGGAAGGGGAGTGGACTAGGTTCTACAGATTGGGGTGGGGTGACCAGAACCAGGTCATGGAGCCCCTCGCCAAGTTGGCTGAGAAGGGACTGATAATGAAGAGGGTGCGGCTCCACTTGGAGGGCGGGGTGGAGGTCCCGAGAGTCTTTTGGTCGGCGCCCTAACTCTTTAGTGCTTAAGGTACATACAAGGAAAAATTGGGTGGCAGAGTTAGCCGGGCGCCTTATTTCAGCACCTTCTTGAAGACCCTGAGGTCGTTGGCGCCCAGTATCTTCATGATGTCCTCGTCGGAGTAGCCTCGTGACACCATGCCCTCAGTCAAGCGTGGGAACTTGGTTACGTCGTCGAGGCCGGGGAACCCGCAGCCTCCGTCGAGGTCGGACCCTATGCCCACGTGGCTTGTGCCCACGAGCTCGACGGCGTGGTCCAGGTGGTCCAGCCAGTCCTGGACCGTGACCTTCTTGAGGGCCTCGGGGTCGCCGAACCCTATGCCGTCCTTTATGAAGCCCGCGCAGAAGCTAAGGTTCATGACGCCGCCTTTCTCCGCCAGCGCCTTGATCTGGTCGTCGGTGAGGTTCCTGTGGTGGCTGCAGAGGGCCTTGCAGTTGCTATGGGTGGCGACGACGGGGTCCTTACTCAGCTCGATGACGTCCCAGAACCCTGTCTCGTTGAGGTGGCTGATGTCCACGAGCATGCCAAGCCTGTTCATCTCTTGTACCACCTCTCCGCCGAACTCGGTGAGGTGGCTGCCGGAGTCCGCCGCCGAGCCGTCCCCCAGCATGTTCCGAGGGAAGTGCGTCAGAGTCAGTGACCTGACTCCGAGCCTGTGGATGGTCCTCAGAGCCTCTATGCTGCCTTCGAGGGGCTCCCCGCCCTCGACGGTGATCACGGCAGCTATCTTACCGTCCTTGACCGTCTTCGTTATCTCGCGGTGGCTTGTCGCCACGGCTATCTGGTCGGGGTACCGCTCCACCTCCAGGGCAAAGGCGTCGAGCATCTGCACGAGGCGGCGCAGCCTAGCCGTGTACAGGGGGCTGACGTACATGGCGAAGAGGAGGCAGTCGACGCCCCCCTCTCTTATACGGGGGATGTCTATCTGCCCGTGCTCCGATCTCTCCCCGAGGGTCCTTCTCGGCGGGTAGGGACCTTCCCCGGACGTGATGAACGGGGGCGACTTGATCAGGTGGAGGATGGTGTCGTTGTGGGTGTCAACGACCAGCGAAGCCTCGTGGAGGGCTCTCGCTCTATCTACCTGTTCCTTTGTTAGATTGAACATGAGACTCTATTGACGGCACGGCAATATATCAGGATCGGGAATATTGGAAAAAGAGTGGTTTAGCCCTGTATGGCGCTCTTGATGCCACGCCGGGCGAGGACGTTGTCCATGGCCTTCTGGGCGTCACCCACCTTGAACCTGTGCGTCACTATCTCGCGGAGGGGCAGCCGGTCTATGCTTAGCTTCATCAGGTCGAGGCAGGTCGCGAACTGGGTCGGCGGGTACGCCCAGCTGCCCAGGATGTCCATGTCCTTGAAGCAGATGGTGTGGGGGTTGATGGGCACGGGCCCCGGGTCGGTGTAGTGGCCCACCTCCACGAACTTGCCGCCGCGGCGGGTCATGTCGATGCCCTCGGGCACCGCCGCCGGGACGCCGACGCACTCGATGACCACGTCCGCCCCCAGGCCGCCTGTGAGCCTGTTGACCTCGGCCACCCTCTCCTCGGCTGACTTGTGCTGCCTCATGTCGATCACGTGCTCCGCGCCCAGCCTCTCCGCCATCCTCAGCCTCTCGTCAACCATGTCGACGCTGATGATGTTGCCGGCGCCCGCGAGCTCGGCGGTGGCGACAGCCAGAAGCCCTATGGCCCCAGCGCCCTGCACGACGACGCTTCCGCCCACCCTGAAGCCCTCGCCGTAGGTGGGTAGCCCTGGGGCGACGACTCTCTCGAAGGCCCGGCTGCTCACCGCCATAGGCTCAGACAGCACCGCCACCTCAGGCTGCACCTCGTCCGGCACCCTGTAGACCCAGAAATGCTCGGCGTCCACGTACACCTTCTCGGCCCACCCGCCGAGCAGGTGGGGGGCCTCGGCGCTGGTCATGTTCACGCCGAGAACCTTCCTGTTGGAGCACAGCGTCGGCTTGTGGGGCATGAAGCGGCAGCCGTAGCAGTCTCCGCAGAAGCGGTTGGTGCCCGGCACCACGGCAACTCTGTCTCCGATGTCGATGGGCTGGCCCCTTACCTCGTAGCCCTTGGCCTTCTCGCCTATCTCTTCCACTACGCCGACGAACTCGTGGCCGGGTATCACTGGGAAGGGTAGCGCCATCTTGCCGCCGTACATGTGCATGTCGGTTCCGCATACGCCGCAGAGCTCCATCCTGAGCAGGATGCCGTTGGCCTCGACCTCGGGCACAGGGTAGTCCGTGATGGATAGCTTCTCGACGCCCTCAAGAATAGCTGCTTTAACCATACCTAGGAGTGTGTCCCTAGGGATTAAACAGTTGCCGATAACAGGTTACCAGTTATAAGCCGTTTTCAGCCGCCCAGTGGGTTACCGTAGGGGCTGTGATTCGTTTGTTTTCAGGTGCAGCTCTATTATGTGTATGTAGATGCCGAGCATGGCTCCGAGGTGGAAGAATATCTGGAGCGACTGGTTGAGGGGAACACGAGACTCCAGCTCCTTCACCTTGAGGTAGAATGAGAGCGCCATGGGTGGAACTCCGAGGCCGACGACACGGCCCGTGAACCCGAGTGCGCCGCCGATCTTGCCGAAGCCATAGGTGAGCACCACCCCAGCCCCGAACCCCATCTTCAGCTCGTAGAAGAGGATTGGATACCGCCTCTTCAGCCGCTCCGCCAGAGGGTATTCGTAATCGTCGAAGTCGATGGCCAGGAAGTCCCTCTGCATCCCTTCGATCTGCAGACGCACGCGGTCGAGGCCCCATACGCTGCCGAACATCATAGCAACTATGATCGAGGCTACGAGGAGCTGTTTTATGAACGAAGCAGCTGAGGATGGTATAGCCTTTATTTTCCGTCCCTTCCCTGAATTAAGTCAATAAAAAGGATGTTCTCATCATAATAGCCGTTTTGGTACGATTGTTTACGTTAGTACATTCGTTTACGAACCCATTAAATACACGGAGGTCAACCTTTAGGCGCCGATGAATAAAAACAGGTTTCTAGCGGCCCTGATCATCATGGTGGTCGCTGTAAACTTCACGACGGTGGAGATCAGGGCCCCGGAACCAGATGAGGATGAAGTGGTATGGACCGGCTGCCTTGGATTGCCGATGTTAATCTTACAGGGAGCAGAGCTGCAGAACGTCTCGTCCCGCACGGTGATATTCGAGCACATAAGAACCAATCCGGGCACCCACTTCAGGGGAATCTGCGACGCTTTGGACCTGTCCGTCGGGGTGGTCCAGTACCACGTGGAGCGCCTCGTGAGCATGGGTATGATAGTGTTTCGGCGGGACCAGCGGTACAAGAGGTTCTTCGAGGCGAGAAGGTACGGCGAAGACGAGTTGACGACCTACTCCCTCCTAAGAAGGGACACGACCCGGCGGATACTCGGTTACCTCGACGACAACGGCGGGGCGTACCACCAGGAGTTGGTGAAGCGGCTAGGGCTTTCCTCACAGTCGGTGACCTGGCACATCCGGCTGCTGAGGTCCGAGAAGATGATAAACTCTACCCCCGAAGCCGTGGGGACGTATTACGAGATCGACGGCGAGTATCGGGGCGTTGTTAATGGGTGCCTGGAGCGCCTATTTAGCCGTCGATGATATTGATGTCGAATTGGTATGTGTGGGTCTCGCCGCCTTTGTATATTTCCTTGACAAGGACGTACTCCCCGGGTTCCAAACCAGTAAGATCGATCTCCTGTCTAAATGAATCGAACCTTCTAACAATAGCCGCGACCGCGGGAACCGCGTCAACGGGCAGAACCTGCCTCCACTCCCCTTCCTCGTATACCACGATCCGGTAGCCGTATCCGGTGGTCACCTCGCTGAAGCTCTCGTTAGTGACTGTGAGGATGAGGACCTCGCCCTCGGCGAAGCTAAGCTTGTTCACGCTGACACCGAACAGCTCCTCGGCTCCGCCTCTAATGCTCAAACTGAATATTATGGAAAAGGCGAGGACGGTTACTCCCGCCCAGTAGAGCCGTTTATACATCTTTTATCGCTGAGTTATGTCAAGAAGATAACTGTTTCTTATAAATAAAGAGGCGTCTAGGGGCGCTGGTTCAACAGTGTGGAACTTTTAGTTACCAATATATAAACCGATTATGTAGATGATCACGCCATGTCCAGCAAGCTCAAAGTAACGGTGTTGAAGAGGCAGGACCCGAAGGACATCTTCGACGAGTACCCAGTGGCCGAGCGGGACTGGTTCGTACCCTGCGAAGTCTACGAGGACGGCCAAGAGTTCATACTGGACGGCCTACAGATGCCCGAGGGCTTCTGCGGCAGCGCGTGGCAGACCATCTACCCTAACGTTAGGACCCTGGCCTTCGGGGGCAACCTTCCCTACTTCGAGGAGGAAGGCGTCTCCATCACATGTTGCGCTGACGGCATGAGGCCTGTCATCTTTAAGATCGAGCGCATCGAGTAAGCCCCTTTTCTTTCCTCATCTTTAGATAAGACCTTTAAACTGTCATCCCCACCCTGTTTGATCCATATGTGTCAACTCGCCGCATACGTCGGGGACAGGCCCATCGCTCCTCTGCTTCTGAACGCCCTACAGTACCAGGAGCCCTACTTCGGTGCCCACGCCACCGGCATGGGAGTCCTCAAAGGTGACATGATCGACGTAATCAAGGCTCCGGGCCACGTCGCCTACGTCAAGAAGGTCACGGACATCGAGAGGCTCAACGGCACCTGCGCCATCGCCCACAGCAGGTACAACGCCTCCGCCAAGGAGGACGCCCGGTACAACACCGTCGGGATGGCCCACCCGTTCCTCAGCGACGACGGGAGGCTCGCGCTGATGCACAACGGGGGCATCGCCAACTACAAGATGCACTGGGAGAGGCTCAGGGATAGCCACGAGTTCAGGAGCTACAGCCCAGAGGTCGACGCCATCACCGACAGCGAGGTCGCCGTGCACATGCTAGCGGACGAGGTGGCCGGCGGCAAATCCGTTGGAGACGCTTTGAAGAGCATAGCCGAAGAGTGCACCGGAAGCTTCCTGTTCGGAGCCATCAGCGTCGAGGAGCCTGACACGGTGTACATCGCCAACTGGCACCAGCCGTGCTACGTGGCGGTGGGGGACCACGAGGCTATGTTCGTCAGCAGCAGGGCGGGCCTCAGGGACGTCAAGGACGAGATGACCAGCATATTCAGGCCGCCCAAGAACAGTCTCATCAAGCTGACCCGCGGCGGCGCCGAGATCAGCGTCCTCGACAAGGGCAGGAAGGTACCCGACCTAAGGCTGGACGTTAACCTGTTGGGAGAAAGATTCGAGGACGTGCTCCGCGAGAAGGGGCGCAGAGACTTCAGGGAGATGTGGTACGACCTTAACCCTGACGGCTTGGCCGAGGCTTACGGCCTCTCAGTTGATGAGTGGAAAGCGCTGAGGAAGGCTGGCGTCAGCGTAGTGAACCCGTACATCGACGTGGTTAACATGCTGAAGCATGAGTTCAGGGTTGTGGAGTCGATCAACCCCCGCGTGGAGGGGGGTGTAGCCGAGACGCCGCGGTTCAGCTACGTCCTCGCCTAGGCTATTCCTCTTCAACAACATTTATATAATTTAGGCATACCTAAATTTGAGATAGGTTTGGGCAGCGAAAGCGTGGAGGAGTACCTAGAAGCCATCTACGGCTTCAACGAGCAGGGAGAGCTAGCCAAGAACCAGGAACTGTCCGAGAAGCTCAAGGTGAGCCCCCCGAGCGTGACCCAGATGATTAAGCGCCTCGCGGATGAGGGGCTGGTCGAGTACGAGCCCTACAAGGGGGCGTACCTCACCGGGAAAGGCATGGCGTTAGCCCAGAAAGTGGTGCGTAAGCACCGGCTCATCGAGAGGTTTCTCTACGACTTCCTGAAGCTGCCTCTGGAGAAGGTCCACGCCGAGGCCTGCCGGATGGAGCACGGCATCTCGGACGAGGCTGCCGTCGCTCTTTGCAAGGCCATGAACAACCCTGAGACCTGCCCCGACGACGACCCCATACCGGATTGCCCCCTCAACGTGGAGAGCTGCAGCGAGTGCGAGGAGGCGCGGGAGGCGGCCGGCCCGGAGCACCCCCTCACGACCCAGCTGAGCCACCTGAAACCGGGGGAGGAGGGCAGAGTCACCTTCATAAGAGGAGGCAGGCAAGCCTCCCAGAGGATCATGGATATGGGGCTGACCCCCGGCACCCATGTCAAGATGGTGAAGGCGGCGCCCTTCAGGGGACCCGTAGAGGTCGAGGTCAGGGGCACGAGCCTCGCCCTCGGCAGGGGCCTCGCAAACCACGTGTTCATCGACGTCGATGACGAGGGAAAACCCTGGCTGAGAACCCACCCCCACGGCCCACACCACGGCAAAAACTCGGATTGAAGTGAGAAAGATTGTCTAAGAGGAAGCTGAAAGTCGCCTTAGCCGGCAATGCGAACGTAGGTAAGAGCGTCATCTTCAACCAGCTCACGGGGCTGCACCAGCACGTGGGCAACTGGCCGGGGAAGACCGTCGAGCGCGCCGAGGGCACACTGTTCTTCGGCGGCTACGAGATCGAAGTAATCGACCTCCCAGGCATTTACAGCCTCAGCACTTACAGCATAGAGGAGTTGATAAGCCGTGAGTACATCGCGGTTGAGCACCCTGACGTGATAGTCAACGTGGTCGACGCCAGCGCCCTCGAGAGGAATCTGGCGTTCACCGTTCAGCTCCTTGAGCTTGAGCCCCGTATGGTCGTGGCCCTGAACCAGATAGATGTAGCTGAGAGCAAGGGCATCGTGGTCTACCCTGAGGAGTTGAGCAGGCTGCTGGGTGTGCCGGTGGTGCCCACGGTGGCGGTGAAGGGCACCGGGCTCACAGAGGTTATGGAGATGGTGGTTGAGGCAGCGGAGAAGAGGGAGAAGGCGAAGCCCCTCGAATATGGCCCGGAGATCGAGGAAAGGGTGAACAGGATCGCCTCCATGATTGAAGCGGAGACACCATACCCACGGAGATGGGTCGCGGTGAAGCTTCTGGAGGGAGACGCGGAGATAACGGCGGCTGTGTACGGTCACCAGTCGGGTCTCCGGGCCGAGGTCGACGACGCGGTAGCCATCCTAGAGGAGATCCACGGCCACGGCGTCAACAGCGTCATCGCCTCTGAACGGTACGCTTTGGCCAGTGCCTTGGCGGAGGAGTCTTCTAGGCTCGTCGTGCCGGAGAGGGGGTTCCGGGATGCTCTGGCGGACGCGACCACTCACCCGGTCTGGGGCTACCTCTTCATGGTAGCCAGCATACTCACCGTATTCTTCGTGATATTCAGCTTCGGGGACTGGCTGGCTGGGGCTCTGGACGAGGTGTTCACGGGCGTGAAGATCGTTTACTTCAACGCCTTAGGGTCGGGGCCTGCGGTGACGTTCATCTGGGACGCCGTTATCGACGGCTTCATCGGGGGAATCGTGATCGCGCTGCCCTACATCGGCCCCTTCTACCTGGTGCTCTCGGTGCTGGAGGACTCGGGCTACCTCGCCAGGGTAGCGTTCCTCATGGACTTCGCGATGCACGCGATCGGCCTACACGGAAAAGGCTTCATCCCGGTGATGCTGGGGTTCGGCTGCAACGTGCCCGCCGTGCTGGGGGCCCGCATAATGGAGACGGAGCGGGAGAGGCTCATCTGCGCCTTCGTCGCGAGCATGGTTCCCTGCGCGGCCCGCAGCATAGTGATCATGGGGCTCGTTGCCTCCTACGTGGGGTTCAGGTGGGCCCTGCTGCTTTACCTCATCGACTTCGTGCTGATCTTCGTCCTCGGCAGGATCGCCTACAGGGTGGCCCCCGACGAGCCCATGGGGCTCATAATGGAGATACCGGGTTACAGGATGCCGTCGCTGAGGACGACGGCCCAGCGTACCTGGTTCAAGCTCAGGGGCTTCGTCTACGAGGCGTTCCCCATAATGATGGCCGGCAACTTCGTGATACAGGTGGCGGCGATCCTCGGCGTCCTTGGAGTGATCGAGGGGGTGATGAGCCCGGTGACCGTGGGCTGGCTCGGGCTGCCTTCGGTCGCCGGCGTGGTTCTAATCTTTGGGGTGCTCAGGAAGGAGCTGACCCTCATACTGCTGGGGACCCTGCTGGGGGGGAACGACTTCTCGCTGTTCCTGTCGCCGGTCCAGATGTTCGTCTTCGCGTTCGTGGTCATGGTCTACGTGCCCTGCATCTCGACAATTGCAGCGCTCGTGAAGGAGTTCGGGTACAGGGCTGCGGCCTTGATAAGCGCCGTCGAGATATTCACCGCCGTGCTGCTGGGCGGAGTCATATTACGGGTATTACTGGTCCTAGGGCTGCCGTAGTAATACCCGGGTATTAAGAGGGTAGAAGGGCTAAAGGTCCGGGTTCATGTAGGTGATCATCGGGTATCGGGGATCGTTGTTGTCTATGACGATGTCCGCCTTCCTCTGGGGCGCCGAGTGTATGTGGTACAGCTTCTGGCCGGGGATGTACCTGTTCATGTATAGCTCCTCGACGTCGGAGACGTTACTCGCCCTCTCCAGGCCGCGGCGCAGCGACTCCTGGAAGGTGACGTCGAGGTATATCTTCAGGTCCCACAGGCGCTCAAGCTCGGGCCGGAGGAGGAAGACGCCGTCGAAGAGGAGGACGCCGTCTCTGCTCGCCTTCTTGAAGGGCACGTCGAGCCTCTGGTTGAGCCTGTAGTCGAAGGCCTTGTCCATGTAGACCAGGCTTCCGCCGGGCCCTAATGGAAGGAGGAGGTAGTCGAGGAGCACCCTGTAGTTGAAGCTGTCCAGGTAGTAGCCCTCGGGGTCCATCCTGCCGCGGGCGTGTCTCAGCCTACGGGGGTTGTGGAACCAGTCCATGCTTGACCGGATGACTTCGCGGCCCCTCTCCTCGAGTAGAGGATGAAGCTCGTCGGCGAAGATGGTCTTCCCGGCGGCGTCGACGCCGTCTACCGCGACCCTGACGGGGTGGCGTCGCTGGATGCTGTTGATCATCTCGGCGATCCCCTTGAGGAGGGTCTCTCTGTCCACCATCGCTGCTCCTCTACCCAATGTTCAATGCTCTATGTAAAATCATTGCAGTCAGGGGCTTTATGTTTTCAAACGTTGTCCGGGTTTAGGGTCGGTACCGCACTCGGTTGTTCATCACTTTTATCCGGCTGTAGGGTATTATGGTTGGATCACCCTTGGAGAATTACTACGAGACTAATAGAAAACGCTGGGACGAGCTGGTGGACATACACGCCAAGTCAGACGAATACGACCTTGATGGATTCCTCGCCGGGAATAACAGCCTCCACGGCGTCGAGCTGGAGGCTCTGGGGGACGTCGAGGGTAAGAGTCTCCTGCACCTGCAGTGCCACTTCGGGCTTGACACCCTGAGCTGGGCGAGGCTCGGCGCCAAGGTGACGGGCGTGGACTTCAGCGAATCCGCCATCGAGCTAGCCAAGCAGATAGCCGCGAGGATAGGCGTCGAAGCCGAGTTCATCTGCAGCAACGTCTATGATCTCCCCGAGGTCCACGAGGGGGAGTACGATATCGTGTTCACCAGCATCGGGGTCCTGTGCTGGCTCCAGGACATCCGGGGGTGGGGCCGGATCATAGCCCGCTTCCTGAAGCAGGGGGGCGTTTTTCTGCTGGTAGAGTCCCATCCGTTGATGTGGGTCCTCGACGACGAATTTGAGGGCCTCAGGATCAAATACAGTTACTGGCACAGCGACGAGCCTCTGAGCTGGGAGCAGGATGGTACCTATGCTGACGAGGACGCCAAGGTGACAAACAAGAAGAGCTACGAGTGGCAGCACACCGTCGGTGACGTCCTGAACAGCCTGATCGAGGCGGGGCTGCGGATCAAGGAGGTCAAGGAGTACCCGCACCTCCCGTGGAAGTACCTGGAATGCGCCGAGAGAGGGCTGGACGGCTACTGGAGGATAGAGGGGGACAGGCTGCCCCAGATGTGGAGCGTCAAAGCGGTCAAGGTCTGACGCATAAGGGTGTGAACTACTCCACGAATTTAAATCCCGTTTCAGGCGGCTCCCACGTTATTCCTCTTCTCTTCTGGGTGGATCTCATGATGGTCGCCAGGTGCTCCCAGTGCTCGAAGTAGTTGGGGCCAAAGTAACGGGCCCTCTGCTCAATGATGATGGGCCGCCATTTCTCCCAGCTCATGATGATGACCGCACCTGCGGCATCATAGATCATCTCGGGGTCGATCAGCCCCTTCTTCAGTAGCACCCCGTAGTTGTTGAACGAGTTCCAGAGAGACAGTCTCTGGGCATACGCCTTAGGGTTGTTGTCGGAGCCGTACTTCCTCTCGAAGTCGGCGTAGTCGTCCCACTCCATGTACATGGTATCCAAGAAACGGACCATTCCCTCTACTTTTACCATCTCGTTGTGCAACGACATGAAGAGCTGCGCCGCCCGTGTCCTGTTGGAGTTCCTTAGGACCATGGCGTAGTACAGGATCGAGACAGCGATGCCGAGGAGGGGGAGGACGTAGATTACCTGGTCGAGGGGGACCATGATACGGAGTACAGCGACGATGGAATAAGATTATCTATTGGCCTTCAAGCGACGGCCCCCTTCGCTACAGCAGCCTTTTCACGCTGAACGGTGTTGGAAATAGTTTATTTTAGGGCTATTTTTCGACTTGGGCTGCGTTATTGTGGTCGGTGGAGTACGTTTTTGTATATGATTGGATCTGAAAGGGCTTGTTTTAGGGCTTCTCTCGGTTAAAGATAAGTGTTTTCGCGTCTGATGTGTGTACCCCCCTCTATGTGCTGACGGCTGGGTCTATGCTGTTCATGGAGCCGTGGGTGTCGCAGACGGTGGTCTCGGCGTCTGGGTGGGCGCTGAGTGTTCCCTTTATGGCGGCGTTGGTGTCGGCTACTATGAGTTTTCTTTCCCTCTCGTAGTCGCCTTGCTCCCTGCTGACCATGGAGCCGTCGACGATGCCGCTGACACCCTCCATATCAACGCTGATGAAAAACTTCATGGAAAAGAACAAAGCTTCTATTAATTTAAGATATCTTAGGTTAAAGCGCGTTTTCATTGGAGATTAACTGTTTGGTTTAGGGGTATAGTGTTGAGCTAAACTCATCATAACTGTTCAGTATGAGATAGAATACTAACTTGTTGCTTATCATCCACGAGATAAAAATCGACCTTGTATTGTTGTCTAAAATGATCAACACTGTCAATTAAGTCGAGGTAGCGTTCGAACTTGGGTAAACCGATGCCGATTGAGATACCAGTATCTTCATTTTTTGCTTTGATGACTTGAAACATAACGCTCGAAAACCAGTGTATGGCTTGGAGTCTTGGGTTTGTTTTTTTCTTTTTGCCCTTCTTTTTCCCGCTCACGTACTTATCAGATGGATACCCCTTGACTTCTATCACGAGTTTTTTACCCTTTTTTTCAGCGACAATATCTTTACCTCGTTTCCTTTTGTCCTTGATGTAACGAACTTCATATTTTTTTGAGCAGAGAAACTGCGCTAATGTTTCCACGATGTTTCCCTCTTCGAACCACTCATCCTCATAGTTCCATTTGCTCATCTAGACTCCTCCATGAAATGCCAAAACGATTCGCAGGTATCTTTAAGTCATTTCCTCCATGTTTTTAATGAATTGTTCATAGAATAGTTTCATCCTCGATAAGACTTGAAACGTATTCAATTCATCTGGTTCCACTTCAGAAGCATGGACAGACGGGTTTCGCCACATTCGGATAAAATGGAGATCATGGTATGTGTTTTTCGTATACTGTTTATTTAAAACTGGTTTGAGTTGGTTGATCATGTCATTAAGCGTTAATCGGTTATTGGGATTAATTCGATCAATATTGATTTCATAAAGAATAGTGAGTATTTCTTCACATACAATGGCCGAATCCGAGATTACATCGCGGTAATTTGATTGATAGTTAAAGGCGAACTTTGATTCTGCATTTTTTACGTATTTGTGAATTCGTTCTATACGATTGCTATGTGATGCTCTGTACAGGAAAGGATATTCTGACTGGATGTTTGTGAGTAAGATGTTTCGGATTTTTATCCAGTCTTCCTTTATTACCGCTTTTTTCACATCATCTTGAATTAAATGATGAAGTAATCCATCAACCGTGTGGAAAGAAAGATATCCGAATTTGTTTGATATTATTTGCCCAAATTTGTCATATGGTATCTTAAAGAGATTATAGTCATCTGGTTCGGGAATTACGAAATGGGTTCCTGATTTATCCATATCATTATAAAAATGCTCATGAAGGAGTGCGGTTCTCCCATTGTGTGTGAGTTTTAGGAAAAACCAATTTGGATCGCGTGAAACAATACTAACGATACGTTTTTCCTCAAAATCATTCATGAATGCCACAGACCAATCTTCAGAATGTCTTTCAATCATCTCATAAAGGGCGTCGGAGTCTGCATCCTTGTATTCCTCCCAACAGCTAAACGCGTTAATGTGTTTTACCCAGTCATTTATTGAAAACTTGGTGGTCTTAATCTCATCGTCTTTCTCAAAAGGGTGCATATCGAGAATTGTTGTGTTGTTGTAGCCAATCTTTGAAAGAACAAACGAGATATAAGCGGTGAGAAGATTTTGCTTTGTTTTTCTGAGATACTCGTATAATTGATATGCATTTTCGAGGTTTGTCCGGACCTGTAGTTCATACCATTTAGGTAACTCGCCATAAATCAGGTTCGTACCTGAATATCTCTTGGAACTCATAGTATCAGTTGAATGAAACTAATTATTGAGTTTTCCTTATCTAAATTGTTTCAGAGTAATATAAAAAGAAGCTGAGTTTCTAAACGTACTTTTTATTAATATTCAAATATAAGTATCTACTATGAAGGTTGTCAGGGTTTGTACACATCATAAGCATAAACATGAGGCTGCTGAAGCTTTTATCAAAGATAATGTCGTTGCAGTAGGATTTGTATATGATAGAAACGATGCTTTGAATGCAAGTAAGGATCAGATTAAACAAAAACGGCTTGACGAACGTCCCTATGAAACAGAAAAACAAGCAGCTAGAGCAGCTTCAGATTTCTGCAGATTCAGGGATGAAATTAAACCAGGTTTCATAGTAATAGCGTATGAAGGCGATAACACAGTCGCAGCAATTGGAAAAATAAATGATTCATTTGATTTCAACGATAGGAACGCAACCGGTAATCCTAATGGGCCTCTGTATTACACCAACCAATTTCCTGTTAAATGGGAAAGAAGTCATAGATTTTTTAATCGTTCTGAATTAGTGCCTGAACTTGATTATTGGGTCGCAATACCTGGGACGATCTACATCAAAAAGGATTTTGAAGTAGATTCGATAGATGAACTGTTTAATTCATCGCGTAAATGAGGAATAAGTACATCATAAAACAGGTGTGAAAAAGATGAAGAGGAATATCATTGTGATACTTGTGGTCTCGCTTTTCCTGAATATGTAATTGTGGATGCAAGTGAAATTGAATTAGCCTCTGCCTTGGAAAAGGTATCAAAAAATAGCGTTAAAATCCTAGATAGAAAGCCACGAATATCACAATCGAACCTGGGCAGAAGTTATTTACGAATAAACAATGAACTTGTGAAATTGAAAGAAGAACTGAACACAGATCTTGTTATGATTGATGCATTCATGTGGTATCTTGCTAATTACCATTCAGATAAGAAAAAATAAACAATCTATCAATTGGCCATAGTTTTCTTCCCCTCTCGTAGTCGCCCTGATTCCTGCTGACCTTGGAGCCGTCAACGATGCCGCTGATGCCCTCCACGTCAACGCTGATAAAGAACTTCATGAGAAAACAGTGGCGGAAGTGTCTTTTTAACGTTTAATTGAGGTTGGAATTGAAATAAGAGCAGTTGGTGGATAGCCCGCACTCGGAACATACTGGTTTTTTCTTACAAACCAGCGAAGCGAAGTCAAGCAAAGCAAAATTGAAGTTCTTTGAATTTCTCTTTGGAACCATTTCACGAGCCAATTCGTTGACTTCTATCTTTGGAATATTAAAAAACCGTGTATAGAACCGAATAACGTTTGCATCGACGATTTCAATATCTACATTATGTCCAAAACTCAGGAATGCGGAGGCAGTGTATTCACCAACACCGGGTAGTTCCAGTAGTTTCTTCTTGTCAGTAGGAATCTTACCATTGTGTTTCGAAAGGATAAAGTTCATTGAATCAACTATCCATTTGAATCGTTTTGTAAGACCCAGTTCTGCGAACTCTTTTGAAAGCTCACTTGGATCCGCTTTGGCAAGAGAAGTGATATCGGGATACTTAGAGATCAACTTATTGAAAATAGCCTTTACACGATCTGCAGGTGTTTTTTGTAGAAGGAACTCGGCGACGAGGATTACATAGGGATCATCCGACATTCTCCAAGGAAAGTCACGCACGTTTTCCTCAAACCAATGAAACAAGAAAGAAACAACCTGTTGATTGGATGAGTACATATATTCACGATAATCGTTGAGGAGATAATAACTCCTTTCAAGCGTTGCTGTGAACGGAACGAGTTCGTTACTGCAAGAAAATTTAAGATGTGGTGTAAGAGTCTATCTTAGGAATACTTATGGGAGAAGAACTGCTTGCTATAGACCTCTTTATGGGTGCTGGCGGTTCATCGATTGGTCTTAGGGACGCAGGATTCAAAGTTGTAGGGGCTTTAGATTTCGATCAGGTATCATGCGAAACCTACAAAAGGTATTTTGAGTTTGAGCCTATTTGCGACGACCTCAATAAATGGTCAGGAGAAAGAATTCTAACTCATTTTGGTTTGAAAGATACAACTATAGATTTGCTGGTTGGTTGTCCACCTTGCCAAGGTTTTAGTTCGTTGAGAAGGACGAGAGATCCCACTCAATCTGACGAAAGAAGAGACCTCGTTGAAGTATTCGCAGATCGTGTTAAACATATCAAACCGCGATCGGTAATTTTTGAAAACGTTACTGGAATGTTGGGTGAAAATAACATCAAGTATTTTGAACAATACTTGGAACGGATGGAGGTTTTAGGTTATAAAACTAGATGGGATAAAGTGAACGCAGCGGATTATGGAGTCCCTCAAACGAGAAAACGTGTTATCGCTATTAGTGTAAAGGGTTTAGAGGAAAAACCGGATTTCCCAGAAAAGACTCATTCGAGAACTAAGATTGAAGGAAAAGAACGATGGGTTACAGTTAAAAAAGTCATCGGGGGTCTTCCACCTCTTCAACCAGGTGAAGCATCATCAGAGATTTACAACCATGTTGCCCGAAATCACACAGAAAAAGTTCTGAACTTAATTAGGCACATACCAAAAGATGGTGGTAGCCGAAGAAGTTTACCTGATGAACTGTGGCTCGATTGTCATAAAAAATTAAAAAAGGAAAAAGGTCGAGGAGCAGAGAACATATACGGAAGAATGGCGTGGGATGCCCCTTCTAATACTATGACTTGTAGGTGTACAACTCCCAGTAGTGGAAGATTTCTTCATCCAGAACAGGACCGTGCCATAACAGTGAGAGAAGCAGCGAGATTACAGACATTCCCCGATGATTACGTTTTCCCTGAAAGTATGGGAACCTCAGAACGCCTAATTGGAAATGCGGTACCCCCAAAATTGATGAAAGTATTTGGTAAAAAAGTACTAGAATATTTGTAAAAAGTGTTAGCCAGTTCGAATTCGTAATTCAGTAATGAAATCTTGATGTGAATTAATTGTTCTTGTGAGGAATGCGTCCCATGTAATTTTTTCTAACTGCCCTGAATCGATGAGACTGTTGTATGCCCTTAAATCGGTTCCAGATAGATTAAGATCATCACAAACTAGAATTGCGTGACATTTATCACTAAAAATGTTTCTGAAGTCTTCATTAATCGATAGAAAAGTATCCAATGCAGTAACATAATTGTCTAATCTTTGGTATTCACTGTTAGAGAATTTGTGCCATCTTCGCTTTATTTCGACAATTTCGAGGTAAAGTCCAGGATGTAATAATACAAAATCAGGGATTTTATTATCTTCGTTCAAAGTAGAAGTGACAATTTCTTCCTCGTATTCATTTTTATACCATCTTTCGAATCTTCCGCGAACAGTTTTAAAGGTTTCAGTTATACCAAAAACTGTCCATTGTGGATTAATGAGCCAAGGAGATTCCTCTATTATGTTTTGAAGAATCTTTTCATCGACTTCAGGTTCTTTATCGAGCTCTATTTGAAGTCTTCGAATAGCCCCGAGTCTCCGAGAAGCAACATTTCCAAGAATAGTTATTTCACCTATTTTTGCAGATGCGAATAATTCTGCAATTTCTTCAAGATCAATTATTTCCTTGGATGTAATTTCAGCGTATGTATCAATCCACTCAAACTGAGGAGTTACAGCAATTACTACTTCAGCAATTTGATTTAACTTTGTATCATCTTCTAACTCATCCGCGCTAATTCTACCACCGATTAACTTGCCTAATATTTTAGCCCGCTCAATTAATTTATTACTAGGTAAGGTTGTCTCGGCTTTCTCATTGAACTTTGTCTTTTCTAAAAAGAGATACCAATTTTTTTCTTGGACTGGAGTTCGACTAAGGCGACCTAGGTCTCGAAGTAAAACTCTTCCCCAATCTTGGAATGCTTGTCCTCGTACGGTCCCCCATAAAATATCCTGCCTACTCGTTTGATTGAGATCTTCTTTTCCGTCTTCATCGATCCACTCAGCATGTATTTCCCCTACCAAATAGGATCGTATAGTGTTTTCACCTGTAAATCCACTTTTAATTCCAAAATCTCTCGTGACACTAGATAATTTTCCTCTTGTATAGATTCTAACTCCAGCCATTAGATCGTTCCTGTATGACTGTTTACTGAACGCCACCCAACCTCTTATGGGGAGCAATTCTTCAACTTCTTCCGTTTTCTCCCCGTCGTCATTCTCACGATATACGGTGATAGGTCGGTCATCAAGATCAATGCGTGTATTTTCCATTATTTCGATCTCAAAATCACCTATACTAAAAGTGGGAGTTCCGCCAGTTGTATCATTTACATGGATTTCAAAATCTGGAAGGCCTATACTAAATCTGCGTGACAATTGACTATGAAATGTTTCTTTGTTTGGAGTTTTTTTTCGGTAAAAGTTGCGGAGGGTTATTTTAGTACCAGTTTTTTGAACTAACTTTCCATCGTCTTCACCAGGACTTGGATGATATTCGGTTTCAACATCAAAGTGTACGATTTGTTCATATTTTAAAATAAAATTAGCAACTTGGTATGGAGGTTTGTTAGGTTCACCGCTGGCTGACCAAACTTCAATCTCATTGCAAACTCCAAATGGAGCAAGCTTTCCTATCCCTTTTCTCCCTAGAACGGGTCGTTGTTTATATCGTGATTTTGGACCTTGTCTGGGATCACTCCTACGTTCTTTTCCAACTAATAAATACAAGGCGTTAGCTTCTTCTTGGGTGAACCCATGGCCATCATCCTCAACAATTATCTCATAACCTTGATCTATTATTTTTTCTTGATGTTGTCGAGCTAGATATTTGTTCAATGGAAGATGTATAGTAACATTTTCTGCATCTGCATCGTAAGAATTAGCAATCAGTTCGGCTACTGCAGCTGCAACTCGATCATATAGTTTGATTCCAAGTTTGTCAACAGTAGTCCTTGAAATTCGCAATGTGTATTTTTCGCTCATTGTTTACATCTTCCTAATAGTTAGTTGAATAATATCAGCATTTAATATTATAAATTATGCAAAATGTCGATGAATCATTAAAATAAGATGAGCATGCGGTAAGGTGTCCTTGGCTGTTTTTCTTTCCTTTATCCTGTTAGGTATGGCGTCAATGAAGTGGTTCCCGATGCGCTGGAGGTCGATCTATCTGCCTCTCCTCCAATTCAACAAGCTCCCCGGCCTCAACAACGTTCCTACTATCAATAATCACCGTGTCCATGTCCTGATCCATAACACCATAAACCAGATTTCTAGTGAGCTCCGTGATTAAAGCCTTTAAATCGTTTTTTGATACCTTCATTGTGACTTCCATGATCAAGAGAGAAACCATCTACTACGAGGACGGAGGCGCCGAGCACACAGAAGCCACATTGAACGCCGTTCTCGACGCAGCCAAAGAGCTGGGAATCAAGACCGTGCTCGTCGCCAGCACAAGCGGCGAAACCGGAGTAAAGGCAGCACAGCTCTTCGAGGGCAGCGGTGTCCAGCTCATAGTCGTCGGCCACCAGACGGGGTTCCCAGCCGCAGGCGTCCAGCAGTTCAAAACCGAGAACCTGAAGCGCATCGGGGCTCTCGGAGGCGTCGTGAACCTCGGCACCGACGTGCTCACCAACAGCATCAGGCAGCGACAGCGGCTGGGGCACAGCCCCATGAGCATCATAACTCAGAGCCTCATAGCGATGAAGGTCAAGGTGAACGCCGAGATAGTCGCCAAGGCCTGCGACGCAGGCCTGGTGCACCCCGGCGAGCACGTCGTCAGCGTCGCAGGCAGCCACAGGGGAGCCGACACCGCCGTCTCGTTCCTAGCCGCGGACAGCCCCAACATCCTGGACCTGAACCCCCAGTACATCATCGCCATGCCACTGAGCCGCGAGAAGGCAGACACCGAGTACATGGCGAGGCGCCAAGCAGCGCAGAAGGACGGGTAACCCCTAAAAACAGGGACAGCCCATCATCACCCATGAAGCCATTCCCAGTTCTACTCACCTTCGACCTCGACGGCGAGACAGCCTTCGAGGAGACGCACCCCGGAATCCCCTACTGGGTCACCCAGGGAGGGTACGGGCCCAGGAAGGGAGTCTACAGGATCATGGACCTCCTAGACGAGTACGAGATCAAAGGCACCTTCTGCGTCCCCGGCCTGACGGCGGAGCGGTACCCGGAAGCCGTAGAAGAGATAGTGTCCAAGGGCCACGAGCTCGCCTGCCACGGCTACACCCACAGGGGCTACAACGCCCTGGAGCCGGAGCAGGAGCGGATGTGGATAGTGAAGAGCAGGGACATCCTCAGCGGGTTCACTGACCAGCCCCTGCTGGGGCACAGGACGCCCCGGTGGAGGCCCAGCCTGCACACCCACGGGTTCCTCAGCGAGATGGGGTTCAGGTGGAACAGCGACTACATGGGCGCCGAGGAGTGCTTCTGGAACATAGTCGACGGCGAGGAGTCCAGGCTCCTGGAGATACCCGTCGCCTACAATCTGGACGACTGGACGTTCTACTACGACTGGGGGATGACAGTCGAGGAGACGGTGGACGTGTGGCGCATAGAGTTCGACGCCCGCTACAAGGATCGGAGCATCTTCTGCCTCACCAACCACCCCCAGGTGACTGGGAGGCCGTCGCGGCTCCTCTGCCTGAAGGGCATCATAGAACACGCTTTGAGCCACCCCGACGTCGAGTTCATGCGGGCCACAGACTACGTGGAGCGGTACTGGGCCTCGTCAGGCTAGGTACACCTCGGCCTGCTTATCCGTGGCCCGACGGTATCTCTCCTTTATCTTCTCGGTGAACTCGCCCACGTAGCCCGCCTCGACGAGGTTGACTGTGCAGCCGCCGAAGCCGGCGCCAGTCATCCTGGCGCCCACCACCTCGTCCATGTCCATGGTGGCGTCGACGAGGACGTCAAGCTCCTCGCAGCTCACCTCGTAGTCGTAGCGGAGACTGTCGTGGCTGTCGTACATCAGGTCCCCGAACCCCTCGGCGTCGCCCGCCTCAAGAAACTCCACGGCGTCGAGGACCCGCTTGTTCTCGGTGACGACGTGCCTGGCCCTCTGCTGGATGACGGCGGGGAGCGTGTCCCAGTGCTCCACGAGCATCTCGGGGGTCACATCCCTGAGGGCCTTCACCGCGGGGTCATGATTCGAGATGATGCTGACGGCCTCCATGCACTCTGCCCGCCGCTCGTTGTACGCAGAGTAAGCGAGCTCCCTCTGAACCATGGTGTTCACGATGACGAAGCGGTGCGAAGGCTGCATGTCGATGAGCCTGTGCTCGTTGGATCTGCAGTCGATGAAGAGCGCCCGCCCAGGCTCCCCCAGGCAGGCGACGAAGTGATCCATGATGCCGCACTGGACGCCGACGACCTCGTTCTCGGCGCGTCTCCCGAGGTAAGCCGCCTCCACCGGGTCCAATTCCAGCTCGTTCATGCCCTGGAGTGCACGCAGGGTGGCTATGAGCAGCGCGGCGGAGCTGCTGAGCCCCGCCCCCAGGGGCACGTCCCCCGTGACGACCATGTCCGCCCCCTTCAGGCTGTGGCCCTCCTCGCGCAGCGCCTGCACCACGCCCTGAACGTAGTTGCTCCAAGGGCGATCCGGGTCGGGCCTCGTGCCTCTGACGGTGAACTCCTTTCGCTGCTGGAAGTCGGCGGCGTACACACGGAACCTGTCGTCCGTCCTCGGCAGGGCAGCCACGTAGACGTGTCTGTCGATGGGGGTAGGCAGCACGTAGCCGTCGTTGTAGTCCGTGTGCTCGCCGATGAGGTTTACGCGGCCCGGCGCCCTGTAGACCGCCGGCTCCCCTCCGTAGACCTCGGTAAAAAGCTGACTGGCCTTAGACTCCATTTTCCTATCTTCTCCACGGTTGGATGAGTATTTAACATCAGACTGCCTTGTACGAAGCTGTTGAGGCTCAGCCTCCAGCCCTGAGTGGGGACAGGAACCTGTCCACGGCGTTCAATGCTTCTTCCTCCTCCGTGAAAACAACTAGTTCCAGGTTATTGTTGCCGTTGAGCATCGCGGAGGGTTTGCGTCCTGGTTCTTCCCGGTACAGCAGCAACGTCGGCTTGCCCCACTCCTCGGCCTTGGCGATCTCGTACCCGACGCCCAGGCTCGGCGCCGAGACCTCGGCCACCAGGGCGTCCGCCTCCCTGAGCCAATCCATATCCCTCTCGTATATCCACGTGTCGTCGAAACCGATCTCCTCCTCATAGGAGTAGCCGAAGCTGTGCTCGGTGAGAACCTTCCCGTGGCCGGAGACGTACAGTATCAGCCTGTGGAACCAGTCCCTATCAGGCTCGCCGCCCCTTATGCTGCCGGCGAAGTAGACCTTCATGCATACTCCGGGGACATGAACACAAATAAAGTGAGTGAAAGAGGGGGCTACCACTTCTCCCTGTGGACCCTGGACTCGTCGTACCTGTCGCCCGGAGGCTTCTCCTCGGCGGGGTAGCCGACGGAGACGATGCACAGAGGCGTCACGTGGCCCGGTATCCCGAGGAGCTCCCTGGTCTTTCTAACCGTCTCCTCGTTAGGGTGGACGCCCAGCCAGACGGCGCCGAGGCCGAGGGCGTTCGCAGCGACGAGCATGTTCTCGGTGGCCGCGCTGCAGTCCTGAGCCCAGAAGTCTGTAGTCTGGACCTCGTTGTCGCCGCAGACCACTACCGCGAGGCTCGCCTCCCGGAGCATCTTGCTGTATCGGTGGAACTCGGGTACCCTGTCCAGGGTCTCGCGGCTCCTGACGACTATGAAGTGCCAGGGCTGGCGGTTGCTGGCGCTGGGGGCTGCCATGCCGGCCTCCAGCAGCTTCCTCTCGAGCTCTGGGCTCACCTGCTCACCGGTGTACCGCCTTATGCTCCTCCTAGTCATGATGGCTTCCATCGCTTCCATGATTGCACCGAGACCAAAAGGTGGCTCATGTAACCTAAGCTTTACGTTCGGGGCTAGGGGCGCTGGGGTGAAGCCTATGCGCACACCGTCATCGTTCACTGTCACAGCGTGCGTAGGACGATTATTGTGTTGGTCTTCTCTACGCCCTCGATCTTGCGTACGTCCTCTATGACCTTGTTGATGCCCTCGATGCTGCTGCCGCTGCTCACCATGACGATGTCGTACTCGCCGGTGACCTCGTATATCTTCTCGACGCCGGCCAGCTGGTTCACCATCTTGGACACCTCGTAGGTGGGCGTCCCCGGGTTGACGGCTATCATGGTGAGAGCCCGTACGCCGTGAGTCGACGACTTCTCTATGGTGAACCGTTTGATTACGCCCCCAGACACCAGGGCCTGGACGCGGTTCCTGACGGCGCCCTCGCTCAGGCCCACCGTCCTCCCGATCTCGACGTAGGTCATGCGGCTGTTCTCCTCGAGGAGCCTCATTATGCGTTCATCGATCTCGTCGACCATGTATCAAAGGAGACGCGACGCGTTTATAGGGGCTGCGATGAGGTCTAAGCCTCGTAGCCGCAGATGTCCAGCATCATGAGCCCGTATATCTTGGCGAAGATGACGAGGGTCTCCACGTCGGCCCACTCGTCCGGGGCGTGGGCGTTGCCGCCGCCTGGGCCGAAGGCCATGGCAGGCACACCCGCCAGGTTGGTTAGGTAGCTGGTGTCGTTGCTCCCGCTGGCCCCCAGGGGCTCCAGCCTGTAGCCCACGACTTGTTCGGTGGCCTTGGCCGCCGATCTGTATAGTGGGTGGTCGATGGGTATCTCGCTGGGCGGCTTGTTCAGCGGCGACTCGACGGAGACGTCGAGCTCTGGGTCGCTGGATTTGAGCGCCTCGACGACTGCCCTAATATCCCGTAATACCTGCTCTGGGTCCATCCCTGGGACGGTGCGTACGTCGCACACGGCCTCACAGTCCTCGGGGATTATGTTGTCCTTGGTTCCCCCCTTTATGGTGGTGCCCGGGGCTATGGTGGGGTCCGGGAGTAGTCCGTGCTTGGGGAAGCTGAACTCGGTACCGTCGATGGCGAGAAGCACCCTGCTCATCTTGAGCACAGCATTGACGCCCATCTCCGGCCTGCTACTGTGGGCCGACCTGCCCTTGACGTGGATGTTCACCAATGTCCTGCCCCTGACGGCCGGCCTGGCCATGACGACGCCGCCCCGAGTGGATGCCTCCCCGACGATGGCCGCGTCCACCCCCTCGACATACCCGTTCTCACAGAGGTACTTGGTGCCGTAGCGGCCGAAGAACTCCTCGTCAGCCACGGCGTGGATGCGAAGGTCTCCCCTGAGCCGTAAGCCGAGGTTGCCCAGAGCCTTGGCGGCTACCACAGCTGACGCTATGGCGCCCTTCATGTCGCCGCTTCCCCTGCCGTAGATCCTGCCGTCCTTGACCTCGCCGCCGAAGGGGTCCACGGTCCAGTAATCCAGGTTGCCCACGGGGACTGTGTCGTAGTGGCCGTTCCAGAGCAGGGTCTTCCCGCCTCCTGCGCCTTCCAAGACGCCGAGGGTGTTCACCCGATCCGGCCTAGACTCCACCCGATCCACGTCGAACCCGAGGGACGCGAGTAGCTCAGAGACGTGGCCAGAGACCTCTGTCTCGTCTCCCGGCGGGTTCTCGCTGGGTATGCGGACCATGTCCCGCGTGTATTCGACGATGTCGCCGCGGAGTCTGTCAATCTCTTCAATGAGGCGTCTCTCGACGGTCATGGCTCAGCCTCTATCCCGAGGGCCCCGACTATGAACGCCAACTCGTCCGTGTATTCGTCTATTACCTTCGTGGTGGGCTTCCCCATACCGTGCCCCGCTTTGGTATCGATCCTTATGAGAGTCGGGGCGTCACCCCTCTGGGCGTGCTGAAGTGCGGCGGCGAACTTGAAGCTGTGCGCCGGGTAGACCCTGTCGTCGTGGTCGGCTGTGGTGACCATGGTTGGCGGGTACCTGTTGGGCTTGAGGTTGTGGTAGGGGCTGTACGCCAGAAGGGCTTTGAACTCGTCAGGGTTCTCGACGGAGCCGTAGTCGCTGGTCCAGCCCCAGCCCACCGTGAACTTCTCGAACCTGAGCATGTCCATGACGCCGACGGCGGGGACCGTGGCGCCGTACAGCTCGGGGCGCTGGGCGAGGCAGGCGCCCACGAGGAGGCCGCCGTTGCTCCTGCCGCTTATGGCGAGCCTCGGCGTGCTCGTGTAGCCCTCGGCTATCAGGTGCTCGGCGGCGGCTATGAAGTCGTCGAAGACGTTCTGCTTCCTCAGCTTGATGCCCTGATCGTGCCACTCCTTGCCGTACTCGGCTCCGCCGCGGAGGTTGGCGACGCAAAGAATACCACCCATCTCCATCCAAACAAGGTTGCGGACGTTGAAGAACGGGGTGATATTTATGTTGAAGCCACCGTAGCCGTAGAGGTAGCAGTAGTTGTCGGCTTTGGGCTCCAGTCCCTTCTTATGGGTGATGTACATGGGCACCCTGGTGCCGTCTTTGCTCGTGTAGAAGACCTGCTCGGTGACATAGTCGCCTGGGTCGAAGCCAAGCTTGGGATCCTTGTAGATGGTGTTGGTCCTCTCTTTGAGGTCCACGCGGTATATGGAGCCCGGGTGGGTGAAGCTGGCGTAGTGGTAGAACGCCGTGGTGTCGGTTTTCCTGCCGGTGAAGCCTGTGACTGTCCCCATCCCCGGCTGCTCCACATCCCAGAGCGGCTCCCCCGTCTTGGAGTAGACCGTCACCACGCTGTAGGCGTCGCGGAGGTGGACGGCGAGGAACTGGTCGTTCACCATGCTCACGGATTCGAGGGCGTCCTCCTTCTCAGGTATTACTTCCTTCACCTCGCCGGGTTTCCGTGTGTCTATGGCTACGACCCTGCCCATGGGGGCGTCCAGGTCCGTGAGGAAGTAGAAGACGTCGCCGTCGTTGGAGACGAACCTGCACTTGTAATGGAATCCCTTCACCAACTCGACCACGCCGCCGTCCCCCGTCAGGTCCTTGTAGAAGACTTGGTTCTCGGGATAGGTGCCCCGGGTCACGGTTATTACTAGGTAGCCGCCGTCCTCCGTGACCTGTCCGTGGAACCTCCACTCCTTCTCGTCGTCCCGCTTGTAGACGAGCTCGTCCACGCTCTGGGGGTCGCCGAACCTGTGATAGTAGAGCTTCTGGTAGTAGTTAGCCTCCTTGAGCGCCTCGCCCCGGGGCTCGTCGAACCTGCTGTAGAAGAAGCCCCGGTTGTCGTGGGTCCAGGCCGCGGCCGTGAACTTGGTCCACATAAGGTGGTCCCCCATGTCCTCGCCGGTATCGACCACCCTGATCCTCCACTCCTGCCAGTCAGAGCCCGCAGTGCTGACGCCGTAAGCCAGCAGCCTCCCGTCCTCGCTCACGTCGTAACCCGTGAGGGCGACCGTCCCGTCCTCGCTGAGCTTGTTGGGGTCGAGGAGCTCCCGGGGCTCCTCGTCGGGGTCTTCCATCCATAGGAGCGCCGGCTGGTTCCTGAGGCCGTCGTTGTACGTGTAGAAGTACCTTTCTCCCCGCTTGAATGGGATGCCGTATTTCTCAAAGTCCCAGAGCTCGGTCATCTTCTCCCTGATCCGCTCCCGAGCAGGGATCTTCTCCAGGTAGCCGAATGTGACCCTGTTCTGGGCGTCTATCCAGGCCCTGGTCTCCTCGCTGTCTATGTCCTCAAGCCACCGGTAGGGGTCGGGCACCTCGACGCCGTGGATCACGTCGACGTGGCCCATCCTCCGGCTCGGAGGATAGTTAAACTTAGATTGTCTAGGCAAAAACGCCACCTATGAGATAGATGGCTGGGTGATTCTTAAAACAGCATCCTAGACTCTGAAGGGGGAGACGAGGGCTTTCTCGGCTGCCTCTCCACCGGAGTACGCCATGGGTGTGCCGTCGGCGCGCCAGCAGGCTCCGCCGTGCATCTGACCCCGCTCGTCCACCATGACACCATTCATGCCGCCGGCCACCTTGGGCATCTCCATGATCTCGTGGCCCATCATCCTAAGCCTCTCCAGGGCGTCTTCGCCGAAGTCGGGCTCTACCTGTAGCTTCCCCTCCGGCGTCCCGGAGACGCCCATGGTCCAGACCCGGGGGGCCTCGAAGGCCTGCTGTATACTCATCCCGAAGTCTATGACGTTCACAAGGGCCTGGCAGATGGCGGGAAATATCCTTGTGCCGCCGGGGGTACCAAGGCAGAGGAACGGTGAGCCGTCCCGTAGCACTATGGTGGGCGCCATGCTGCTGAGCATCCTCTTATCGCCGGCGACGGAGTTGGCCCTTCTTGGCCGGGGGTCGAAGAGCCCCATGCAGTTGTTGAGCAGCACCCCTGTGCCCGGCACCGTCACCGTGGACCCGAAGAGAGCGAACAGCGTCTGCGTGGCGGCGACGATGTTGCCCCCCGAGTCCATCACGGAGACGTGGGTCGTGTTCTGGCTCTCGGCCTGATGCCTGCCGGGGTCGCCGAAGCCGTAGGTCTTGGCCGTTTCACCGATCTCCTTGACCCTCAGCGCCGCGTACTCCTTGGATGTCAGCCCCGCCACGGGCACGGGGACCCTCCACGGGTCCCCCATGTACCGCTGCCTGTCCGCGAAGGCGATCTTGAGGACCTCGGCGAAGAGGTGGACGTGCTCGGCTGAGCCGAAGGTCAGGGCCCCCACGTCGTGGTGCTCCAGCATGTTGAGCATCTGTATGATGTGGGTGCCGCCGCTGCTCCCCGGCGCCATGCTGTACACGGTGTACCTGTCCCTGTAGGCGCCGTGCACGGGTGGCTTCTCGGTGAGCTCGTAGCCGCGGAGGTCCTCCATGGAAAGGATGCCGCCGTTCGCCTCCATGTCATCCGCCACGGCCTTGCCGAGCTCCCCGCCGTAGAGGTAGCCCGAGCCGTGCCTGGTTATGTCTTCGAGGGTCTCGGCGTACTCCGGCATAGTCACCGTGTCCCCGGGCCTGAGGGGGCTGCCGCCGGGTAGGAAGGTCTTGGCCGTGTCCTCGTAGAGCCGGATGTCGCTCTGCATGTTCTCGACGTTGAAGCAAAGGTAGGGCGTGGCCCTGTAGCCGTCTCGGGCGAGCCTTATGGCAGGCGCCGTCACCTCGCCCAGAGTGAGGCTGCCGTGCTTCCTCTGGATGTGCTCCCACGCCTTGAGGCTGCCCGGGGTGGCTACGGAGAGGTGGCCGATCATGTTCCTGCGGCCCACGGTCTCGAAGATGTACTGGTCCGGCCTACGCTCCTTGACGGATGTGTACATGGTCTCCGTGGCGGCCCCGGGCGCGACGGCGTAGTTGTCCAGAGAGGATATCTTCCCTGTTCCGCCGTCGCGGTAGACGAAGAACCCGGCGCCGAACACGCTCACCATCATGGGCTCCGCGACTGTCAACGCGAAGAGGCTGGCCACCGCCGCGTCGAAGGCGTTGCCGCCCTTCGCCAGCATCTCTAACCCGGCCGAGCTTGCGAGGGGGTGGTTCGTCACGACCACGCCTCTGCTGCCGACCGCCTCCTGCTTGAACGTCTTCAAGTACCTCTCAGGGACAGGCATCGTTAAACACCGTAGAACGCTTCCAATATCATCTGTTGAAAGTATAACACTTACCACGCGGGCACAGAAACGTGTAAACTCTTTTCCCACCACCTCCATTTACATTACGCCCTCTCCCCACGCACTAGACGGAGATACACCAGCGACGCTCAGGCCGACGCCTTCGACGCCCGCCTCCTAGCCAAGGAGGAGATAAAGGTCCACGTCTTCAACACCAAGCACTCAACCCTAGAGGAGGCGCAGCCCTTGATGGAGAAGGAAAAAAGGATCAGGCTGACGTCCACTCAGTTCCTGAGGGAGCTGGCCCGGGTCTCAAAAGGCGAGTACGTTGGGTTAAGTCTTCAGAGACGTGAACAATAACTAGTCTCTCGTAGTCTTGAGGACCTAGACAAGGTCTCATCTACTTGGACTTGCGTGAAGAAGTTTTCAAGTGGTTCAGAGCCGCCGTCCGGGTCTCAGTGAGGAACTCCTCCATCGATCCCTTGAAGTGGGTGCGGCTGTGGGTCACCTCGAGGTTTGGGGGTTTTCTGATGCCGTCTATTAGCCGGTTCACTTTCTCCCAGTCCACGGTGCCCCAGCCGGGGGGCTGGTGGCTGTCGTCGTCTCCACGGTTATCATGGATGTGTGTCACGGTGAGCCTTTCCCTGAACCCTTTTAGCTCGTCTAGGTTCCTGTGTATGTTAGCGTGCCCCGTGTCTAGGCAGAAGGAGACGACCTCCTCGGGAAATCTCTCCATGAACCACCGCAGAACGTCGTGGTCGCCCCGGTAACAGTTCTCGAAGGCCAGTGTCACCCCGAGGACACCGCATAGGGGCGCAACCTCGGCGACGGCGGCCTCGGCTCTACTGAGCCGGGTTTCGAGGAGCGGCTCGTGGTATCTTGGCGGATGCACCACGACGGCGTCGCCGCCGACCTTGCTGCAGAACTCTATCCTGTTCTTGAGGAGCTTCACGTACGCGCTGTGTCCAGCCTGGTCGTCGGCGTCGATCCGGGCGGTCTGGGTGGCAGTGCCGTGGACGTCGAGGCAGGTGAGGCCCCGGTCATCCAGCAGCCACCTGTATAGGTTCATGTCTTCGCGGCTGTAGAGGCGCTCGTTGTCCCAGTCGTCGCACCAGTGCACGTAGTCGAAGCCGTGGTCCTTGAATAGGCGAAACTTCTCCTCCATCCGGGGCTTGTACGTGTAGTTGAACATGTCGGTGGTGACGCTGAGCTCCATAGATAATTCATCCCCGATGCCCATTATAAACAGAGAGGAAAAACGCCATCGAAGGGAAGATGAAGGTTAACTGATCTGCTTCTTCGCCCCGCAGCAGCTGCAGACTATGAAGCCCTGCCTCAGCCTGTCCTCGATGAACGCCTTGCACTCCTCTTTGTCTAGGAACAGAGGCTGGCCACAGTCCTCGCACATCTCCTCGTTAAGCTCGGGTTCAGGCATCTCAAGAAACGATGGGAACACCGGTTAATAAACGGGGGTGGCTTAGGGGAGTCTAGCCCTCGATGAGTTTCAGTATGTCCTCCCTGACGAAGGCTATGTACTCGTCCACGGTGCTCTTGCTGAAGTTGGTGACCACGGCGCTCCTGGTTATGCCCACAGTGTAGCCCTTCGCCTGACTTGTGAACACCACGTACCAGATCATGCCATGGTCTATGTAGTCCTTGTAGAGCCCCGTGTCGGCGATGCCCTCGCCGCTGAGGCACAGCTTGTTGACGCTCGGTATGTCCACGTTGTCGAACCAGATGAGGTTCGTCGCCTTGGGGTTGCCCTCGTGGAGCCTCTGAAGGGTCTCGCTGGTGATCCTGCTTTCACGGATGTCGACGTTGAGTATGTCCCCTATCTTCACCGCGACGTGGTTGCTCAGCATCTTCTTGACGCCCCTCGCGACGCTGGGCGCCATCACGACGAGGAAGTGCCTACCCTCGTGGGGCACTATCCAGAACGGCGCCTCCTCGGTCTCCGGCGTCATCCGTGTCCGACGCCGGTAGACTCGCGCCCTCATGAAGTCCCGGGTGAAGACCCCTGTGACCGTGTCCTCGACCTGCTCAAGGTCAATCACCTCGGTCACGAGCTGGGTCTCCTCGTCCTCCAACTCCTCGACCTCTCTCCAGCCCATCAGCGTGTCCCTGGGGTCCCCCTCTAGGCCCCGGACCTCGAAAACCTTCACCGGAAGAACCATTTAACCAACAGGAAGCTACACGGCTCACAGCTTAAAAACCCAGCCCAAGGGTCACACCTTAAGCTCCAGACGGGCCCACCAGGCCCTGAACTCGTCGTCCAGCAGGTCGCTGTTCTTGAAAACGAAGTATACCAGGCCCTGCAGCACGGGGAAGAAGTACTCGTCCATGTTTGTCTTGAAGACCTCCAGGATGTTCCTGTGGAATCGTTCCTTGCCCTCGACTTCGTCGAAGTCCGTGGAGACTATGATGTCTAGGAGGAACTTTATGAAGCCGTAGAGCTGGTAGACGCTGCTCTCCCATATATCCATGAAGGCTTGGCTCCGTTCCAGACCCGCGGACTTGGACTTAAGGAACTCCCCGAACACGTAGCCCGCGGACGTCGCGTCCTGAGCCCTGGTCTGTATCTCCTTGCTCCTGCTGAGCAGGTCGAGCCGGTCCCAGTCCATTTGGGGGTAGAGGTCGGCTACCCCCAGCTCCTTCTTGCCGTAGTCTTGGGCGTATAGCTCGCGGCTCTTCATGGCGTAGGGGAGCCTGTATAGCCCTGTGTCGATGTCCCTGATTATGAAACCTATTTTGAGGAAGCTCCGGAGGCCCTCCGCGAGCTCCTTGTCGCTCAGGCCCGTGGCTTCACGGAGCTCTGGGAAGGACAGCATCTGGTCTGAGGCCGTGATCAGCTGCCAGATCTTCTTTTCCCCGGGCTTCATGGTAGACACTACATGTTCGCTATGCTGGTTTTACAACGTGCTCTGACGCAGAATATAAAGGCTTGATGAATTATTGACCCACAAAAGATTGGGTCGGATGACTTGTATGCGTTAAAATACCTTATCTCATGCGCCTCAAGGAGAGCTACATGGCCAAGGGCATAGCGGATTCAGACGCCATGATAGTGGTTAGCCACTTCGAGGGCCATGGGAGCGGCGTCTACGGCGGCAGCATCAAGAACGTCGCCATAGGCTGCGGCAGCAAGCGCGGCAAGATCGACGTACACCTGTGCCTACACCAGACCGTGGGCTGGAACAGCTGGAGCTTCAACGGCGACAACGGCCTGGGCGAGGAGTGCCCAGACCACGTCCTGTGCGACAACATGTGTCCCGTCGGCGCCCTGAAGAGTAAGAAGGCCCACGCCGAGTGGAACGGCGACGCCTACATATGCTGCTTCGGCCACCAGCGGCCACTCTTCAGGTGCGACCTCTGGGGCCGCGAGAAGTACGAGGACTGGCGTAACTGGTTCCTCATCGCCATGGGCGACGCCGCCACAGGCTACATCAGGCACATGGGCCCGGAGAACGTCGGCTACATTACCTACGCCATGGACATAGCCCCCGCCTGCGACTGCGTCCCAGGCTCTGACAGACCCGTCATACCCAACCTCGGCGTCCTCGCGTCCCGCGACATGGTAGCCATCGACGTCGCGGCACTGGACATGTCGGTGCAGGCTAAGGGGATACCAGGCAGCGCAGCCGAGGAGAAGGAGGTAATGAACCCGGGCGACGAGAAGTTCACAGGCATCGTCGGCATGAGCCAGTGGATCACCGCCAACACGTGCAGCCGCCTGGGAAGCGGCTCCATGGAGTACGAACTCGTCGAGCCCCTCGTCTCGGAGGACGAGGCGGCCTTCGCCCACCCGCTGTTCAGCCCAGAGACGCCTTCAGGCTACTACCTCGCCAAGGGGCTGAGGAAGTTCGGGTCGTGGACGCCCCCGGGCGGGTTCAAGTACAGGGACAAGCCCAAGGTAAGCATATAGGAGCTAAGCAGACGGTAGTGTCTCTCCTTTTTCACACCCTTTCTGGGTAGTCGGATATTATGCCGTCGACGCCCATCGCCTTAGCCCTGGCTATGTCGCCGGGCTCGTTCACCGTCCACGGATAAACCTTCAAGCCGAGGCCGTGGACCGAGGACACGAACTCCAGGCTCATCCTCTTGTGGTAGGGGTTGATCGAGTAGGCTCCAACTCTCTGCGTGAACTCGAGGACCTTGCCAGGTGCATCGCCCACGAGCACGCCGAGCCTCACGTCGTCTGATAGAGCCCTTATCCACTCAAGCATCCCTAGGTGGAACGAGGAGACCAGAAGCCCGTCTTGGCTCACCAAGTCGTCGCCGACGGCATCCGAGATGACCTCGTGGACCCGGTCCACGCAGCCGAGACCCTTGAGCTCCACGTTTAACGCGGCTCGGCCCGACATCTCTTCGATGACCTCCACCAGGGTGGGCCCCCTCTCACCGCCTCCGGCGTCGAGCCGTCTGAGATCGTCGAGGGATAGGTCCCGTACCCTGCCGGAGCCGTCGGTGGTCCTGTCCACCGTGTCGTCGTGGATGACCACGGGCTCCCCCGTGGCGCAGAGGTGGACGTCCAGTTCCACCATGTCTGCGCCGAGCTCCACAGCCTTGTGGAAGGACATTAACGTGTTCTCAGGTGCGTAACCCGCCGCCCCCTTGTGGCCTATCACGTAGACCATGCTGTGGTCTACAACTCAGCCTTTTTAAACAGTTATAGAAGAAGTCGTTGGCGGGTCTGGAGGGATTCGAACCCTCGGCCAATGGCTTAAGAGGCCACCGCTCTGACCTTGCTGAGCTACAGACCCTCAGCCTACGAACAATTCACGAGCCCAATTAAAAATCTTTCACAAAGATAGAGCATATATAGGAACGCATCCATATCTGAGTGGTAAAAATGGTAAAGATAGAAGGACACGACTTCCCGGACGACCTCTACTACCACAGGGACCACATGTGGGTCAAGCTCGAAGACGGAAAGGCCCGCGTCGGCTACAACCAGTGGGCCGCAGAGGCCGCCGGCAAGCTCGTCAGCATCAAGACCCGCCCGGCGGGCAAGACGGTGAAGGCAGGCAAGACCCTGGGCAGCATCGAGAGCGGCAAGTGGGTGGGAAGCCTGAAGATGCCCCTCACCGGCAAAATCGCTGAGATCAACCTGGGGCTATCCGACAAGCCGAGCCTCATCAACGAGGCCCCGTACGGCGACGGCTGGGTAGCCCTGATCGAGCCGGAGAACCTCGACGCCGAACTCAAAGAGCTCATCTCAGGGAGCGACAAGGCCGCCCTAGAGGCCTGGCTCAAGGAAGAGATAGAGAAAGCCGGAGTATAGCCGCTTGGAGAAGTGGCGGCTACTAGACCTGGGGAAAGCCGGGCCCTACACGGCGCAGACGTTCTACGAGGCCGTCGCCGAGGCTGTGCACAGGGGTTTGAGCCCCAACACCCTCATAATGGTGCAGCCGGCGTCGCCCTACGCGTGTATAGGCTACCACCAGGACATCGAGAAGGAGATCGACCTGGAGTTCACCGAGGCTCAGGGGCTGCCGGTGATCCGCCGCAGCCAGGGAGGCGGAGCCACGTACCTCGACGGCAACCAGGTTTTCTATCAGCTCATAAGCAGGGACAGCGAGGCTGTGCCCCGCAGCGTGGACCGTTTCTTCGAGAAGGCTCTCAGCGTCACGGTGGAGGGCTACAGACGGCTGGGGGTTCCAGCCGAGTATAAGCCCCTCAACGACGTGGTTGTAGGGGGCCGGAAGATAAGCGGCAACGGCGCCGGGATGCACGAGTCTGCCAGCATCCTCGTCGGCAACTTCATCATGGACCTGAACTACCCGCTCATGGCGAGGGTGCTCCGGGTGCCCGACGAGAAGTTTAGGGACAAGATGGCCAAGAGCATGGAGCAGTGGGTGACCACCCTTAAGAGGGAGCTGGGCGAGAGCCCGCCGCCGGAGCGCATCAAAGAGGTCTACGCCGAGGCCTTCCAGGAGAGGATGGGGGTGAGGCTTGTCCCGGGGGAGCCCACCGAGGAGGAGAGGCGAATCTACACTGAGGAGACCAAGCCGAGGCACACAAGCCGGGAGTGGCTCTACATGGAGGCGCCCCGCGGCAAGCCCGGGAGGGCCGTGAAGATCGCGCACGAGGTGAAGGTCGTGGAGGCGGACCATAAGGCCGGGAAACTCATAAGGCTCAGGGCCGAGGTCAAGGGAACCGAGATACTGGACCTACGCGTCACGGGGGACCTGTTCGTGATCCCCAAGGAGGCGGTGAGGGTCCTCGAGGCGGAGCTAGTCGGTGCTCACCTGGAGGAGGGTGAGCTCCTCGAGAAGATAACGAGGTTCTACAGGGAGAAGGGCCTCGAGAGCCCCGGGGTGACGCCGAGGGACTACGTCGACGCCTTGATGAAGCTAAGGACGCTTCTCTAAAATTTTCTTTAGACAATCGTAATAACTTGACGTGCGCAGGATATTAGGAAATATTAGGTAAGCTACTTCATTATACGGATCTTGCTGGGCTCGACGCCCGCCTCGAGAAGCTCCGTGAGGGTCATGGCCTCGCCCTTTGCCAGGCGTATCTTCTCCAGGGCTCCTTCGCTGAACTTGAACGCCGCCACCTTCAGGGGCTTGCTGAGGCTGCCCGCCGCCAGCACCTTCCCCGGCACCGCCACGACCGCCCCCTCCTCCGCGTGTCTATCGATGCGGCTCAGGTTCACGGCGACCCGTCTCCGCTTGGGCTTGTCAAGCTCCTCCGCGAGCGTCCTCCAGATGGCCTTACCCGTCTCATCCGAGGCCTTCATGAGAGCCTGTATGGTGTCCTTGAGTGTCTGGTTCTTCATCACGCTACGTCATCTCCTTGAGGTTCCTCGTTTTCTCCCTCGTCTTCGTCGAAGTCTCCTGAGACTACGCTGTAGAGCTTGCCCTCGTCGATCTCCATTAAATCGAAGTCCCTTATCTCGTCGTGCAGATCGTCTGCCTCGATCTTGCCCCTTAAGGTGCTCAGCTTCTGCTTCAGCATCTTCACGGCCTCCTTAACTATGCGCTCCGGCGGAAGCCCCCCGGTGGACTCTACGGTGAACAGGAACTCGTCCTTCTTGAGGCCTCTCATTATCTCCTCGTGGCTCACGAGCTCCCTGCAGCGGCGGTACCTCTCGAAGCCCTGGATATCGATGACCTTGAGCACGCCTCCCTCGATGACCGCGACGTCGTCTCCACACGCGTCTAGGCACTCTTTCGTGGCTGCCTCGTCCTCTACGTCGACGAGCGCCACGTTCTGGTAGACGCACATCGAGACCGGGCTCCACTTGGCGTGCACCTTGCCCTGCCCCAGCTGAGCGTACGCCTCAAACTTTATGGCCTGCCCGGGCGCCAGCTTCGCGAGGGGGATGCGCTTGCTTACGGGGGCAATAGACGGATCCTCTGGGACTAGGTCTCCGCTGTAAACCGTCACGGTGTCGTCCTTGGCCTCGACGTCCATGGTCAGCCCGGCCCTGCACTTGGGGCACCCCAGCTCCGCTTCGCAGTCGCACTCCTCGGGGAGCACGTAGCTATCTAGGTCGGTCGTCAGGGGCACGAACCCGATGCGGTGGGCCAGCACCTCGTCTGGCACGATGCTCGAGTTGTCGAAGTAAAAGATGTCTTCGACGGTCATTATAGGGACCTCGGCGACCATTGTGCGGCGCAGTGAGTTCGCGAAGGCGGCGTTCACGCCGTCCACAAGGAACCTTATCGTGTCCTCGTTCAAGCTGACTATCTTAGTATTCAAGGCTCCCCGGGGCTCCTATGGCCTTCTGCCTCTCCTTCCACCCGGCTTCCTTGTGCCGTCGTGGGGGATTGGGGTGGTCTCCTCGATCCTTCCGATCCTGAAGCCGCTTCTGGCGAGTATCCTGATGGCCGACTGCGCCCCGGGCCCAGGGGTCTTGCTCCCTATGCCGCCCGGCGCCCTCACCTTGATGTGGATGGCGTTGACGCCCTTGTCCTTGGCGATGCCGGCGATATGCTGAGCCGCCTTCATGGCAGCGTAGGGGCTGGGTTTGAGCCTGTCCGCCTTGACGAACATGCCTCCGCTGGCGATGCCGAGGGTCTCGGCGCCGGTCAGGTCGGTCATGTGGATGATCGTGTTGTTGAAGCTGCTGAAAATGCGGATTATGGCCCATCTCTCAACTTCACTCATCTGGCTGTTCCCTCCGCCGTTAAAGCTTCCTCGACCTCCATCGCCTTCCTGAGCGGGTGCTCAGGGTTGTGGTAGGGGCTGAATAACGCGTAGTCTAGGGTATCCTCGTCATCGATCTTAACCTGGTAGCTGGGAGAGGTCACTTTCCGGCCGTTGATGGCTATGTGGCCGTGAGCGATGAGCTGCCGCGACTGGAACAGGCTTGAAACCATGCCTCTCCTGAATATGTATGTCTGGAGTCTCCTTTCCAGAAGGTTTTCGACGCTCAGGGTTAGAACGTCCTCTAGACGACCGTTCTCCATGACCAGACCACGCTTGTAGAGCTTGTAGATGAGCGCCTTCTCCCTTCTATCACGCTCAGTGGCTCCCAAGCTAAGGAGATCCCTGGCTCTGCCTCGCATGTGGGATAACTCTGTGTGGGCCTTCCATAATTCGCGCTTGTTCCTGAGGCCATATACGCCTATGGTGCGTAGCTCCTCTTCCAAGGCGGCTGCGTCGTAAGGCCGTTTAGGGGTGTTGTAGGTCTTGTGCTTCTTCTTTGGGTCACCCATCTATTTCACCTATCTCTGCTGCTGCTGCTGCTGCTGCCTTATCCTGCTGCGGCTGACGCCTACGCTGCGGCCCTTCCTGGCTGTGGTCTTGGTTCTCTGACCCCTTACCTTCAACCCTTGGGCGTGGCGTTCGCCTTTCCAGCTTCTAGTCTCCCTCATCAGGTCTATGTCGTCTTTGACTCTGAGGGCTAGGTCGGATGCCAAGAGGTGCAGGTCGTTCCCCGTCATGGGGTCTTTGCGCCTGTTAAGCATCCATTTTGGCAGCCCGATGGTCCCCGGATCGCTTGTGGCTTCTTCAAGCCTTTTGACATCTCCGTCGCTTAGACTGCCGAGTCTCTCGGTCGCGTCAAGCCCCAACTGCTTCACGATTGCTCGAGCGAGTCGTATGCCCACGCCTTTTACCTCGGTGAGGGCATAGGGCACCATCTTTGTTCCATCTATGTTGGTGCCGTGGAGCCTGACTATGTAGTTGAATTCTCTGGACACTCTGAGATCTCCCTGTCAGTGTAACAGGGCTATGGCGATACATCTTATTAAAAGATTATGTTAAACCTGGGCGCGACGTTCCCTCTTATTTTTGTCAAAATAGGGATCAGTTTAGATCGATGCTGCCGATGGTGGTGTCGGCTGATATGCTTATCTGGATCTCCTTCGCGTCGTAGCCCACGGTTTCCCCTTTCTTTGTCCGCGCCTTGTCCACGTCGTAGCTCATGTTGGGTAGGTTGACGTCGATGGACCCGACGCTGGTGTCCAGGTCTATGCTGTACCCGACGTTGGCGCCTGTGGGTAGGCTCAGGTCTA
>Ga0265594_1000252_pt1 | contig 43900 bp, 42 predicted proteins | sample saktaG_11_FD_190147 | JGI IMG/M metagenome (GOLD analysis project Ga0265594, IMG submission 190147) | Saline water microbial communities from Sakinaw Lake, British Columbia, Canada - sak_2011_5_24_80m | ecosystem: Environmental > Aquatic > Non-marine Saline and Alkaline > Saline ... | reverse complement strand
TTCTTCGTCACCTTTCTCGCGCTCCGGGTCTACTTCAAGATCCTCCAGCGGCTGCGCGAGAAGGGGCTCAGCACCCGGATAGCCGTTGATGAGGTGCTCTTTGAGCTCTCAAAGGTGATGAAGATCGCAGAACGGAGTGGGCGGGAATACTTCGCACAGATACCCAAGCGGGCACGACGGATGTGCTCACTCTTCCCTGAGGCGCTACCTATAGGTTAACTTGCGGAGTTTGGGTATCTTATATATGATACCCTTTAAAATATTGTTAATGAAAGCTGTCATTCTCGCTGCAGGGAGAGGAACGAGACTACCTGAAATTACAAAAGAGGCACCAAAATGTTTAATAGAGATTGGAGGGAAGACAATTTTAGAAAGACAAATTGAGAGCTTGCTAAGGAATGACGTGGAAAAAATATATGTGGTGGTAGGATTTATGGCAGATAAGATTAAAGAAAAACTAAAAAGCATCAAAGAAGTGATAATAATAGAGAACAAGGAATATGAAACAACGGATAACATATATTCTCTTTATTTAACCTGTAGCCAAGTCAAAAGAGATGATTTCGTTTTATTAAATGGAGATGTAATTTTTGAAAAAAACATAATCGAAAAGGTTCTTATGCATATAGGGCTAAATATAGCACCTATTGACAGTATGCATTATGATTTAGAAGAATTGAAGATTAGAGATGATGAGGTTTTAATAAGGGAAATCTTGCCTAAAAACGCATCAAAAGAAATAAGTGATGGCTCTACAATAGGAATTTTTAAATTTTCAGCTGAAGGAAGTGAAATATTATTTGATGAATTAGAGGAGTTGGTTGAAAGAAGTATTAAGAATAAATGGTTTGAATATGCTTTGAACAAAATATTGTATAAAATTAGAATGTATAAAGTAGATATTCATGGGTTAAAATGGATTGAGGTAGATACAATGGAAGATATCAAAAAAGCGCAAGAATTATTTGGTGAATAATATGAAAATAAGTATTGTTGGAACGGGCATGTTTGGGTTTGCACTGGGGCACTATTTGGGGAATACATTTTTAGGAAAGGACAAAATTAAAATTGTAACTTACGATTCAAATGAAGAGCTATTGCAGCATCTCAGAACATATAGAACCCATCTTTATCATTTTAAAGATAAAAAAATGCCACCAAATGTGTCTTTTGCAAGGACTAAGAAAGAATTAATAGAAGATACCGATATTATTGTTTTAGCAGTTACATCACAAGCAGTTAGAGGAATTGTTAGAGAAATAAAGGATTATTTCAAAAATGGTGCTATAATTCTCAATACAGCCAAAGCGTTAGAAATTAAAACATGTAAAATATTTTCTGAAGTTATTAAAGAAGAAATGACTAATACCTCATTAAATTATTGCAATTCGAAACTATCAGGAGGGACATTTGCAGTAGACCTCGTGAACAATGTTCCTTTAGGAGCAGATATTGCCTGCGTTAATATTTCAGCTCTCAAAAAATTACAAGAAATTTTTCATGGCAAAACACTTCGAATCTACGGAAATACCGATTTAGTTGGTGTTGAATATGCCGGAGCTTTTAAAAACGTTATAGCAGTCTGGGCGGGGATTATAAACGGCTTAGGCCTGCCATATGGAAGCGAAACGCATATGATATCACGAGCTGCAAAAGAAGCAAAAGAAATCGCAGTTGCTTTGGGGGGAAAACCTCATACATTCTCAATGGAAAGTCAGTGCTGGGGGAATGATTTATGGATGAGTTGTACAGGAAAATCAAGAAATAGAGAATTTGGCAGACTAATTGGCACCGGATTATCTCCTAGCGAGGCGCTGGGAAAAATGACGGCGGGGCATAAACTGGTAGAAGGATATTATACCATCGATGCAATCCCGCAATTATGTAAAAAAGCAAAGGCGAATTCGCCAATATTTAATGAAATATACAATATTATCTATGAAGAAAAGGAACCCAATAGATCAATAAAGCATCTTATGAATAGGAAGGCGGGCAATATAGGTGAAACCTTTTGAATTTTTACGGATTCATTAGCTTTTCTATCACATCTACAACTCTTTCTGATGCTTTCCCATCAACATCTCCGTGAATTATTTTTAATAACTTTTCCTGCTCTTCCTCAAATCTATCTCCTTTTTCTAGAACTGTTTTCAATGCCCCATAAAACTCTTTAGTATTATGAGTGATTTCTCCAGCTCTGAATTCGGGAGGAATTTCTGGATTCCCTCTCATTTTTGTATAGTATTCTTTATTCACTTCTAAATAAATTATAGGTCTTTTGGTTAAAAAATAATCCGTATAAATTGAAGACCAATCAGTAATTAAAATATCCGCAATGGCAAGCACTTTCATTGTGTTTGGCTCTTTTTGCATACCAAGCCGGTAAACATTCTCATAGTTTTTTATTATTTTTTCAAGTTTTCCTTCTTTAATTTTAGCGTAAGGATGTAATCTTAATATAAGGGTTAAATTGTTTTCATTGCAGAAGCCACAAACTTTTTCAAATTGTTCGTATTCATCACCCCATGGCCATAACCCGATATCAAAAGTTGGTGCATATAAACATATTTTTTTGGAATTTGGGATTCCACTTCCTTGCAATAACTTGTTGGAAGGCGTTTTCAAATAGTTATAAAGAAGATCCATTCTCGCAAACCCTGTTATATATAACTTACTAGAGGGAGCATCCCATAATTCGATATGCCTTTGCATTGTATATTCTGATGTTACACATCGAGCGTCAATCTTTTCATAATCCTCAGGAGGTATACCTTTTGGTCCTACGCCATGCCAAAGTTGGATAATCGTGTACTTTTCCTTCGGAATAAAGGAAAAAATGGAAACCACATCTGATGTTACAAATACGGTTGTCCTTAAGAAATAAGGTACACTTTTTAAACTAAATAGCTTTACTGCTGAACCGTGCCTCTTTGCTTGTTTATATGAAAGTTTATTCCTCGCTATCCAGTAGCATTCAAATCTGTTATCTCGTTTCAAATGCTCAAAAACAGCCCGTGAATTTCCATCATAGTACAGCGCTGTAAAACCAACATAGATCGCGTTATTACTTTTTTTTACAAATTTAGAGAGTGATACTAGCGCGAAGAAGAAGAAAATAGCCTTTAAAATGAAAATCTGGGTTAAAATCAGGCCATGTTCTATTATCAGCCATTTGATGGCTTCTTTTATGGTTTTTATCTTTTTCATAGATTCAGATTGGTATCCAGATGTAAAAAGAGGTTAGCAAAATTTTTTCTGGGCCTTCATAAAAGCTTTCTTGTAACAGCACCTTTTTTCCAACAATGCACGTCAGCATCGTAATAACGGTAAAAAATGAGGCCCGGAGCATAGGTAAATTACTTGACAGCTTGCTCGCGCAAGAAAAGCCAATCGAGATTATCATCGTGGATGCTCGTAGTACGGACACCACCTGTGAGATCGTGAAAGAATACGGTGAGAAAAATCCCGAAATCTGGCTGTATGTACATGAAGGGACCAGAGGCCACGGAAGAAATTACGGGGTTGAAAAAGCCCGGGGCGAGGTTATAGCGTTCATAGATGGCGGATGTAATGCGGATAGTGATTGGCTAAAAGAATTAAGAGGAGCGATCGTAGAAGGTTACGATATAGTAGCGGGCAAAACAATAAATGTGGGTCGATTCACCAATATAACAAGAGTGGAGGTAAACCATAAAGGATACGATGTTACGTTCCCTGCTTGTAATCTTGCATACAAGAAGAATTTATTTCAAAAAATCGGTGGATTTGATACTTGTTTCGTCACGGCTGAGGATGTTGATCTCAACTTTAGGGCCGTTGATGCTGGTGCTAAACTGGCTTACAACGAAAATGCGGTGGTGCATAGAGATACCAGCAGATCACTTGTAGGTTTTTTGAAGCAGGCATTTTGGTATGGCTATGGACGGAAGCAGCTTACGATGAAGCATGGAAAATTGTGGGCCAGTTATTCACCAAAAAAAACGCTTCAGACTCATTTCTCGCTTTGGGGCATTCTCCGGTTAATTTTTGGATCATTCGGGTATATTGCATGCTCACTGAAAAATAGATGAGAAACTATTTTTCAGCTGTTCAATCTGCACGGATTTGAGAAGCGTTTTTTGTTTTCTGCCGGTATACCGCGATTTCGGAGGAATGTGCCCTGTCCAAACACCCCGCCGGTGAGACCGCGTTAAGAGTTGAACACTCTACATCTAATTCAAAGATAGCTATTTATAATGGAGAATGAGAACTATAAAGGGAACGGTAAAAGGGAGATAAAGGCGGATGGAGCTATCACAGATTCATTTGAAACGAATTGAGAAGCTGTCGTTGATCTACGGCATCGCGGTCGCGCTACTGGTCGCTGTATCGTTATACATACGGGTTGCATTGCCCTATGACAGTGTTCTTGGCGGTACCTTCGTGCGCTTCGGCGGGAATGACCCCTGGTACAACATGCGGATTGTTGAGAATACGCTCCATAACTTCCCGCATCGGATCTATTACGACGCCTACACGTATTATCCGTACGGAACGGTCAAAGGGTTCGCGCCACTCTTTGACTACCTTCTCGCAGCGATTATCTGGATGATAGGACTTGGGAGCCCGTTCGCTACGCTCGGTCAGGAGAGCATCGATGTTATCGGCGCGTGGTACCCCGCGGTTCTGGGTGCGCTTACCGTCATACCCGTCTATTTCATTGGTAAGGAGGTATGGAACAGAAATGCAGGATTGCTTGCCGCCGCGCTTATCGCTATCCTCCCCGGGCAGTTCTTATCACGATCAATATTGGGGTTCACTGACCATCATGTACTGGAAACACTGCTCAGCACGACTGCAATACTGTTTTTCATTATGGCATTAAAGGCAGCAAAGAGCAGTGAAATCACGTTTTATTCGATAGTTAAGAAAGACTGGACTGTTTTGAAAAGGCCAATTATCTATTCTATTCTCGCAGGTATATTCCTCGGAAGTCTACAGCTCGCGTGGATTGGTGCCCCGCTCATCATGTTTGTTTTAATTGTGTATGCCATAGTGCAATACATAATCGATCATCTTCGCGGAGAGAGTACGGATTATCTGTGCATTATAAGCTTCTTCGCATTTATTGTGGCACTAATTATGCTCGCACCCGCACCGAAGTTCGGTGCACTCAGTGGTATTCAGATGATTTCCATTATCCTTGCTATCGCGGTAGTTCTGGCGCTGGGCGCAGTTTCATTTGTGCTGAACTACAAAAAAATAACGCCGTATGCATTTCCTATTATTGTTGTTCTACTCGCGGTGGTATCACTTATTCTGTTGAACGCTCTGGCACCCTCGCTCTATGCAAAGGTTATCGGAGCGCTTCATGTCTTCGTTCCTTCAGAATCTAGTTTAACCATCGCGGAAGTGCACCCGATGTATATCTTCTCGCAATACACCGGCAATATCTTCGATGGCGAAGCTTGGCGGTGGTTCAGCACGACCTTCTTCATTGCCTTCGCCGGCTACCTCTTGATCGGCTACAACATCGCGAAGAAGTTCCGCGCTGAAGAGATACTCATCCTTGTGTGGAGTGGCATTATTCTCTTCGCCTGCTTCGGGCAAAACCGATTTGCCGCGCACTATGCCGTCAATGTCGCGCTGCTCTGCGGTCTGGTTTCAGGCACGATTATTGATTTTGTCTGGTCACGCGGCAAAGCCGGGAGAGCCGGTAAAGCGGCGGCAAAAGGCGGCAAGGTAAAAGGTAAGATGAAGCTAAACGCGAAAGGAGCAGCACCAGAAAAGTCGAAAAGCAAAACTACCGCTGCCGAGCCGGGGAACAGGCTCAACCACACTAAAGAGAAGATTGCGATCCCCCTGCGACCTGAGTTCATACTCACGATTCTCGTTATTGGTCTGTTAGTCTTCTACCCGCCGCTCACGACCACGTTAGCGAGTGCGCAGTCCGGTGGCGGCCCGGACAATAATTGGTATGAAGCGCTTACCTGGATGAAAGGGAACACACCCGAGCCGGGTCTCGATTATTATGCACTCTATGAGGAGCCACCCTTCAACGAAACGGCGAATAAATATGAGGTTTATAATTACCCAGAGCCCGCGTATTCCGTCATCAGCTGGTGGGACTACGGGCACTGGATCACCCGCATCGGCCGGAGGATTCCCGTCGCTAATCCGCTCGGTCAGGACGGCATCGGCGGCCCCTATCGAGAGAATACCCCGGGTGCGTCGGTATTCTTCATCGCCAATAACGAGCCCGCTGCGAACGAGATTGCCGATGCGCTCGACGTGAAATACGTGGTCAGCGATTTCATGATGGCTGATATTTGGAACTCCTATTACAACAAGTACGGTGCAATGACCGTCTGGGCCGGTGACCCGGAACGGTACAGCAGCCTCAGCTACTACTACACCACCATGGAAGCGCGGTTGCACATGTTCGACGGTACACGTACAAACGTTGATGGCACGATCATCCCCGGCTTGCACCACTACCGCCTGGTGCACGAGTCGCCCACGTTCTTCTTGCCCATGATCATTATGGACACGAACACGGGCTACATGAATTGGAGGAGCTACTTCAATGACTATAACACGACTTCAGCGCAGGCGCAGATTCTGCACGGGCATCTCTTCGACTTCCCTGCCGGAGCCTGGATTGAAGACGACTTGAATAACGAAACGTTGCCGGCGATGCTCGTTACCGCCTTTAATTCCTCCGGCCTCCCCTTCTCCGCACGCAGCATCGTGAGCAGAGTAACCGAAGGTCGGTGGACAATCCGGGATATGACCAACAACAACGTCTTCATCATCTCCAAATCCGAGGGAATGCTGCAGGTGTACCTCTACGGGGTCAGAACCGGGCAGGAGAACGTCAAAGCCTGGACGCCTGAATACCTCAACCCCGTGAGCTACGTGAAGGTCTTCGAGTACGTGCCGGGCGCGCATATTACTGGTACTGCCGCAAATGGTTCCGTCATCGAGATTTCCACAGAGGTCACCACGAACCAGGGCCGTACGTTTACTTATGCGCTCGAAACCACCGCTTCACCCACCGACACCTACGAGCTCATCGTTCCGTATTCGACGGACGGGGCAATCGCGGGAGGTACGAATTTCGACGTCTCCGTAACCCCTTACACCCTGAGCGCAGGGCATTACGAGAACGAGATGCTGATCTGGGATACAGAGCAGGAAGTCCACGTTTCCGAAACGGACGTGCTCAACAGTGGAACGATTACCATCAACCTGCTGTGAGCGCGCGTTGTGACAACTAACCGCTATGAGCTCATACCAGAGGCCGTCGTACCGGTTCGTACGGCATCCCGCAATTTTGCCCGCCCGGGGCAAGAAAATAATTTCCTGCAACTTTATATAGTATGAACATATAAGGAGTATCGTAACACCATCCTTGGGAATTATGATGCTCCTTGGGATTACAATAGAGGATTACTGTACGCTAGGTTCTGCAGTTCTTATGAGCGCGAGCAAGCGTCGTGTTACTGCTTTTTGAGGTGCGGATAGAGTATATGAGTGAGCGAATACGGACATGTCCTGAATGCGGATCGAAGAACATCGTCGTCGATTCAAAGCATGCTGAACTGTACTGCGCGGACTGTGGGGTCGTCCTGGTCGAGGATATCGTTGATCTCGGCCCCGAATGGCGCTCATACGACGAAGAGCAAGCAGCGAAGCGGATACGAACCGGACCACCAATGAGCTATCGGATACATGACAAAGGGCTGGGTACGCCCATGCCCGGACTGCCCGCGCGTACGAAGCGGTTACGCGGTATAAGCATCGACTCCAGTGACAAGACCCTTGCACTTGCGCTCGTTGAGATCGATCGCATGGCCTGTGCCCTGAAGCTCCCGAACAATATTAAGGAAGAGACCTCGGTCCTGTACCGGAAGGCGATGAAGAAGAACTTGATCAAGGGCCGCAGTATCGAGGAGCTGGTCTCCGCAATGCTGTATATCACCTGCCGCCGGTACGAGGTCCCGCGCACCTTGAAGGAGGTTGCCGCGGTCTCCCGGAGCCCCTTGAAGAAGATTCGCCGTGCTTATATCTTCCTCTTACGGAAGCTGGAGATCAAGCTCGCGCCTGCTAACCCTGCACTCTACATCCCACGATTCTGCTCGAAGCTCGGGCTGAGTGAGGAGATCCGGGAACGGGCGATTGAGATCCTGAAGGATGACCAGGGAACCGGCGTCGCAAAGGGCTGGGGGCCCATAGGAACCGCCGCGGCTGCTATTTACATCGCCGCTATGCTGAGCGGCGAGAAGATTACGGAAAAGGAGATCGCTAAAGTCGCTGGCACGACCGAGATCACGATCCGGGACCGCTACAAGGAGCTGGTGAGTCGGTTGAATATCGATATGCTCACACCGCATACCTCGCGAGAAGAGAAATACGTGGGGCTTGGAGTTACGTAAACCCAGCAGTTTAGCTTCTTCCACAAATTAGGCCTCTTTGGTTGGTTCGTTGCTAGCACCGTAATCCTGGTAACTTACACTATACAATACTCGAGCAGGAACTGTCTGTCGCGTCATGAAAGCCATCATAAGTGTATATGATAAGACGAAGCTGGTAGAACTCGCGAAGGCGCTGCACGAACGAGGAATAACCATTATCGCAACCGAAGGTACCGCTCGAGCCATTCAGAGCAGCGGTATCCCGGTCACACCAGTTGCTGCGTTCACCGGCACCCCGGAGCTGCTCGGAGGCAAGGTAAAGACGCTACATCCTCATATCCACGCCGAGATCGCGACCGGGGAAATTGGTTTCGTCGTTGTCAATCTCATACCCCCCGATCAGAACTCCACGAATCCGCTCGACCGAATGGACATCGGTGGCGTGGCGCTGCTCCGGAACGGGATAAAGCATTTTGAGCACGTCACCGTGATCGTGAACCCCGCGAGCTACGATGACGTGGGTGCGGCGCTCAGAAAAGACGGAAAGATCGCTCGCACTACAAACCTGCAACTGGCAAGGGAGGCTATGAGCTATCTTTTAATGTATGACGCAAAAATCGAGCGAATACTGGAGCAACTCGAGTAGTCGTCGGTCTGCGATCTGTGATCGCTCCTGCATCCGCTTCCAAGATCCGGTCATTGAATTAGGCGATCACACAGCTGTAGATCGTGGCGGTGCTATTCAAACGCAAACGGGGAAATGTACGCCCCATACTGCTCTTGCGCCTCCTTGAGCCGCTCTTTTTGCTCCTCCAACACGGTGTAAAGCATCGGTGGCGTGTCAGGCACGGTCGTCCGGTAGAACTGCTCCACCCGCTCGATCTTGGCCAGAATCTCCGCTACCCGCACGGTGAATTGCTGGCGGTACGCTGTTTCAGCATACAGCTTGTTAAGAACCGCTGCAAACAGCTCTTTGAGGTCCTCGTAACGCGGAATGAGCCCCGTAGGCGTTATGATCGCCTCCACCTCGTTATGCACACGCCGCTCCATCCACTTCAGCCAGACCGCTTTATCTGTCTTATCGTTCAGGAATCGCCCACGCTTGTCGCGTATGAAGTAATTCACCGAGAAGATGCGCGGCGGCGCTTTTAAAGCCGCACCGAATTCTAGGTGCGCAGCGATATAGGGGCCCAGCGGAATGGAGAGGAAATCCAGGTTCGACATCGGGTTGATCTTGCGCACGCCCTCCTGCCCCAGTGTCGCCGCGGTCGTCTCTGACTCCAGTGCCGCGCCCATAGTGATGACGCCGTGCACCCAATCGAAAGATTCCTCGAGTGGCACTTTCGTGTCCGAATCTCGGCCGCCGTAAATAATACCGCCGACTGCGACACCGTTCGGATTATTGAGCTCAGGATCGAGATTCTCTAAGAGCGCCATATCGAGCGTAAATCGGGCATTGGGATGCGAGGGCGGTATCTCGTTGCCGTCCGCATCCTTCTTCCCGAGGTACCAGTCTCCTGAATGGTTGAGTCCTGTTCGCGGAACTTCACCGTCCTTCCCGATCCAGTACACCCCCTTATCTTCTGTTACCAGCACGTTGGAGAAGATGATCTCCGCAGGGCTGTGGAGAGCATGCCAGATGATAGGATCATCTTTGGCATTAACGCCCTGGATGATCCCGAATATGCCCCGCTCTGGATTCACGGCATGTATAACATCGTCCACTATCCGTAGATACGCGATGTCATCGCCAACGATCCGCTCGCCCGTCACCATCGAGGTGGAGGTCTTGCCGCAGAGCGAGGGGAACGCCCCGGTAAAATACGTAACCCGGTTATGTGGCCCGTTTACGCCCATGATGAACATGTGCTCGGTGAGCCACCCCTCCTTCGAAGCACGATCGATCGCGGGCCGCATCGCCAGCTTCTTGAGTCCGATCGTGTTCCCGCCATATTGGGTATTCACACTGTACACCGTCTCGTCCTCGAGATCGATGTACACGCGTCGGTGAGCGATGTCCGTGGAGGTCTTGCGGTCGTCCAGCTCGCCGGCTGAATGGACGAATATGAAGAACCGCGCCGCTCGACCCAGGCGCACGAACTCCTCGTAGCCCTGCCGGTAGAGCAGATCCTCAGAGTGCGCGACATAGCCAGAATCAGTAAGCTGAACGGCAGGAATGGAGAATGCTGAGTTGAGCGGGCCCAGACAGAAGAAGCGGACAAATAACTGGTGCTCCCTCATGATACCCTTCAGGATCTTATGTATCTCCGCCAGCCCCGCCGCTCTTCCCATGGCATTGATATCCGAGCCTAAATCGACGCCCGGGGGGAGCAGAAACTTCGTGTTCTTCTTGTCCCGTGCCTGATCGTAATAGCCGTCGAAATGTACCGTATGACCCTTCAGCGCGAGCTCGAGCTCCTCACCCGCCCGTATCGCCTCCTGCCGCACGTACGCGATATCCTCGGGCGAATCCGTGCAGACAAATACCCTATCAGGCCTACAGAGCTCAACATACCGGGCAATAACGTGATGAAGTGATGGATGATCGATCTTCTCGAGCTTCCGAGCGTTTTCCTCACCCACCAGTGCTCTTAATCTCTCCATGATGCTTCCTTCGTCCATTTTGACACTCCAGTTGCTGCGCCGTCCGCTTTCTTTAGCAATCGTGTGCTCAGCCAAGAGGAATAAAAAAGATAACTATTTATAAAATTTTCGATTAATATTTGTACAAATGGATGATCAGAAGCTGAAGAAAAAGGACAAATGCATCCTGCGCGCGCTGCTGGCGGACGGAAGACGCTCGTACTCCGAACTGGGCCGGCACTGCGGGGTGAGTAGACAAATCGCCTTAGAGCATGTCCGGAAGCTCGCCGCAGCAGGTATTATCAGGGGCTTCTCGGTCTCATTGGACGCAGAGAAGCTCGGGTTCGCGTTCCAGGCCTACACGCTGATCATCGCCAAGCCCGAGAGGCACTTGCGCGAGCAGCTCTACGCGTTCTTGAGAGAGAGTACGCACGTGCGAAGGATCCAGCTCCTCTTCGGCCGGTTCGATTTCTTCCTCGAGCTGCTGTTCAGGGATAAGAACGAGATGACCGCGTTCTTGCAAGAGTTGCAAGCCTTTGAGGCAGTCGAGCGAACTGAGACGTTTATCGTGAATCAGACAATCAAGGATAAGCCTGAGGACGCGTTTTTAGGCTTCCTTGACCAATAACTTAACTGTATAAAGGCGTGGACTCATGAAGATTACTCTGGCTACCGGGCGGAAAGCGGAAGGCATGGTGAGGGATGCGACCAAAACCGCGGATGGGCCTGATGTCACCTGCGAGGTGCTGACGCAGGACTTGAACATCGCCGCGTTTAGCACACCGAGATCGCTGAAGCGCGCGCTTGAGAAGCAGCAGCACGGAACAGCGAGCAATCTGATTTTGGTCTCGGGCTTCTGTACCGCGGACTTCAGCGCGTTGGAAGCTGAGATAGGAACGCCCATTCGCCTGGGGCCACGGCACGCGTACGACATCGGCGAGGCGTTACGATTCCTGGATGAGATCGAATTCTCAGCCCACGTTCCAGCCGATCAGTTCCTGACGGCCAAGCGCCGAGCGGATGCGCAGCAGAAGCTGGATGAGTTAGAGCGCAGAGCACGAGCGGTATTCTCTCTGAACGGGGTGAAGATCGGTGGTGGTTCGCGGATGAAGGTCTGCGCGGAACTCGTGGATGCCACGCTAATGACTGAGAGAGAGATACAGCGGCTCACGCATCATTATCTGAGCAGCGGCGCGGACATTCTGGACGTGGGTGTTCACATCGGTGCGACCGCTAGCGAGGTGGCACGGGCGATACAAACCGTACGGTCGTTCGCCCCGCACATGCTCGTTTCCATCGATACCCTTGATGCCGAGCATATCCGCACGGGGGTCGAGAACGGGGTGCAAATGGTGCTCAGCTTGAACCGGGAGAATATTACCGAGATTAGCGCCACACTTGCGGACCACGATGTGGCCGCGGTCGTCATACCTGACAGTGCTGAGTCACGGACGACGAACGAGAGCTTGCTTGCGAATATAGCAGAAGTGAGAGCAGCAGGCATCACACGCATCATCGGCGACCCGATCTTGAATGCCGTGGGCTACGGCATTGCCGATTCGTTAAATAACTATTATACGTTCCGCATGCAGGACAACCACACCCCGCTCTTCTTCGGCGTCGGCAATATCACCGAACTCATGGATGCTGATTCCGTGGGCATCAACGCGACCCTGGCCGGCATCGCTTCTGAACTGCGGGCCGATATCCTCTTCACACCGGAATGCAGTGATAAGGCCTGGGGGAGTGTGCGCGAGTTGCGAGTGGCCTCGGAAATGATGATGCTCGCGCGGGCGCGTCGCAGCGCACCGAAAGACCTTGGTATTGACCTGTTGGTACTCAAAGAGAAGCGAAAAGGACCTCTTACTAACGTGCACGACGATCAACTCATTGCTGCGACACCGGATGAGACATGGCAGCTTGACCCCAGGGGGTTCTTCAGGATCTTTCTGTGCCAGACGGATGAAAAGGGCGATTCCCAGCGGCGGATCTGCGCACAACACTCGCCCAGTGGCAAGCAGATAATCGGGAAAAGCGCACGGGCGATAATGGATACGATTCTACGTCTGGAGCTGGCTTCAATGCCGTCTCATATCTCCTATTTGAGTAGAGAGCTCACCAAAGCTGAACTCGCTCTCCGGCTGAATCGCACGTACGAGCAGGATGAGGTGCTCTTTTGATACCTGTGCACTGCGGTGGTAGCTGGGGTGCCTGCTCATGTCCTGAATTCCTTATTCCATCCGAAGGGTCCGCTCACTGAGATAGAACGTACGTTCACCGAAGCAAAAAGCGGTGGCGAAAAACGAAAGGCAAGAGGGGGGAGACAGGATAGCTAAGCTAAGCGCTCTCCAGTGCTTTCTTTGCTGCGTCTACCGTCACGTCCTCCAGTTGTGCGACCGACGGGTCGAAGCTGCGCTCCATGTTCCGCTTGTAATGCTTCGGATATTTGTTTAGCTCACTGTAGACAGAGCTCGTGCGCGAGTACCTTTTGCAGCTCGTTGTAGATGTCCATTCCTTGCAATCGCCATGTTGCGACGAGGGAAGCGATGTAGGGTAATACTCCGCACCTTTCTCAGACCTGAAGGTACCGATGATCTTCCGCATTAGTACATGCTCGCGGATAACCTGCTCGCTGAGAATGTTGGTTGGCTCCATCCCGGGATAGAGGAGGCAGGTATACCTGTCCCCCAAGCCGTTTCTGAGGTACGTTATCGGCTTCTCCAGTTCTCTGAACTGGCTGAAGTGCTCCACTAACTCTGCCATTTCTCTATCCCACACTTCCTTCTGCCGGTTCCGATCTTCCGTTGACGCAGGAGGGTCTTTCCCGAAAAACTTTTTAAAACTGGTTCTTCTCCACGTTTAGGAATGATCAGTGTTGATAAAAATCCAGCGAGATACGTTATTTGACGAAAATACGCCTCTGATTGAGCTCTTTCCCCGGTCCAGAAGAGGGTTGATTTACGCAATTTTAGCACTATCCCTCTATCTATGGGTTTAGTACGAGATAACGTGACCCAAGACGTACGCGCACCACACGCGATTATCCTATCTATTCTATCGGAGGCGATGTTCTCAACCAGAAGTAAGTGGCAGATTCTCACAAAATCAACGCTCCTGAGTTGGGATGAAACAGGCGCTGATCATGGATTTTACGACGATAAGACCCCAAATGTACGTTTCTTTACGTATCAATCCTCTCTATCCCAAATGGAGAAGTGCCTTTTAACTTAAAGGCCCACAGAGGATCATGGGCCGAAGGAGAATTTACACCGTTGTGAAGCACGTATCGCCGGATGAGTTAAGCGGATGGACAAGAAGGAAGGAGAAAATACGGTTACTGAAAAGACTCTATTTCATCAAGCATCTCTATGGGGGGTTAGCCAAAGCCAAACAGGTTGTTAGGCTATAACGTGCACTTTCCTCCCTCCTTCTCGGGTCGGGGATGTTGCTTTCTACCCCTCAGTCTTTCCAAACTGCTCTGCTGCAATTTCCGCAGCATCAACCATAACATCCCTATGCAACGAAACACAAGGGTCAAAGCTCTTCTCCATTCTAATTAATTCCTTTGCGGTCATCCCTTTTCTTATAGCATTACATAACCCGTCTATCCTATCTGCAACGATATCCTCGGAAATTAGTTGCGCACCTATCAACTTCTCCGTATAGATATCGAAAAGCAATTTTACCGCCATTGACTTCCTTCCAGGATAGAATCTCGCTTTCGTTGGCTTCTCTTTTTTACCACTTATTACTTTTATTCCGTATCTCTCTGCAATCGCCGATGTAATTCCCACTGACCCCACTTGATAATTTGAGATAGTTGCGATAGCAGGGCTCAAAGAGGGTTCAAGCGGGTAACTGATACCCAACATATTATTTGCAACGACTTTAGCCTGCACTAAAGCGGTAGAAGCATATTGACTCAGTTTTGGGCGAAGAGTAATGGCGTCTATAACCTCTACACAGTCTCCAAGTGCATATACATTGTTTATGTATTTCCCGTTTTTCTTGACATGTGAAAACTGGTCTGTCACTATTCCACCGGTCTCGCCTATTTCTATACCCGCTTTTTTTGCCAATTCAGAATTTGGAAGCATCCCCCGAGATATCGCAACTATATCCGCAGGAATTTCCGCACCATCTACCACAGCCGACCTCACCTTCGCACCATCGCTTTTTATAGACTCCACGTTTCTTCCAAAGATGAACTTGATTCCCTCTTTCTCCAGCTTTTCGCGTACTAATGTACCCATGTCAGGATCCAACATGCTAGATAGCGGTGTTAGATGTCCTACTACAATTGTTGTCTGCAATCCTTTTTTCAAAAATGCGAGAGCTACTTGCAGTCCAATTAGACCACCTCCGATAACCACTGTGTTCTTCGCCTTCGATGCATTCATTGCAGCTTCTATTTTCTCACCGTCTTCTACGGTGCTCATTGTATAAACACCTTCCATAGTTGTTCCTTCTATTGTGGGAACACGTGGCTTTCTCCCTGTTGCTATCACTAAATATTCGTATTTCAGTTCCTCTCCTGTGCTAAGGCTCACCGTGCTATTTTCTAAATCAATGCTCGTAGCTTCAGTTTCTGTTCGGTAGTCAATGCCATGGTCAATGAAAGTCTTTGGTGGGTCTATCTCGGCAACTTCCTTCATACTAAAAACCCCTTGCAATGCAAAAGGCACTGCACAAATAGATGATGAACCCCCCTTTTCCTTCTTCACAAGCGTGATATCAAACTGCTTGAGAACTTTTGCCCCTTTTTTAAATATGGCTTCCAGCGTATATGTCCCGGCATCACCACCACCAATTATCACAACTTTTTTCGCCATTTTTTCTACCTCTACAACTTGTCTTCTACATCTTTTTAAACGGAGTAATGGCGGGTTAATAGACCGCGGTGATTCCCATAGCTGCCTCTGCAGCATCTATCGTTACGTCGATCAGCAACGCGAGCGAGGGATCATAGCACCGTTCCATGTTTCTCAGCTCCTCCGCAGTTATTCCTGCATAGATCGCTACCGCCAGCTCGTTTACCCGTTCCGCAACGGTGGCTTCGCCCACCATCTGCGCTCCTATGATCTTCTTGGTGTACGCATCGAAGATCAGTTTCAGGGTAAGTGGTTTCGCACCGGGGAAGTATCGTGCTTTGGTGAGTTTCGTTGCTTTACCGCTTACCGTTTTTATCCCTGCCCTTTCTGCCGTCTCTGTGGTCACACCCACAGAGCCCATGATAATACCACCCACATCCGCTGCTATCGGGCTGAGACAATATTCACACGAGGAATATAAACTCGGTTGCCCCATAATGTCGCTGATCATATTGTCCACAACGACCTTCGACTGAACGACCGCAGTAGATGCGAGTTGATTCAGTTTCGGGCGGTGTGTGATGCCATCGACTACTTCCACACAGTCACCAACGGCATAAACGTTGCTCATACTCCTTCTCCCTCTCTTCACCCGCATCGCTCTATCCGTAACTACCCCGCCCGTTTCTCCTATCTCGATTCCCGCGTCCTTTGCGAGATCTACCTCGGGGATCATCCATTTACCTATTATAACAATATCTGCGGGGATCTCTTCTCTCTCCTCCTTCTCTCCTATCACCACTGATCTCGCCCATCCATCCTTCCCTTTTATTTCGGTGATCTCTCGTCTATCAAGGATAAATCGGATGCCAGTCTGCTCCATCCGTTCTTTGACGAGATCGCCCATGTCAGGGTCGAGACTGGAGGGTAGCAAGGAAGGAGGACCGCCGAGAACCGTGGTCTTTATCCCGCGCGCTGCGAACGCAGCTGCGGATTGTAGCCCTATAATCCCGCGACCGCGAATAAACGCGTTTTTCACCTCTCTGGACGCGAGTGCCGCTTCTATCTTCTTCGCATCGTCCTCATTATTAAACGTGTAAACACCGTCAAGTTCTGTCTCTCTCACCGATTGTTTCCTTCCTGTCGATATAACGAGGAGATCGTAGTTTAGCTCCTCGCCGGACTTAAGCGTTACGCTGTTCTCAGCTAAATTGAATCTTGTTGCCTCGGTCTCGGTCCGGAAATCAACGCCCTGGTCAAGGAAGAACTGTGGCTTGTTTATCTCTGTCTTGTCTATCTCATACCACCCGCGTAACGCAAACGGCAATCCGCAAACAGAGACCCACCCACTCTTCTCTCGCTTTATCAGGGTTATATGCAACCCTTCTTCCACGTTATCTCTCTTAGCAATTAGGTTCCTCAAGACATATACCCCGCCAATGCCTCCACCAACGATCACAACTTCTTTCGGCATCTTCTCTTCCCTCCACCTTTTTTGAGTATTAAACGAGGGTACACGCTCATCGTATAAATTGTTTCCGCTTTTGGTTGCGCGCGGGTTGACCCTCACGCACGTGAACGACGAACAGGAGAACCTTATGTATGTAATCAGCGCCTTTTATCCCTACGATGCTCGCGTGAACGATATCTCGAAAGCTCGTATCGTGCCGTAACGGGGCAGTAGGCAAAAATGACTGCAGCGAGAAGCGGGAAAGGGCATGGACGCGCCAGTGGCGCGGGAACGATCATCAATGCCATTGCGACCCTCAAAGGCGCTGCCTTCGGGATCGATCTCTGGACCGAGGCAGAGGTGGAACTGGGCGCAGACCTGAAGGTCGTACAGGGAGAGATCGTGCACGACCTCGGCACGGAGATGCCGGGGGATACCCGGTTAATTGAGCGGTGTGTGGAATTAGTGTTGCGGAAGTTCGATGTACCGCTCGGCGCGTATGTAAAGACGCGCAGTGAGATACCGATAGGGAGCGGTTTGAAGAGCAGCAGTGCGGCGGCAAATGCTACTGTGGCTGCGACTCTGAATGCGATTGGTGCCGAGGTGACCATAGGCGCTTTGGATGCGATTGGGATCGGGGTCGATGCCGCGCTCGATGTGGGCGTCTCCATAACGGGCGCGTTTGATGACGCCTGTGCCTCCGCGCTCGGCGGAATTGTCATCACAGACAACGAGAAGCGTGTGCTGCTGAAGCGAGTCGAGAGAGACGCCACAGTTCTCATCCTCGTGCCACGGGCGCGAGCGTTCACTGCAGATACCAATGTGTTGCGATCAAAGGTGATCGCGCCGTGGATCGGTCGTGCGCACGAATGGGCGCTGAAAGGCCGGTTCGATGAAGCGATGACCTTGAACGGATTCCTGTATTGTGCGGCGCTGGGTTTCGACCCGGAGCCGATGCTCAGAGCGCTGGAATGCGGCGTAACGGGCGTGAGCCTCTCTGGAACCGGGCCGTCGTTCGTCGCCGTGCTGAACGAGCATGAGGAGCTCGAGGAGCGAGTACGGGAAGCGTGGCAGAGCATGCAGCTCGAGGGGAAGATAGTGAAGCGGCGTATTCAGAACAAGCCGTCCTTTCGCTTGTGACTGCAGAGGCTTTTAAATGAAAAGTGATTATTAGAAAAGCGGCGATAAGACGGAAAGGGGGAGATACTGATGGTAGAGGCCTTTACCGGTGAGGGGAAAATTTGGCTGAACGGTACGTTCGTCGAGTGGAAGGACGCGAAGGTGCATGTGCTCGTCCACGGGTTGCACTACGGCTCGGGCGTCTTTGAAGGGATTCGGTGTTACGCAACGGAGAAGGGTGCGTTCATCTTCAGGCTGAAGGAGCACCTGGATCGGATGTATCGGTCTGCAGCTGCCTACCAGATGGAGATCCCGTACACCAGAGACGAAATGAGTGAAGCGATCAAGGGGACGATCCGGATCAACAAGCTTGACGCGTGCTATATCCGTCCGATCGCGTTCTTCGGCTATCATCATCTGGGACTGAATCCAACGGGCTGTCCGGTAGATTGCGCCGTCGCGGTTTGGCCTTGGGGTGCATACCTGGGGGAGGAGGCTTCTGAAGGCGGAATCCGCTGCACCATCTCGCTCTGGCGCCGAATAGACCCGACTACCTTGCCGGTCACTGTAAAGGCCGTGGGACACTATCTCAATTCGATCTTAGCCTCCCTGGACGCCAAGGCGCGGGGCTTTGGTGAGGCGATACTGCTCGATACAAGGGGTTACGTCGCCGAAGGCCCGGGTGAGAACATATTCATGGTGAAAGAAGGCGTCTTGTACACGCCGGAAGCGGAATCCTCGATCTTACCCGGGATCACGCGAGCCTCGGTCATCGAGCTCGCACGCGATATGGGCTATACGATCGTGGAGAAACGGATAACGAAAGAAGAGCTCTGTGCGGCAGACGAAGCCTTTTTCACCGGGACTGCCGCCGAGATGGCACCGATACGCGAGATCGACGGCGTGCTGATTGGTGGAGGAAAAAAAGGAGCGGTCACGAGCGTGCTCCAGAAGAAGTTCTTCGCGGTACTCGAGGCACGCGAGCCACAGTACATGAAATGGCTCGAGCCCGTTTCTCACTAACTAAGGCACCGTACGTAGTGACTTCGTCAGCGGCCCGTTGCTCGGCAGATGCAAGCTAGCTATATCGCTATGAACTCCTGCGGTTAGGAAGCAGCTGAATGACCGACGCGATGAGACCTGATTCCGAATATGGGTCAGAGAGTACGTGGCACCTGCGGGAGTCAGCAGACGTTCTTCAGGCGTTTCGGAGCTTGGATACGGGGCTCGATGCGGCCGAGGTGGAGCGACGCCAGGCGCAGTTTGGTACGAACGAGCTCACCGCGGAGGAGCCGCTTTCCGTTCCAAAGCTCTTTCTCGCACAGTTCAAAAACGCGCTTATCCTCATCCTGCTCGCGGCGACGGTGATCTCCGCGGCGATCGGGAACCTTGTGGACTCAGTGGTGATCGCGGCAGCCGTCCTGCTCTGCGTTATTCTGGGCTTTCTCTTCGAGTATCGCGCGGAGAAGGCGATCAAGCTCTTACAAGAGCTCGCCGCGCCCACCGCGGCGGTCATCCGGGCAGGTACCGAGGAGAAGATATGCACGTGTGACATCGTGCCAGGTGATATTCTGCTACTCCGGCCGGGCGACCGCGTGCCCGCGGATGCACGTCTCATCGAAAGCAAGAAGCTCACGGTAGACGAGTCGCCCCTGACCGGTGAATCAGTCCCCGTGAAGAAAGACACAGCGGCACTGACGGAGGAGGACGTGAACCTTGCGGAGCGGAGCAATATGGTCTATTCGGGCACCACCGTCTTGGAAGGCCGAGGAAGGGGTGTGGTTACCGCAACCGGCATGCAAACGGAGTTCGGGAAGATTGCCGGGATGCTCGCTTCCGAGCCTGAAGTGGAAACCCCACTTAAACGACGGATTAACGAGCTCGGACGGTGGTTGAGCACCGCGTACGTGATCATCTGCGCAGTTATTCTGGCGGTCGGAGTGCGGCGAGGCTACGAGTTCCTGGTAATGCTCATCTGGGGGATCAGCCTGGCGGTTGCGATCGTCCCCGAGACCTTGCCGCTCATCATCACCGGAACGCTCGCGGTGGGGGTGCAGCGGATGGCACGGAAGAAAGCGATCGTCCGTAAATTACCGGCTGTAGAGACGCTGGGCTGCATCACCACTATCTGCGCGGATAAAACCGGAACGCTGACAAAGAACGAGATGACCGTTCGCACCCTGTATGCCGACGGGCGGATGATCGAGGTTACCGGTGTGGGCTATGAGCCGAAGGGCGAATTCCTGGACCCGCAGACCGGCGAGCAGGTAGATCTCGCTACGGCTGCATCGCTGCGGATGGTCGTGCAGATCGCGGCGCTCTGCAATGATAGTGGCATTCGGACGGGAGATGTGGGTTATAAGATCAATGGCGATCCAACCGAAGGTGCATTAGTGGTCGCAGCCCAGAAGGCAGGCTTCAAAAAGCAGGAACTGGAGCAGCGCTATCCACGTGAAGGTGAAATCCCCTTTGAACGAGAGCGAAAGCGAATGACTACCATTCATCGGGACATAGAAACCGGAAAAATAGTGGCGTACGTTAAGGGCACCCCGGAAGCACTATTGCAGCTCTCGAACCGTGTCTACCGCGAGGTCAACGGCAAGGCAAGGCAAGAGCTACTCAGCACGGAAGAGCGAAACGAAGTATTAACGCTGAGCGATGAGCTCGCCTCACGTGCCTACCGGCTCATTGGCGTGGCATATCGCGAATTGACGGAAGATGAAATGGTGGAGCAGCTCACGCCCGAAGCGGTGGAGCAGGACCTCATCTTCGTTGGGCTCCTGGGCATGACTGACCCGCCTCGGGAGGAGGCGAAAGAAGCGATCGAGTACTGCAAACGAGCAGGGATCGTCCCTATCATGATTACCGGTGACCATAAACTCACCGCAGTCGCAATCGCAAAGGAGCTCGGGATCGTACCGGTGTCCGTAGAGGACGATCAGGTGCTGACCGGTGCGGAGCTGGAGCGGTTGAGTGACGCGGAGTTTGAGCGCGTCGCGAATACCGTCCGCGTCTACTCGCGCGTCTCGCCCGAGCACAAATTGAGGATCGTCGAGGTATTGAAGCGGAACGGAGCGGTGGTTGCGATGACGGGCGATGGGATCAACGACGCACCGGCGTTAAAACGGAGCGACGCAGGTATCGCCATGAACTCCGGAACCGACGTAGCGAAGGAGGCCGCGGATCTGGTGCTGATAGACAATAATTTTGCCACGATCGTGGCCGCGATCCACGAAGGCCGAGCCATTTACGATAACGTCAAGAAATATCTCACCTACATCCTCTCTTATGGCGTCGCGGAGGTCTGCCTCCTGGCGGGCGCGTTCTTCTACGGGCTACCTTTTCCGTTGATCGCGATCCAGATCCTCTGGGCTAATATCGTCATCGAAGACTTACCGGCGATGGGGCTGGGCGTCGACCCCCCAGATCCCGATATCATGGACCGGCCGCCGAGAGACCCGAACGAAAGGGTCTTCACCGGAAGCATGCTCAAGACGCTCGCACTTATGTCCGCAGTGATTGTCATCGGTTGCCTCGGTATCTTTCTCCACTATCTGCCCCGCTCTGCGCTCCCGAAGGCGCAAACGATGGTCTTCGTGACCTTTATCCTCTACGAGCTGATCAATGCCTTCAATTGCCGCTCTGCACGGCACTCGCTCTTCCGGGTCGGCGTATTCTCAAACAGATGGCTGATTCTTGGCGTGATCGGGTCACTCCTGCTCCTGCTCTTCGCGGTCCAGCTCCCCTTCATCGCGCGATTCTTCCACTCAGTCCCCCTATCGGGCCGTGAATGGGGACTGGCGCTCGGCACCAGTAGCTCGATCTTCCTCATCGTGGAACTCTGGAAAGCGGTGAAAGCGAGGAAGAAGAAAATAGGGGCTGAATAGAATAATCCATCTATCCGCAGTCATCGAATGCAATCCACGATCTTTTCACCTTCGATCACCGCATTCTGCTGGATGATGCTGTTATGGAGTACAGTATCAGCCAGCGTCGCCCCGGGAAGCACAACTGAGCTGTACAGCTTGCTCTTGAGCAGCGTTGCACGGCTGCCAATGACCGCGGGCCCGCGCACGAGCGAAGTATCAACCCGCGCATGCTCGCCGATCGCCACGTTGCCCTGGATATCGCAATCGTCAATCTCCGCGGTATCCGCGCACAGAAAGTCCCCCTTCTCCAGTATCCACCTGCTCGCCGCCAGATAGCCTTCGAGGTTGCCCACGTCGGCCCAGAAGCCCTCAACGACACACCCGTAAACCTCGCCGTGCGCGACGAGCCGCGGGAAGAGGTCCTTGGAGAAATCGAACGCACGGGCAGCAGGTACGAGCCCGAGTGCCTCTGGCTCCAGGATGTACAGGCCGGTGTTCGCGAGGTTAGAAAAGCACTCGCCCTGAGCGGGCTTCTCCTTGAACTGCTGGATCTTACCGGTCGCATCGAGCTTCGCAATCCCGAAGAGACACGGATCCTGCACGGGCAGCAGGGCGATGGTTACCAGCCCCCCGTGCTCATTGTGAAACCGGAGCAACTTTCGCAGGTCTATTTCCGTGATGTTATCGCCTTGAATGACCAGCATCCTCTCGCTAATTGCCGCGTTCTTCACCGAGCCCGCGGTTCCTAACGGCAAGGGCTCCTCGGGATATGCAATCTTCAAATAGGCTCTACGCCGGTTGAGGTACTCGATCGTCTGCTCGCGCAGGTAGTTCGTGGTGATGACGATATCTTTCAAGCCGTAGCCCACAAGGTAATCCAGGATATAATCGATCACCGGCCGATTCACGAGCGGGATCATCGCCTTCGGCACCGTAGCGGTGAGCGGTCTGAGCCGCGTCCCGAAGCCGCCCGCGAGGATGACTGCTCTGGTCATCGGTCTTTGGTACTTCTTACTAACCGTATGAAGAATAAGGTATTTCTGTAGATAAGTTTGATACGTTGTAAAAGGCACTCACTGCAGCATGCTGAAAAAAGAAGAGATCGAGCACATTGGATGGCTGGCGCGGATAGAGCTGAGTGAAGCGGAGAAGGGATTGTTTGAGCAGCAGTTGAGCTCGATCCTGGATTACTTCGCTGTTCTGGATGAGGTGGACACGACCGACGTTGAGCCGACATACCACGTCATTGGCATCAAGGATGTTGTGCGGAAGGACGAGCCAAAGGAGCATTTAAAGCAGTCAGAAGCGCTGCAGAACGCGGCAAAGACGGAAAAGGGATATTTCAAAAGTCCGCGTATCTTATGAGTAACCTGCCCCTTGAGCTTCGCGCAGCGCTGCGCAGCGCAGCGCACTGACGTGCCGTTAGTCCGTTCAATATGAGATCGTTGGATGGAGCTTCACGCGTGTGAAAAACGGCAAAAGGGGGGTCGGAATCACTACCGCGCGGTTCCTGACGGTGTCTCCGGCTCTTTTCTTTATTGCTTCCTGAATTCGGTGTATCCGCATTTACCACAGGAATACCGGTCTTCGTGCTCGGCCAGGAACACACCCGCGCCGCATCGCGGGCAAATCTTCCGCTTCCTGCGCGCCTTTACCGTCCCTTTTTCCTCGACCAGATCGTAAAACCCGTGTATTGTCGCCATCTTTCTTTTCTTCACTCCCTAGTTTTAGATTAGATTTATTCTGCCCCTGCTTTCGCCTCTCCGGCGCCCTCAAAGTTCCGTGTGAGGATATGCTTCCGCTCGATCTCGTTCAGCCGCTCTTCACTCTCGTATAGCTTCGCATAGCCCACCGTTTCCCGCTTACCATATTCCGTATGCATCCGATCGATGACGAGAAGGTGAGAACTGCACTTGAGCGCTTTGATCAAGGCACTCCGCGTTTCCGCTCTACTCGGCGACGCCCCCTCAGCCTCATGCTTCAGCTTAAAAAAAATCTCCTTCCTCTTCAGCAATTGATTGTCCTTCTTTTCCACTATATCGATCTCCATCTCGGTTTCTCACTCACCTCATCTTACCTTCAAGGCGTACCTACCCGCCTTCGTGATCTCTAATTTTTTCGCGATCGCCGAGCCTTCCGCATCGATGATCGCAAGATAACCAGTCCAATCCGCGCTCATTGCGTTTGAGCCGCAGATACAGACCGCCCGCCCCGTCTCTATGAGCCGGTGACAATCTCTACACGCCTTATCCATTATCGTTCCTCCTTCGTCTCTTACTTACTTCTTCGCCGCTTCCGCTCCTGCTTGTTCCGCCTTCTGCGCCGCTTCTTTCTCCTTCGCTGCCGCTTTCTGCCGCTCCTCTTCGATCCACTCCAGTTTCCCCAAACCAGGCTGCCGCATCGTTAATCCAATCTTACTCTCACTGGGATCGCGTTCGTTGAGCGAAATAGCAACGATTCGCGCGCGGAGTCGATCGCCCTCACCCAGCGTCCTGCCCGTCTCCTTCGTTACGAGCTTCGCATTCTTCTCGTCGTACGAGATGTACTCATCGGTTATCTGACTGATATGCAACAACCCGTCAAGCGGGCCAATCTCGACAAAGGCGCCGAATTCGACGATCTCCACCACGCCACCCTCCACGATCTCCTGCATCTTCGGTCTGAACACGAGCGCGTTAAACACGGTCTCATAATAGACGCCCGCGTCTCCAATCATTATCCGCCCTTCTTTGATATCCACGATGTCGAGGATCGCGATGAACATCCCGACCTTCTTATCCAGACGGCCTTCCAGCTTATCCCGGAGCATCTCCTTGACCACCACGTCCAGATCGTCTCCCAGCCGTTCTGGCGGCACCCGTACGACATCAATCGCGCGTATCTTTACGTACATTTTCCTAATCGCTTCTCTACTTCCGCCACCTGTATCCGTGTGGAAATAACCGCATCAGTATTCAAGGACATTGAATCGATCCCGCATTCCACCAGGAACTCGGCAAATTCGGGGAAATCGCTCGGCGCCTGACCGCAAATGCCGATCTTCCGCCTCGGCTCGTGCTCGTGCGCGACGCCGATAACATGCTTCACTAACCGCTTCACCGCTTCGTTCCGCTCATCAAAGAGGTGCGCAACGAGATCTGAATCGCGATCAAGACCCAGCGTGAGCTGCGTCAGGTCGTTCGAGCCGATGCTGAAGCCGTCGAACACTTCGGCGAATTCATCGGCCAACACCACATTCGAAGGGATCTCACACATCACGTACACTTCCAACCCTTCCTCGCCCTGCTTCAAGCCGTACTCCGCCATCGTCTCGATCACCTTACGCCCCTCCTCGGGCGTTCGACAGAAGGGGACCATTACCTTGATATTGGTCAGCCCCATCTCCTCTCGCACCTTCTTGATCGCCCGGCATTCCAGGCCAAACGCGGCTTTGAACTTCGTATCGTAGTAACGAGAAGCGCCGCGCCACCCGATCATGGGGTTGCTCTCCTTGGGCTCGTAGAGATAGCCACCGATGAGATTGGCGTACTCATTCGTCTTGAAGTCTGAAAGCCGGACGATTACGTCGTTCGGATAAAAGCCAGCCGCGATCTTCGAGATCCCCATGGCCAGATTATCGATAAAGAATTGCACCTTGTCGGGATATGATGCACTCCGCTCATCGATCGCCTTCACCACGTTCGCGATGCGCTCGTCCTCTTTGGCCTGCGCCTGTAACTGCTCGTAATCGAGCAGTGCGCGCGGGTGGATGCCGATATACGAATTGATAATGAACTCCTCGCGGGCTAGTCCGACTCCGTCATTGGGGATTTGCCCCTGGACGAACGCAGTGTCAGGGATGGCGGCATTCATCATGATCTGCGTGCACGGTCGTGGCAGGTTCTCAGAAGAGCGCGTATCCACGCGGTATTTGAGCTGCCCTTCGAAGATCCGCCCGGTGCCCTCCGAGCAATCGACCGTGACCGCCTTGACATCCTTTAAGAGCTGCGAGCCTTTCTCCGTGCCGATGACGCAGGGTATGCCCAGCTCACGGGAAATGATAGCAGCGTGACAGGTTCTCCCGCCACGATCTGTAACGATCGCACCCGCGACTTTCATGATCGGCTCCCAGTCCGGGTCGGTCATCTCCGTGACCAGCACCTGTCCGGGCTTGAATTCGCGGATATCGCTCGCGTCCATGATGAGAGTCACTTCGCCGGACCCGATCTTGTGCCCCACTGCTTCACCGGTGAGCAGCAGGTTACCGCGCTCCTCGAGCACGTAGGTCTCGATGGCTGCGAGATCCTTCTGTGAATGCACGGTCTCCGGTCGCGCCTGCACGATAAAGAGCTCGCCAGTACGCCCGTCCTTGGCCCATTCGATATCCACCGGCCACCCGTAGTGCTCCTCGATAATGACCGCCCAGCGGGCGAGCACAAGCACCTCATCGTCCGTCAACACGAACCGCTGCGCCTCCGCCTTCGTGATATACTTCTGCTCTGTCCCCACCTCGTTCTCCTTGTACACCAGCTTCTTTCGCTTCGTCCCCAATTTCCGCTCCACGATAGGATGGAAGCCTTGAGCCAGCGTGGGCTTGAAGACATAGAACTGATCGGGATTGACGGTACCCTGGACGACGTTCTCGCCCAGCCCGTAGGCGCCCGTAAGGTAAACCGCATTGCTGAAGCCCGATTCGGGATCGATAGAGAAGATAACACCGGCAGATGCCAGATCAGAGCGAACCATCTTCTGCACGCCGACGGATAGATAAACGCTGAGATGGTCGAAGCCTTTATCAACACGGTAGGAGATACTTCTGCCGGTAAAGAGCGAGGCAAAACAGTCCATCACCTTCTCCATGAGCGCCTCCTCGCCCCGAACGTTCAAGTAGGTCTCCTGTTGCCCGGCGAAACTCGCCGTTGGGAGATCCTCGGCCGTAGCACTGCTCCGTACCGCAACGTCCACATTCGTGCCGTAGCGCTGCTCCATCTCCCGATACGCCGCACGGATCTCCTCCTCGAGATCCTTGGGGCATGGTGCCGTCCTGATCATCTCACGCAGCTTACGACCACGTGTAGATAAATTCTCCATATCATGCGTATCCAGGTCCGCCAACGTGTCCTTGATCTTCTCTCGTAAGCCTGCCTGATCAATCACGTACCGGTAGGCCTCAGCAGTGATGGCAAAGCCGGAAGGAACATTCACACCCTTCGCTCGTAGATTTTGGATCATCTCGCCAAGAGATGCATTCTTACCGCCGACCAAGGCTACATCTCCTGACCCTACCTCTTCAAACCACTTTACGAATCTCATTATTCGCTCCCCATTTGGTGTGTGCACTCATATAAACGAGAGGATTCAGATAACCTTTTCTCTTCTTGTATATAAGAGGGGGCTGCACATATAAAATGCTGCCAACGCGACTGCCACGAGTGCGAGATAAACGAACCCGAACGAGAGGAGATAAGAGATAAAGAGCGTCAGAAAGAGGAGCCCCACGGGGAAGGTGATTCGCCGATCTCTGAGCTTTTGATACCGTATTCGACTCGTCATCAAATAGCAGAGCAGGGCCATCACGCCAATCAGCAGCGTCGCGCTCGTTGCAGGTGGAATCGGTAGTCCGGTCATCAGGAGCATAAACGAAGCCAGGAACGTGGCGCTGCCGGTAATGGGAAAGCCTAAGAACTCGTTACTTCGTTCTCGTTGTTCTGGAGCACTCGTTACGAGCAGGTTCGCATTGAATCGTGCCAGCCGGAGCATGCCGCAGATGATATACGCGCCGCCGACCGCGAGAGCGAGACCTCTATACGGCGCGGCCAGTCCACAATAGCCCGTGATGAAGACGTAGGCTAGAATCGCCGGTGCAATACCGAATGAGACCATATCGGCAAGCGAATCGAGGAATGCACCCAGCGGCGAACTTTCCATCGCTCTCGCTACTATACCGTCGAGACCGTCGATCACTGCCGCGAGTAAGATCAGGACGAGCGCAGTGGCCAGTGTCGTTCCAGTGCCCCTGATGCCGTCAAATACGAGGAGAATCGCACTGAATCCAAGCACTGCATTGAGAATCGAAAAGAGATCGGGCAATTTGATCACCCGAAACATACTCTGAACGTTCGTGGTGTCCGCAGTCTCGTTGTCCATAGCCTCCCCTCAGGTTCTCTCGCGCTTCTGAGCTTCTGTTCTCTTCTTCTCAGGGCTCAGGTAGAGGAAACGATCCAGGCTACGGATGAAGTCGCTCCAGACACCGTCCTTGCCCTTTCCTTCCTCATGGCGCTGGAGCTGCAAGAACTCCTGGAGCTGCGAATCGAGCAGGTCTGCGTAACATAACGCCTCAGCCTCTGCGAAGAGCGGTCGGACCGGAGAGCCCCACTCCCCATAGTTATGGTGGCTCAGAATGAGATGGAGCAACCGCAGTCGCAGTTCATCTGGGAAGCCTTTGTATCGCCGTATTCTGTCGTCCACCATCTGATAGCCGAGCACAATGTGGTTTACGAGCCCGCCCTCATCCGTGACATCGATTCGGAAGGTGTATTCATAGGTCGCGGTCTTCCCCAAGTCGTGCAGGATGGCCCCGGCAAGCAGCAGATCGCGGTCAAGCTCTGGATAAAGGCTGGTAATTGTCTCGCAGAGCGTCACCACAGAGAGCGTGTGCTCGAGCAGCCCGCCGATATAATTGTGATGATGGATCTTCGCGGCTGGCGCTTTCTTGAATGCTTGAGCACATGAGGAATCCGTGAGGAACGAAAGAACGACACTTTTTAAATACTCGTTCTCGACGCGCTCGGCCTTCGCCAGGAGCTCGGCGAACATCTGATCAATGTTCCTCGTGGTCCGGGGGAGATAGTCGGTGACATCATACGTTCTCGCACTCCGTTCGAGCCCGTTGGGCTCGAAAATGAGCTGCAGCCGCCCCTTAAAAGAGTCCACAACACCACGTACACGAACGATATCCCCGAGCTCAAAGGTCGCGGCCACCGCTTCTGCACGGTCCCAGCAGCGCGCCCATATACTGCCGGTGCTATCGCCGAGTTTCACCTGGAGATAGTGTCCTGGTTTCGCAACGAATTCCCGCAACTCCTTCTCCATGACGAGGAACGTGGCATCGACAATACTGCCGGTCTTTAAATCCTTTACCTTCTCCGATTCACTCATCTTCGTTCCTTCCTCTTCAGTGCACGCAGCGCGCTCTGCATCTATGAACGGGCAACAACTACTCCACTTCCAGCTCGCGCAGCATCTCGGCCATGGAAAAGATCCTGCACTCCGCTTTCCTGTGAATCCATGCTATAGCCATCAGTGCACCTTGCGCAAGCGCATCGCGGCTCTGTGCACGGTGTGTTATCTCTAATCGCTCGCCTTTACCAGCATAGAGCACTGTGTGCTCGCCGACGATCTCGCCAGCGCGTATCGCATGTATACCGATCTCTTCCTGTGTTCGCTCGCCAGTCATGCCCTGCCTCCCATACACAAACCTTCGATCAGCAGCCGGGAGATACGAGGCCAGTAGTTCTGCGGCTTTCAATGCCGTGCCGCTCGGTGCATCCTTTTTGTGCGCATGGTGCAACTCGATCACCTCCATGTGGTATTGATACGCGCGGAGTTGTCGAGCCGCCTCGGCAATTACGTTCCAGAAGACGTTGACGCCGATGGAGAAATTCGGTGAGATGATAGCGGGGACGTGACCGGTAATTGCGGTTTCCAGCTCCGTGAGCTGCTCGGCTGAGAAGCCAGTCGTGCCAACCACGAGCTTGACGTTCTGCTGTGCCGCGATCTTCACGTTCTCAACCGCTGCGGCAGCGTTCGTGAAATCCACGAGCACCTGGGGTTTCGCCTCCTTGAGCAGGTTTCCCAGCTCGTCCGGGCTCGTCACGCAGATGCCAGAAACGAGCACACCGCCAACGCCCTGAGGGTCCACGCCGCCGACCAGTTCCATATTCGCGTGCTCCAAGACGCCCTGAACAATATGCAAGCCCATCCGACCCTTTACTCCTGCTACCGCTACCCGTATTGCCATGCATAACCATTGTTCGCCGTTGTTTAAAAGCGGTGGGGATTTATTTCCGCATCACGAGGGAGACCACATCGCCATCTGCAAGCACGTGAGAGAGGCCGACGCGTTGACCACCGTGTTTCGCGGACATGCCCCAGATGCGTGCATAGCGGAACTTCTCCACGAACTCACGATGAATCGTCACGCAGACGTCACCAACTGTCGCATTCCGTTTAATGACCAACGGGTTTTCCGTATCCGCCGTTCCACCCTGGGGTTTCATGTACACACGAATGAAGTCGAGCGCGGCGTAAATTCGTGCCGTTACCGTTTCGAGGTTGGTACCCGCAGCTGCGGCGGTGACGATGGCCTCAGGAAACCGCTGGATGAGCGCCGTGAGCTGCCCCGAGCTGAGCAGATCGATCTTATTGAGGACAGTGAGAGCGGGGATGTATCTCCGGTTTCCCAGCACGGCGTCGATGAGCTCATCGATGCTGATTCGTTCGCGTATGAGCACCTCCGCGTTGTGTATCTTGTACTCGGCCAGCACCGCCTTGATCAGTTGCTCATCGAGCTCAAGCTCGACGGTGCTGTTCACGGCGATCCCGCCTCGACTCACTTTTTGGATGGCAATCTCGGGTGGTCTCGCGTTCACCCGGACGCCGGCATCGTAGAGCTCCTGTGTTAACGTTTCGTACTGCTCGGGGTGCAGGACGTCCACGATGATGAGGATGAGGTCTGCGTTCCTGATCACCGAGAGCACCTCCTTGCCATGACCACGCCCGGATGCTGCGCCGGAGATGAGCCCAGGGAGGTCAAGCACCTGTATGCGCGCGCCTTTGTAAAGCAGCGTGCCGGGAATCACGTCGACCGTGGTGAAGTCATAGGCGGCAACTTCGGCAGAAGTGCCGGTAAGCTGGTTGAGGAGTGTGGATTTGCCGACCGAAGGAAAGCCCACCATGATCACAGTCGCATCGCCCGATTTCTTTACCCCGTAACCTTCGCCTTTGTACGCCGATTTCGCAACAGCTTGCTTCTGCCGCTCCTCTCTGAGCCGTGCGAGCTTCGCCTTGAGCCGCCCGATATGGTGCATGGTTGCCTTGTTATAAGCGGTCGTTCGAATCTCGTCCTCTATAGCTTTGATTTCCTCTTCGATGCTCATTGCTGTACTGTATGTACCGTCCCGAAACGCTGTGGAACGGGATTTCTAAATTTCATTAGTTATAGATAGATGGGCGTTGATATTGTTTTATTACTGTGAGAGTGGTGATCTTGGGCTGCGGATTTGGCGGCGTGGAAGTTGCACTGACGCTCAGAAAGCAGACGAACGAGCTCGAACTCGTGATGATAGACCGCAGCACACGATTTGATTATCAACCGGCATATCCCGAGCTCCTGAGCGGGAAAGTTACCCCGGAGGAGATATCAGCAGAGATCACAACCTTTGCTGCGAAGATCGGCGCGAGATTCATGCATGCCGAAGTCCAGGAAATCAAGTTCCATGCTAAAACGGTGACGCTAAGATCGATCCCCAAGGGTGAAACGCACGAATTGGCGTACGATTTCCTCGTGCTCGCGCTCGGTGCGGAGCAGACGTTTTTCGGCATTCCTGGCGCCGAGGAGTTCTCATGCTCCGTGGATACCATGGCCGCTGCGACGGAGACGAAGAACGCGCTTGACCAGCTGGATTATTCCGAGGAGCCCAACATCTTCATCATCGGTGGCGGCCTCTCGGGCGTCGAAGTGGCTGGCGAGCTGGTCGATTATCTCAAGGCCCGGGACGCGCATGCACGCATCTTCCTCGTCGAGATGATGCCGCGGCTATTGCCCGCGTTCCCGCGCGAGCATGTTGGTAACTACGTCAGCAAATTCCTCAGGGCACGTGGCGTTGAGATCATGACGAATACCGCGGTGCAAGAGGTAGAGAAGAGGGAGATAACCTTCAGAGACGGGCGAAAGCTCCCTTATGAGCTCATCATCTGGACGGCGGGTATCAAGCCAAGCTGCTTCTGTGAGCAGCTCGATCTGCCCAAGCAGAAGGGATGGCTCAAAGTAGATCCTTATCTCCGTATTGAGGGTATGGAGACGGCCTTTGCCGTCGGCGATGCCGCGTGCTTCGAGGCTCTCGGCCTTCGCTCCGGTCAGAACGTGGAGGAAGCGGAGGCGCAGGGGAATCTCGCAGCGAGGAATATCCTGCGCATACTGCGGGGAGCGCGATTACGAGCATACAATCCGAGGAATACGGTACAGAATCCGCGAGCGATTATTTCGCTCGGTGACGATAAAGCCGTAGTGTATTCCAAATGGTTCATGTTCACCACGCTCGCCTACCGCATCAAGAAGTTCATCGAACGACGCTACATGAAGCGGTTCACGTAAGTAAGTCGTGTTTCTACAAAGAATCCGTCAAGTCAAGTACGAGTGCTTCTCCTTACACCATCTTCCCCAGCCCGAGAATCAGCATGAGCGCCACGGGGATGAGAATCATGCCCGTGAAGGCGTTCCTCGTTAGCGCGCGCACTTCTTGCTTGAGCTCCGCTCTACTCCTGGTCTCGGCGAGACGCTGTTTGAATGACTGCAGTGAGATCAAGCTCTTTGCGGTAAAGAACATCGGGAGCGCCAGGAGCAGAAAGAGCAGTTTCGGGATAGCGGTATCGAGAAAGAGGAGCGGGATAAAAGCAAGCCAGGAGCAGAGCGTCAAGGGGGGGTAGAGATTGGCGGTCGCACGTTTGCCCATACGGACCACCAGATTCCGGCGGTTGATCAGGCGGTCGCACTCGTAGTCTGGAATCTCGCGTGTCAATTTCAGCTTGAAGACGTCGATCACCCACGGTAACGCCACAATCGTTGGCAGCAGGCTCGTCCGAGCTGCCTGGAGATAGTAGCCGCTGAAGACCGTCATCCAGCCGACGCCGATGGTGATGGCTAGCTCGCCCAGGCCATGGTACGAGAACCGCGGTCCACGCGAATAGGAGTAGGCAATGAAGATCCCAATCAGCCCGAGCGGTAACGTCAATGCTCCGGTCTGGTTATAGAACTGTAAGAGCACTCCGATCGGAAGTGCAGCGACGACACAGAGGACAGCACCGAAATCCGCCTGCTCTGGTGTGATCAACCCTTTCGCTAACGCGTTGAAGCGCCCGCTGGTCGCTGTATTGTGAAGCGCGCTCGCATCTTTGACGTGGGCGGGGTCGCGACCCTTTCGCTTTACGTCGGCGTAGACGCTGCTCGCATTGAGCACAAAGCAAAATTCGGAGATCAGAAAGACAGCAACCAGAGAGAGCGCGAGCACGGGCGCGTTGAAGGTGGCAGGATCCTCGAACCAGGCAACGACGGAGCCCAGAAGGAAGGGAAGCATCGAGGTGGTGAACTTCGGAAAGCCCGAGAGCTCAATCCAACCAGAAAGTAGATCTTTCACGTTCGTCATCTCTCACCGGCGTCCTCTTTTCTCTTTCTTAGTGCTCGTGCTAAAAAAACTTCTCAGAATTCATTCCAGGCCAGGCCGCGTAGCTGCCACTGAAAGCAGGTCTCAGGTTTCGGGCACGTGAAACAGAACAAACAGTCTGTGCAGCCCACTCCAAGCGCCGATTCGATCCTGATCAGCCCACTGTAGGTAGCGCCCAGTATCTGATCTCTGAATTATTCAACCGGTTCCGCCACGTGTCACCTCATTTCCTTGGTGAGCAGCCGGGAGCGACCCACGCGGTCATGAGGATCACTCACTCGGGCGGCAGTCGCACGATCGTGAGCCAAAAATTCTCGATGGTCTTCACCACGTTGACGAACTGGTCGAAATCGAGGGGTTTGGTGATGTAGCAGTTCGCGTGTTGATCGTACGTACCCATGATGTCCTCCTCAGCCCGCGAGGTGGTTAAAATAACGACCGGTATTCGTCTCAATTTGGGATCGCTCTTGATCTCTTTGAGCACCTCACGTCCATCCTTCTTCGGCAGGTTCAGGTCGAGCAGGATGAGATCCGGATGCGGCGCATCAGCATATTCGCCCTCACGACGCAGGAACGCCATCGCCTCAACGCCGTCCTCCACTACGGAGAGTTTGTTAAAGATCCGCCCCGCTTTTAGCCCCTCGCGCGTCAACCGTATATCGCCCGGGTTATCCTCCACCAGTAGAATCTCAATCGGTCTTCCTATATGCTCATCACTCATAGGTACTCGCCCCTTCTTCTTTTATTGGTATCGTGAAATAAAAATTCGCGCCTTTTCCCGGCTCTGAGCCCACCCAGATTCGGCCGCCGTGTCGTTCCACAATGCGCTTACAGACCGCCAAGCCGATTCCGGCACCCGGGTAGTCCCGCGCATTGTGCAGCCGCTGAAAGATACCGAAGATCTTTTCCGCATACTGTGGGTCGATCCCGATACCGTTATCACGCACCGAGAAGATCCACTCATTCTGCCCTTTTTCGGCTGAGACGTGAATTCGAGGCGGCTCATCACCGTGGAATTTGATCGCGTTTCCGATCAGGTTCTGAAAGACCTGAACCAATTGGACTTCATCGACGATTACTGTTGGTAGAGGATCGTGCGTGATTTCCGCCTTGCTCTCTTCGATCGCCTTCTGCAGGTTCTTCAAGGTCAGGTTCAGAACCTGCTCAGCATCCGTGGGTTCAAAGGGCTTGCCGCGTGTTTGCACGCACGCACGCGTGAATACGCCAAGAGATCGTTGATCAGTGCCTGCATCCGTTTCGCGCCGTCAACAGCGTAGAAGATGAAGTCGTCGGCATCCGCATCGAGCCGCCCTTTATACCGACGCTCCAGCAGCTGGAGATAGCTCGAGATCATACGCAGGGGCTCCTGAAGATCGTGCGAGGCGACGTAAGCGAACTGTTGTAGCTCCGCGTTAGATCGCTCGAGTTCCGCGGTGCGCTCTTCAACTAACTCTTCCAGATGCTCACGATACTTCCTTCCGCAGCTCCTCCTCCGCCTTCTTGCGCTCAGTAATATTTTGCAGGGTTTCCAGTGCGCCGTAAATCGCCCCTTTAGCGTCTTTTTACGGCGCGGCAGTGAAGAAGAGCCACGTGCCCTCGGCACCCATGGCGGGGAAGAAATCTTCAGCCTCATACGCGCCGTCGATTAACGATGATTTCTTGCAGGTATCACCGTAGAGCGCCTTCACGTCACGCTCTGGCGCCCTATCTGCGATGAGATCAGCCAATACATACCGGCCGCTCCTGGGATAAAAGGCCGTCCATTGCTTAGCCGTCCCTATAAGTGCTGACTTGCTGAGACCCGTGAGTGCTTCAAGTGCCGCGTTCCAGTGCGATATTGTGTGCGTTTCTGTGATCACAAAGGTTGGAATGGATGAGCCCTCAACGATATTCCTGAGCTTCTCCTCCGCCTTCTTGCGCTCCGTGATGTCTTCAACCACGTTAACGATATAGTGTGGCCGTCCATTCGAATCGGGAACGAACCCCGCGCGCACAACGACATCCCGCACAGAGAGAGCCATCTTTGCGGACATACCGGTTCTCGAATTCCACGTGCTCCGTACCCGCCAGCAGCTCCTGGAAATGGCGCTGGCTCTTCGCTCTATCCCCGGGATGGGTAACGTCCGTGAAGGTCATGGTGCGCAGCTCATCGAGCGAAAACCCGAGGAGGTCGAGATACGCTTTGTTTAACCTCCGGAATCGGCCGTCCCGATCGGCCGTCCCGATACCTACCGATGCATTTTCCAGGATCAAACGCAGGCGCTCTTCACTCTCGCGAAGGGCGTCTTCCGCCTGCTTACGTTGCGTGACGTCATCATAAACCGCTGCCAGTTCGCCCGAGGGCAATTTATAGACGTAGTTCTCCCGCCATCCCGCGATCCGTTCGTCTTGGTAAAGCGTAAGGGGGTAATGCTCGGGCCTTCCGGTCTGAAAAACACGCTGGAAGACCTCGATGAGGCCGAACTCCCGCACGCCCGGGAAGACTTCTGTTACCCGTTTCCCGAGTAGCGCGTCTTTCGTAATACCATCTATTCGCTCGCCCGCTTTGTTCACGTCCTTGAAGATGAATTCCTCGCCCTGGTTCACCGCCTCATAGATCGCGACGCCACTGCCCAGGTTATCGAAGAACTCCCGGAACCGCTCCTCGCTCTCCCGCAAGGTAGCTTCGGTCTGTTTACGACGCTGTTGCTCGACCCGTGCTCGCTCGCTCACGAACCCGACGACGTACGCCACGAGGACAAAGATGAGCGCGCGGGCGAATTCGTTCACGGAGAGTGGTATGGCGGATACGTACGTACGTCACGATAATGTGGACGGCGCCAAGCCCGAGCGCCACGTAGACCGCGCGCTTCGGAAACCAGATGCCGGTCAAGAGGATCAGGAGGTAGAAGAGGTGCGTATAAATGACCGCGACGCCGAGGACAAAACCAGCAGAAACGGCCAAGAGAACACAGGCAATGAGCGAAAAGAGCACGATAACAGCTTTCCTTATCAGCGTCACGCGATCAGCACGATTCCACTCCCTCGTACGCTCCTACTGTATTAAATGGACGGCGATTCTCTAATACAGGTTCCTGAGCACTACAGAATAGCGCTGATTAACCGTTCCGCCCACTGCAATTTCTTTCGCTTGCGTTCAGTGACCGAGGGGTCCTCGAAGTCGAATCCAAGGAGCTCGATGCTCCGTGCACCGCACTCCTGTGCGAGGAATACGCACCGATCGCCGTCAGTAAACCCACCAAAATTGAAGACAGTATGCAGAGGCTCGCTCTGCGTCGTGCAGAGCAGATTCTCGTTCAGGACCGGTAGGACCTTCTTCAGGAGAGGGATATTGTTGCCATGGGCATGGACCACCACGATCGTTCCGAGTCGATTTGCGGCGATGATGTCCGCAATCGTTCCGTCGAGGTCGGTACAGACGATATCCGGCAAGAGCCCGTCATGGAGGAGCACCGAGGTTGCCCCATCTGCCGCGATCACAACAATATCAGTGGAACCAGACGCGCGCTCTAACTCCTGCGCCCGCGTCTTCAGATCGCGTGCCAGGCAGGGCGCATTACCGCAGATAAAAGCGCGTCGGCCCCGAATACGCGTTTCTATCGCTTCTTTAACGGGTTCTGCCGCCCAGCCCCGTTTAGCTGCGAGCAGCTCCGAGGCTATTCGCGCCGCTGCCTCGTCTTTCGCACGATCAAAGCCAAAATCCTGTAAGATCGCTGCATACAGCGGTTCCCAGTCACGGTACCTCATTGCACGCACCTACCAGTGTAAAAAAGAATATTTAATCACTGTAAAAATTCTTTGATAATAGAGATAGAAATAAGGGCATGGATACTGAGTGAGTTTACGATGTCCACTGAAAAAGCGAAAGCCGAGCATAAGACGAAGTCAACGTCAACCGAGACGAAGAGCAAAGCGAAAGTCCAACCGGTGCGGCTGATTCTTGGCTGTGGACGTATTGGCTACGCAATCGCGAAGGAGCTGCAAGATCGCGGGGAAGCTGTGCTGATTGTTGATATCGATGAAAAGCGAGTGGGCTTTCTCACTGACGAAGATTTCACGGCGTTCGTTGGTGACATCGGAGACCCCAAGGTGCTCAAGATGCTGCTCAAAGAGGGCGAGCCGGAGAAGGTCTTCATCGTGAGCAATAGCAGCGAGGGGAACAAGAAAGCGGTACGGAACCTTAAAGATGCTTTACCTGATGCGCGTTTGATCGTACGAGCCGTAGATCAGGGTGATAAGGATGAGTTGGCGGGTCTGGGCGTTGATCTGGTCCTATCAATACTTGATCTCACCGCGCGTGCAGTGCTCGACGAGCTGCGGAAGGCCGAATCATTGCAAAAGGTGAGGGAATTGGCGGGTATTATTGGTGCGTTAAAAGAGCACGAGGAAGCGCGTTTGGCGATTGTTGTCCATGACAGCCCGGACCCCGATGCGATCGCCTCGGCACTTGCACTGAAGCATATCGCGCGGCACGAGGGTGTAGCTGCGGATATCGTGTATCGTGGAGATATCGGGCACCACGTTAATCGCGCCTTTGTGAACATTCTGGGCATCGAGATGAAGCGGATCGCGCAGCCTGAGGATCTCCAGGGGTACCAGATGCGGGCACTGGTCGATGCACGTCTACCTGGCGTCAATAATCCGCTTCCCGCTGAAGGCGGCGTGAATATCATCATTGACCATCACGCGGCGAATAACGAGGCGAAGATCAAGGCGGATTTTGTAGATGTTCGACCTGACAAAGGCGCGACCTCCACGATCTTGACGGAATACCTGCGGGTTTTGGAGATCCCGGTTGATAAGATTCTGGCGACCGCGCTCTTGCACGGAATACGAACCGATACCAGCGGATTTAAGCGCGAGACGCATCCAGCGGACTTTTCAGCCGCGGCGTTCCTTCACGTGAAGGCGGATAAAGAGCTCCTGGACCAAATAGAGGCACCGCCGATGTCCACGGAGATGCTGAACGCCGTTGGCGATGCGATCTTGAACAAGAAGATAAAGGGGAGCTATTTGATCACCAACGTCGGGTCGGTGGTCAATCGCGATTCCATACCCATGGCAGCCGATTATCTGCTCAATCTGGAAGGAATCACCACGGTTATGGTCATCGGGCTCTACGAGGAGACGATCTTCGTCTCCGGCCGGAGCAAGGACGTTCGGGTGAATATCGGCGATGCGTTCGCGCGCGCCTTTGGGGAGATCGGTTCCGCGGGCGGTCACGCCTCGATGGCTGCGGCGCAGATCCCACTCGGCATTTTCAGTGGGCTTAAGGACAAGAATACGATCATGCAGCTCGTTGAGGATGCCGTTTCGAAGCGTTTCCTCTCGGTGATGAAGGCAGACACGAGCGAATAACCACGTGGGTTCGTCTGTCTCTTCAGCCGGGCACTCCGCTTGGACTCGACTCAGAGCTTCAGCATTTGGGCATGCGGCACGCCGTCAACAACAATTATGCTCGTCTCGTCGATGAACTTATGGTCCAGGGCGCATTGTATCGCCCGCCGACCCACCAAATTCGCGATGGTTGCATGCCGCAGTGAGCCAATCACGTCCTCCTCGGTTGCTTCCTCACCCTTGTAGAAGCGCTCAGAAACGGTAAGGTGCAGTTCCCCGTCTTTAAAACTCCGCCCCACCAATTCCTGGTCACAGACCGCCACCAGCAGCTCGGACCCCGAATTGTATTCCTTGATATACATGCTCCTGCGCTCGCTCATCACGTTAAAGATACCGCGCTGAAAGATAAAAGTTATAAAAGGCACGAGCGTATAACATCTTAGAAAGGTTGAGAAGAGGCAGGGGCTCGTAGCTTAGCATGGTTGGAGCGCCCGGCTGATAACCGGGAGGTCCGGAGTTCAAATCTCCGCGGGCCCATCAACAACCTAGTGAGCAAGGTTGATCAAACGGATTGGTAAACCGTTAAAAGGGCGTTTTTTAAGAAAAAAGAAGGGAGCGTAAAATGAGGATCGAGACGCGGGTCATTTTAATCTCACCGGATTCTGAGATAACGCCAGCGCAAGTGAAGAGCAGGATTCTCGCGCTGCTCAGTGAGACGCCGAAGCTAACCGAAGCGGGAATTAGAGTAAAAGAGACGTGCTTCGGCGCATTGGTAGAAGGTGAGGGAGAGAAATTGCGCGCGATTGTGGACGAGGTGCGAAAGTTGGATCCGAACGGTATCTTCTCAAAGCCGCGCGGCTTCCCGATCGGTGATCCCCGGATCTGCAGAGCGACGCGGAAAGGTGGCCCAAGACCAGGATTCCACCAGTTAGAGCTGGAATACCAGCTCCTGCCGAAGGTCCGGCAGGCACTGGATAAGAAGATATAAATAAAGCAGATGCCACTCATTCATATAAAGAGTGAACATGAGGTAGATCGCGATGTTTGTGGGTGAAGCCTTGATAGGCGAAGGAGATGAAGTTGCACACATCGATCTGATGATCGGCGATAAATTTGGGCCCGTGGGAATTGCGTTCACCAACGCACTCAGCCAGATGTCCGCGGGGCATACGCCGCTCTTCGCGGTGATACGACCAAATCTGCCGGTCAAGCCGTCGACGGTGGTCGTGCCCAAGGTCACGGTGCGGAACATGAAGGAGGCGCAGAAGATCTTTGGGCCCGCACAGAGCGCGATCGCGAAGGCGGTGGCCGATTCCGTGGAGGAGGGGGTTATCCCGGAAGAGAAGGCCGAGGATTACGTGGTGATTGTCAGCGTCTTCATGCACCCGCACGCGGAGGATTACAATAAGATCTACCGGTACAATTACGGCGCGACGAAATTGGCGATAAAGCGGGCGATGGAAGGCTTCCCGGACATCAAGAAGGTGCTGTATGAGAAAGATCGCTCACGGCATCCTTCGATCGGTATGAAAGTGACGAAACTGTGGGACCCACCGTATCTGCAGGTCGCGCTCGACATCCCGAAATGGGAGCAGATGGAACGTGTGGTCCGTGAGCTGCCGCGGAACGATCACTTAATAATTGAGGCGGGCACGCCGCTGATCAAGCGCTACGGTGTGGATATTGTGGAGAAGATCAAGGCGATCAAGCCAGATACGTTCGTGGTCGCGGATTTGAAGACGCTCGATACCGGCAATCTGGAGACACGCATGGTCGCGGATGCTGGTGCGGACGCCGTGGTGATCTCCGGCCTGGCACCACTCAGAACGATCGAGAAGGCGATCGAGGAGGCGCGGAAGACCGGGATTTACGCCTCTATCGACATGCTGAACGTGCGGAACACGATGGATGTGCTGAATGACCTGAGTGCCAGCGGATTTTTACCGGACATTGTGGAGCTGCACCGCGCGATCGATGTGGAGGAGCTGGAACGGCACGCGTGGGGCAACATCGAGGAGATCAAGCAAGTGGACAGCCGAGGCAAGATGCTAGTCGCCGTTGCCGGCGGCGTGCGCGAAGAGTCAGTGGAAAACGCGCTCAGAGCAGGTGCGAACATCCTGATCGTTGGCCGGGGGATAACGAACGCGAGCGATGTGGAAGGTGCTGCACGGCGGTTCATGCGGTTGGCGCGGCTCTCTGAGAAAGGGGAGACGCTGGGCGAGATCGATCAGTACCGGGTAATGACCGACTTCTGAGGTCGACGGGAAGTAGATCCATACTATCGCGCTGAACTGAACGAACACTCGTCTTTCTTTAGCTGACTGCTGATCCGCACCGATAATTTAGGGGGGGGTCAATACTTATGCTCCCCGCCCTCTAAGATCGCGACGCGCAGATTGTAAAATTGATTGGGGAATCGAGTTCAGCCTTTCTGCTCCAGCATCGACTTGATCTTCTTCAAGCGCGTGAAGTTCTCACGCTCCATCTCCGCCAGGCGCATCTGGATATACTTCCGCGTGGCTCGCAGCCGGGGGATCATGACGTATTCGAGCGCGTTGACACGGCGTTTGGTCTTCTCCACTTCGCCGGCGAGATTACGGACCGCTTCCTCCAGCTCTGCGAGCTTGACAAGCTGCTCCAGGGCCTCTTCGAAGGCACGCGCGCAGGTGTCCACTGCGGCCGAGGTATCCGTGAAGCCGTACCCGCGATCCGCGGCGTTCCGCGTTAACGTGCCCTGTAATTCGACGATCGGGACATTCACACCCATAATACTGCGGGACGAGAAATCGAGCGCGATCTCCTGCGGGGTCATCAACGATAACTGACGCACTTCATCCATGCCCAATCGCGCCTGTGCGAGGATGAGATAGGTGAATGCTTCCTGTAACTTCGCCTCCGCTTCCTTCCGCTCGCCGCGCACCTCGCTCACCACGTCCAGGAACTCAGCGATGAGCGCGTCACGCTTCTCGCGCAGCAGATCATGCCCTTTCTCCGCTAACTTCTCTCGTCGCCGAAGAAACAGCAGCTCCATCCGCGTGGGGCTTACCCCTTCGATTATCTCTGGCATACGCCTTCCCTTACGATATGATAGATACCACCAGCTATTAGTAGTTACTTTCTTTCCCTTCTTTCTGGTCGAGACTGACGTGCGAGGTGGAGCTCTGCAGGTAGGTAAATAAGATTCTAGGTGCCCATGCCGAGGCCCTTCTCCACCAGATAAATGCCGTCCTGGAAGACGCGTGGATCGTAGCCTCGTATCTTGGTCGTCTGCTCGATGTTGGCCGCCGTCTGCCCCACTGCCTCCTTATTCATGCCGGAGACGAGGATCTCCTTGCCGCGCAGCTCCACGGTGACGCCAGATGCGATCTTCGCCATTCGCGGCTTTCGCTCACCGAGGAAGTTGGCGATAGAAACGGCATTGCCCTCTTTGGTGAGTGCGATCTGCATAGGGAAGTGAGCATGGACAACCGCCAATTTATAGAAGAAACCCTCCGTCACGCCGGTGATCATATTCTTGATATGAGAGACATAGGTACCAGCAACGGCGCGCAGTTTCTTTCTTGCCGTATCGCTCGTGACAACGACCTGCTCGGTGCCGTTCTTGTGCTCCAACTGGATATGCACGCCGGGGTGCCATAGCTCGCGCTCCAGTGCACCTTTCGGCCCCTGAACCGCGATCGTATTGCCGGTAATGGTAACTGATACCCCGTCAGGAATAGCTACGTCAAAGCTGATGCTTTCGTCCTTCTCCATCGATTCGGTCATCTTTAATTATCACCGCGCTCTTTTTTGTTTAGCTTAGAATAGGGTAGAATAGATTAGATACGGCGAGTATAAAAATTTAGTAACGAAAGCTCGTTTGGTGCGGGGGGGAAATGATACGAAAGATAGCAGAGGTTCGTGAGACGGGAGAGCTTTTCAGCAGCCGCACACTTGACCTCGCGGCCGTGATGCCGCTCGCACAGGAGATACTCACGGCGGTGAAGCAGCGAGGCGACGCGGCACTGCGGGCATATACAGAGCAGTTCGATCACGTCACCCTCACAAACCTCGCGGTAATGGAGGATGAGCTCGCGGCGGCGAGAACGAAGGTGGATGAAAACACGCTATCGTGCATCGAAGCGGCCGCGGAGGCGATTCGGAATTTCCATTATCGGCAGAAGCGGAAGGCGTGGCTGGAGGAATTCACTGAAGGGATTTACCTCGGCGAGATGTTCATGCCCTTTGACGTGGTAGGCGCGTACGTGCCGGGCTCCTATTTCAGCAGCGCTCTGATGTGCGTGATCCCAGCGAAGATCGCGGGGGTTCGTGAGATTGTGGTCTGCACGCCGCCGATGAAGGATGGCACTGTTGATCCGCACACGCTGGTCGCCGCTGATCTCGCTGGCGCGACAACGATCTGTAAGGTCGGTGGTGCGCAAGCGATTGCCGCGCTCGCCTTCGGCACAGAGACCGTTCCGCGGGTTCAAAAGATCGTGGGGCCGGGTAACGTGTACGTAACGGCGGCGAAGATGGCGGCTCGCGAAGCGGGCGTCGAGATCGATTTCCCGGCCGGGCCCTCGGAAGTGCTCATCATCGGCGATGAAACGGCAAATCCCTCGTTCATTGCTGCGGATATGCTGGCACAGGCAGAGCACGGCGCGAAATCGCAGGCCGTGCTGCTGACCACCTCGCACGAATTAGCCGTGGAGGTTGAGCGCGAACTTACCGCAGCCGATCCGGCCCGTGAAGCGGGTGTTGCGCAGCACTGGCTACTCGTGGGCGAGAGCCTTGACGAATGCTTTGCGTTCGCCAACGAGTATGCGCCCGAGCACCTCGAGCTCGTAGTACGGGAACCGATGGAGGCTCTGAAGCGCATCAAGAATGCAGGCTCGGTCTTCATCGGGAATTATGCGCCGGTCGCCGCAGGCGATTA
>Ga0265594_1000250_pt1 | contig 43942 bp, 27 predicted proteins | sample saktaG_11_FD_190147 | JGI IMG/M metagenome (GOLD analysis project Ga0265594, IMG submission 190147) | Saline water microbial communities from Sakinaw Lake, British Columbia, Canada - sak_2011_5_24_80m | ecosystem: Environmental > Aquatic > Non-marine Saline and Alkaline > Saline ... | reverse complement strand
GAGAACAGGCTTTAAAAACAGCCTTCAAATTCTTTTTGAACGAATAACCGTACTTGAGTTTTCCGTCATTGTAAAAAAAATCCAAAATGTGTTTTTCCTCTACCTGTGCAAGAATAGTAATATCCTGGGATCGGAGATGCCTGAATAGAGAGGCCGTGTTTAAAGATGACACATGAAGTGTCGATTCTTTGATTCCCCGATCAGCTTCCGTAGCAATATAAGTCTCTATAACTTTCTTAAATTCCGACGAAAGCGATTCAAAAGGATCTTTTTGACCGAAGTGAGTATGTATCCCGGGGCCTCCAGGGTATATATCTTTAGTATCAAACTGTTCAATGAGGCCCAGAATGCTTTTCTTACTAGCAAAGTACTTAGGTCCATAACCCATAACACTATACCGATGAAACAGGTCGTTGTATGAACCCCACTCATTAATATTCATCAAGTACAAAATCACTTTGATTTCGGTCTTGAACTTACGAATGTAAGCTTGGGAATATCCGCGGTCTTTCAGAAAAGCAAGCAGACACGGATATTTGTCTCCTAATGGTATTTGCTCCATATATTATATGTTTTAATAGTTTTGGAGCAAAATGTAATAAAATCCAAACTTTTTCTGAGGTAGATGTCAGATATATAGCACTTAACCCAGGAAAGTTTGGATTTTGCATAAGTTTGGATAACTAATTGTGTGAGGGCTTACATTCTTGCTTGATATTGAAGGCATTACCAATGAAGCTTTTGCGGCATATCTTGAGACCATTTCATATATTCCAAACCTGGTTATAGGCTCATTATATCTGTTCAAAAATAGGTTAGCATCTTTTGGCCTATCAATAAACAGGAGCAATAACTTAACCGTGCTGTCCCAGAGAGGACAAACTCTTGTTTTATTCCCTTTTCCATGGATTGTGATTTTAGGCATTTGTCCTGAAGATCCTGTTTCAAGATTATTAATCAAAAGACTTGACACCTCTGAGACACGGGCCCCCGTATTGTATAAGAACATTAGAAGTGCATAGTCACGGGCCCCTTGTTTTGTTTTTCTATCCGGCGTGTTAAGCAAAACTTTCATTTCGTCTTTTTCAAGATACATTATTTTTGGGACGTGCCTTCCATTGATTTCCCTTGGAACATTCCGCTTGATGGGGATTGATTTCAGCTTATAGTACCAATAAACATATTGAGGTTCTGATGTCGCAACATATTTTGAAAAGCTATGGATCGCAGCCAACCTTTGATTCCTTGTTTGTATCAAACAACATTTGGTAGATTCAAGATACAATAGAAAGTCACAGACCAAAGTATCGGTTATTTCTTCTATTTTGAGAGAGTCGATTGAACTCCCTTTGGTTTCGGCAAACGTGAGTAACTGATGAAGGGCATCTCTATAGCTTGTTATGGTATTACGGGATAAATTTCGAGTAATAGGCAAAAATTCTTGAAGGTATCGCTTAAGCCAGTATCCCACCCAATCTTTATCTATCTTTTTCATATCTCAGCGTAGGATTTAAATTTGTTACTGGCTTCATTTAACAGTTTGTCGGTGAGTGTTATATATACTGACGTACTGTCAATATTGCAATGTCCAAGATAAGTTGACAATGCAGGAAGCAATTTTTGGACATCTAATCCGTCATTATAGCATTGTATTACTCTGTTTGTTGCAAACGTATGCCTCATATCTTGTAACCTGACATCAAACCGACCTGTATGGTTGCGATGAACTTTAGCTTTGTCACAAATGGCCCGGAATGCTTGCTGCAAGGCTGTTAACTTAACGTAACTGCCCCTCTTATCTACAAACAAATGATTTACAGTAGCCTTTGTATTTTTCACTATTTCAGAACGTAAGGTGATATAGTCACTAATAATTTTCATTACAGGCCTACTGACAGGGACAATACGGCTTTTATAAAACTTCGTTTCCCTTATAATAACAAGCATATTTGATATGTCAATATCATCAACCGTAAGGGTTACTGTTTCACTTGGCCGAAGACCAAGAAAGCAAGTAATTTTCAGCATTGCTTGTATCACAATCGGGTATTCTATATTAAATCGTTTCCTGTAACTCAGTGCTGCCTCAAAGATTCTATTGAGTTCATCCGAAGTGTATATGTGTGGCCTAAAGGGTTCCGGTTCCTGTGGTTTATATTTTGGAAGAGGACTATCCGTTGCATACCCTCGTATCATAGCCCATTTATACAAACCAGTAATTGCTGAATATATGCTGAACCAGTAACTTGTAGCAATTCCCTTCCGCGTTCCTTTCAAAGACAGGTATGAGAGACAAGTTTCCTCTGATACATCATCAAGGACATGCTCGCTACCGGCATACTTGCCAAATCCAAGTAACAGATATTTTAACGTACGTACCTTTTCTCCAAGATTTACCCGGTATTCAGTATAACTGTTGATTGCTTCTATAATATTCATAGCACGCCCTCCCATTTTATGACTGCCACTTTTCGAAGGTTAGCCAAGTCAATTTTAGCGTATATGCGTGTCGTGTCAAGAAGTTTATGCCCAAGCAGATCGGAGACAGCTTTTAACGTCCCTCCCGAGTTGATTATATGACTTGCACAAGCATGCCTTAGGGAGTGCCCCCCTCTATGTCTAATTTTGGCACCTATTTTACTATATGCTTGTGATATTATTCTATAGATGCAAGCCATGGATAACTTTTTGTACGGCATAAACAATGTTAAGAACAACTGTTCCCTGCCAAGAACATTATTTCGCCCATGCCTAATATAATCAGCAATCAAATTGCCAGCTTCTGGCAAAAGAGGAAACGCTTGAAACCCTCCTCGCTTTGCACGTTTGAGATATATTTTGTTCTTATCCCAATCTATGTCCTTCAAACGTAGGTTAGCAACCTCGCTTGAACGTAAGCCGTATATAGCTATTATCGTAATTATCGCAGTATTCCTTTTTCCTCTTGGATCACTTGTCCCATAATGTGTAACTAATTTCTGCACTGTATCCCATGATGGCCCATATGGAAGTGTATCAAGTGAAAAATCCTTTGGGTGTCGTATACCTCCTGCAATATTGATACACCATCCTTGATTATGTGCATATCCCAAAAAGTCACGTAATGTGGATGCTATGGTTGATATCGACCTTCTATTACACCCACAACTATGACGATAACTAAAATATCCATCAATCGTGTCTAACTTGATGTCTTTTAATGGCGTGCTGTTTTGAATGAACGACAAAAAACATAATAGTTCTCGTTCTCTTCCCTTTAATGTGACATTTGCAAGCCCTTTCGCTTCAAGTGCCCACATGAGATACTCTTTTACAAAATGTGCTCCCTTAGGGAGTTCCTTTTGCTTTACTTCCAGAATGCTTGCATATTTGAGCCACCCATTAGCTACTGCGTGGAACGTCTTACTCCATTTTGATGACAATGGCACAACCTGTTCTTTGGCAATCTCACACTTTGTGGCTATAGCTCCGGTAATGTCATCACTTGTGACAACTCCATTTAGATCAAGCATGTCCACGATATGCAATTGCATCTCTGCATATTCACGCAACGTACTGAAGGACATGCCTTGAAGTTTGAGATGCTCCAGATATGCCATCCGTTCTTTATATAAAGGATAAGTCAAATATCTTATCTTGTAGAAGCATACGGTGCTGAACTGATTGAAGATAATACTATCATCATTGTATTTAAGATCTAAACAATGCAGGCTATCAATCCACTGCACTGTTGTACTAACATAGAACCAGAATTTTTTGTCTTTCCAATCGTTCTGACAAGCTATGATTTCTTCAAGCTTGATGATTTTTGGTTTCTTTTCGCTCAAATTCAGATACTTGACAGCAAATAACAGATAATCAGCTGTCATCTGGAGAGATCGCAAGCAACGATTTTTGTCTTTCTTGAGAGTGATAAATACTTCTCTCTCGTTTAATAACGGAGCATTTAGATGCTCATCAATTTTGATTTGATTTTTAAATAAAGTTTCTATCATTTTGCAATTACGTTCATTAGAGAACGTAGATGCAATTTACGTAAGCTTATTATGTTGTGTTAGATAACACTTCATATTTGATAATTAATGAGTTATATTATGATGCCAACATAACTACATTGCCAACATAAGGTCGAAAAAATTATCTGTTCGCCGGTTCGCACGAGGGGGCTCAAAGAGCAGCCATGTTTTATTCGTTTTTTTGGACTTGCAAAAGGAATAATATAAATCCCTTTGAATGGCTAAAAGATGTATTGGAAAGGATTCCCACCTACAAAGTCAATAAGCTGGACGAACTTTTACCACAGAACTGGGAAAAATCTTAAGCACGGAGAGGAAACACCCCCCCCCACGATACGCAAAATTATCATATTATAAAAATCTTTTCAAGACCTACTTGGTAGACGGGATACGACCTTCTGCTCATAAAAATTGAAATCCCTGATTCCTTAGAAATCCTGACTATCCCGGAAGACATCCTGGTTCCTGGCTGGGATGATTTTCCCTACAGCAGCGAAACGGTTGAATTTGGAACTTCATTTTTGCGTAAGAAAGAACATCTGGCACTTAAAGTTCCGTCAGTAATTATTCCCGATGAATTTAACGTGATTCTGAATCCACTCCATCCGAATATCCAAAAATGCAGCATTATTAGTTCTGTACCTTTTGTTTTTGATGGGCGGATTTTGAAATAGTGGGCTAAATCACAAGCTGAGTGAATAAACTGGAGTCCAATGTCATACGGATAAAATTATTAATCTGATATCGAAACCAAATCGCCAATAAACTTTGTAAAATCATCAATTTCCTGGTTTACGCTGGCTTTTTCCAATGCAGACAGGTAATCATCGCGTTTTTCCACCGGAATAACTGTCCACGGATATCCACCCGATGCCAGCATGACATTCATTAAAAACCGGCCAATGCGTCCGTTTCCATCCATATAAGGGTGGATGTACACAAAAATAAAATGCCCCAGCACAGCGCACACACCTGGCACGGATTCTTCTTTAACAAATCAAAAAATGCCGGCATTGCATCGCGCACCGCGGCAGAATTGGGCGGCACATGGTTTGCCCCTTTGATATACACCTGGCTGTTCCGGTAACCAGCCAAATCCGTTGCTTTGATAATCCCGGCCGCAACTGCCGGAGCAAACAATTCGCGGTACCAGGCACCGTGGTCTGTATCAGCAACTTCTCCCGGATTATCGCCGTTTAAAACTGCCCGGATACTTTCTTTTACTTTTTGAAACGACTGCCAGTACCCCCTTGCTGCCATGGCATCTTTATGTCCCTTATCCAAATCATTGCCGGCAGGATTCCATTTCCCGCTCCTGACCTGTTCGATTAACTCCGGGCTTACCTGGTATCCTTCGATAGAAAGCGAATGGTACGCATCGGAAACATATTTTTCATCCACTTTTTCCAGGTATTGCTTTTTATCGGCAGGCAATCCCGGAGAATCGGGAAAGTTTTTTATTACGGTTTCACGCATATTGTTCCACATCAAACGGATGCGTGTGGCATAAGGAGACACCTGCCTACTGTCATATAAAAAAGGTTTTTTTTCTGTAAAAGGATCAGTTTCACGGACATCGTATCCGGCCGATTTCATGGTACTAATGATTTCACCTGCAAACCGTTCGTTACCCATGTTTCTGAAAGCTCCCGCCAGGCGACCGGCAATTACGCTGTGCCCGCCATTGAGCAAAATGGATAACAGTTCCGATGGATTTTTAATCATTGTTAAACATATCCTGGCATCTGTAGGGTAACTGGAGAAAAAGTCGGAAGAGCAAAAAACGAGGCCTGCAGCTAAAGAATACACATGAGTCCCTTCAATTTCCTCCCGCTCTTTTTGTGGTGGGATAGTTCCTTTCAAATCGAAAAAAGAAGTGCCGTGCAATAACTCTACAATATTATTCTGGGCTTCAGGCGAACGCACCAAAAGTTGTTTGGGTACCATCCGGTTTCCGCTGTGCAATAACAACGACTGCTCCGGCGAAAGGCACCAGTCTTTGCCAAAACGGGTATTCAAGTAAACAGAAACAAAATACCAAAATGAGATGTACCAGGAAGTGGTATCTCCCTTCTGTTCGTCAGGCCGGATTGTAATGTACCAGCCTTTGATTACTTTACGAAGAAATCCATTGGCAATTAGACGCTCCTTATGCGTTCTGGACAAATCATTTGCCCGGACCACTGCAATTCCCTTTTCATTTTGCAGTTGTTGAAGCTGCTCCAGGGATTGTGCTAATTTTTCAGACGGTGAGGCCATATCTGTTTTCTTTTTATAAAAGCCTAACTTATAAATTCCGGAGCAAAGTTAGTAAAATATGTTGTACAATATTTAGTTTTATCTGTTGTGTTATTTTTAGTAAAATCTGTTGTGCGAATATTAGTACTTGCTGTGTGTTGCTCTGTTAATTGAATTGACCACCATTTAGACCACCTATTTGACCACCCAATGAGCCACCTATTGGGCCAGCATTGAGCCACCTTTTAATTCAACATTTTCATTATATTGGGTTACCGAATAATGCAATGTCATGCGCATAAGGATTTGACTTTGCCTTCCTATAAAATATCTAATACCTCCTTTGCCTCCCTTTTCGCCTTCTTTTAATCCGTAGCTTTTGATTTTTCTCTTTCGAATAATTCTGTGGTATCAGTTTTAAAAGATTACTTACAGGTGACATACTCAACACACCAACCAGTTTTTGCTGTTGATGATTATGCTCCTTTTCGATGGATTGCTCATTTTTCAGCTTCTCTTTTTGCGACTGATAAAACTTTGGTCTCTCCTTAAAATTCGACAACCGAATCGGATAACGAATGTGATTTCCTGTTCCGTCTGTCACCAAAACAATATGCCCCCTGCCCGATTTTTTGATTTGAACATACATTTTTACATACAATAATTAGATATTGCTGTACTTTAAGCGCGTGTTTAAACCCCTAATTTATTAAATATTGCTATTCCAATGTCATAGTTAAGTTTTTTATTCACGTTATCCATCACATCCACAAAACCCAGTTTGCAATGATGCGCATATTCCTTTCCTTTTAAAAAACTGCCCCAGGGTTCGGGGGAGTCTGCGGTTTTCGGGTAGAGCAGCATGGATTTGTCAGCATTCCAGTAGATGTTGTAGGCGAACATTTGTTTCAGATCATCATCGGCAGGGTTTTGATAGTCTATAATCTTCCACTTGGTATCGATTACGATATTCTCGGTTTTCCCATTAACGGTTGTGGTAATTACAAGGTCGGGGCGAATTGTTTTGCTGTATGTTTGCGTTTTCCAGAACACCTGGGAGTTTTGAAAACTGACCTTGCAATTCTCCGGTTTGGAACGGACCAGCATCCTGAAAATGTATTCTTCCCAAAGCTGATTCATATCGAACAACAGGGCAAGCATATTTTCATGTCCGGTTTTTATATCCGGCGAATAATTCAGGATGATCATCCGGGCAATTTTCAGTGCTTCGCGGTACATTACGGTTTTCCTGTTGTCTGGAATTTTACTGAAATGATTTTTCTGTATCACCACATGGGATAACTCCGGCATATCGAGATTTACCCTTGCCAGGCGATCTTTCAGATTAGGATTTGAAGTAATCCGGTTCAATATAACCAGGGCATTCCCTAGAATCTGATTGATTAAGTGGTCGTGATTGTAAACCTGGTGGTGCGTAAAAAACCTCTCCCGGTGAATCAGGTTTTTTTCAATGTTCCGCCCAAAGTTCAACCGGCCTTTCAAAGCACCTACATTCCCATCATTCGTTCGGTATTGCTTTATCAGCCCTTTGCGTAGGAGTTTCTCCACTTCATCGATGAAAATTTCGAAATAAAGATCGAGAATTGAGTTGTACCTGCGGTGGAGATTGGCCTCAGAAACGGCATCAATGCGTATATGATGACAAACAGCGAGCATTTTGAGCAGGACATTACGCCATTTGTGTGATGACTGTTCAAATTCCTCTTTGGTTATTTCTTTTCGTCTGTCTGCTTTAGGCAGTATTTCCAGTGTCAGGTTACCAATTTGGATAACACCTATATAGCTCTTAAACTTTATGCCATCCCTGATTCCGGTGAAATAGATGTTGTTGTTTTTATCGTTAAAATCATACAGTTTTTCCAACTCAGCCTTAAACAGTTTTCTTCCCCAGACATCGGGATGAAGGGTTAACCGTTCATGTTCAAATACCTGAATCAGTCTGCCCATTTTTACTGCTCCTGCCCTTTTGTGTAAATGGAAACAAAATCCCAGGCTTCTGCTGGTTTTATGCGGTAAATATCACGCTGGATTAAGTCTGTTCTCAAATCTCCGTATTCCGGGAAATCTGCAAAGTCAAAGCCATTCGTGTTATTTACTTTTTCCACAAAACTGCTGCCCAAAACAAGGCCTATTTTACCGAAGTCACCAAAGAAGTATTCTTCCAGCAGTGGAATAATCTTGTCGTAAAAAACCTGTTTCAGTCCTTCTTTGGTTTTTTCAATTTTCATGAAATAGGAGTGGCCTATCTTGTGATCTTTATCAATCAGTTTCTCGATGCGGTCGTTGATGGTTTGCAACAGTTTAACCACGTCAACGTCCTCAATCCTTCCGTCAGGAGCCAGGCTGCTGCCTATTCCTTGAATGAGGGCAGGGATTGGAGGAAGTTCTTCAAAGCTAAAACGTCTTCTTAACGCGGTGTCCAGTGCTTCAATGCTTCGATCTGCTGTGTTCATGGTACCGATGATATAGAGATTCGGAGGTACACCAAAACCGGTTTCTTTGCTGTATGGTAATGTTACCGTGAGTCGTTCAGAATTCCCAAGCCGCTTATCTTCCTCCATCAGGGTGATTAATTCGCCAAAAATCTGGGAGATGTTTCCGCGGTTGATTTCATCGATGATCAACACAAAAGGATCACCTGCTTTTTCAATTTTTTTTAATTCCGTGATCAACTCCTTTTTCTGCACATAGGAAAGTTCTTTTCGGCTGGTTCCCCTTTCATATATCGTTTGTTCAAAATCTTTAAGTCTTTTAAATAATGCGACATGTCCCGATTTCCATGAGTAGATGCCTAAATTCTCAATATCTTTAATTCGTTTGATATCACTTACGTTTTCGTAGTTATCAAAGAGAATTTTTAAATTTTTTGGTGTTTTGAGGGATCTTTCCCATTCATCCGAACCTGAAATTTTCAAATGTTCCATTATGATGTTTTTATTTTCATCAATTCCTGCTATTCGAAGTGGCCACTTTTTTATCAGGGTTTCAAATTCTATAAAGCCTGAATCTTCAATTTGTTCTTCAATGTAATTGCAAAACTGGTCATAGAGGTCTTCAAAGTATTCGGATTTTGTTAAGGACTGCACGTCATTTTTTTCGAAAATATTAAAAAGTGCATTCACACACATTTGCTTAAATATCCCGTCTTTAATTTCATAATTCAGTTCCGGACCAGAGTCCAGAACAGGTTTGATCCCCTCCACAAAATCCTCGTAACTGAAAGACTGATGAAACGTAATAAATTCAATCTGCCCGGCATCCTTCAGCCTGTTGAATTCTGAGACAAGAATATCCCGGTTTTCTTCGTTGGCTTTAACAAACTCTTTTCCCCGAATAATTTCCAGGGCTTTGTTAATGGTGTTATACGTTTTCCCGGTTCCGGGAGGACCAAATAGTATTTGATTGAGTTTTTTGTTTTTTATTTTTTCTTTGTCAGGATGATTTCTAACTGTTTCTGAGGAGTCAGAGTTATTGAGCCAGGCTTTAAGGTTATTCAGCTTATGACTTTCTTCAGGATTCAGTTTTATTGCTTCATCAATAATGTTTAAGGCAGTTTGGTTTTTCTTCAGGTAAATAAAACCAATCTGACCCATACGCATTTTTTCTTCCAGGTATCCTTTTTCTTTGATATTATCAATTTTGTTTTTCAAAACCAGTGACAAATCCTTTTTGCCGATCAGGTTGTATGACATCGTTTCAGAAATAGCAACAGGTGTATGAATTATTTCAGCTTCCCCGTAAAACCCAACGATTTTCCCTTTTGAATGAAAAATAATCAAATTGTTGTTTCCTTTTATCGACGGGGGATGAGTAAATTGGGCATATCCAAAGATTTTATCATCTTTGTTGCGGGAATTTTTAAAATCAAAATTCCAGCTTTCATGAGGAATATTTCCCTCCTGAACCCAACGATGATTACTGGCATCATCACTTGGAGATTTCCAGTCATTACTGTTCCAGGTGATATTCACCATGACTGTCGATTTTTCGAGGTTTTCAGATAATAATCTTTCCATCTCAGCTTTGTTTTTAAGTAACAGGTAAAAATCATTTTAAGTAATCAGATTATCACTCTATAAATATCATTTTATTTGGTTCATGCCTGTAAAGTGAAATCAGCGATTTACATGCTCGTTTCATTTCTCAATTATATAATAACCTCCAGTTTTAGGAGCTCCTTTGAATTCTATAAGCTTACTGTCTTTTAAAATTTTCACATACCGTTCAATGGTTGATGTCCCTTTGTTCATATAAGAAACAAAATCCGGCGTTTTCTTTCCGGGGGCATTTTTTATAAACTTCAATAGTTGTTGCAATTCTTGTTTTACTCCTTCATTTACTCCCTCGACTATTAAATTTACTCCTTCATTTACTCCCTCATTTACTCCCTCATTTGTGAGTTTGCTTTTTATATCGGGGAAAACTAAAAAAGTACGATTGTTTCCAACTTTCCATTCCGGTTCCCGGAACCCATTTGAAATACAATCGTCAATCATTCTTAATGTGCCTGTGCCAAGCATTTCAATATAGCCCCGAATAAAACAAATTTGTGCAATATCAGGATTTCTTAAAACAGAGGGGTGTTTCTTTTTTAAATCGGATAAATTTATTCCTTTAGGTAATTCTCCCGGATTGCTTATTTCAAGACGGTCTGCGTAAAGGCTAATATTCAAATAGTTCATTGAAAGGGAATAGTCCCTGTGTACTAAAGCATTAAGTAGTCCTTCGCGCAGAGCAAAAATTGGTAATCTGTCTTTTTTCCTTTTTAAACCCTCAATGCGAGACCAACTCGTAAGGTAATTTTCGAAAAAATCCCAGGCTGAATAGATATTTCTAAACAGATTGCCCTCAAACTGTTTGTCGTAAACAAATGTATTTCCCGGTTTGTCTTCCGGATATACTGTAATTCGCATTTTACACTGCGGCAAATAATGCGATGGATTCACAGCAAAAAGAATAATAGCTGCATTGGTCAAACTTCCGCCTCTTATTAAGCCTGTTTGGGTCAGAAAATCTTCTACACTTAATTCTTTTACTGAAGGTTTATTTTTTATGAATTCTTTAATCGTTTCCTTTACCTCGTACAAATCCAAATCACTGATTTCGGCACCCAGGACAGTTTGTCTTTCCCAAAGAAATTCATTTGATTTTCTTTCCCCGATTAACTGGGAAAGGTCTTCTGAGTCCGCAGGTTCTGTAGTTGTTGTGGTTGTTGTGGATGAATAATCCCGAACGAATATTTCACCATTAAAACTGTAAGGTTTATTGGCACCGGGCCAAACACTGATATGAATAATAATTTTATTTTTATATTTTAATTGTCGCATAGAGACCGGGACCTGTGGCTTTAGATTTTGGTACAACCAAAAATTTAATTCCTTCGGATCAACAGTTGTATTTAATTTGACGGGATCCCGGTGTTCATTAAATCCAATGAGAATATCACCACCTTCTTCATTGGCAAAGGCACAAATTGTCTGCCCAATTTCTTCCCAATCGAACTGTTGGAAAAACGCAACCCGTTCGTTTTCGCCCCGGGCAATCAAATTTTCAATAACAAGATTATCGTAATTCATTATTCAACCTTTTTTGAGTTAATTATATAGCGGATAAACTCCTGGTCTTCAAATTGTGCTTTCACATATACCAAAGCTTCATCCATCCTGTAAAATTCCTGTGTCCAGTTCCCGGTACGTGTTGATATGGGCTTCCCTTCTTTAATCACAAAATCGTAAATATCCAGCGTTCGTTCGTCAAATACCGGACTTTTTTCAATTCGTATCTCCCGTATTTTTTCTCCCTTATCATTCAGATAATACATCTTTTTTTTCAATTGCCTTGCAAAAACCACGTCGCGGTGTACCAAAAACCAGTAAGGTTTTTCCAATTTAATGGCCAGCTTCATCTCCTCAAAGGTTATGTTTGTTTCATCAATATTTCCTGTGCCATAAAAAGGCCTCACAATTCCTAGAAATGTATCGCATTCATGAACTGCCTGCAAACAATTTTCCAGATTTGATTTACGCGGATTAACTTTTACGGTTCCGATTTGCGAATTGATTACTTCGTATTTCAGGTTCGATAATGTAGCGCAAATGGTTGACAACTGGTCTTCGAAACCATAAACAGTAGAGGCTACCATAATTTTCAGCGGTTTATTCATACATTAATTTTTAAGTCCGTACGATTTCAAATAATTGTTGCTTTTACCCAGGTTATGGAAGTTGGCTTCCTTACTGCAACGGAATGGGGCAAGTTGCACACCAGTCAATTGCAGGTTGGATAAAATATCAGAAAAATACCAGTGGTCCTGGCCGATTCCAAAAACATAGTTTAACCCCACTGGTTTCCCGTTATCCGAAAAATTGGTGGGATCGCAGCCTAAAACAAAGGCTTTGATTTTGGAGGGGTTGAAGCAGAAAGGTGAAGGAGTTTTCATGTTTGTTTTTTTATGATTAGACGCCTCTTAAATTTTTAGTTGTTGAAATAATTCCATCGAAACTTTATCAATATCAGAAAATTGCATTTTTAAGGTTCGCGGCAATCTCATTTCATTAAAATATGGTGAGATTTTTAAAAAATTCCCATTTATACGGCCACTTTCAAAAAAGAGTAAATTGTTCCTTGCCCTCGTCATTGCAACATAAAATAATCTGCGTTCTTCTTCATCCCTATTTGCATTGATAGCTAATTTATTTGGCCAGATACCATCATTTGTATCCAGCATAATAACAGTATTAAACTCACGTCCTTTAGTTCTTAAAGCAGTTAATAATTCAATTTTACTTTCATTAGAATCCTGTATTTCTAAATAAGCTAATGATTTATCAAGGTCTTTTAAAAATTGGATAAAATTGGAACCATAATTAACAGCAAGATCAGCAAGATGACTGAAGGGAGGTTCAGCATAGAAAATATCATCTTTTGATTTTGCCAAATCTTTATTGAATCCTTTCAAAACTTGAGCTGCGGTTTGAAAAAAAGAAACAACCGTTTCACAGTTTAATAAATTTTGAAGATTAACTGAAATATCTGTAGGTGAAACATAACCCCTTTTAATTTCTTTTGGATAATGGAGAAAATTCCATACAATATCAGATAAAGTTTTTGGGTTAATTGTACGTATCCAATTGATTATTTCATTTTTGTCATTTTCCCCAAAAGGACGGGAGGTTGTTTTGTTTAGTAAATGGATAAAATCGGTAGTTATTTGAGACAGGGGTTTATCTTTATTATAATCAATGCGGAGTGTAAGAAAATTATGGATTGTTTTGAATGCATCTCCGGCAAATATATTAAGATCATTATCGATTGAAAATCTTATGCTTTTTTTCACCATCAAAATCTGAAAAGGGATTAATTGACTTTTTTTACGACCAACTATTGCAACTGTATGTTTTGGATGATTTAAAGACAATTTATTAATGAGTTCGGTAACTACATTAATTGTATAGTAAGCAGCAGGTAATGGAATCAGTTTTATATTAGCATTTTCTTCATTTACAGCTAAAATTTCCTTTTTTTCGCGTTCCAGATTTTTTTCTATCAATTTTTTAGAATACTTCACAATGTTTTTTGGGCATCTGTAATTCTTATTAAAAATAATGCTCTCAAATTTTTGATTTTCAAGGATTTTGCTAAAAAAGCAATCAGGATTTATAATAATTGATGATGTGCATCCTCTCCATTCATAAATACATTGGTCATCATCACCAACAATAATCAGGGAAGATTTTGTTATGGAAAGAATTTGCAAAAGAAAATATAAATCGAGAAAATTTATGTCTTGAAATTCGTCTACCATAATATGTGTGTAGCCCCTATCAATAATAGAGGTTCTTAATTTTTGATGTATCATAAGTTGGATTAATGCCCAATATTTTTGATCCTCAAGAGTAATAATATTTTTTTGCCAACAGATTTCAATAAAATTTTGCCAAAAAGGTATCCAATTGTTCAGAAAAACTTTTTTAAGATTACCCGAAATATTTGCTCGATCAATATAAACTCTAAGTAAATTGTCCATTCCTAAATTTGCAAGTATTTGGTAATTAGTTTTAGGTTCAGATAACCCATTTATATGGATAAATCCGAGACTTTTTGTAAAATTGCTAAGTTCAACTATTGGTTGATATAATGTGTGATTAGTTTTATAATTCCATATTGGGGATTTTCCCATTTGCTGCTTTACTATATTGAAAATTAAACCTGCTGTTTTATCAGTGGGGCTGACAATTTTGAGGTGGTTTTTTAATGATAAAATAAGTTCATAGCCAAATGAATTTATAGTTGAAACTTTAAGTCTTTCAATAATCTTTGGCTTTAATTCTTTGGCTCTGTGCTTAAATTCATTAGCAGCAGCATTTGTAAATGTAAGAGTTAAAACATTTGAATCTTGTTCATTTTGCAAAATATCTATAGCTTTTGCTACCAGGGTTTTCGTTTTACCTGAGCCGGCAGGTGCTAAGATTCTGGTAAATTTAGATTTTGAATCAATTAGTTTCTGTTGAAATTCATCAAGATTAAATGGAATAGAATGAGTATTATTTATATTATCCTTGAATATTGCCTGAGTAATTTCCAAAATATAACTCTGAGATTGTTTGATTAGGTCTGACATATTGTTGATTTAAAGTATTTTTTTATATTTCTATCCTCTCAATCCTATACTCCATCCCTCCAAATTCAAACGTATCTCCTTCCTGTTTGCCGATGATGTTGAGGGCCATGAGGGAGTTGGGGCTGATTTGTTTGTAGTTTTTGGTGAATTTGCCGCGCTGGGCTGCGGAGAGCACGTGGTAGTGAAACTCCTGCCCGGTGTTGCTGCGGATGGTTACTTTAAAGTTGTTGCTGTTGTAGTGCCATTCTATTTTGCGGGTGGGTGAAATTTGTTTCTGTACGCCGGATTCCGGCTCGGCTACTTTGCGCAGCGGACGTTTTTCTTCCGGCTGTTTGTAGAGGTTGGGCGTATCGAACAGTTGGGGCTGGTTGTAGATGGATTCTTTTTGTGGCACTTTTTTCTTTGCAGTTTTCCGCCTGGTTTTTCCATCTGCAAACACCACCCCTGCCGGCACCGGTAGCCCTTTTTGCGCGTAGAATTTCTCCACGTCTGCTTTTTTGTGCAGGCCCTGTTTAATTTCCTCTTCGTAACGTTCGTGATTGAGGAGGAGCAGGCGTTTGAGCACTTCTTTGCGGGCGTTGGGGTGGATGGTAAACCGCACCCGGTCGTTTTCGGGGAGGTAATCCACTTCGTAAAAATCGTGTTTTAACGCAATGGCCTTACCCCATTTTTCGGTATCCTCGTGCCAGCCGTAGGCTTCTAAAACGGCATTATCCATTTTCACATGCAGCCGGCGCAATTCTTCTATTCCTTCAACAGCTTCTTCCCAGGCACAAGTATTTTCGTTTTTTTGCAGGTGGTTCCAGAGGTTTGAGGTTTCCTTGCCGTATTTCTTTTCGATTTCTTTATTGGTTTTACCTTGTAAATTTGAGGTTCTAATACCTGAGCTTATATCTGGAGCATGAAATAAGTTGTAGGTTTTTGTTAAGCCTAACTGAATATTTTGCATTAGTTGAGAACGAAATTCATGATAGCTTTTCCCATTAAGGGTCAATTTTTGGCTAATATTAACTGAAAGATTATCAAGAATTGGAAAAGTTTCAAATGTTGTTTTAGGTGTATAATTTAAGTCGGATTTTAATGTTGTTGAATTTTTCCATGCCCATATATTATGCAATGAGGACATTAAAAATGAGAAATGGGAATACTCGCTAAGTGCAAATACTTCAACTTTATTAGAGAATACTAATTGATCATAATAAATTGCAAAACCCGCAGTTTTGCTTATTAATGCTACTACAATAACACGTTCTAAATTTTCTATCGTTGAATAAAGTTCTCCCCTAATTCTTAAAAATTGCCACCAAAATTGTGCACCTCTGTCTCCAATCTGTTTTAACCTCTCTGGTTTTACTAATTTCTCCACAATATCTAAACAATCAGGGTAATCTGCTGCTACTTCCTTCTTGAAATGGGGCGGAGCAATTTCAATGGTATTACTCTTTTCTAATTTCTTTTCAATTTCATTTTGCAGTTCATTATTAAGAGCATCCCATTCTTTTTGTGTATATCGGCGTAAAGGCCAATCTCTAAAATTAATTACCCAGCGGGTTGGACTCTGGTCAATCTGATTATTTAAATCATCACCATTCAAGTAAGGAAATAAAACATCTTTGTTTTTTTTGTTTTTATCAATCAGCTTTTGAGCCTCTTTTGGCGTAAGAACAAAACCTTTTCCCAAAACAATGCTACCCTGGAAACTTTTTCCTTCATTGGCTTTTAAGGGAAAGGGGTCTCCTAAAGAAATTGAATCGTCAAGGTAAGAGGTAATTTGTCTAACTTCCTTTTGGTCGAGAACGAACTTCCCATTCCATTCTCCTTTATGGATGGTAACCAGGGATACTTCAACGGCAGCACGTCCGGGCCATTTCATGGAACGAACCGCATGGTTAATGGTTCCGCCTTGCTGGTAAATTACAGCCAGTCCTCCAACACGGGCATCTCCCTGAGCAATGGTATTCGTAGAAATCAGGGAAAGAAATCCCTTTTGTTTAATGATGTTAAAAATCCGGCGGAAAAAGTAGGTAACCAAATCAACGCTACCAATCGGTGCATATTCATATTTAACGTATTCCGCAAAATTATTTCCAAACGTACCGGTCAGTTTTTGTCCGCCAAGGAATGGCGGATTTCCAACTATACAATCGAATCCACCATTTTGCATAACTGGTGGGAACTGAAGGAACCAGTGGAAAAAGCGTTTTCTTGCTGCTGTCCCTCCGGCATAAGCCGGTGCTTGCCCGACAATTTGCTGTTTTCCGTTTAACCAGGTCCTGTAATCGCCGTCTGTAATCAAATGGTTTTGATGATTTTCAGTTTTCGGAATATAGAATTGTGCAGTTTGTATATCTGCCAACTGTTGCAACCGCATCCATCCGTAACCGGAGGTAAGTTTATTATAAGCATTCTCTTTTGCTTCAATTTCTTCAGGCGTAAATTCAGGCATTTTTACAATTTCACCATAACTAACTGCAAGTTCTTCTACACGGTTGTTCACATCAGCATCCCGGTCAATTTTGAATTGTCCGGCTAATTCCTTACGTTCTTCTTTATTTTTATCCCTGAAATATTTTACTGTTTCTTTATCATCGTCAGCCAGCTTTTTAAATGCTTCATCGGGAATTCCTTTTTTCAGGTCTTCCATGTGAGCGACTCCAACTATAGAGTTCCCGCATTTTATACGGTGGTCTAAAAAGTTGAGCGGTTCACCGGGGTTATGGGCTTCCAGCCACAGGGCGACTTTACACAGTTCCACCGCCAGCGGGTTGAGGTCAACGCCGTAAATGCAGTTGCGGATGACATCGCGGGTAGCCTGCCGGAGGGCGGGTGGTGAGGGCTGGTCTTCGTTGGTGCGCAACCGTGCCAGTTCAAGCGCAATGCGGCGGGCAGCGCTGAGGAGGATGTGGCCCGAGCCGCAGGCAACGTCGGCAACGGAGATGGACAACAAAGCAGTCTCGCGGGCGGTTCTTAAAGCATTTTCATCTTTGGAATTTGAAACCCCTCTGTCACTGCGTGACATCTCCCCTTGGGAAGGGGAGAAAAGGTTCGTGCTACTAACATATTTCGCAGGATTTTGAAGTCTTTCTTCAATGATATAATCCAATGAATGTTTGATGAGTGGTTTGACGAGTTCTTCGGGGGTGTAGTGGGAGCCGCTGGAGGAGCGGCCTTCGCCTTTTACAAACGAGAACAGGGGCTGGCCGTTGATTTCGTTAATGGTTGGGTCGTATTCCAGCAGTCCTTCGTACATCGAACCGAATTCTTCCACATCGAGGTCGGCATAATTTACCCGCACACGCTGCCGGTTTTCATTTTCGAAAGTTACCAGCAGGCTGAGCACTTTTAACAGTGTGCCGTTGTCCAGCGCCTGGTTTTTCAGGCTGCCCAGCGCATTGGGTGCAAACAGTCCGGAGCCCAGCGGTTTTATGCCCAGTTTTTCGCCGAAATACCCGTTTTCAAACAACCGGAAGGTGGTCATTAACGACTGCCACAAATCGGTTTTGCGCGGGTCCACGTAAATCTGCTTTTCGGCCAGCCGTGTGAGGCGGCCTATGCTGTAGTAGCGGTAATAGATGTCGCGTTTTTTATTGATTTCCTCATCGCGCTTCTCCGGGTAAATGAGGTGGCGTTCTTCGGTAACCATCAGGAACAGGGTGCGGTAAACCGTACGCAGCAGGTAAAGGTAAAAGGCTGCCGGTTTCAGTTCTCCGTTTAACGACTGTGCGCGAAGCTGTTCATTGGCCGGGTGCTGCAGCAAACCATTTGCCAGCAGTTTCAGCGACTGCTCCACCGCGGCGCTCAGTTTCTCCCGTATCCGCGAGCCGGAATCCAGTGCCACCTGATGGTAAAATTCAATCACCGATTCTTCCCCGGAACTCTGATTTTCGGGCATACGGGTAACATGCAGTAACCGGTACATCAGCGCAAATTCAGCAAACTGGTCCTCCTCCATAATCCGTTCGAGGTCGAATTCCAGGTAGCTAAGCTTTGAAAGGCGTGTGGCATCGCGCAACAACCGCAAAAAACGGCCATTGGTTACCAGGGCATACAAATGTTCGTGGTTGTTCAGGTATTCCTGAATCAGCGCATGAGGGCTCAGCCGGGTTCCACCCATTTCTGCTCTTTTATCGAGCGACTGATTAATGCCTGCAATATGCACCGGAAAGCCGTCGCGGTTTGCAGCCCGGTGGCTGATGGCGTACGTTTTCCCGTTGATGATTTCGGCGGTTGATTTTTCCAAATCGTACCCCAGTTCGCGTAAAAAGGGAATCATCCATCCCTGCCGGGTTTCCGATGTTCCGGTGTCATTTTCTTTTAAACGGTCCCTCCTCAGTTTAAAAGCGTTCCAGTGTGCACGTGTTGCAGCCCAGGCAATGCCAATCTCATCGCGGATGGTGGTATTTTTATCCAGTCCAAAATCAGCCTGCGACTGGTGCCGGATATCTTCCATGCGGATTTTTTCGAGTATCTCACCCGAAATAATATTCCCCTGTATGTTGATGGCGCTGTATTGCATACCAGTTAATTTTATTCTTTGTTAATTTTCCAGTACCCACCTCTGTCCGGGCCAATTCGTTCCAGTTTCCCCTCTTCTTTCAGTTTCTTAATATTCCATTCAATTCCACGTCTTGTAAGTCCGGTTTCTTCACTGAGCTGGTTCATAGTTATTGAAGGATTTTCGTGCATAAGCTGCAAAATTTTCTCCACAGTTTTCTCCACAGTTTTCTCCACAGTTTCTCCTACAGTTTCTCCTACAGTTTTATCCGAACCTTTCTCCACAGTTTCAGGTTCAAGGAAAAATTTCACGATTAAGAAATCGAGTTCGGCAGTGTATTCCGGTAATGTTTTGCTAAAGGAGGACCAGCCGGCATTCATGCGGTCGAAACCAAACCCGGCGTTTTCGGCCAGTTTTACCAGCCGGAACAGCTTGGCGATGGTTCTGTTGCGGGGAATCGACATGTCGGTGCTCATCAGCATTTTCAACGGTTTCGGCAAACCTCCGGGATTAAAAAACTCGATGTGGTTGGTAAAAATCCGCACCCTCGATTTAGCCGGGCTGAAATAATCGGCGTGCATCAGCATATTTACCGTAGCTTCCCTCAGCGCTTCGATGTGGGGAAAATCCTCGGCTGCAAATCCTTCTTTGGTCAGCGTAAAAGGCTTATCCACTTTCTGGCTGATGCGTTCGAACAGGGCAAAATAATATTCCCAGATGTTTTCCTGCTCCGGCAGCCGGTAAGTATATCTTACCTTTGAATCGGAATAGGAAGTTCCGGGTATTTCAAGCAAATCAATTCGGAAATCGGGAAAATGTTCCAGAATGCTGTCCTGTTTACCAAAGAAGAGCAACCCGCTGTAGGTGAGCTTCTGGTCCACAGTGACCGCTGTTTTGTTCAGAAAATCGGCGGTTGACAATTTATTATATGACAAACTTTTATTAAACCTGCCCATGTAATCGCGGTAGTTTTCCACAGAATTATGGTTCAAATCATCGGGTGAACTTCCGGGCGCAATCTCAGCCGTTTTGGTGCCAAATGCCTGGTCGCGGTACATGGAATCAATTTCTTCTTTTGAAGCCCGCACGTCAGCGCTTCCGTACCGTACAAAAGTGTTCTCCTGATTATTGTAGTAAACCGGTTTTTTATCCGAAAGCGGAATGTAAAAAGCAAGTACATTGCCTTCCGCGAAATGGTATTTTTTAATTACCGGACGGATTAACACATTGAATTTTTGTTTAGCTGCCAGGGTGTTGTTAAAATCCTGTTCCAGTTGCTCTATATTTCTTGTGCCGGTAATTTCAAATTTGTTGTTGGTTTGTTTCACCCCCAAAACAATCCAGCCACCGGCAGTATTGGAAAATGAACTGACCGTTTCCCAGATTGATTTCGGAAGTTGCGACTTGGCCTCTTTTACCTCAAAATCTTCCCATTCCAAATCATTGATGCGTTCCAGTAATTCTTCTTTTGTCATTAAAAAATATCTGTTGGTTTCGGCATTAAAATATAAACTCCCATTACATCGGGCGGTAAAACAGGTGTGGCTTTTTCGTAACGTCTTCCACCAACCAGTTCCTTAAACCGCCCGTGTGCTTTTACCAGGTTTTCTGCCCGTAACACCGCCAGTTGATGAAACTGATTTTCAAGCTCCTCAAAATGTTTCAATTCACGAGTTAAATCATCCTGTTGTTTTTCAATGGAAATATTCCTCAAACTTTTTGCATTCAGCAAGAGTTCCTTTGCTTCAGAATAATCTATGAAACGCGCATCCTGGCCGGAACCTTCATAGCCCCATAAATACATTTCTTCGGCAATCACTTCTTTTTTACTTCCCACTTCCTTAATAACATTCCGAACCCGAAACATGATCAGGGTTGTTTTTTTGCTGACAATACCGGTTTGAATTTCGGAAACCCTTGCCAAAGAATCGTATTCGTTGTGCCCGTCGAAAGCCAGCGCCAGCATAAACTGACACAGTTGTTCCACAAACCGGTGGTTTCTTCCAATGTAACGGTATCCTTTTGGAGTGGGCGATTCGAAACTGATTTTCACCTCATTCCTGTTCTCAAACTGAGCTTTGAGATGATAAGGCAGGTTTTGAGTATAAAGCAAATAACCTTTTTTGTCTTTTTTAAATGTTCCCTTCAGGTGAGTGACTGCATTTATCACAAAATGTTCCACCGAATCCATATCGCCAATAGCTTCATCCACTTCTTTTAAATCAGCTTCAATGGATTCCGGCTTAATGGATTCATGGGCAAAAATAGTTCTCAGGTTTTCTGCCTTCTGCCGGGCTGATTCCAGCTCGTTGGTAATTTTATCATCGAACAACCGCATTTGTTTTCCGGTACCCACAGCCTTTTTGTCTTCCAGAAGGACTTCGTTCAGTACAGCATCCATTATCGACTGGTTGTCCTCGCCAATTGAAATGGATACGCCTGTTGATTTTTGAATGTCGCGTACTTTCCGGATGAGTACTTTTAAAACAATTTCATCGATGGGATTATCTTCTCCCCACAGCAAATATGTTTTAATAAGTGGTGCATCCTGTCCGTATCTGTCCACCCGGCCATCGCGTTGTTCAATCCGGTTGGGATTCCAGGGTAAATCGTAGTGCAAAACTGCGGTGAAAAAATCCTGCAGGTTAATTCCTTCAGATAAACAATCGGTGGCCACCAGCACCCGGTTTTCACTTTTACCCATCAGGTCAATTTTTTCTTTTCGTTGTTCATCTGCCGATTCTGAAGTGATGACCTGAACATCAATTTTATTGGGGAGATTTTCTTTTAAAATCCGGCCCAGGTAATTGGCTGTTGCAATGTATTTGCAGAATATAATGGGTTGGAATCCTTCCTTGCTCCACTCCTTAATAATTTTAAGCGCCCGCTGAGCTTTGTTGTCTTTTTCGAGGCAGGAGAGCAGTTTAATCTGTTCGCACAGGTCCTCTATTTCTTCCAACTCGTTTTGTCTCAAACCGGCAACATCAATCAACTCAGCCTGGCTGCTGTCGGTATCAAAACTCAGTTTTTCAATGTGGGGGTTATCCTGTTGCTGCAAGTCATTTAACTCTTCGTCTTCAAGCCGTTTGGCCTGCCGGTTCAGCAGCATTTCATATCCGGCTTCGGGGCTCGACATCACTCCACGGAGTAAAGCCAAAGCAGCCCAATACCTGATTCGTGCTGTATTTTTACGTTCCCCTTCTTTTCTCAATCCACGGGCAAAGCCGAGCATTTCGTTATAAAATGCCTTGTATTCGGGTGTAAGGTTGTAGCCAATTTCTTTTGAGTCACGTTCAGGGAAAGGAGTAACTTCTTTTAACCACCGCATAATATTTTCACGCTTACGCTGAACAAACTGTCTGGCAATTTTCTTTCTGGCACCGGGCTGGAGGTTGTTGAAATCATAACTTTCAAACTCCTTATTTACCAAACCCAGTAATGATTGAAATTCTGCATCCTTGCCGCTGTGGGGTGTTGCAGTTAACAACAAGATTTGTTTCTCCTGGTCCTTTGCAATATCGGATAATAGCGCATAGCGTTGTTGCTGCGATTTTGATGTTGCACCGGCAGGAAGTGCACAGGTATGTGCCTCGTCAACAATTATAAAATCAGGACAGTCATTCAAAAAAATACCCCGTCGTTTATCAAATTTGATGTAGTCGATGGAAATGACCTGGTAAGGCACATGGTAAAATACACTCCGGTCATCGGGGAGCCTTCTGTCCAGCGAAGCGGCTGTACTTGACCGGATGATTTCGGCCTCAATGTCGAGTTTGTCTTTTAGCTCCATTTGCCACTGTTCGCAAAGATGCGGAGGGCAGATTACCGCAAACTTTTTCACCTCGCCCCGTTCCATCAGTTCCTTTAAAATAATAAGCGCTTCAATGGTTTTTCCAATACCCACATCGTCGCCAATCAGCATTCGTACTGCATTTTGTTGCTTCAGTGCCATAACCAGCGGTACCAATTGATATGACCGCGGACGGAAAGATAATTTTCCCATACAGCGGAAAGGGCCGCTGGCATTCCGGAAAGAAAGGCGGGATGCATTGAACAAAACCTTTGCCGTTTCAAAGTCGCCTATATTATCAGATGTTGGCCATTCAAAACTGGTGGGTTCGGGCTTTTCGCCGGGAACTATTTCAAGCGGAAGGTAAACAGCGGTTGTTTCCTCGTCGGAGCCGCCCATCGGTTTTAAAAGCATTAACTCCTTTTCATCCGAAGGGAGAACGATCCATTCGCGGTCGCGGTACCTCACCATACTTCCGGGTTTATTCAAGGTTGCAGTGCTCATTTTAGCAGATTTTTCTGAATATATCTTTTCTTCGTTGCACCAAATCTTCTTTGGTTTCGGTATAATGCCATTCAATTACATCAAATCCGGCATCACGCAATACTTGTCTTTTGTGTGCATCCTGTTTTTTCTGTTCTGCTTCATCGTGAACATTTCCATCACAAAATATCAGTACAGGGCCGTTTACTGTTTTGTATATATAATCGATGCTAATGTAGTAATCCTTCATGTTAGCCTGTGCCAAATCGGGCAAAGCATAACCGTTTTTGTACAAAAACTTTAGTAGCGAAAGTTCGGTAGAGGAGTTTTTATCGTATTTCTCCAAAAGATATTTGTATTGCTCCTCCCGGTCACCCATAATTCCGGTAGTTTCAATGGTACAATCCATCAGTTTTTCAAGGGCTTCTTTTACACCGAACCTGTCCAGTACATCGTGATGGGTTTGGTTGTAATACGACAATATATCTTCGTAATTGGCTTTTGGTAAATCAGGTCTGGTATCTTGTTTCGTTTCAGGGTCAAAATGAAGAACTTTATATGCTTCAACAAATATTTGTTTGAATTTGGCAGGATTTTCAATGAGTTGCGACAAAATGCCCAAACTCCCTTCCGACGCTTCATAAATCATAATATTTGGAGCTTCTTTGTTACCCATTACCCAAACTCCGATTTCACTTTCCTCGGTTTGAAAAAGTTTTTCAATGGCCCGTTTCAATGCATAGCTCAGGGTTATGGTTTGTTCTGCTCCAATGCCCAACTCCTTTACCGGTTGCAGGTACAAACTATCGGCAGTATTACGTGCAAACAACATTACTTCCCTGGCATGGTCTTTAATATCTTCTTTTTCGAGGTCTGATTGTCGTAACCACCGACCACTTCGGTTATCGATATTAAATCCGTTGGTCTCCTTTGAACGTTTCCATTTCCTGTTCAACTGAATCAATTCAGTTGATGGCCCGAAAATTACATTTAAAAGCGGAGTATTTCCTGTTTTTATTACTGAATTCCGGGTGGATTCCATCCCATTGGGATAGCTGAAAAACTGGTCGATAACGAAACCCTGGGAAGTACGTTCCTCTTCTTCACACGAAATACGTTCCCGTGGCAATCCTTCTGATTCACTTATTTCAAGTAACCGGTTAATTACTTCAACATTTTTTTCACCTTTTAATTCAGCATGAGTTATCGGGTCGTTGTTTGCTGTTTTCGAGGCGTCATCCAAAAATGCATATCCGGTTTGTTTTGAAATTTTAATGGGTCTTGTCCTGGCTTCAGCCTCCATCAGCATCATTCGGGTTATTGCATATTTACTGCCGTTGTGATAAATAAGGTTCTGCGGTCCAAACTCTTTTAGCGCTACAAAACGCGACCGTGAAATATATTCGCCCTGATCCTGATGTTTGTATCCAACAAACACACGGACGGGCAAGCGCGTAAAATTATAGCCCGGCAAAAAGGCTTCCGATGCAAGATAACGGAATACATAAAATTCAGAGTTATTTCCAAAATGCTGCTGCTTTTCATTTTTAAGCAGAGAGATTTGCTCCAGACCGGTATTGTGCTGTCTTTTGGCTTCCCTTCCCTCGTCGCTGTCATTTTTGATGGTGGGGTCATCCATCACTGCCCGGGCTCTTTCAATCATACTTTTTGCATTCCTGTAAAGTGTTCTCCAGCGGTTAAATGCTTCGTCAAAACGCAACAATAAGGTAGAGGCCTGCCTTTCGAGCCAGGAAAGATTATACCAATGTGTTTCGTTCAATTGCGGTTCTATCCCGGCAATTATTTTACGAAACCCCTTCATCCATTCATCCTTGAATTTTTCCTGCTGGTCTTCCAAATAAGATACTATCTCGGGCAACAAGGGTAGTTCAGGCGACTTTGTTGTATCAATTAAATCGGACACAGAAACATTTAGCTTCTGAAGCCCAAGTTCCATAAGTACATAAGCATTGAAGTGGCTGCGAATCAATTCCTCATTTCTCAAATCAATCCGGGGGGGAACAACCACTCCGGAAACCATCTTTTCAGCCGATTCAAAATAATTCCTGTCATGAGGCGACCATGCCGAGCAATAGGTAAAAACAAGGGCTGTTTGGCCGCTTCTCCCGGCCCGCCCGCTTCGTTGTGCGTAATTTGCCGGGTTGGGTGGTACATTTCGCATGTGTACAATATTCAAATCGGCAATATCAATCCCAAGTTCCATGGTTGGCGAACAAAACAAAGCAGAAATTTCACCACTTCTAAATCCCTGTTCCCTGTCAATCCGGTCCTGAGTTCCCATTTGTCCGGTGTGTTCCCTGCCAATTATCTGTTTTTTGTAAGCGGTAAAATCAAGAGAATAGAGGTCTCGGAAGAAATAATTTGGTTTTAAATCCAGATTTTTATACGCCGACATTCTCACTTTGTCTAAATCGATAGTTTCACCGTCTCCGGGTTTCCAGATTATTTTATCTGAACGAAGCTGATAGCCGGTTACGGTTCCTTTGTTTCCCTTTATTTGTTCGGCTTTTAAAAAGTTCCCTTTTTTCAGAACTTGGCATAAATCCTTCATGAAATCAACGTAATCATCACCCTTTAATGGGTCGAGATTATTTTCTTTAAATACACGCTTAAAATACTTACCCAGGTTTGATCTGGAACCCATGCTGCTGGTATATATCCTGAATGTTTTTCCCGGATTTTGGCTTACCAACCAGGCAGAAGCCTCAATTCTTTCATTTTTATCGAGTGACCAAAGCTTATTATTGTCCAGTTTCAGATTGATAAAATCTTCTTTTTCCCTTCTGTTCTCTAATAAATTAGGATGGTTTATGGCATAAGAGGTTCTGAAATGATCCAGCACTTGAATTATAATCTCTTCACGCTTCTTTGAATCCAGGGAATCGAACAGAATCAAATTTTCAAAAAACTGATTTTGCCGACAAAACAGATTTAACTTTTCGTATTCTATTTTTAAAAGCGCACATTGTTCCAAATTGGGTAATACATAACGCCAGCCTCGCTTTAAATCGTAAAGAATCCGGATAAGTAAAAAATCCTTTAGCGCTCTTTCGTTCTCCTCATCCGGCCATTCATCATTGGGCTCTTTGGCATATTCATTTTCTTTCAGGTTTAATTTTTCGCACGTTCGTTCAGCAATATCATACACTTTGAGACCGTTTGGAGCCTCTTTTAACGCAAAATAAACACCCGATCTTAATCGGACTGTGGTAAGGAAATCATTAAAATGTCCGGCCTGTAGAGAGGCATCCTGACGGTTATCTGTAAAGCTGAGCAATTTTTGATTTCGTAGTTCTTCTCCTTGTTTATTCAAGGAATCTATTACGGAGTAAGACATAATGGTAGTGGCTGTACTGCGGCCTTCGTTTCCCAAACGCATCAGTTTGGTGTTCTCATTGGTTTTGGAGTCTTCATATATCACACCTGCCGTTGGGTCAATCCGGAGTTTTGCGGAAATAAACCAACCCCATTGCTCATATATGGGTTGGTCCGAAAATTTCCCAAGTTTGTTAAACCAGATTTTATGAGGGATTTGAAAACGGTAAAAATCGATCAGCTTTTTCCCTGATTTATTCTCCTTCCACCAGCTATCCGGTAAATCACTTTCATTTTCTTCAGTCCATATTTCGTCGGTATCATTATGGGGGATAATAAGGTATCCTTCCGCGAAATCTTTTTCAGTTATCTCATTTTTCTTTGCTTCGGATAAAGAAAGAGTCTGCGGAGTTTCTGAGGGATCGCGCGGATCAAGTGTATTGTTTTCAAAGTTTTTGGTAACGCAGATAAATTCGTGGCCTGAATATCGGCTAAACAAAACGGGGTAAATAAATTTATCACCGTTACTGCTTTCTTCATCTTTTACATATCTTCCGCTTTTAATGCTGATTTCACGTTGGCTCAAAGGATCGAGTGTAACATAGACTGTATTGGTTTGTGAAATAAACTGGTGAAACCGGAATGGCAAATATGATTTTCTTACAGACTGTGAAGCAGCTTTGTAATTCAGTTTTTCGGCCCAAAGCAAGGCGTTTTTTAAGGTCTCAGCTACCTTTTCCTGATTGTAACCGGAATCGTTTTGTAATGCACTGACAATTTCTGAAAATTTCTTCGGCATCCCTCTTTCAATAAATCCATCTTTATGATGATGCAGCGCAATACTATTTTCCAGCCAAATGGCAACCGGATGATCATAAAAAATATCCTCCTGATCATCGATGCTAATTCCATTATTGATGGCCTCCTGAAGTTCCCATTCATTAGGAACAGCTTTATCAGGATTTGTGCAGGTAATCAAATATTCTCCAATTATTTGCGACAAATCAAATTTATCTCCAAAAATAGTTTCAGCAACATCAGCAACCGCTTGTTGCTTTTCCTGTTTTGTGCCCCCTGAGGCCATTGTTGCTGAAGTTCCAATGCAAATAATATTTTTTTCAGCAAGGTTCTTTATTCGTCTTATCAATAAAGAAACATCAGAACCTTGCCGGCCCCGGTAGGTATGTAATTCATCAAATACCAAAAACTGAAGATTACTGCCCATGGATTCTCTCATCCATTGCTCCGACTGACGGGTCATGATAAGCTCCAGCATCATGTAATTTGTGAGAATAATGTCAGGTATCTCATTCTTTATTTTATTGCGGATTTCTGAATTTTCCTGGCCTGTATATTTCGCGTACGAAAAGGGAAAACGTTCTTTGGTTTGGGTTTCCAAATATTCAACCTGTTCATCCAACGATACTATATCAACCGGAATTATTGTTCCCACGGGACATTTACCGAGTAAATAATTTACCTCGTACTTTCTGATTTCCTCTTCCTGTGAATTAATCAGCGCGTTCATTGGGTAAACCAGAATTGCCTTAACCCCTTTCTTCCGGTTGCCATGATTCTCTAACATACTATTGAAAATAGTAGCCAGATAAATCAAACTCTTACCCGATCCCGTGCCGCTGGTAACAACAAAACCCTTACCCTGGATTCCAATTTTTATCGCTTCAACCTGATGTTTATATAAATTGTAATCACCAAAAATTGCCGGTAATTCATAATGAATTTTGCCTTCATTGACCAAATCCTCCAGTTTTTCACCCTTATCAAATGAGGGGTTAAACTGGATTAATGGTTCGGGAATAAATCCTGATTCATTAAATGCTTTTTCAACAAAATCTTTAATTCGTTGATCCCTGATGTTCAAAAAAGATTTGATGTACTTTCGGTAATTATCGATTACTTGCTGATGAAGTTGAAAAGCATCCATAATTTTGGTTTTCTGATAAATTAGGTCTATTTCTTAAACAAGAGATAATGAAAAACTCACATAACTGTTGCAATTAAATTCTAAAATTAAGAATTTTTATACTGTTACACGAAATTATTTCAAAAAGAGATGAAACGAGCATGATAAGTTTTAACACAAACGAAGATGATTAAAATTATGCGAGTTCCATCTGATACCTTAGAAATAAACAATTTTGATCAGATGAAAGTCTGAAGTTTTTATAAAAGAGAGTAATATTTAAAACAATGCTATAAAATTACATTCAATTAAATACAATAATACTAATTGGTCTTTTATATCGGAACCCGTTCCGTATAATTCTAATGGCATTTTTCCACATCGTTGCGTCCCGGTTTGTGCTAATGTATAAATTACAATTATACCAATCTTCTATTTGTCTGATTTTCAATTTCCCAAAGTAATTTTTCTTTGCAGTGAGCCAATAAATAGGTTGCATTGATACTTTTTGGGACAGGAGTATGGGATGTTGACAGTTTTTCCATGGCCTTTCTATAATATTTGACACTAATCAGAAAGTACCCGGATTTTGCATGAAATTCGCACTGTTGCTTAATGCCCATGATAACAAAAAACTTATATATTTGTGATAATCAAATAAAACAGGACAAGATGAGGGCAAGGAATGAGATAAATAGAATGAATCGTCGTGAATTTATACAATTCGGGACAAAACTGACTGCCGCCGGAATGCTGGCAGGTTTTGGAACAACCGGATTACTTGGCGCTGTAAACAGTGGCTTGATGGGATCGCCTGTTGAGCGGATTAAACTGAATAACGGCTCAAAAATGCCCGTGCTTGGTTTAGGAACAATGTCTCTTAACGGTGAGTCCGGCGAAAGATGTGTTGCCGATGCCATTTCGCTGGGTTACCGCCTGATCGATACAGCAACAATTTATGGCAATGAGGAAGCTGTTGGGGCAGGAATAAAACGCAGCGGAATAGACCGCAAGGAGCTTTTTGTTACTTCCAAAGTGTGGGTCGATGATTCGGGCTATGAGAAGGCAAAAAAAGCCTTTGACACGTCGCTGAACAAACTGGGTCTGGATTATCTGGACCTTTACCTCATCCACCGGCCACGGGGAGATGTACACGGATCGTGGAAAGCAATGGAAGAATTATACGGGGAGGGAAAAATCAAAGCCATTGGTGTAAGCAATTTCACGGCGGCACAGATAAAAGATCTGATGGATCATTTTGATGTGAAGCCGGCAGTTAACCAGATCGAAACGCATGCTTTTTTCCAGCAACCCGGTGACCTGAAATTTCTGAATGAACAACACATTCAACATGAAGCATGGTCGCCACTGGCACAGGAAAGAAACCAACACTTTACCAACGAAACGCTTGCGGAAGTCGGTAAAAAATACGGCAAAAGCAATGCACAGGTGGCACTGCGATGGCACTACCAGCGAGGTATTGTTGCCATTCCGCGGTCTTCGCAAAAAGATCATATGATGGAGAATCTGAATATTTTCGATTTTGAACTGACCGATACGGACATCAAAAAAATTGAAAATCTCGATTTAAATATCACACAATTCCCGGAGTGGGAATAGCACTATTTTGTTTATGCCTTAAAATATCATTCTTCTGATGTGAATTCTTCATCAGAGTTATGCTTTATACTGTTTATCCATGGATTTCAAAAAGAGAGTGGCCTGATCGTTTTGAAAAACGGTCATACACTGGAAAGTGGTTCCCCCTTTTTAAAACGATTTTTTTTTACCTTTATACTCAAACGTTTAAATCATTCCATAATGAAAAAAAGCAGATGTATCGCGCAATGCAATTGCAACGCCGGCAGGAGGGAATTTTTAAAGAAATCGGGCATTTTTACCGCGGGGTCTCTGGCCGTGAATTCCCTTTTCGTTCCTGATTTCAAACTTTATGCCGAAGAAAAAGGAGTAATGATGCCGGTTATTCAAGGATACGGAAAGGCATCAGGGTACCAGCCAAAAATAAAGGCTGCCTTTGTGAGAAGAAAAGGGGAATACGGTATGAGATGGCCGGGAGCTGTCTATGACGGTGAGGCAGCCATGAAAAATTATACTGAAAAATTAAATCAGGCATCCGGTGAAATTGGTTTTGTTCTTGATTTAAGAGACGCCCCGATCTATAATCATGAAGAAGCGGATGGCTGGCTGCAGGAAGCCTTTGAGCAAAAACCCGACGGACTTTTGGTTATGGTGCATGACCGTCAGGAGCATGCCTGGCCTACTGCACAGAAAGCGGCAGAATCAGGCATCCCAACGGTCATTTTTTCACCACTTGGAACATCGTTTACTACCAATACTGAGAAAATTGCCGACAGATCCGGTTGTGTGATCTACTCCACCGATGATTTCAATCAGGTTCTGTATGGATTGAAAATGCTGAAAGCAGGAGCCTGTATGAAACGTACACGCTGTGTTGTCATAAAGGGAAATGAAAGAATGGAGACATTGCTGACTTCAGATACAGGGATCACCCTGCAATACGTTCCGGCGGATACTTTTATAAATATTTACAACTCGACTCAGGTAAATGATGAGGTTATTCAACTGGCTGATGATTATATAAAACAGGCACGTGTGATGAAGCTTGCTACTCGTATGGATGTTATTAACGGGATAAAAAGTTATCTGGTTGCAGGGAAGATACTGGAGAATGAAAAGGCTGATGCGATTTCTATGGATTGTCTGGGTGCGCTGGGAGATATAGATGTTAGTTTACCCTGTATCTCCTGGTCAAGAATGAATGACGACGGCATACCGGCAGCATGCGAAGCTGATCACGGAGCCATCGCTGCGCAAATCATCGTGCAATATTTGTTTGACCGGCCTGGATTTCAGCAGGATCCGGTTGCTGATACATCAGACGACACCCTGATAGGAGCACATTGTTCCTGCCCTACACGCTTGAATGGTTTTTCTAATCCGCCGGAACCTTTCGATCTGATCCATCATCACGGGAACAGGGATGCAGTACCCCGAACCATTTGGAAACCCGGACAACGGATTACGCTTCTTGATTTTTTGCCGGCAGAAGATAGGTCACAACTTCTTTTCTCTACCGGAACGGTGGTTGATAATTTAAATGTACCGCCCTCCGGTGGCTGTGTTGTTTCGGTCAAATACAAGATGGATGGAGGACAGGAAGTGCTTTCCTTCCCAGGTTTTCACCAGCTTTTCTTCTACGGGGATTACAAGAGGGAACTTAAAAATTTCTGTCAGCTTTTTAACTATGAAGCAAAAATAGTCTGACAGGAAATTTAGGTAAGTGGTAAGACTGCATTTGAAAGTAAGTTGTATATGCCTGTTCCTGTAGATAATCTGAATGAATTACAAACGGCGAGCAGTAGATCTTTTTCTATCGTTGGCTAAGTTGAATTAATTTTCCGCACTTGCACCAACAAGCTGTTCAACCTTTTCCAATCGCTTTTTTAAAAGGTCATTTTCGGATTTCATTCCTTCAATAATTTTCTGCTGTTGTTGAACAGCCTTTACCAGCAGAGGGGTGAGTTTTACATAGTCGATCGACTTGTAGCCCTTTTTGTCGGTACTGACCAGTTCAGGAATAACCTTCTCAAACTCCTGGGCAATGAACCCGAACTGAACATTTTTGTCAAATCCCATATCCGGGTAATCAGCCACATTCCACAGATAGCTGACACCGTTGAGTTTCATCAGGTACTGAAGTCCATATTCCAATGGCAGTATATTCGTTTTCCAGCGCCTGTCACTATGGTAAAGGGTTGTATTGTTCCCGATTGTACCCCTGACGTCGAGCTCATAATTGGGCGAAGTTGTTCCAATTCCCAGGTCACCACTGTTAATAAAATTGTCGCCCTCTCCTAAAAAGGTGACAGTGGCTGTTTCTGCACTTTTGTAAACATTAATCTGACCTCCTTCATTTGTGGTTTGCCTGATATGCACTTTATTATCACCTGTGGGATTTTTTAAAACAGCTATTCCGGTACTGCTGGAGCCAGGTGCACGAACATCAAGTCTGTATTCAGGTGTTAGTGTGCCAATGGATTATTTTCAAGAATTATTGTGTCATTAATGAAATATTGCAATTCGAATTTTTTGTACATTTATCCTTAATAAAGTCCTTAGTAGTTACAAATCCTGAAATACTTTTTAAATTGTAAAGGAAATATCACAAAAAAAAATATCATGAAAGCAAGGTATATTCTGATGGCAGTAATCTGGTTCGGGATTTTGCCATCGTGTCAGCGAAATTATGATGTCATCCGGGAATCAAAACATTATAAATTAGAAAAACTGGCTGATGGCGTATTTGCAGCTATCCATAACAATGAAGGTGGCTATGCCATATGTAATGCAGGAATTATAGATTTGGGTGACATAACGTTGGTACTCGATCCTTTTATAAGTCCTGTCGCTGCAAGAGACTTAAAAAGGGATGCAGAGCATTTAACAGGGAAACCAGTGTCATTGGTATTAAATCTGCATCCACACAGCGATCATACCAATGGTAACCAGGTATTTATGCCAGAAGCAAATATTATTGGCACGCATGATACCCGTAAATATATCGAAGAACATTTTTACCAGGAAATGGAATATTATAAGAATACTGCTCCGAAAGAATTACTTGAAATCCAGAGACAAATCAGGGAAGCAACTGGAGATGAAAAGGTTGAACTGATTTTAATGGAAGCTCAGTATAAAGCAGTGATTGCATCCTTGCCTGAATTAAAAATGACTTTGCCGAATATTACGATAAGTGATACGATGATTATTCACGGCGCAAAAAGAAAAGTGGTTATTATTCCGACAGGTACTGGACATTCTCCCGGGGATATGGTTGCATACCTGCCGGAGGAAAAGATCATTTTTATGAGTGATCAGCTTTTTGTTAAATGCCATCCCTATTTGGCGGATGGGGACCTGGAATCATTGAAAACCAATCTTAAGAAGATTATTGCATTAAACCCTGCAATTACCGTTCCCGGACATGGCCCGGTTGGTGATCTCAATTCGCTAAATGAAATGGTCGATTATATTGAAACACTCACAACCCTTGTTGATAGTGAAATTCAAAAAGGTACAGATGAACAAGCATTGGTGGAAGTACCTGTACCGGAAAAATTTAAAGACTGGTTAATTAAGAGTTTTTATAAGATTAACCTCCGGTTTATTTACCAAAAAATGATGGAAAGCAACAGCAACATATGACCGTCTTTTACATAGGTTTTCGTTTCTCGTTCCCTTTTCTGTTGGGCTGGTGGATGTGAATGGTCAGATGGAATCTGTTTATCTGCCAGTCTGTCATTTTGGGTTTTCAGTTCTTTCACTGCTTTTATAAGCGTAACATTTATTAGGTGCATATCAAAATTCAAAAAGCCATCAGCACCCTCGCGTACTGCTTCGGGGATTACTTCCTTTACCTGTTGGGCAATAAAACCGATGTATTCTATATCTGAAGAAAAGTGTAATGGATTTCCATTTTAATATGAAAACCTGACCGGCTCAAGAGACATAATAGCATTTAATCCCCGTGTATAATTCCCGTTTATATTTTTTAATCGGCTGTCTGACCAGATAGCCCAGCTACCGCCACCCGGTCTAGCTGCAGTGCCATCTACCACCAGGCGGTTCGTGCCATGACTGGCATACGTTGTTACGATAAATACGCGTCCGGGGAAGAAATTATGGTTTTCCCCATGGCCTCATGAAAAATAAATATCATTGTAATAACCCAATGCCAGTATTCCGTTGATATGGAGTGCAGCACCCGAATTAATGCCTTTATTCAGGTTTACAGCACCTGCAACATCCATCTGGTAGACCGGGGTGGATGTGCCGATCCCAACTTTAGTACTGAGCACGGAGAATCTTCCACCGGTAAAATGCATTGATACTGATTATGCCCTCAGAAATATATTCTCCCCATGTTGTTAAATGAAGTTGACTGCCGGCTAAAGTTCCCGGTAGTAACATCAATATGATAAACTTCTTTGAACAGGGAAACAGCTTCTTCATAATTTCCTTCTGAATAACTTAAAGCAGCAAGATTGCTTTTTGCATCTGCAAGGTCTACTCATATGTATCCTTTAACGGTTATCAAAAATAAAACTATTTTCAAATTAAAAGAGGAACATCGGTGAATTTTTCCGGGTGGCAAACCTGACTTTAGTGAATAAAATAAAATAGAGATGAGGGTATTGTATAATACTTTTTAAAACATTTTCCAGACACCCGGATAATGCTGTTGTATTTGTGAATACCCTGCAAAATGGATTACCCGGGGTTTTGCCAGGTATACAAAGATAGTGCTGATTTATGACGATTATATTCTCAGCCAATTGGGTGTAAATGATCCTGATAAAATCAACAGGTTAGAATCGTTTAACCATCATGATTTTTTGCCTATGAATACCAGGGGAAAGCATCACCTCCTGATGATGAGTAGTCGTTAATAATCAGGGTATCTTTTTCGTGGTAAGCATATATATGCCCGGCTTAACGGCAGTAATGCCAAAATCGCTTCCCGAGTGGTAAAGCCACAACGCGACTGTTAATTATCTCAATCTTAAACTGTTACTGACAACGCTCACGCTGCTAAGTGCCATAGCCGCTCCTGCGATCATCGGATTGATCATGAAGCCGTTAATTGGATACAGGATACCGGCTGCTATTGGAATCCCGATCAGATTATAAATAAATGCCCAAAACAGATTTTGTTTGATGGTTGCAACGGTTGCTTTAGAGAGCCTGATTGCTTCGGGAATTTTTGTTAAGTCGGATGAAATGATTGTCATTTTTGCCACATCCATGGCTATGTCGCTGCCTTTTCCCATGGCGATGCTGACATCAGCCTGAGCCAGTGCCGTACTGTCGTTGATGCCATCACCCGCCATGGCAACAATTTTACCGTTGGATTGCAGCTCTTTTACAAAGGCTGCCTTTTGACCAGGCAACAGGCCGGCTTTATAATGAAGGATACCCGCTTTTTCAGCAATATTCCTGGCAGAAGCTTCATTATCACCGGTAAGCAGATATACTTCAATACCTGATTTTTGTAACTCCTGAACGGCAGTTTTTGAGCTGGACTTTATTTGGTCGGCAATTGCCAGAATTGCAAGGGCATTTTTGCTATCAGCAAACCATATTACTGATTGTGCTTCTTTGTCCCAAAGTTGTGCTTTATCAGAAAATCTCTTTTCGATAGCAATATTATTTTCTTCCAATAAACTTTCGTTCCCGGCAAAATAGGTTTTACCATTTACTACAGCTTTGGCTCCTTTACCCGTGATGCTTTCAAATTGTGAAACAGGACAATGATCCTCATGATGGAGATGCTTCACAACTGCTTCGGCAAGCGGATGTTCTGAATGTTTTTCCATGCTGAAAAGAATTTGTTTCAGGAGCGGATCCTGGTCAGTCCAAAAGTCACTGGTAACAACTGGTTTACCCTCTGTGATGGTCCCTGTTTTGTCCAGGATGACTACATCTGTCTTTTTTGCCAGCTCAAGACTTTCGGCATCTTTTATGAGAATCCCATGTTCGGCACCTTTCCCTATGCCCACCATAATGGCAGTGGGGGTAGCCAGTCCCAGTGCACAGGGGCAGGCAATCACCAGCACGGTAATAAAAGCCAGTAACCCTTGCGTGAACCCGTTTTCTCCACCCAGAATATTCCAGGCAATGAAAGCAGTAACGGCAATACTGATCACAACAGGCACAAATATACCCGCAATTTTGTCGACCAGCTTTTGCACGGGGGCTTTACTTCCCTGTGCGTCCTGCACCATTTTTATAATTTGTGCAAGCATCGTATCATTGCCTGTTTTTTCAGCCCGAAAAAGAAAACTCCCTTTTTGGTTGATCGTTCCGGCAAATACTTTTTCACCTTCCTTTTTCAACACCGGCACAGGTTCGCCACTCAGCATACTTTCATTCACATATGAATGCCCCCCGGTAACAGTTCCGTCTACAGCAATTTTTTCTCCCGGCTTCACTAAAACAAAATCTCCGGGTTTTACTTTTTCGATGTCAATTTGCACCTGATGCCCGCCATCGTTGATAACGGTAACGGTTTTGGGGCGGAGTCCCATCAGCTTTTTTATGGACGAAGAAGTATTCCCTTTGGCCTTTTCTTCCAGGAGTTTTCCCAGAAGAATAAAGGCAATAATAACGGCTGCTGCTTCAAAATAGACATGATCGTGCAACCCCCTGCTCTGCCAGAATTGCGGAAATAATGTATTGAAAACACTGAACAGATAAGCAACGCCGGTGCTTAGGGCTACCAGCGTATCCATATTGGCAGAGCGATGCTTAGCCTGCTTCCATGCGTGAATGAAAAAATCCCTCCCCAGCCAAAGCACAACAGGGGTGCTTAATGCCCACATTATTTCTTTGGCAAAGGGTATATTCATAAAGAACATTCCAATAATCACAACAGGAGCTGAAAGCACTAACGCCCAAATGGTCTTTCTTTTTAACCGGGTAAGTTTTTGCTGTTGAATGGTTTCATTAGTCTGATTTTTCGCTGAACTTTCATCAATTAATAAGTCGTAGCCAATGCTTTGAACAGCTTTTTGCATGTCATGAGGCTGAACCTGACCGGGAATAAAATCCACCGAGACAGTTGCTGATGCTAAATTTACCCTGGCATCGACGATACCTTTTTGTAATTTCAATCCTCTTTCAACCCTTGCAGCGCAGGAAGCACAAGTCATATTCAATACCGGAAATGATTTTCTGACGGTTTGAACGCCATAACCAATATTCTTAATGTCTTTTACAGCTTCGGCTATCTTCTTCTGATTATTTGCCGATGTTGCATCCGGGTGATTTGGAACTTTACTGTGAGCTGCCTGTCCCTTGATTTTGTCAGCTTCTTTCCCAAACTCCGGTGGACAACTATCAAACTTAACACCGTTAAGGGCTGAAGCATTGATTTTATTTTTCATTGCCATATCAATCTGCATTTTAAGTTTAATGCAAATTTCGCAATATATAGCGGCAGGACTGTTACGTAATTTTAGAAAATAGTTACAACTTTTACACTTCGTCCAGGGGTTTCCTTTTGTTGATTTTTACATTTTTGAAATGACTGGGAGTTAATCCTGTAACTTTCTTAAACTGGTTGCTCAGGTATGCAACGCTGGAATAATTCAGTCGAAAGGCAATTTCGCTCAGCGATAACTCTCCATACACCAGAAGTTCTTTGACTTTCTCAATTTTTTGCGCTATAAAATATTTCTCGATGGTTGTGCTCTCAAGTTCCGAAAAGAGACTTGAAAGATAGGTGTAATCGTGGTTCAACTTGCGGCTCAGGTAGTCAGACAAATTTGTTTTAAGTTCAAAGTTTTCCTGATGTACCACCTCAATAATTGAGGATTTAATCCGGCCAATAAGTTGACTTCTGCGGTCATCAATGATTTCAAATCCGAAAGTCTTTAAATGTTTGTCAAGCTTCAATTTTTCATCGTCAGTCAGATTTTCACTTATCTCTGCTTCACCCAATGAAATGCTTTCAACCCGGTAACTGAATTTTTCCAGTACGTTTTTCACGATCATTATGCAGCGGTTGCAGACCATATTTTTGATGTACAGCTTCATGCATTTTCAATATATACCGGGTTTGTCCAGGCGGTATTGCCATTTTCATCTGTTACTTCACACCTCACCCATTTCGGTTTCTTTTTACTCAAATCCCATTCTGCGGAATTCATGCCTTTGGAATCTTTTGACGTAAACACATTTCCATTTCCGGAACCGCTGGTTCTAAAGGTAATTTTTTGAACCGAAGAACATTTCACGCTTACAATTAGATTTTCATCAACAGAAAAATCTTCGATTTCAGGACCTTTGGTGGCATAAAAACAACCCTTTTCAAGTGCCTCAAGAATACTTTTTTCGTCCGGTTTCGCGGCTTTTATCATCGTCCACGCCTTGCCAACTGCGTCACTCTTATGCACATCATCTGTTGCCAGCCCCGACAGGACGTATCCTTTATTCAGCATCTGGTCCCAATGTACGCGGCCGTTTCCGCTATCGGCACCCTGGCACACTTCATTATGTACTTCAACGCCGAGGTACCCGGATACTTCTGTCATTTCAACAAAAGTATGACCTGTCCAGTATGGGTGTGCATAAAACACTTTTGCCCCTTTGCTTTTGATATCATCGATCATCTCCTGTGCGGATAAACTGTTGTTATAATTATAGGGGTGAGGCAATCCGATGCCCAGGAGATGATGAGTTGGTGCCCCCGAAAAGGTTTCCGGATGGAACTCTATTCCGCTTACAGCTAAAAAATTTGCGGAAGAGTAGCCGGACAAGTCATTGGTTTTCCTGTGGTCAGTAATTGCCACAACATCAAATCCTTTGTCCCTGTATTGTTTTATTCGTGTTGGCACATCCACGTCGCCGTCACTGGTGGTTGTATGAACATGCAAAGCAGCTTTATACCACTTCCCTTTCTCCTTAAACGGATTAATCATTAGATTTTTACGGGTAGCACTTCTTTCTATTCCGTTTGCGAAAATATTTGGTGAAATGGCCGACAGAGCGGAAATACCGGCCAGCTTAAAAAAATTACGTCGCTTCATTATTTATAGATTTAAATTCTGTAATCTCAATTCCACACGATAAGCCCCTTTTCCCCAAAACCCGATAAAAGAATACTCTTCATACTTGTGAATCTGAAAATCTGTCTCTTTTCCAGAAGAATCAATTATGTTGATTTTTCCGTCCAGGTTTTTAAAAATGAGAATGTTCTGACTGTATCCGTTTATGTTGTAAATAACGGGATGTGCTTCGTTAATTATTTCATTCAGTCGTACAGTTGAGTACACTAACTGATTTGGTGTATCACTCTTTTCATTCAGTTCAACAGATATGCTGCTTTCTCCGGGTTTCAAAAGGTTATCCGGGATTTGCAGCGTATGTTTAATTTCCTTGTCGTTCAGCAGAATTTTTTTCACCTTATTCCCGTTTCCGGAGTAGGACACAGATATCCTGCCGTTCAGGTATTCGAAATTTTTTAATTCACTTATATACTTTGTTCCCCGGAGGGCAATACCATAAGGCAATGTCCGTATGGAAAGGTTTACCAGCGCGGCCATATAAGGTGCCGTAGAAAACGCCTGGGGCCTGATATCATGAAAGGAACCTTCTTCTGCACCAAAATACTCAACCATGGAATAGGGCATGGGGATGAATCTTGAAGCCTTTACATTGTAGGGCAGGGTTACTTCAATGGATTGGATGATATCATCCTCATTGACAAATTCATTGTCCAGGCCGGCAAGTCGTCCGTAAATGCCTGTTGCAAACTTGTCCGTTATTGCTTCATCGTCTAACGCTTTAAAATCGTTCATCCTGTTAATAAAATAGTTGTGAAAATTGGGAGAGAAGGATGCAGGGGCACTGTTTTGAATGGCAAAGGTTCCATGCTCATTTTCACCTTCTTCCCTTTTAATCAGCACCAATCCCTCATCTTCAAGCAAATAGTAAGCTGATGCATTCAATGAATCGAGTCTGTTTAAAAATTTTGCTATGGTATGGGCTTTCTCCAAATATTTTTTTGATGTTTCCTCTTCCGTCACAGAGGAAAGCATCAGGTACATATTGTACTGGTTCAGGTTCATGTTAAACTCATAGGCTCTTAGGATGGCTTTTCCTTCATATTTAGGATAGTAGGGATTCCTGTTCATAAAGGAACCTACGGCTGCATCATAACCATAATCATTGCTTCCGAGAAACGGATCTTCGGATCCACCGCCCAGGTAATAGGTGCCTATAGCGTTCATCTCCTCATCGTAGCAGTACCTTTCCATCCAGACGACCACGTCAGTCAGCAGTTCAAGGTATTCTCCCGAAACGAACCGGTTGTCTCCGGTCATCCCATAGTACATAAAAGCGGGCCATACGGCGCATAATGATCCGAACTCTTCACGTTTGGTTATTTTTTTGTTGACCAGTTGTCCGTAAAACCTGCCTTCAGGTGGTGTATCCTGTTCCGTTGGATTTGACAGGATGTACTCGCACCACAACCGCAAGGCTTCCTGATTGCCGGTTTGCATCATACTGGTTGCTACTACCGTTCCGTCAGTTGCCCAAATCAGGTAGTAAACGTAGCGCAACGCAGCATGAACAGCTCCTGATGCATCCTGCACCGATAACATGTGACGCTGGTTGATGTCGTATAATTTCTGCAAATCAGGCGATACATTCTTAAACACCATGGACCCGGGTTCAACAGCTTTGGCTATCTTTTTTTCATTCTCAGAAAGGATGTCCTTTAACTCTCTCCTGCATATTTCAGAAACAATCTCTTTTACATTTTCCGGTTCAAGCTCTCCGCCAATAACGATGAACTGATTTTTGTCGGTTACAGTTCTGGCATAAATGCTCCGGTGCAGGCTTACTTCGGGTTGATGCTGTATTATCCCTCCTGTTCCGCCAATACCGGCGTAGAAATCGAAAGTCAGCCCCCGGTCCGGATGCCTCACCCCAAAAAAACGGTCCGATTGTTCCAGGAGGGAGTCCTGTTTATCCGATTTAAAATCAACAACCTCCTCTTCTTCAGTCCATAGCAAAACAATCGGTTGGTCAAGCAATGTCGCCAGGTGCATGGTCTGCCCCTCAAAGTATATTACAGAATGAAAAGGATCGTAGTCACAGCGGATAAACTTTTTGTCCGCAAGCTCCGGAAACCAGATTTTATCGAAGATGCTTGTGTGGTCATCGCGACAGGAAAAATTCCGGTACCGGTTATCGAACGATTTTCCGGCCTGCGGCGAAATCCACAAATCCAGGGCTTGTTTGTGTAAATTTAATTCCACCCGGATGCCCATCCGGCTGTGCAGAAGTATGGTTGATTCAATTTTTCCGTCGGGTGAAATAGTCCTTTCGTAGGATTTGTCGATAACTACTTCGTCTAAACGGCTTTGTTCATTTTTATTATTCCTTACACATCCTTGTACAAGAATGAATAAAGCCAAAAGAATAGAAAAACAATAGTTCATAACCATAATTTTAATGATGAAGTATTTTTTTGCGCAAATGACATCCTTAAATAAGTTTTCAAAAAAGTTGACTGCTTGAAAAACCGCTATTTAGTGCCACTAAGAAAACTTTCAATTTTCTAATTATCAAATAGTTGTTGTTGATATCTTTTGGAAATCTTTCTTTGAATTTTGTTGTGGTTTTCAATTAAAACACACATATTCAATCCATTAATAAATGAGAGTTGCATATTTTGCAATTTCTCGCCAAAAAATTCAAATATGAGAAAAAGATTCGAACAACAATTGTCCCTTGGCCAAATACCAATTGAAGAAACCTACATTAACCCAAAAAAAAGATATGCACTTGACCAGTTATTGGCAGCACTAAAGGCAGTATATTGCACCCCTGAATATAACGAAATGATATTCAAAGCATTAGAAAAATACATCAATGCCGGGAAGAAAAACACAGGAAGGAAGGGTATGGATTTGTGGTGTATTTTTGTTTTGGCACAGGTACGTTTATGCCTGAATATTAGTTATGACGCCCTGCACGATTTTGCCAACAATCACCGGACCATGCGCCAGTTGATGGGAGTTGAAAGAAAGTTTGGATATGAAATAGTGGAGTTTGAATATCAAAACATTTACGACAATGTATCAATGCTCAACGATGAGCTGGTAGCTGAACTAAACGGGATTATCGTGAACTTTGGTCACGGAGAGGTGTTTAAAAAAAAAGAAAATACTCCATCGCGCTTAAAAACAGATAGTTTTGTTGTTGAGAGCAATGTGCACTTTCCAACAGATTACAACCTGTTGTGGGACTGTGCACGCAAATGTTTGTCCACGGTTTCAAAGTTTACTGAAAAATACGATGATATAAAAGGCTGGCGCAAAATTGGCAACTGGCGAAGGGATATGAAAGGTTTGATGCGCGAACTGGGCAAGGCAAGCAGTTCCGGCGGGAGGAACAAAGAGCAAAAGGTTAAAGCAGTAGCAGAAAAATACCTGGAAAAGGCACGGTTGTTTTCCCGAAAAATTACGAAAGAAATTCCGGGGTTTCCGGTAAACGACGAAGGCGACCTGGCATTAATAATTGTGTTGGAACACTTTGCTGCATTGATGGAAAAACATATCGACCTGGTTGAACGCCGGATATTAAAAGGAGAGCAGATCCCGCATGAAGAGAAACTTTTTTCGGTATTTGAAACCTACACCGAGTGGATAAAAAAAGGGAAAATGCACCCGAGTGTAGAATTAGGGAAGAAACTGGCAATAACCACCGACCAGTATGGGTTAATTGTTGATTACCAGGTAATGGAAGGGGAACAAGACAGGGATATTGTTGTGAGGTTGGCCGACAGGTTACTATCGCTTTACAAAATTGATTCATGGAGTTTTGACAAGGGATTTTGGCTAAAAACAAACAAAGAACTTCTGGAACTGGAAGTACCACAGGTAATTATGCCAAAACTTGGGAGGCGCAACAAAGAGGAGGACACCCTGGAACACAGCCCCTGTTTTAAGCGGTTGAAAAACAAGCACAGTGCCATTGAGTCGAATATCAATGAATTGGAAAACAGGGGTTTAGACCGTTGCCCGGAAAGGGGTTATCATCATTTTAAAAGGTACATCGGACTGGGGGTAGCGGCATATAACCTGAAAAAAATTGGCAAATATTTGCTTGACGGGCAACGGGAAGAACTGAGAAAGGCCCGGGAAAAGTTGCGACAAGCTGCGTAAATCATTAACCAGATCAATTTTTGAACCCCAAAATGAAAATTTAGGGGATAAAAATGCCCAAAAAACAGAAAATGCGCCTGAAAAGTGGCATCCAGACACTATCAGTAAACATAATAATCCACATTCCAATAAAAAAAAACCGCCAAAAATCAGAAAAACGAATCAGTTCCGTCTGTGTTTATTGAATCTTTAGGAAATTAGTGCGTTTTCTTAAAGGCACTAAGTAAGTCATGGTAGTT
>Ga0265594_1000249_pt1 | contig 44021 bp, 43 predicted proteins | sample saktaG_11_FD_190147 | JGI IMG/M metagenome (GOLD analysis project Ga0265594, IMG submission 190147) | Saline water microbial communities from Sakinaw Lake, British Columbia, Canada - sak_2011_5_24_80m | ecosystem: Environmental > Aquatic > Non-marine Saline and Alkaline > Saline ... | reverse complement strand
AATAGCCATAGCCTAAATTGCCAGTTTTATGATCAACTGAATGACCAGAATTCCCGCCATAATAACTAATTAAACGGTTAGCAGCGTACTTATTGAATAGCGAAAAAAACAAAAAAGAATCTTTAAAATAAAAAAGAGCGTCTTTTAAAATTCTTAATTTAGTTCTTGGGGAAAAGCCGCTAAAGCTAACTTCATTAAACATTTTTGTTTTTAATTTAACCGTTTCTTTTATTATAAACTATTGTGGTTTTTTCCAAGAAGCCCATTTGCATTTAGGATAACCGGCACAACCGTAGAACTGTTTACCTTTTCTACTCCTTTTAATAACCACTTCACTACCACAATCAGGGCATTTGGCTCCTTCAACCTTTAACACGTAAGGAGCGGTGTATTTACAATCAGGGAACTTTGAACAGGATAAAAACTTACCGAAACGACCGGTTCTAATCACTACTTGGCCTTTTTTACATTCCGGACATTTTTCCCCAGTGGCCTCAGTTGGAACCTGCACCCTTTTGGCAATTTCACTTACCGCCGATAATTTTTCTTCAAAAGGAGCATAAAATTCATTGATTACCGGCATCCATTCCCGTTCTCCTTTGGCAATATCGTCAAGTTCGTCCTCCATCTGGGCGGTAAATTGGTAATCAAAAACTTGAGGAAAATATTCGACTAAAAAGTCGTTAACCACTTCACCTAATGAAGTTGGTTTAAATTTGCCTTCTTCTTTTTCCACGTATTGACGAATTTGAATAGTGGAAATAATCGGCACATAAGTTGAAGGCCGACCGATACCAAGCTCTTCCAAAGTTTTAATCAAACTTGCCTCATTAAATCGGGGTAGTGGCTGGGTAAATTTCTGTTCGTTTTTAACTTCAACTAAATCTAAATCTTCACCTTTTTTAACATCAGGCAATTCTTCTTCCTGACCATTTTCTTTTTTACTGAAACCATAGACTCTGCGCCAACCGTCAAACTTGATCACCTTACCGTCAACCGTTAAAAGATAAATATTCTTCTCACCGGCTGCTTGAACTTCAATTTTAGCTTTATCCCAAACAGCTGAAGCCATTTGAGAAGCTAAAGCTCTTTTCCAAATTAGATCATAAAGTTTGTCTTCATCTTTAAATCCATCGGTCTGTTTCATTTTTCTAATATCGGTTGGCCTGATGGCTTCATGAGCTTCCTGGGCTACTTTTGATTTATTTTTGTAAATTCTTGGTTTTTCCGGCAAATAATTCTGGCCAAAACTACTTTTAATATAACCGCGAAATTGAGAAATGGCCTGTTCGGATAGATAAAAGGAATCGGTACGATGGTAAGTGATTAAACCCTTTTCATATAATGATTGAGCGGCTTTCATTGTTTTCTTACCGGAAAAGCCTAAACGATGAATAGCTTGCTGCTGCAAGGTTGAGGTCGTAAAAGGAGGTACCGGATTTTGCAAGGTTTCTTTTTTCTTAACATCAAAAACTTCCCAATTGACTTTTTTTAGCTCACCGGTAATTTCTTCGGCTTGTTGCCCATTCTCAACTTTAATTGTCTTACCGTTGACCTTATTTAGTTTTACCCAAAAAGATGGGGCTTCATCTTTAAGATCATCCAAATGGAGTTTAAGATTGGCAATAATTTCCCAATACTCATCAGGAATAAACTTTTCAATCTCTTTTTCTCTTTCTACTATTAAGCGGACAGCCACCGACTGGACCCTGCCGGCCGAAAGTCCTCGACGAATCTTACGCCATAAAAGCGGTGAAAGCTTGTAACCTACCAAGCGATCCAAAATACGTCTGGCTTGTTGAGCATCAAATAATTGAAGATTAATTTCCCCGGGATTATCTAAAGCTTTTTGAATCGCTGGCTTGGTAATTTCATGAAAGGTAATTCTTAAAAATTTTCTTTTTTTATCTTTACCTTTGGCTTTTTCTTTCAAAATAGCCGCCACATGATAAGCGATAGCTTCACCTTCACGATCAGGGTCGGTAGCCAGAAAAATATTCTCGGCCTTACTAGCTTCATCTTTTAATTTCTTAATCGCTTCCTTCTTCTTGGGCAATAAAATATATTCCGGAGTAAATTTATATTTTTTATCTTTGTCTTTATCTTTAGAAATACTTTCAATCTCTATCCCTAATTTATTTGAAGGCAAATCACGGATATGACCCATGGTTGCCATAACCTGATAATCCTTACCTAAAAACTTGCTTAAAGTTTTGGATTTGGTTGGTGATTCAACGATAATTAAATTTTTCATCATTTATCTTCTTTTATTTAATTAGAATAAGAATAACTTATTTATCTTTAATTTTTAAGTCCAAGTTTAACTCCTCCAGTATATCATCAACATTCCAAACCAATTTAGCCCCATCTTTAATTAAAGACGATGTGCCCTGACCATTAAAAGAATCGATTAATCCCGGAACGGCAAAAACCTCTTTGCCTTGATCAGCGGCAAAACGAGCCGTAATTAAAGCCCCTGATTTAATCGGAGCTTCTGTTACTAAAGTCCCTAAAGATAAACCGGCAACTAACCGGTTGCGAGCCGGAAAATTATAAGGACTGATTCTTGTTCCGGGTCCATATTCGGAAATTATTGCTCCCTGACCAGCAATAATCTGCTGGGCCAAATCAAAATTTTCGGGTGGATAAATCTGGTCAATACCACAACCTAAAACCGCAATCGTTCTGGTTTTGTTTTTCAAAGCCGTTCGATGAGCTATCGTATCAATGCCTCGGGCTAAACCGGAAACAATCGTTATTTTCAAACAAGCCAAATCGGCTACCAATCTCTGAGTAGCCCAAAGACCATATGAAGAAGCCTTCCTGGTTCCCACTACTGCCAAAGAAAGTTCATCTTGAGATTTAAACTTTCCTTTCACATATATCAAAATTGGCGGATTATCAATGTTTTTTAAACTTTTAGGATAATTTTTATCAACTAGAGTCTGGCACTCTATTTTGTTTTCACACAACCGAAGAAAATACGAATCTAGATTGAACTTTTTCCGAAAGTCAATGAATCTTTCCAATAAAGAAAGATTAAAACCTAGGACTTTTAATTGATTTAAATCTGCTTGCCAAGCATCTTTAGCAGAACCAAAGTGGTCCTTTAAAAGAAAGAAGTGTTTGGAATCGAACTTCCCAAAAAGATTAAAACTAACCCAATATTTTTTTTCTTCAATGTTCATTAAGCCAAGTTTCGATAACCTGTTTGGCAATGGGAGCGGCTACAGCCGAACCCTCACCGCCTTTCTCCACCAAACTGGTTACGACAATTTCCGGCTTGTCAGTTATAAAAGCAGTAAACCAAGCATGAGTTTTACCATCAGGATCACCAAATTCGGCTGTTCCGGTTTTACAAAAAACCTGTGGTTCAAAATTAAAAAATGGATAACCTGTTCCCCCACTCGAGCAGGCTTCTTTCATTCCTTCTTTGACTAAATCCAAATTTTTATTATCCAACTTTAAACTTTGACATTTTTTATCCAGATTAGTATTGAGTTCTGGTTGACACCAAGATCCATCTTTAGCTACTATCCCCGTTAATAAATTAATTTGCAAAGGCGTTGTCAACAAATCACCTTGGCCAATGGCAAAGTGATAAGTGTTACCTAGAAACCATCTTTCTCCCGTCAGTTCTTCTTTGTTTTCAGGACTGGGGACAAAACCAGACACTTCGCCTGGTAAATCAATCTCTGTTTTTTTACCTAAGCCAAAAGCTAGAGCCCATTTGGATAGCTGTTCAGCTCCTACCCATTCACCTACTTTGTAAAAGAAAGTATCAACCGATCGTTTAAGGGCTTTAACAATATCTACTTCCCCTTCGGTTCGGCCATACTGGGTAAAATACCAATTCTTAAAAGAGTATTCGCCAATTCTAATTCCACCGGTATCCTCAAAAATAGTCGACTCACTAATTTTACCTTCCTCTAACCCGGCCATTGAGGTTACAATCTTAAAAGTTGATCCCGGTGGATAAACACCACTAATGGCTCGATTAAAAAAAGGTTTCAAGGGATCATTCAAAAAATCTTTAATCTTTTGGGTTGATTGCTGATCAGCTTCCAAAGATTTATTCATCAAATCGGGATTAAAAGAAGGACTGGAGACTAAAACTAAGATTTGACCGTTATTAGGATCACTGGCAACCACTGCTCCTTGTTGACCGTCTAAAGCTTGAAAGGCAACTTCTGATAATTTAGCGTCAATCGCAAGATGTAAATCCTTACCGACAGTTGGTTCTACCCTGCCAATTTGCCTGACCTTATTACCATGGGCATCAACTTCATAAATTTCTCCCCCATCTTGCCCTCTTAACCAAAAATCATATTCTTGTTCAACTCCCATCCTCCCCACCAAATCACCTAATTGATATTGACCACTGGTCACTTCCTCCTGATTAGCTTCTGATAAATAACCTAGAACATGAGCCAAAGTTTCTCCATACAAATAATCGCGGCCAATATCCATCCGTAGATTATCGGTTTGATTTTTCGATTCCATTTCTAAAGCCTGCTCACGGGGGATAACTCTAAAACATTCTATTTGCCCATCACATTCTTCAACTGCTATCTTAACTCTGTAAATGGGCACATTTCTGACCAGTTCTCTACCCTGGCGATCATAAATAATTCCTCTGGGAGCTGGAATCATTTCTTTTTTAACTCGGTTACCTTCAGCTAAAGCCCGATTATGGGAGCCAAAGATAATTTGTAATTCAAACAAACGGCCGATTAAAAGTAAAAAGCCGATGATCAAAAAACCTAAAAAAAGATAGATCTTACCTGTATTTTGTGACATTTTTAAATCTTAAGCCTAAAGTCTTGCCCACTTTTTTGAATCGGGAAAGATTTCAAAAACCAAGTTAGTAAAGCCGCTAAAATTGTTAAAACCAAAGCTTGTTTCCAGTTGAAAAATTGAAATCTAATTAAATTTTCAATCGTGCTTATCAAAAAAACAAAAATCGGTAGGAAAAACCAACGACTGGTTTCAAAACGGGCTGAGTATAAAAGCAAAATAAAAACAGTCATTAAAAAAATTAGCGGTGAAAATCCCAAAAGACCACCCCTAGTTAAATCCAAAATAAGACCGGAATAAAAAGCCATCAACAAGCTTCGATAAGACTGGTCTAAAACGGCAAAAAACAAAACCAATAGCAAAACCAGATTAAAAGGCAAAAAAGCTACCTGTAATATAGCAAAGAGTAAAACTAACAAAAGAATTAAATAGATTTTCATTTTTTTATTTTTTAATTACCAAATATTGATATTACTGAATAATAATAAAAACAATTTTTAAATCTTGATAATTGATTAAAGGTGAAACACTGGCTTTTTGATAAACTTCGGCTGATTTAGGCATCACTTCTTTAATTTGACCAACTAACAAATCAGGTAACCAGCTTTCATCACCACTGGTGGTAACTAAATCTCCTTTTTGTATTGATTCCACCTGTAAAACTTTATCCAAAATTAAAGTCTGCCTTGATTGGCCTAGCAATAAACCCTTAGCTTGTACCCCGATATTACCCGGTCTTTTAACCACTATCGGAATTTTAGAATTAGGATTGGTAATCATCTGGACCAAGCTGGTGCTACTATCAACCTCAACAACTTTACCAACTAAAACATCTTCAGCAACAACCATCATGCCTTGTTTAACTCCATCACGGGATCCTCTGGCAATTTTTATCCGATCAGTTATTCCAAGTACCTTGGCGTCCATAAACTGCCAGGAAGCCGGCAGAGAGGCCCCCAAAAGTCTCTTTAATTTATCGTTCTCATCCTGACATAAAGACAGTTTGTTTTGCTCCACCGCCAGTTGTCTTAAACGACCTTCAAGTTCAAAGATTTTTGTCTGTTGCTGATTGTCCGAAGAAAAAGATAAATTTCCAAACGTACCCTGATAAGAAGCTAAAGAACTTGATTCTAAACTATTCAAAGGCCGACGTAAAAAACCTAAAAAAGAAGCAAACCAATTTTGTCTACTAAGCAAAAGAAAAAGAACCGAAACTAAAATTAAAAGTAAAAACAAAAAAAAATTCTTTTTAATTCCTGGTTCTTTCATAACCTTATTCTAACATAATAAACCAACAAAAAAGCCACCTTTTCGGTGGCGTTCTTGATAAAAATTAAAGAAAAAAATAGGGCAAGAGGCGTTCAGTATAATAAGTGGAGTTTGATAGCGGAGGAAAACCGCAATTGGGTGTAACCGCTATCAAAATACCTACCATCTGACTGTACTTCCGATTTTAAACAGAAAAGCTATTATTATAAGAACAATAACTACACCGGATGTAACCAAAACTGCTAAACCTTCCATTTTTTCATTCTCCTTACTAAATCATTACCCCCACAAGCTAATTTTCTACACTAGAAAATCTATTTTTTCTTGTGACATCTTATAGCAACAATCCATGTTACTAAGAGAACTATTATCGTTGGCTCTATTATATAAGCCCAGAACTTGATATCAGCATTAATTAAGATCGCTATGATCACAAAAAAGACAACTACAATACCGACTATTCCCGTTATCACTTTCCCGATAAAACTACCTATGGTTCTTCTTTCAGGCTGATTACTCATTTCTTACTCCTTACCTTTCTATGATTTTGATTACGTTTTTTGCTTCTTGCCCTATTATAATTTTAGAGTGCAATTGAAGAAATGATTATTTCTTCTGAAAACATAATACCATATCCTATAGACTTTGTCAAGTTTAGTCCCATAATACAATGACTTTTAAAACCTATAACGTTATTCTCTTATTCAAACCAACAAAAAAACACCTCAATGATGGTGTCTTAATAAAGAGAGAGGTAAGGGAGGGAGAGAATTAGATAGTGTTGCTTTTAAAAAAGCAAAATATTTTTTACAACACTACCTAATTCCATGGTCTCAAAAAGCCAGAAAATACAACTAAACCCAAAAAAGAAAATGTAATTGCTACCATTACGAAAGGAAGTTTTGTTTTGGTTTTAATTGTAAAGAATAGTTCTCTTCCCCCTTGCCTAAGTTCTTTCACTTGAGCTGATTCTACACAACATAGTAATTGTGAAAATGGAAGCTTTCCATCCCCTATATTACTCATAACCCCGTTTTCATCTTTATAATTCACATTAATCTTCTTGGGTGAAACCGGATCAAGTTCAATCTTTTCTATTTCTATCTCCAAACCGACAGGAACATCTATCTCAGCCACAGCCACAATCTCTTTTGGAGTCGCAAGAATAAAAATCAAAAGAATGGCTAAAACCGAAATACATCCAAATAAAAACCACTTTAAAACTTTCTTAAACATATTTCCTCCCTTACCTATTTATTTTTAAAAGTACTTGTAATTACCTTAAACCACCAATAATTCTGAACTTATTTAAAAGTTTCTCATCTTCTAATAGTTTAGCACAACCTCTAACCACACAAGTTTGAGGGTCATCAGCTACCCAAACCGGTATTTTAGTTTCTTCAAAAATTAATTTATCTAAATTAGTAATTGAAGCTCCCCCACCACACAAAATAATGCCTTTATTAACAATATCTGTCATTAATTCCGGTGGGGCTTCTTCAATCAAATCAGAAATCTGATCAATAATCTGTCTTATAACCGGAGCAATCGCTTCCCTAACCTCACTGCTTTGAATTTTAATAGAATTTGGCAAACCTGTTTCCAGATTACGACCTCTAACTACTAGTTGTTTTTCCTTTTCAGTCGTATCTTTGGGAGCTAAAGCCGAACCTAACTGAATTTTTAATTCCTCGGCTGAAGCTTGACCTAAAAGCAGAGAGTGTTTGAGTTTAATAAAATTAACAATCGCTTCATCCATTTCATCCCCGGCAATCCTCAGGCAACGGTCAACAACCACTCCACCTAAGGAAATCAAGGCAATTTCGGTTGTTCCGCCACCAATATCAACAATAAGAATTCCTTGAGGTTGATCTACCGGCAAACCTAAACCAATAGCCGCTGCCATTGGCTCCTCAATTAAAAAAGCTTTGCTGGCTCCGGCGCTTAGAGCTGCATCTTGAACCGCCCTTTGTTCTACCTCCGTTACCCCTGAAGGAATACCTAAAACAACCTTTGGCTTAGCTAAATTTGCCAAAAAACCACCTTCTTGTTGGGGTAGCTTTTGGATAAAATAATTAAGCATGGAAACAGTGGCATCAAAATCAGCAATAACTCCATCTTGGAGAGGTTTGATTGTTTCAATTGTCATTGGAGTTTTGCCAATCATTTTTTTGGCTTCCTGACCAATAGCCAACACTTCTTTAGTTTTTTTATGACGAGCCACTACCGAGGGTTCACGAACAACAACGCCTTTGCCGCCTAGTAAAACCAAAGTATTGGCCGTGCCTAAATCAATACCAATATTAGTGCTCGCAAAGTTAAAAGGAAGTTTGAACGCCATACTTTGTTTCTGATTTTATCATACTCCTTTTTTCTATGATATACTCTAATCTATGCCAAAGGTTAAAAGAATTTGCAACCTAATAATCACTTTTTCCTTCTACCTCCTTTTGTTTCTTGTCCCTCTTATCATGACCCCCTGGAATTACGAACTTTTTGAATTCAACAAAATGCTCACCGTCTACTTCTTTGCCCTTTTAATCGGAGCTAGTTGGCTGACTAAAATGATCCTGGAAAAGAAATTTATCTTTAAAAGAACCTTTTGGGATATCCCCTTAATCATCTTCTTTGCCTCCCAATTAATCTCAACTATTTTTTCGATTGATCGTCATACCTCTTTTTGGGGTTATTACTCCCGTTTTAACGGCGGTTTAGCTTCCACTATTAGCTATTTAGTCCTTTATTGGGCTTTTGTCAGCAATTTTAACCGTAAACAGGCTTTGGCTACCTTACGTATCAGTCTTTTAAGTACCCTGCTAGTCAGTTTATATGGGATTGCTGAACATTTTGGCATTGATACCGAAAAGTGGGTTCAAGACGTTAAAAGCCGGGTTTTTTCAACCTTAGGCCAACCTAACTGGCTAGCCGCTTGGCTGGTAGCTTTAATCCCCCTCCCAATTGCTTTAGCCTTAGAAAAAAAATCACCGCTTCCTTTTAAAATTAATTTCAAATCTAAAAAAGAATATTTAAAAAATTATTTTTTCTGGCTTAACTTTAGCTTTATTGCCATTTTTTATCTTTGCTTGATTTATACCAAATCAAGGTCAGGACTATTGTCTTTTGGTTTAATTTATCTAGTTTTTTGGTTAATCAAAGGTTGGTTTGGTAAAAAACAACTTAAAAAATTACTTTTACCTTTCAGTATTATCACTGGTTTGTTAATGCTGATAACCATTGTCTTTGGAACTCCCTGGTTTAAAGGTTTAACCCAAATCAGAAACAAGCCTGAAGTCAGTCAAGAACAAATAGAAACAAGCAATAATATCCCCAGCGGCGGCACAGAATCGGGTGAAATCAGGAAAATCGTTTGGAAGGGGTCATTGGAACTCTGGAAACACTACCCTGTTTTTGGCACCGGAGTGGAAACTTTTGCCTATTCCTACTATTGGTTCCGACCTAGAGAACATAACGATGTCAGTGAATGGGATTTTCTGTATAACAAAGCCCACAATGAATATCTTAACTACGCTGCTACCAGTGGCACAGTTGGATTAGCTGCCCATCTTTTACTTATTCTAAGCTTCATTTTCTGGAGTATTAAAAAAATCTTTACCAATAAACAAGATCAAACACTTTTATTAGCAATCCTGGTTGGGTTTATAAGCATTACCATCACTAACTTTTTTGGTTTCTCGGTAGTAGCGATGATGCTTTTATTCTTCTTTTTACCGGCTTTAGCCGTAGTCTTAGATAATCAGGCAAAAGAAGAAAAAGAGATTAAAAACATTAAGAATAAGGGTAAAAGACTCAAGCTAGGTATTTGGCAAATAATCTCCACCCTAATTGTTTGGATTTTTACCCTATATGCCTTTGTTTTTTTAGGCCGTTATTGGTACGCCGATACCCGTTTTGCCCAAGCTGAAAAATTAAGTAAAACCGGTCTTGATAGCAGCGCCTTTATTGAAATTCAAAAAGCGGCCAGAATTTCACCCAATGAACCTATTTATCTTGATTCCTTAAGTATTTTAACGGCCAATCTGGCTGTTTTAAGCTCTCAACAGGAAGAAGCAAATAACAACACCTCTCAACTGATTGATCTGGCTATTCAAGCCTCAGACAAATCATTAACTTCAAATCCATTTAATCTGAATTTCTGGAAAAATCGTACTCGGGTTTTTTACAAATTAGCTGAGATTGATGAATCATATAATCAGGAAGCCTTAAACGCTTTGTTGGAAGCCGCTAAACTTGCGCCTACTGACGCCAAGATCCAATACAATCTAGGTATTATTTACGCTAAAATCGGGCAGGAAGAAACCGCTATTAAAACTTTACAAGACACTATCAATCTCAAACCTAATTATGATCAAGCTAGGTATGCTTTAGCTCTTTTTTATGAAAAACAGGGCAAAATTAATGAAGCCAAGGAACAACTTGAATACATTTTAGAAAATATTAACCCCAGTAACGAAGCAGTTATTGCAAAATTAAATGAGCTTCAATAGAATATTAACATCATGGAAAGAGAATTTAGTGTCGTTCTAATCAAACCTGATGGCGTTGAAAGAAGCCTAACCGGTGAAATCATTTCCAGGATTGAAAGAGTCGGTCTGAAAATGAGCGCCTGTAAATTGGTTATTGTTGATGAGACTGTAGCCGATAAACATTATGGCTATAATGATCAGTGGTTTCAAAATGTTGGCGAAAAACTAATTGAATTTTATAAGGAACACGGTATTGATCCCAATGAGGAAATCGGCACTATGGAGCCCAAAGAGGTTGATAAAATGGTTCAGGAGCGGTAGAAATTATTCGCAAAATGGCTGGCTCAACCTACCCCCAGCAATCAGCCCCAGGGACAATCAGAGGCGATTTTAGCTTCGAATCACCGTTGGTTGCCAACAGTAAAAAAAGATCAATTAGAAATCTCATTCATGCTTCAGGCCTGGTTGAAGAAGCCAAACTGGAGCGTCAGCTTTGGTTTAAAGAAAAAGAAATCATTAAGAGCTAATTATTATTCCTTTACCTTTTCTATTCCCTTTGATAACAACCCTTTTTTTTATTTTATTTTCTATAATTTTTATTAATTAATTTTTGACTTCAAAAAAGACATCAAAAGATAAACTTATAGATCAAAAAATTGATAAAAACCTATTTAAAAAACAAAGGAAATGATATAATTAATTCATGGCAGTCAAAAAAATTATTATTGTCGGTAATAAAAATCTAGGTCAAAGATCAAAACCGGTTAATTTTGAAAATGGGATCGATAAAAAAACAATCGCTATCATTAAAGATTTACTAGATACGATTAAAGTTGCCAGTGATCCTGAGGGAATCGGTTTATCAGCCATTCAAATCAATTATCCGATAAGAATCTTTATTGCCAAGGTTAACGATCAATTTGAGATCTTTATCAATCCCCTTATTAAATCTTTCTCTAAAAAGAGTTTAAGCCAGGTATTGCCTAAGAAAAAGCTTTTTTTTGAAGGTTGTTTGTCAGTTCCAAAAATTTACGGTTTTGTTGATCGACCCTACCAAATTGAAATTGAATGGCAAACGCCTGAAGGAAAAATTAAAAAAGGTAAATTTTCTGACCGAGAAGCTGTTTGCTTACAACATGAGCTTGATCATTTAAACGGCGTTTTGTTTACTCAAAAAGTTTTAGAACAAAATGGTAAGCTTTTTCAAGTTAAAAAAGAAAATGGCAAAGAAGAACTTGAAGAAATAGAACTCTACTAAAATGAAACCAATTAAAGTTATCGTTTTCAGCTCCAAACCTTATTCCCCTTTTGTTTTAAAGCCTTTGAAACAGGCTAAAAACATCAGAATTATCAAAGTTATTGGAGATAAAAAGCAACTTGAAGATCTTAATTTAAGGGAAATTAAGGTTGACATTGGTATCGTGGCCGCTTTTGGCGTCATTTTGAAACCAAATCTCTTAAAATTACCCTTAAAAGGTATTTTAAACATCCATCCGTCTTTACTCCCTCAATATCGAGGGTCTTCCCCTATTCAAACGGCTATCTTGAACGGAGATAATGAAACCGGAGTGACTATTATTAAAATGGATGAACAAATCGATCATGGCTTGATTGTCAAGCAAGCAAAAGCAAAAATAAGCAAAGATGATACCAATCAAACTCTTTATCAAAAACTCTTTACCAAAGGCACCAAGATGATTATCGAGCTTTTACCTGATTATCTTGAGGGTAAGATCAAACCAAAACCCCAAAAACATCAAGAAGCTACTTACACCCAAAAATTAACCAAAGAGAGTGGTCAAATTGATTGGCAAAAAGATAATCAATACAATGAGCGCTTTATAAAAGCAATGCATCCCTGGCCTGGAGCTTGGACTGATATTAAAATTAAAAATGAAAACAGAAGACTAAAAATCCTTAAAAGTCATTTGGAAAGCAAAAATTTGATTATTGATCAAGTTCAGCTTGAAGGTAAAAAACCAGTTTCTTTTAAACAATTTAAAGAGGGTTATCCTGAGGTTAATCTAAAAAGCTAGTTTATTTTTTATCGACTTTACTGGTCTTTGAAGCTTCTTTTTTAACTTCTTTTTTCTGATTAATCTTATTTTGAATTTCTTTGACTTTCCTCAAACATTTAGTACAAAGCCAATATTTACCTTCTACACCAGCTAAAACACCGTTAAAGCGGTGTAAATTTGGAAAGCTTAACTTCCTGGTTCTATTCTTAGCGTGAGAAACGTTTTTACCAACTAAAATCCCTTTCCCACAACTATCACATCTAAAAGCCATATTTAATCCTATGTTATAATACCAAAAGGTTAGTTTTTAGGCAACAAGTATTATTATGATTCAATATCTCTTTAGTAATTCATTAATAGGACTTTTATTTAAAAATCCTTTTTTCTTTGCCATTTTTGTAATTGCTATACTCGTAGTAATTAGCATACATGAATTTGCCCATGCTTGGGCAGCTGATCGACTAGGTGATCCTTCTGCAAGAAACGCAGGTAGACTTACTTTAAATCCACTGGCACATCTCGACCCTATCGGCACTATAATGATTTTGTTTCTTGGCTTTGGTTGGGGTAAACCAGTTCCTTTTGACGATTTTAACCTAAGAAACCCACGTAAAGATGCTGCTCTAATCTCTTTTGCTGGTCCTGCAGCAAATTTTATCTTGGCTATTTTATTATCAATAATTATCCGAGTACTTTACTTAACTATGGGGCCTGATACTTCTCTAATAAAGAATTTAGAACAAATTTTAATGCCCTTTATCAATCTCGCTGTTTTAATAGGTATTTTTAATTTAATACCTATTCATCCTCTTGATGGCGGTAAAATATTAATCGGACTTCTACCCCAAAAAATAGCTTATCAATGGGATGCTGTTATGAAAAGATATGGTTTTATATTGATTTTGATCTTAATCTTTCCCATCTTTGGCTTCTCCCTTTTTTCTGTAATTTTCTTAATTAGAAATGCTATTTTAGCTCTTCTTCTACCTGGCGCTCCCCTTATTTAAAAATTGATCTATTACTATACAATACGTCATCTTGACCGTTAAATACTATGATGGTATTGTGAAAATGATCCTGCCAGATAGGTTTTTACCTTAGGATGTATTTTCCTCTACAACCTTTTGGTTAGGGATGCGAAAGTGTTATTTGTCTGAGGACTGGTAACCAGCATACCAACTTGTTTATTTATGGGAAAAAACCTAAAGGAAGCCTAAATGGTGGGATCTTTTTTTAACTTCAGATAGAAACAATTCCTTTTTTTTGGTAAAATAGAAGACACGCCGCCTTAGCTCAGCTGGTAGAGCGTTCGCTTTGTAAGCGACAGGTCCTCGGTTCGAATCCGAGAGGCGGCTCCACAAACAATAAATCGTGGATTCGAATTCCACTCTCGACTCTCAAATTTATTCTATCGGTTCCTCTTCTTCTCCCGTTTGCTGAATGTTTGGAAGGCCAGCATCCTGCATCATCTGATCAATGTCAACAAAGTTGATGTTCCCAGGAGGGCTGAAAACAGCGTCAGAGAAAACATCCGGGGCACAACGATAATCTCCAACTGGTGTTTTGACCGTTCCACTAGCTTCATCAGCTGTTTCCTCCCACATGGATTGGCTTTCTTCTTCAGAGAAACACATCTTAATCCCCTGATTACCGCTAGCTTCCCAAGACCAAAGACAACTCCCTAACATAATCATAAAACTTTCTTTCCCTTCAGCACTTTTAAGTTCAGTGTAATATTTACGATTTTTGATATAAGCGGTACCGGAATTACCCTGACCATCAGACCAGCTACATTTCAAAGGCATATTTTGATTAATAATGTCTTTTAATCGGCCGGTGATACTGCCATCTTCTTGTTTTTGAACTCCTTGGCTAGCAGCTTTATTTTGATCTGAAGAGCCAGTATTCATATCAATCCCCTTACTACGGCTAAATAAAAACCAACCGCCCAAAAGAACAACCACGACAATAAAAGGAATCAAAACTGGTAATATTTTTTTCATTTATTCACCTCCTTTCTTGTAAAATTAATATTGATTAAATTATACTCCCTTTATAAATTACAGATTACAAATGTCTTTTAAAAAAGCTTAAATCTCTTTGGATAACCATATCCCAATCCCTACCTAAATTGTGATCATTACCCGGATATTTATAATAATTAATGTTTTTGCTCAAATTAGCCATGGTTTTGGCAAAATTATCGCTAGCTTCTTCAGAGACTAAAGGATCAGATAGGCCTTGGTGGAGCTGGATATTAGCCGTAATATCGGTAAAATAGGCATCAATCGAATATTTCTGCGGGTCATAATCAATTAAGAAGCCGTCAATGGCATTCTTAACCTTCAAGCCTTGATCATCAAGTTCACCGATGTATTGTAAAACTGATTCCGGGAAACCGGTCGTCACCGGTGCCCATAAGCTAGTTGGAATTGGTTCTTTGGTAATTTCCAATACTGACAGGGCAATCTGCCCCCCATTGGAATGAGCCCAGAAGAAAATTTTATCACTATCTGCTTGAGGTAAGTTTTTAACTGAAGCTAAAAGATTTAAAAGGGTTAATGGTTTTTCAAACCTAGCTTCTAGAATATCAGCGCTACAGGTGTCTGAACCACCAAAACCTAAAAAATCAGGCGCCAGAGTAATAAAGCCGTTTTCAGCAAACACCCCAGCGGCTTTACGAGTTCCTAAACCAGTAAAATAGATCTCATCATCAGCGTAACCACGCATCATTAATATGACCGGCATTTTTTCTCCTTCTTTAGGGATATTAGCCATCCCGGTAATCTTTTTACCTTCCGAAAGATAGGAAAAAAACCAAGAAGTATAGGTCTCCTCTTCAACAATAACTTCCTCCAGGGTTATTTCACTACCTAAATAAACTCTCTTAGAAAGTTCCTCAAAATTATACTTGTCTAAAGACTTAGGCTTGTAATTGAAAGTTACCTTAGGGATGATAAGCTTACCACCTTGCTGATTTTGATTAAAAAACAAAAAAGCAACTAAAGATGAAGCAACGACGGTAAAAACAACTATTAAAAGAATTAGTTTTCTCATGTTTGTTTATCTTAACAAATCTTGAATCTAATTTTAAGAAGCTTTAAGCTCTTATCTTACTTCTCCAAAATGGAAGAAGAAAGTTTTTTTTAAAAAAACTAACCCAAAGGTATTAGTTATTCCTTTTAAACAATAAACTACTCCGTGCCATCTCTTAAAGTGACGGCTGGAAGTAATCACCCAATTATGAAAAAGAAAGGCTGTTTGGCCCTCTTTCTTGGCTCGCAATGACAGATCTGTTTCCCAACTCATATTAATCTTTTCATTAATACCATAAACCTTTTGGTAAATATCTTTTTTAATCGCCCCATTAGCTCCATTAAAACCTACCAAGCCGTTAGCTAGATTAAATATCTCCTGAGAAATAACAGAAAGAAAAACTTTAGGCCTAAAGAGAGTCCGCCCACCAACTAAAACCAACTTGGGGTTATCCTCAAAAGATTGGTAAATATTCTTTAACCAATCTTTATTAACCACCGTATCGGCATCAGTCAAGGCAACAATTTCTCCCTGAGCTTCTTTAAAACCTCTTTTAATGGCAAAAACCGTGCCTCTTTTTGTCTCCAAAAACACTTTTGCCTGTAATTTTTTGGCAATCTCAGCCGTTTTATCATTCGAATCGTTATCAATCACAATTACTTCGTAAAAAAGATGAGGGAAAGTTTGTTTTTTAAAGGAATTTAAGCAAGCGCCTATATTTTTTTCTTCATTATAAGCTGGGATTACGACCGAAATGAGGATTTTATTCTCTTTTATCATTCGAAAATCTCTTCTGGCTCTTCAATAATACCGCTGCCGGTGTAAGAGTTATTGGCCGCCGGCTGAGGTGTCTGGTCCTGTTCACTGGCTAAAAGAATAAACTCAAAGCTATCTAGGATCTGATTAGCAACTTCTTCCCACCAATTATCTTCAGGCATGACTTCAATCAAAACTAAAACATCAACATCAATCGCCGCCGTTATCAGCTTTCTAGGTTCATTATAGGTAATTTTTTTGGCTGATTCTCCCCCTAGCTCAGAATCAAAAACCAAGGTCTCAATTTGCTCCCCTTCCAACCATTCATCCAGATTCTCATAGTCGGTATCTTTCATCCAGATTAAGATCGAGCCTGGATGATCTTGACTGGTTAACTCCAAGTGAGCGTAGTTTTCCTCATCTTCTTCATGGGGATCAATTTCCAAAACATCAGGATAGGCAAATTTAAAACCGGCCGGATCTTCCCAATCAATTAAAGAAAACTCTTCTTTTTCTTCTTGCTTACCCAAGGGACTGACTAAACCATCATCTGATTTCGACTGATAAAGAAACCAACCAATGGCAACAATAATCGCTGTTCCAAAAAAGCTGACTAAAATAATTATTAGTTTCTTTGACATTAATTTATTATATCATTAAATTGACAAAAGAGACCTAGTTTTATAAAGTAGAAAGGTGAAGAAAACAATTCTTTTTATCTTTCTGATTTCTGTCTTTTTTCTTTTCCCTAAAGAAATTTTAGCTGCTAAAGTCCGTCTTAGTCGTGGCAGTGGTACCACAACGGTTAAAAGATCCTCTTCTGGAGGCAGTAATCGGGTTGGCTATGCCCTTAGTTTTAAGTCTGGTAAAACCGGTATTAATCTTTTTCTATCCAATCTTAATAGTGCTAATTCAGTGACCTATGAACTGACTTATCAAAGTAATGGGATCTCTCAAGGAGTGATCGGGACTGTCACTCCCAGCGATAGTAGCAACGAACGAAGAGATTTACTCTTTGGCACTTGCTCCGGCAATGTCTGTCGTTATCATTCCAACATCACCAACGCCAAATTAGTTATCACCTCTAAATTAAAATCAGGTATTACCACCAGGAAGACTTATCGAATAAGAGTTTAAACTTCTAAACAGCCCTAGAATATGCTAAAATTACTCTTACGCTGGAGTGGCGGAGTAGACAAACGCGTCAGTCTGTAAAACTGAAGCCGCAAGGCTACGTAGGTGCAAATCCTACCTCCAGCACCCTAAGCCCTCGTAGCTCAGTCGGTAGAGCGCATTCTTGGTAAGAATGAGGTCTCCGGTTCGATTCCGGACGAGGGCTCAAAAATTTATTGAAAGATTATTTATTAAAGAAGATTCGACCCCAAAGAGATAAAATCAGGTTATCAATTTTTTTAAAGAAATCATAAACTAAACGCCAAAAATTAAAATTCGTTTCTTTTTGAATCTCTGGATTAATTTCGATTCCCAAAACTCTTTCTTCTTGATAAAAACGCAATTGAGTTTCACCTTCCTTCTCCCCTAAAACCATTGATTGCAAACTCACTTCTTGTTGGGTCTTTTCTTCTTGAGTAACCTCTTCAGGAAGAATAAGATAAGAAGCTGAGGCCAGATCTCTCAAAACATTAGTTCCTCGACCATCATTAGCCAAAACCAAGGATGATGGTAAAAATTCAATCTGGACTAACCCTGAGGTCTTCCCTCGAAAAAAAACTGTGCCAAAAACACCATGATCAGCATAAAAACCAGGGTTGGGTAAACCTCCAGATAAACGTGCGTAACCAACTTCATTATTGATTTCTTTTTGGATAAAGACATCGGCAAATGATTCTTTAGTAGAAATCTCCACCACTTCCAAATAATCCGGATCAAAACTAATATCAGCCTGGATTGCATTAACCGTCTTTTTAATTCCTGTCACATCAATTTTCATTGGGAAAATTTCCCCTAAACGAAACTGACCACGAGAAGGAATAACAAAGGAAACAGTTTTGGGAGTTGGCGGGAAACCAAGACTAAACAAAGCTTTACCCTCAGTAAAGACTATCCCAAGGGAAACTAAGGAAAAAGTTAAAACCAGTAAACTGTTTAAGGCTACTGAACGAAGGTTCTTTGGATAATTACCCTCTTGAGCAATCTTTTTCTGGTGGCAAAAAGGGCAAATTTCTCCCTCTTTCTTGATTCGGCAAAAAAGACAAAAAGTCTTTTTGGGCATAAAAAACCACCAAATCGGATAAGCCACTGCTAGAAAAACTCCGAAAGCAGCAAAAAAATGAACTAAAAGCCAGGAAAGGATAAGAAAACCTAAAATCTTTAAAAAATTTAAAATACCAGGTAAAATCATATTTTTTTATCTGCCAATATAAGACATTAAAATCGAGAAATCAATTATATTACAAATATTATCATTATTTAAATCACAATTATAATCTTGTTGATTGTGCCAAGAATCTACCCAAAGTTTAACTGAATCAAAAATTTCTCTTAATTCAATTCTACCACTTCCATCAATATCAAAAAACTTTAGAAAATCAGGTATCCTGGCTAAAAAAATTTGTCCAGGTGTGGGAGTCGCAGTCACAGTCACAGTTGTGGTAGTAGTTTCTGTAGTTGTTGAAGAAGCTCCTGGGGTAATAGCTGGTCTTGATTGGAGCAGAAAAGACAAAACTTTACTGCTTTCACTTTGATAGCCATCAGCGGTACTAATCTTAACAAAAACGCTGTATTCATCAGCATTTAAATCATCGGTGCTAAAATTATATTCCCAATCCCCGTTATTATCAGCTGTTGTTGTTTTGCTGCTAAAATAACTATGGGAAATGCCGTTAAATAAAAGGGTGATCGTTGATGATATAACTCCCTGGCCATAAATTCTTAAATTATCACCAATAGCAAGACTTGTTTCTGATAGAAAAACAGTTGATGGCAAAATAATATTCTCTAAAGCTGTATCAGTTCCGGCGGTTAAGGCAATTGAATAAACAACGGTGGAGGTAGTCTCCCCTTCAAAATCAGTTGCATAAAGACTTATCTGATAAATTCCTTCTTCAAGTCCAGTTAAAGTTTTACTAAAATTACCGCCATTGTCAGCCGTAGTGGTCCCAACCACTGATCCATGCTCCATAATGGTTACTTGAGCTTGAGGAATAGTTTGCCCAGATAGAGTTAAATTAACTAACCCAACTCTAATGGTAACCGTAAGTGAATTTTGCGCCAATAAAAAAGAAGGGGTAAGGACTAATAGCAAAAGGAAGGCAAAGACAATAAAAGTTCGTAAAAACTTAGGCATCTTCTCATTTTTTGATTTATTTATACTTACCAAAAAGAACCTTAAAAGCTAATTTAAGTCTTTTCCTGATTCTATACAAAAGAAGTATAATGATAACCAAAACCAAGACAATACTGCCGATTAGTCGATAAGGAAAACCAATAAAAGTGGTCGATCCAGTTAAAATTTCACCCTTGGAGCCATAAGCCAAAGAAACAGTAGCCGTATACTTGCCTAAAATAAATCCTTGACCCCAACTAGCTTGTGATTTACGAATTGCTCCTGGTAAAACATTTTTTGGTTCAACTTCAAAATGAGCTACTCTCTTGCCCATCATATTGGTAATCGTAATTGTCCCCGACGGTTTTAGATGAACGCTCCCATCATTTTTAACTCTAATATCGAAATCAACTGGTCCTTTTTCCCATAAAAGCTTTTTAGCACTAAAGCTTTCCAAACTACCTTTTTCTATTGTTTGACCGGCTATCTTTAATAAAACTAAAGCTCCTAATTCTTGTGACACCGTTGCTCCCGTTTGGGCTACTTTAGCGTCAGTGCCAACTCTAAAAACAATCGAACCAAAATGTCCACCAGGTTCAGCATTCAAAGGAACGTTTGTGGTAAAAGTAAAGGTTCTTGTATCCCCAGGCCCAATCTCGGCCTCACTAGGGTCAACACTAATCCAAGAAGCTAAAGAAAAAGGAGTTTCTTCTTCAGTTAAATCAACTGATCCTTCCTCACCTAAGGCCGTAAAATTCCTTTTTTCAACCACCAGCTTAATTGAACGATCATTTAAGTTTTCAACCCTAATCGTATTTTTCAAAACATCACCAGGGTTAGCGCTAATTTCAAAAGTTGGTGGCGACAGAGCAACCCCCGTTGATTCTTGGGCAAAACTTTTGTTAAAAAAAGTAAGAAAAAGAATACCGACAGCAAGAAAGATAAACGTTAAATTTTTTTTTGTCATTTTTAAGATAACCAAACCTACCACTTGTAATCCCGTCTTTATTTTACAAATCTTAGAAAAAATTATTTTTCTAATAAGACGGGGTACAAGTTAAAATCACTGTTGTGGTATAAGTTCCGGCTGGCGTTGTTCCACTTACTCCTACTTGATAAGCGACTCTCGTTGTTTCACTTGAAACCGCAGTAGTGTTATTGGCAATAAGCGCGTTACTGTCAGTAAAAGCTGCGTATTTATTCGTCTGAAATTGACTGTAAGTTGTATCTTCAGTAGTATAACCAAAAGCTTCAGTCCCAGCTGACATTGTCGTCGGCGTTGTGTGGTCACCAGTATGATCATCAACATCGTTACCTCCACTAGTTGGTTTATCACTATAACGAGTCGAAACACTATAACCGCTACCAGCATTGGTTGTTACCGCTAAATCATGAGCAGCAATTGCATTAGCACTGGATGTTACCGTTCCCAAAGGAATCGTACTTGAACTCGAGGTTACAGTCACCGCTGCGCCATTAGCACTTTGTCCAGTAGCAACTGAACTAACACTGAAACTAATCGACGGATCAACCGTTAAAGAAACAGCTTGTCCAGTCGTATAAATAAAGGTAGCAATTCCACTGTCAACTGGGCTTGTAGAACAGTCAACGTTATCGTATGTAGAGAACTGGGCAAAATAAGCCATATCAGCTGTTGAACCGTTAGTAATACCAGTAACCTGAACAGTAGCGTCGGTTGCAGAACCTGGCACTTCACCGTTTGCGGTTGTAATCTTAAAAGAACCAGTGGTAATTTCAGCAGCGGTCCAAGTTTCCGAATCAGGGACATAATCACTGTTAGCCACGCTATAAGCAACACTACCAGTATTAATTCCAGTTGGAGCTGATCCTCCAGTTGCGGCATCTGATAAAACTACTTTAATACATTTTATCGATGAAGTAGTAACATTATCAAAGTCAAGAGTATAACTAACTGAACTCGCACTTGGCTGAGAATCAGTAAGAGTTAAACTTCCACCGTTTAAAACAGCAGCTGAAACTCCCACCGTTGAATAAAAGAAATAAACCAGAGCCAAAATAAGGCCACAAACAGGCAGAGTAATTTTAACTTTTTTCCGCAAAATTGCGGATGGTAGTTTAAATTTTATCTTTCTCACCTCCTTCCTTTTATTTAAAAAATTATTTTAATTTAAGCTTTTTTAACTCCCAAACTTCGGCTTTACCCAACAAAACTCGTAAAGCCAAACCCATTCTCTTTCTTAAAATTATGAAGAATATTAAAATCGTTGTCAAGACCCCAAAAACAAGAATTATTGATAACCACGGAATGACCCAAAAGTCAATTTCTCCAGTCAATTTTTGGTGCTCAGTCCCGTATGAAATGTTTATTTGAGCATGATATTTACCCAACAAAAACCTTTTATCCCATTTAAAATCTAGATCCCTAATCGTGTGAGGGAGAATAATTTTGGACGATAAGTTTAATTTAGCGACTTCTTTCCCCCAAATGTTTTTAATTAAAACCTCACCGCTGGGATTTAAATGAATATTGCCTTCGTTTTTAAGAGGAATTTTAAAATCAATTGGTCCAAATTGGCGAAAAGGGATTCTTGGCAAATTTTCCAGAGAAGCTTTTTCTTGGATATCACCTTTAACCACTAAAAAAGTCAAAACCCCAATACGGGCCGACAGATAAGCAGTTTGAGGGGAGAGAACTTCCACTGGCAAAAGCGGTTGAAAATAAACAGTAGCGTAATGTCCTCCAGGCTCGGCTTTTAATGGTGGGTTAATAATAATTTTAATTTCTTTTCTTTCGCGAGGTTGAAGAATAAAGTCAGTTGGTTCTATTTTCATCCAAGAAGAAGAATCGAAAATTTCGCTATACATTGAAACTTCCATTGATTCCTGCTCAAAACCAGCAAAAGATTTAACACTCCCTTTTATCGGCAAGGGGAAATTAGTTACGTTAGAAACCGAGATTATTGTTTGGCTCCTTTTACCTGGTGTTAACACCAACTCAACAATTGCCGGAGCAATACCTAATGCCGATTGGTTTTGTTCTTGGGCAAAAGTTATTTGGCTAGAAAAAACTAAAGAAGGAAAAAAAACAAAAAAAGCAATAAAAGAAAAAGCTATTTTTCTAACCATCATTTTTTATTTTAGATTATTTAGAAGAAAGTGTCTAGCTAATTAATATATCGCTGTGGCAGTGTAAACAGTAGTGGTCACATAAAGAGAAGATTCTTGAATATTATCCGTTTTGACTTTATAGGTAACCGTAAATTGTTCATCGGTAATTGGTGTCCCGGTAACATTATTAGTGTGGTCAGCTAAAATGTCTCCTGGTCCACTTTGTGAGAAAGGAGCGTATAAAGTTCCACTACCAAACTTATCAGATCCTTGGATAGTTGAGTCTGAAGAAGTGTAACCAAAACCATAGTTCCCCCCTCCCCAACTGCCGGGGCTTTCGTAAGTTCCATTGTCAAAATCATCAATAGTAAAGTCTTCGAAAGAACGCAAATAATCGGTGGTAAAACTACGGATAACATACCCCCCATAAGCGTTGGTAGAAGTAGTTAAAGTTGTGTCTTCAGTGTCGGTATAACTATTACCAGAATTAAGATTATCAAAAGATAAAACGGTTGGGCTTATGCCAAATGTAAGTGAGGGAGAAACAATCTGACTATCAGAGGAAACAGCTGACTGAGTATTACCGGCATTATCAATCGCCCTGACATTAAAATAGTAAGGAGCTGAAGTTTGCAAATCTAGACCTGTAGCGGTTGCCGAAGTTCCCACTCCAATATTTACCCAAGATCCAACTTCAGTTCCGCCAATACCTATTCCAATCGAATATTCATAATGGTCTAATCCGGAAACATCAGCATCAAAACTTCCCCAGTTAGCTGATAATTCTGATAAAGAGCCATCGTTAAAGTCAATATCTACCCCTATTTCCGTCCCGTCATAAATTGTTCCACTAGTAGGGGCAGTGATATCAACACCAAAGTCACGATCAGCTCCTGGGGTTGTATCGGAATTCCCACCATATGAAACCCAACTGGAGTAAGCAGTCGCTGCATCTTTCACTCTAGCTTGCCAGTGATATTCGGTATTGGTAGTAATCCCCGTAATCGTCACGTTTACCTCAACTGAACCGCCTGTATAACCGACTCCCACTCCACACAAATCTTCACTATCGCCAAAAGCCGTGTTAATGTCATCTTTCTCTACACAAAGATATAAGGTGTCAGAGCTATTCGGATCAGAAGCTATAGCCGTAAACTTGACTGAAGTTTCATTCGTCCAGTCACCCACACTAAGTGTCGAATCATCGATTTTCTTTTGGGCTAAAGAGGAAGGAGAATTTGGCGCTTGGTTGACAACCTCAAGAGTTACTTTGCCGTATTTTGCCTCAATATAAGTAAAATTGGCGGTTGAGCCGGCATTGGTTAAACGGAAACAATAAGTTGCTCCGCCAATAGCAGCAGTAGTTGTTCGAATACTATATTCAATCTCGGTAAATTGAGTTCCTGTCAGGCTAATCGCACTGGTTTCATCAGCGATATCTCTCAATTCCCCACTGATAAAATCATCATTTGCATCGGTTAACCCCGGGGTGACATCAAAAGTTGCTTCGCCCTCAATTATATAAGACGAATCTGTTATATCCCAATCGATATCTGTTGAAACTCTCTCGTAAGTGCCGGCGGCACAGGTGGAAGGATTTGGTTCAGATACCTCGAGGCGATAAGCAACATCACTGGCAGTTTGACCTCCTTCATTGGAAATTTCAATTCGGAGACGCTTTAAAGTTTCCTTGGCAAGGCCTGTTAATCCTGTATCCTCGTCTGCCGTCCAAGTAGCACTGGCACTGGCCGTTTCCTGAATTCCCCAACTTCCATGGCTCGGCTCAGAAGGAGCATATTTGCGCACCCGAATATCATCATAATAAGCCTGGGTTCCGTGCATCATTAAAGCAATTTTGCCGCTAGCAAAATTGCTAAAGTTGTATTGGTGTGTATAACCGTTAAAAGTGGATTCCAAGGTTTCTTCGTCCCCGCTATCAAAAATCTCCACTTCTAGGTCATACCACGTATCTCTATCTAGGCTTATATCAGTCCACGAAGATCCAGTATAAGCTCCTGACAACCAGCGCCTTGCCCAAATAAGATCATCGCCTCTGTCGTCTAAGATAGTTGCATAATGATTATCCACATCTTGAAACCTAACCAAAACTCCGGCGAATCCGCCAGTCGCACCACCTGAAGCGATTCTTATTTTTGTGTCCACAACATAATCTGTCCAGCCTGAGCTTCCATTTGAGGTTCTTAAATAAGCAGCGGTATCAGCGCTTTGATAATATCGATAACTGCCGTCAAAATCTACAACGCTCCAAGTACCATTATACTCTGTCCATCCTGTGGCATCACCATCATTAAAATCATCAAAAAACATAAAGGTAGAAATGCCATTGCTGGTTGTGGTGGTTGCTGCGTTGCCATAATAAATGAGAATTGTAGCCGCAGCAGTGCTTATGTCATCTTTAACTTCAATCCAGAAAACAGCATTATCACTGTCAACTTCGCTTTCTATCCAATAATCTAAAGGCGTAATGCCATCGTCATCGGTAAACCTTACATCTCCAAAATCGGTTCTTGAATTGCTGTTAAGGTAAACATCTGAACCGCTGTCTGTCCCGTCAACATAATGAGCTGTAATTTTCACCTGATAATTCGTCCCTGCTCCGGCAGAAGAATTAATGACATGGCTCTTGCGATAAATCCAATCTGGGTCTAACCAGTTAAGAGCTTCTCCGCCATCATCATTGCGCCAGCGATAATGAATTTGCTGAAGGTCTGGAGGAGTTAAGAGAGTAGTAACATCACTAATTTCAACCGCGCTATCAGGACTCACGGTGCCTGAGCTGACTGTAACGCAGGTAGAAGGATCATTAATTTTTATCTCTAATGTATCATTGTTATTGGCCGTATCATCAACATCCAAAACAACATAAACACACATCGTCGAGGTTGTGCTGATCCCAACCGATCCAGTAAAAGAAGCGGTCCCATCATCAGCATTAAAAGTAGTTGGAGAACCAAAAGTTGACTCGGAAGGCGAAGGAAAACCGCTAAAGCTTTCACCAGCGCAATTATAAGGATCAGAAGTGTCATTTTCATAATAAAGCCTGATATTTGATAAATCATTATCAGCATCGACAGTGCCGTTTTCAGTAATAGTGATACCGGTAACATTACGAGAACTGATATTCTCGGTAATGACAAAAGCACCACCCACATAATTATCGATGCTGGGAATATCTAGGTTAGTCGTTTGGGTGCCGGAACTATCTACTATAACGTCAGCATTCTCTATTTCAGAACCAATTTCGGTCGTTGGTTCAGTTGCTGCATATTTACGAACCCGGTAATCGTCCCAATCAGCATCTTTATATGCAGCTGCGCCATATTCACCATCGGTGTAGCTATTGTCAGAGCCAGCACAGTCACCGATAGGGCTAGAATTAGGGTCAAGATAGACTGATATTCCCAAAGCATCACCTGAAGTCCAATAAAACTTCATAAAATACCAAGTATTCCAATTTACAGTAGCAGCCTTACTACACACCAGGCCAGTGGAGTTAAAATTCTCTCGTATCCCAACCACACCTCTCTCGTCAATATAGGCTTGATAACCATTCTTGTCCGTACCTCCGCCGGGGTGGCCAATGCCAATCCCAGAAAGAGAACAATTGCTGGAACTGGATTTTCCTCTTACCCAGGTTTCCCAGATTAAATCCCTTCCACTATCAATTCCATCTCTAGTTTCTTGTTTATATAAACCTCCCCCTGCCCCATAAATTCCATAAGTATCATATTTAGCAGAACCAGTCGTCCGAGTAGGGTTTAAGTCGCCAGCATCAAATCCAACTGCGGACTCAAAATCATTAAAGTAAACAAAAGTATTAGGTCCATTGCTAACATTAGGGGCATCTAATTCTCCATAATACATATAAATAGTTTTATTGCCAGCAATAGAGGGAACCTCGACCCAAATTCTGGTCGAAGTAGTATCACAGGTATTAGATTCAATCCAGTAATCTAATTCATCATCTACTTCCTCACCGGAATCAATCATTCTAATATCACCGCAGTCATTTTGCATTTTACTATTGAAAATTAAAGTTTGGGTGTCAACAGTTACTAATATTTGAAAATTAGATAAACTACTACCAGAGTAAGTAACAGTAATTGGTTTTTTATAAGTCCAGGTCCCTTCCCACCAAGGATCTAAAAGTCCATAGCCCTCCTTATCACCAACCGCTTCAATATAAAATTCACCTGAAGAATTTATAGGGAATTTTATTTTCATTTTGAAATATTGGGTTTCGCCTGGATTAAGAACAATTTGATTTTTATCTTCGGAACTCTTCTTGCCTATAAAACCATCAGGAACAGTTTTCTTTCTGTTTTTACTGTCCTTTAAAAGATTTTCACTGGAAAGACTAAGATTTTGCCATTTTTCATCCATCCCCCATTTTTGTAAAGAAACAGCTTCCGCCTGTTGATTAGAAAAATATGTTTGTAAATTTACCCGCTCTACTTTGTCCCCAACATTGCTGACGCTAAAATAGGCCTCAGTCTGTGTTAATCCATAATAGGTTTTTTGGTCACTAATGATAATTAAATTCTCATTGGTATTTTCATCGGTATGGAAAAATTCTACTTCTTTTTCCCTGAATTTAATCTTTCTCCCTATTTTCTCTTTTGCGTCTAAAGCGGCAAGATTAGCTTCAGAGATAAGCTGCCAAGGTCTTATTTCACTAAAGATAGCTTCTTCCTCGCCGTTTAAAAATTTCAATGGACCGAGAAGATAAATTTGAGAATTAATATCTGAATTATTAAAACGATAGGCTAAACTCATTTCTTCCCCTTTCTTAAGACTTAAATACCAACGGATAACCTTAAAATTACCCTTTTCCTCAACCTCATTATAGGAACGAGCTAAAGAACCTAAAATGTTCCCTTGTTCAAACTCCGCTATAAATTCTTTGACAAACATTTCATCAACCTCTTTAGTCTCCTGATCATCTTTTAAGGGGAAAATATTAAAAGCCAAGGGTACTTTCTCCTCAATCATGCCTTCAAAATCCTGATTAGCTTTAATTTTGAACCCAACAGAATAAAGAGCTGGCAGATAAATTCTAGTTGGGCCTGATCTTTCGACATCAAAATTAACTTCATCTCTGACTTCAAAGGTATCATTAATTAGAAACTCTTCATTGCTTGTTTTCGCTAGCAGTTCCATTTGATAAGCGCCAATACTTTTGTCTGGTAAACAGCTTCGTAATCTGGCTTTTCCGTATAATCACGCAACTGGCATTCAGAATTAACTTTAATTTCGCCATTTTGAATAGAAAGTTCGGTTATTTCTCCTTCAGGATCCAAAATTTTTAAGTGAAGTTCGGCATTACAAACCATCATTCCTTGTTCATCCAAAACTGCCATGGCCAATTTGACTTGTTCCTCAGGTAAATAAATTGATTTATTAGTGTCAATAACTAAAACTCCCCACTCAAAATCTTGTTCAAGCAAGATTTCACCATTTTTGGTTATCTTTAGGTAATATTTCCCCGGTTTGAATTGACCTTGAGCCTCAACTTTTACTTTTTCTTCCTCAATCAACAGATTATTCTCAACTTCAACCTTCTCTCCGGAAGGATCCGATAAAGAAATTTCTATTTCTTCAGCTTCATAATCACCTAACTCAATTTCCAGATTTTCTCCCGCTTTGAAATGACGTTTGCTCAACCGTGGCCTTTTATTTTTTCTTTTAAGCTGAGCTGAAGGTGTTGTCTCTGAATTAAACTCTGATAAAACTAGGCTCGGAGATGATGTAGCTTCATCGCCGATTATAGCCATCTGGGCTGAAAAATCACTTGTTTGTGAATAGCTATCTTGTAAGTCTAAAATTTCTTGCAAGTCAAAACTAGTTCCCATTAGAGCTGATTCGGTAGCAGTATTTTCCGAAGAAGGAGTTGCCTCATTTTCAAAGGCCAAAATCGGAAGGGCTTGGTACAATTGCGACAAAACCAAGAGCCCACTTAAAATGATGTTTAAAAACTTTTTTAGACTAGTCATTTTTTTCACACAAACAACTAGCTGTGTTTCCCAACAGCTATTTTTTTAGACTAGTCTTAGATTCACTCTATAATTTTTCTGAAAGGTCTGTCAAGTCCCTTTTTCTAATAGTTACTTAATATCCTTTAAGCTATTTATCATGTTTTTTAGAAAATATTGGGTGTAATAAAATATTAATTAATATATCAATATATATCATATGTAATCAGATTTTACCTTATTTTATAAACTAGTAATTCTCCCTTTTTTTTGTTAAAATAACTCATATGGCTAAAAAAGGACCAAGACAAATTTTTGCTTTTGTTTGTAAAACCTGCAAAAGGCAGAATTACATAACTGAAAAAAACAAAACCAATACGCCTGATAAGTTGGTAATCAAAAAATATTGCAAATATTGCAAGAAGGTTACCGAACATAAAGAGAAAAGTAAGTTGAAATAATACAAATAAACTTTAGGCTCGTGATGAAATGGTATCATGAAGGTCTCCAAAACCTTTCTTCCAGGTTCGAATCCTGGCGGGCCTGCTTTATTCTTATTACCCAAATCAGGATTGACCTAATATAATCTTCTGTTATAATTTTCCCAAAGAATAATTAAAAAATGCCTTCTAAAGCTGAATTACCAGGACATGGCAGTGAACTCAACACAAAAATCGCCAAAGCGAGAAGGACATGGTGGCAACAAGAAAAAAGAATCGAAAAGATTAATAAAAAGAATAATCACAAAGAAAACAAACCTGAATTTGAAAAAGTTAATCCAGATAGCTTTTATCTAGTTAAGTGCTTTAAGGGAGATAATCATTATTCTCTACCAGCTAAAATTTTTGCCGAAGGAATTAAACCTTCCAATGCCGATGAAGCAACTGGCGCTAATATTGAAAATCCTCTAATGATTCTGCCTACTCCTCCTGAGACCTCAGAAAAAAGTATATCAGAATAGATAAAAAGGTTAACTAGTTAATCAGGCTTTTTTATCGTAAAGACGGCGGAAATGAAGACCGGTAATGGAAAAACCAATTGCATGAGCAAAAGTTTTTGGTTTTTTGAATAAACTCCAAAAGATTAATTTCCAAAAATAAAGACGACCCTTACTTTTAACACCCAAAATCCAGAAGGAGGCAACCAAAGCTCGAATATGAAGCCATCTAATTTTAGGCAAACTGTTACGAAACGGTGGCTTGAACTCTCTTAAAAAAGTAATTACCCGTTGATAATACTGTTTAGGTGAATAGATATTCTCAAGAATTTGAGCATAACCATCCATTAAAACTTTTTTGTTCATCTTTGGTTTAAAGTTTAAATCAAAAGCAGTATTATCCCCTGTTGTTTGCTTGACTAATCTACCGGTTTCCTGCAAGCGCTGGTACAAACGAGTCTTAGGCAGAGCATTTAACAAGCCTACCATGGCGGTGACAATCCCACTTTTTTGAATAAATTCAACTTGGCGTTTAAAAATAGTTGGTTTATCATGATCAAAGCCAACGATAAAACCTCCTTGAACTTCCAAACCGGCTTTTTGCATTTTTTTAACCGTTTCGACCAAATCTCGATTCTGGTTTTGAAACTTATGACACTCTTTTAAGCTGTCTACTTCCGGGGTCTCTATACCCACAAAAACAGCGGTAAAACCAGCTTTAACCATTAAATCCATTAATTCAGGCTCATCAGCCAAATTAATGGAGGCTTGGGTAATAAAACCAAAAGGATATCTATATTTCTTTTGCCATTTGATGATTGCCGGTAAGATTTCTTTCTTAACGGCTATCCTATTGCCAATAAAATTATCGTCAACAAAAAAAACACCGCTACGCCAACCTAATTTACGTAAAACCTCCAACTCTTTAATTATCTGGCCAACGGTTTTGTAACGAGGTTGTCTGCCGTTAAGCCTAACGATATCGCAAAAATCACAGTTGAAAGGGCAACCTCTTGAATACTGAATCGCTAAAGATACATACTTGGATACTTTAAGCAAATTATAGCTCGGTAAAACTGATTTTTTCTTCAAATCAGGAAAATTTTTGGAATTATAAACCTTTTTAGGCTTGTCTATTTTAAGATCTTTCAAAAACAAAGGCAGAGTTTCTTCAGCCTCTCCTAAAACCAAATGATCAACCTTTTTGGTAAATTCTTCCCAACCGGTCGTAAATAAAGGACCACCAGCCACAATAGGCCTACCTATCTCCTTAACCTGTTTGATAATCTGCCTAACCCCTTCTTTTTGAACAATCATAGCGCTTAAAAAAACCATATCGGCCCAAGCAATATCTTCATCTTTAAGTTCCTCAACACTCATATCAATTAGTTTTTTCTCCCATTTCTTAGGTAAGATAGAAGCCACAGTTAAAAGACCTAAAGGTGGAATTGTTCCTTTTTTGCCCAAGATCTTAAGAATGTGCTGGAAGCTCCAAAAAGTTTCAGGATAGCGTGGATAAACAAGTAAAATCTTCATTTTTTTCGGATAACAAAAGCTTAACAAAATAGCCCAGAGTAAATCAAGGATTAAATCTTAAGACTCTTAAGATGCTCTTTAAAACTTTGTTTTAATTCAGGGTTTTTTAGGGCAAAATCAACAACTGTCTTTAAATATTCCAGTTTATTACCAGTATCATAATATTTACCATTTTGAATCTCACAAGCATAAAGAGGAGTCCCTTGATCCCGTAAAAAATTAATAGCGTCTACTAGCCAAACTTCATTACCCTTCCCCGGTTTTAACGATTTAATCGCTTTGAAAGTTTCTGGCGGTAAAATATAAGCACCATGAGTGGCTAAATTGGATGGAGCCTTATCAGGTTCTGGTTTTTCAACGATATTTTTAATTTTAAAAACTTTGTTTCCAACCGGTTCAATATCAGCAATGCCATAACGAGAAACATCATTTTTATTAGGGATTCTTACACCAGAAATGACAATCCCTCCGTATCGATTGTAAACATCAATCATTTGCTTTAAGCGTGGAGGTTCAGCCCAAATAAACTCATCTCCCCAAATAACCACAAAAGGCTCATCCCCAATTGCTGGTTCTGCACACAAAACTGGAGTTGCATTCCCATAGGAACCCTTTTGGCGAATATAAATAAAGTTCGCTAATTCGGCAATCTTTCTAATTTCGGTTAATTCTTTTTGCTTGCCAGCTGCTTCTAATTGTCTCTCTAAATCAGATGAATAGTCAAAATGATCTTCAATTGATCTTTTCTGCCAATTGGTAACAATAATAATATCCTCAATTCCGGAAGCTACGCACTCTTCAACAACATATTGGATAATCGGTTTATCAATGATTGGTAACATTTCTTTTGGCATTGCTTTAGTTTGAGGTAAAAAGCGAGTACCAAAACCAGCTGCAGGGATGATAGCTTTACGAATTTTTTTCCTAGAAGTATTCATATTGATTCATTCTAAATCATATGGTAAAATTTGTCCACAATGGCAACAACCTTAAACCTAGGACGGATTCCGTCCTTTTTAAAAGAGGTGAGAAACGAATTAACCAAAGTCAGTTGGTTAAATCGAAAACAAACAACCAGGTTAACGCTAGTAGTTATCGCCGTCTCAGTTGTGGTTGCGGCCTTTATTACTACTTTAGATTTTATTTTTACTAAGATGATGAGAATTTTTATTTAATAAAATGGAACAAAAAGACTCTAATCATATCATTATTAAAAAATCAGACGATAAAAAAGCCCAATGGTTTGTTGTCCATACCTACTCTGGACATGAGCATAAAGTAGCTCAACAATTAAAACAAAGAGTTGAATCAATGGGTCTGGAAGGTCAAATTTTAGAAATTTTGATCCCAACTCAGGAAAGAATTGAAGTTCGTTCCGGTACCAAACAACAAATCAAAGAAAAAATCTTTCCCGGCTATATGTTGGTAAGAATGATCCTTACTGAACAAGCTTGGCTAACAGTTAGAACCACTAACGGAGTAACCGGCTTTATTGGTGTTGGTAATAAACCAACATCTTTAAGTGATAAAGAAGTTGAAGCTATTCAGAAATTTGTGCAAATGAAAACGCCCAAGTTTAAAGCCAAATTCTCTGTTGGTGAAGCTGTTAAAATTATTGATGGTGCTTTTACTGAATTCTTAGGTACTGTTGATAGCATTGATGAGGCTAAGGGAAAAGTTAAAGTCTTAGTTAGTATCTTTGGAAGAGAAACCCCAGTAGAACTGGATCTTCTTCAAGTTAATAAAATCTAACTTTAATTATTAATTAATAATCTTTAGAAAAATGAAAAAAGTTAAAACTATTATCAAGCTCAATCTGCCAGCTGGTGAAGCCACCCCAGCTCCCCCGGTCGGTCCGGCCCTAGGTCAACATGGCCTACCAATCATGGAATTTGTTAAGAACTACAATGAAAAAACGGCTGATAAAAAAGGGCAAATTATTCCTGCAGTGATTACTGTTTTTGAAGATCGAACTTTTTCTTTTATCACCAAACTCCCACCAGTGGCTGAATTAATTAAAAAAGAACTTAAAATAACCAAGGGAGCTAGTAATGTTGGCAAGGATGTCGTAGGAACGCTAAATAAAGAACAAATTGCTAAAATTGCACAAGAAAAACTCGATGATCTCAACTGCGGAGACGATCTTACCGCCGCTAAAAGAATCATTGAAGGAACCGCTCGCAGTATGGGTATTAAAACCAGTTAATAAACAAAAATATAGATATATAAATAAAAGAAAATTAAAACATGGGTAAAAAAAGAATCACTGATATTGGTCAAGAGCCAAAAAAATCTAAGCCAGGTAATAAAAAAGTAGATAAAGTTGTTGCTGGCAAAGATCATGGACGAGTGACAGACATGGGTGAAAAAGCCCTAGCCGAGGCTGAAATTATCAAGAAAAAAGAAGCCAAGCTAGAAAAAGAATTGATTAAAGAAACTAAAAAAGAAGTTGAAAAACAAAGTAAAAAAAGCAAAAAAAGTAGCTCTCAATATATCAAAGCCAAACAAAAAGTAGACCCTAATAAGCTTTACTCGCTTAAAAAAGCCTTGCCATTAGTAAAAGAAGTCTCTTTATCGAAGTTTGTCGGTAGTATTGAAGTTCATCTGCTAGTTAAAGAAATCGGTCTCAAAGGTGAGATTAAATTCCCCCACTCAACTGGTAAAAAACAAATTATTAAAGTTGTCGATGACGATCTTATTAAAGAACTGGAAAAAGGTAAAATTTCTTTTACAACTTTAATTGCCAGTCCACAGACAATGAGTAAACTAGTCAAATTTGCTAAAATCTTGGGGCCTAAAGGATTAATGCCTAGCCCTAAAAACGGAACAATAGTTGATCAACCGGAAAAAGCAATTGAAGCTATGGCTAAAAAAACAACTTTTAAAACCGAAAGCAAGGCCCCTTTAATGCATTTAAGTATTGGTAAGGTTAATATGCCAGAGAAAGAAATTGAATCTAATTTCAAGAGCTTAATCAAAACTTTGGGTAGAAGAAATATCAGAAAAGTAACGATAGCACCAACGATTGGCCTAGGAATTAAGATTGACCTGAATCAAATCTAAGGTCTCTACCAAAAAACATTTTTATTTTGTTTTAAAAAGTTCGACTGTTGACAATTTTGTTCTTAATCAATATAATTTAGATACCTAAGAAGTAGGTACGCTTAAGCGATAAACCCTGCGGAGGTAAAAACATTATTAGCAATTTTTAGGTTATTGATGGTTTACCTCGCAGAAGCGAGGTTTTTTGTTTCTTTGATTCATTTAACCTATTATCTGATTTATTAGTAATTTATTATCGAAAAAAATGAAAAAAGATCAAAAAGTTTTTATGATTGATAATCTTAATGCTAAGGTAAAGCAAGCCCAGGGCGTGGTTTTGTCTGACTATAGCGGTCTCAAGGTTGATCAAATCAATGAATTAAGAAGAGAAATTAAAAAAGCTGGAGGTGAATTTGAAGTTGTTAAGAACAATCTTTTTTATCTGGCCGGTAAAGATCAGTGGCAAATAGCTAAAGAAGATCTACAAGGGGCAACAGTTGCCTTATGGGTTTACGAGAATGATCCTAGTATTTTAAAAATTCTAACTAATTTTATTAAGAAAAACGATTTACCTAAGATTAAATTGGGTTTCTGGGACAAAGAAAAAATATTACCTGAAAGAATTAATCAATTAGCTAGTCTCCCCAACTTAGAAAAATCAAGAATCAGGTTAGTTGGTTTTCTTAAATCTCCTTTTTATCAATTAGTTGGTAATTTAAATGGTAATCTCCTTAAATTAGCTTATCTTTTACAAGCAAGAAAAGATCAATTGGAAGGGGGTGAACAAAACTAAAATGGCTGATGAAGAAAAAAAGACTAAAAAAGAAGCTCCTGCTTCAGGTAACATTAAAAAATTAATTGAAGAAATCGAAAAGCTTTCCGTAATCGAATTATCAGATTTAGTTAAAGCTTTAGAGGATAAATTTGGCGTAGTTGCAGCTGCTCCTATGGCTGCTGCTCCTGTTAACGGTGGCGCTCCAGCTGAAAATGCTGAAGTCGCTCCAGAAGGCCAAACAACCTTTAATGTTGTTTTAACCGGTCCTGGTGTTAATAAAATCAGTGTCATTAAAGTCGTTCGCGAAATTAATCAAACTTTAGGTCTAAAAGAAGCCAAAGACTTGGTAGAAAGTACCCCTAAAGAAGTCATCACCGGCGTTAACAAAGCTGATGCTGAAGAAGCTAAAAAGAAATTAGAAGAAGCTGGTGCTACTGTCGAGTTAAAATAAAACCTAACCGCCTTGCAAAAGACTTAAAACCTTTGCCAAAAGGCGGTTTTGTTATTTAAGACTTGACAACCTTATTTACACTATGATACTTTAAATTATAAATAGATAGTGAAAGGTATACATCATGACTGACCTTATTAAAAAAACACTTAGAATTGAAGACCTTCCTGATTTACTAACCGTTAGAGAAGTAGCTGAGGTCTTGAGAGTCTCCCCTTTAACTATTAAACGTTGGGGTAAAAGAGGTAAATTACCAGCTATTAGAATCAACTCCCGAGGCGATCGCAGATATCGTAAGGAATCGGTTTTGTGGCTTTTGGGAATGCAAGAGAAAAGTCACTAAAGAAAAACTCTCTCTAACCCCTTTAACATACGTATATCAATATCTTTACTTTGTTTGTCCTAACAATCTCTTTTTTAAAACCCAAAACCCAAATTTAAAAACGTTAATTTGTCTTTTAAAACGCCATAGTTGCTTAAAAAGTCGGTAAAACCATTCAAAACCTAGATTCTGCACCCATTTAGGCGGTCTTTTGACTTCACCGCTCAAGTAATCAAAAGCTCCCCCAATACCTATAGCCACTTTAACCTTGAGTAACGGCCAATTTTCAAAAATAAACTTCTCTTGCTTTCCCATACTAAAAGCCACAAATAAGAGATCTGTTTTGTTCTGATTAATCTTAGCTACTAGTTTTTGCATCTCAAGATTACCTTTTTTAATCGATTCCAGATTGAGACTTTGAGGTCCAGGATCAGTCTTGCCCTTTAACCCGGGGTATCTTTGGCTTAAAGACTTTAGAGTCTTTTGGGCAATCCCTGAGGGTTGACCTCCTAGCAAAAAAATGCGCCAGCCTTTTTTGGCCGCCAAACGACATAAATCATCCATTAAATCAGTCCCGGAGATTCTTTGTTCGATAACAGGCTTCGTTTGAAGAATTCTTGAAGCCCAAACAAGACCAATTCCATCTGGAATGGCAATATCAGCTTGGTTTAAAATAAAAGCAAACCAGGGATTTTTCTGGGAAAAAACAATAAATTCAGGATTAGGCGTAACAACAAAGGTTTTTTGACCATTTTTAACTCTCGCCTGAATAACTTCTAGCACTCGCTTATAAGAGTCGCTATTTAGGTTGATTTTATTAATTTGGGCTATGTTTAGGCCCTTTTTATTGTTAAGTTTAGTCAATTTTAACCCCCTTAAGGCTAAATTTTAATAAATTTTTTAAGTTTTTTTAAAACAAAGATAAAGATTTTCAATATTTTTAAAATTTAAAACAAAATTTGGCCAAAATTTAACTAAAATTCATTCCTATAAAATAAAATATAAAGATAAAAATCTTTTACCATTAACGTTCCCCTACTATTTTTAAACCATTTAACTATAAGATTTTTTAAAAAAGATATGTTTTCGCTAAAATGATACTATTGTGTATTTTTTTTACCCTGCATTTTGGTCCAATTTTAAGGAACAAATCTAACTTTCATAACCTTAATATCAATAATTTAATAAAGATAAATTATAAGATCTCTCAAAAGATAAAATCTTAAATTTTTAATGTTTTTTAACAATCTCAATATTTTAGAATATAAGATATCTAAATTTTCTATTTTTGGGTAATTGCCCTTTTATACAAATCAATATTTTCTAAAGCCACGCCAATGCCCTTAACGACACAAAGCAATGGATCTTCGGCGACATGTACCGGCACTCCAATCTCAGCCGTCATAAATTTATCAAAACCACGTAGTAAGCTTGTTCCCCCGCTCATTATAATCCCTTTATCAATAATATCTGAAGCTAATTCCGGCGGTGTTTCTTCCAAAACGTTTTTAACGGCCCCTATAATCTGATTTAAAGTCGGTCTAATGGCTTCAGTAATCTCCGTTGAGGTTAATTCCGTAATTTTAGGTAAACCCGTGACTGAATCACGACCTTTAACCTCCATCCGTTCTTCTTTAGGCACCGGTATGGCCGAACCGATCTTAAGTTTAACCGCCTCAGCCGTTTGATCCCCAATAATTAAATTGTGTTTTCTTCTGGCATAAGAAGCAACTGCTTCATCAATTTTATTCCCAGCTACCCGAACACTCTTATGAGAAACTACTGCTCCCAAAGAAATAATGGCCGCTTCGGCTGCTCCACCGCCAATATCTAAAATCATACTGCCAGATGGAGCGCCAATTGGAATTTCAGCCCCAATAGCCGCCGCCAAAGGTTCATCAATTAGATAAGCATTCCTGGCTCCGGTCGATAAGGTTGCGTCTAAAACCGCTCTTCTTTCAACCTGAGTACAACCGGCAGGAACACAAATCATCACTTCCGGTTTAAAAAAGAAGTTTCTACCACTTGCCTTTTGAATGAAGTAACGCAAAATGGCTTCCGTCACCACGTAATCAGCAATAACTCCGTCCCTCATTGGTCTTGAGGCCTTGATATTACCAGGAGTACGGCCAAGCATCTGCTTGGCTTCATTACCAACGGCAATTACCCGATTATCATCAATCGTAACCGCCACCACTGTTGGCTCGTTTAAAACAATCCCCTGACCATCTATCCAAACTAAGGAATTAGCGGTTCCTAGATCAATTCCGATTCTTTTTGATATCATAAGATATAGAAATTATAAAAAAATTAATTGTTTTAAAGACTAATTTTTTTCATTATAACACATTAAAACTTGTCATCGATACCTTGTTTGTGATAGAATTTTTCCTATGACTCGCAAAAGAATCATTATCTTTATAACAATTCTGCTCGGCATCATCTTAGGTGCTTTTTTATTAATTAAAATCGGTCAAGGTTATCGACCTGATTTCTCAACTAAACAATTCCGCCCAACGGGACTTTTAATTGCTACCTCTACCCCTAATCAAGCCTCAATCTATATTGACGGTAAAATCGCTAAGGTTAAAACCCCGTCTAATTTAAATTTAGCTCCAGGAGAATACGAAATAGAAATCAAAAAAGACGGTTTTACTTCCTGGAAAAAGAAAATTCTGATTGAAAAAGAACTGGTTGCCAAAACTGAAGCTTATCTTTTCCCTAATTTCCCCAGCTTAAACGTGATGACTTCAACTGGAGCTTCTAGTCCGGTTATTTCGCCTGACGGTAAAAAAGTTGTTTTTGCTGTGGCTAATTACGAATCAGAAGAAAAAAATGGGCTTTGGGTTTTAAATCTATCCGATCGTCCTTTAGGTTTGGGCCGAGATCCTTTACAAATTCTACAAAGCGCCCCCAAGGGCAGACAATTTGAAGAATCCAAATATCAATGGTCACCGGATTCAGAACAAATTTTAGTGACTTTAAATCAAGATGAAGTCAATGAAGAAAATTTCTTGGTTGAAGCTGATAGGCTCAATCCAGCGACAGAGTTAATTGATGTTACCAATCAACTTTTAATTATAAGAAACCGTTGGCAAGATGAACAAGATATTATTAAAAAGGCTGAATTAGCCAAATTACCTGAGGAATTGATCATGATTTTTGAGGATAACACTCAAGACATCTCTTTTTCTCCAGACGCCACTAAGATAATGTTCACCGCCACTGCCTCAGCCGTTATCCCTAAAGAACTTATTCCCCCACTCCCAGGCGCCAGTAACCAACCAGAAGCAAGAGAAATTACCACTGGTAATATTTATGTCTATGACATTAAAGAAGATCGCAATTTCTTTATTATGGAAGCTCCAGTTAAACCACAAGCAGATGAGGTAACACCGGCAAAACAAGTTCAAGAAGATCAAAAACAAGCTTTTTCAAAAACTGTTTCCTGGTTCCCTACCTCAAAAAACATCTTTATTGTTCAAGAAGACAGATTAAGTATGATTGAATACGATGGAACCAACTTTATTGATATTTATTCTGGTCCTTTCGAAAATTCTTTTGCTTTCCCCTTCCCAAGTGGGACCCGGATTTTAATCCTAACCTCACTTAATAACGAAAATATTCCACCTAACCTCTACGCCGTCTCCGTTCGCTAAAACATTAGTAATTTTCAAACTTAGCTGTTAAAATAAGGTTGTTTTGTTCTCGTAGCTCAACGGACAGAGTAGTGGTTTCCTAAACCACCGATGAAGGTTCGACTCCTTCCGAGAACACTGAAACGGAGAGTGGCGCAGATGGTAGCGCGCAGCGTTCGGGACGCTGAGGTCCCGGGTTCGAATCCCGGCTCTCCGACTTTTTATTTTAGAAGCCTTAAGAATCTGGATTCTTCCTTATAGGGGCCAATAATGGCAAGATTAAGATTCTGTGAATTGAAAATATCTTTAGCCACACGTTGAATATCTTGAGCACTAACCTGATCAATTAATTTAATTTTTTCTTCAGGATCATGAATTTTATCTTCATAAAAATATTGTTCAAAATAATCTAAAGCTACATTCTGAGAATCCTCCAAAGCTAATATTAATCTTCCTTTCATTAATTCTTTAGCTTTCTTTAATTCTTTTTCTAGCACCTTTTGGCTAGCAATTTGTCTATAATTATCCAAAATAACCTTAATTGCTTCATCAATTTTGTTAACATCAACTCCAGTTTGTGTCATTAGATAACCATTATCTAAAAGGGATTCAGTAAAAGTTCTAATGTAATAAGCCAAGCCCCTTTTTTCTCTAACTTGGATAAATAAACGAGAGCTCATACTCCCACCTAGAATAGTGGCTAAAACCTTTAAGGCATAATGATCTGGATGAGAATAAGGATAAGTTCTAACCCCCAAACAAAAATGAGATTGAGCAGTTTTTTTATTTTTTAACAACAACTTGGGTTCTTCTTGATCAAAACTTAACGAATTTAAATCTTCTTTTGTTTTGCCTTTTAAATTACCAAAATATTTTTCAACCATTTGCAAGCATTCTTTATTTTCTAATTTACCGCTTTTAACAACCACCATATTGCCAGGATGATAAAGACGGTTTAAATAAGTAGTAAAATCATTTCTTTTTAAGCTTTTAATATTCTCCTTTTTACCAGCAACATACCAGCCTAAAGAAGTCGGGCTATATAAAAGAGACTCAAAAAGTTCAGGAACTCTTTGTGCAGGTAAATCCTCATACATATTAATTTCCTCAATAATCACTCCCCTTTCTCTACCAATATCTTTAGCATCAAGTTTGGCATTTAAAACCATATCGGTTAGAACATCAAAAGCTAACGATTGATGTTGGGCGTTGGCTTTAATAAAATAACCGGTAAATTCCTTACCGGTAAAAGCGTTAAAACTAGCTCCAATCCCATCTAAGGCTAAAGAAATATCTAAAGTTGTAGGTCTTTTGGGAGTTCCTTTAAAAACCATATGTTCAAGAAAATGAGAAAGACCATTAGTTTTTAGATTTTCATAACGACTCCCTGCCCTTACCCCAATCATTAGGGTCATTGATTCTACCTGTTTCATCGGCACGGTAATTACTTTCAGACCATTTTTTAATGTAGTTAGTTGATGTTGATACATTTTTTACATTCTTTCTGGAGTTTCGATACCTAAAATTTGCAAACCGTTTTTAAGTAGTTGGCTAACAGCTAAAGTTAAAAATAATCTTCTTTGAACAATTTCTTTTCTCTCAGCTCCTAAAATCGGCAAGCGATTATAAAAAAGATTATACTTTTGAGCTAAGTCAAAAAGAAAATTACAAACTAAATTAGGAGCAAAACCATTAGCTGCTTCAATTAAAATTTCAGGAAATTTATAAATTGTTCTTAAAAGGGTTATCTCCTCTGCTTTTAACCTAGCTCCACTAACTTCCTGACTATCATTAATCGGTTCTTCTGACTGTTTATTCAAAATACTTAGACAACGGGCATAGGTGTATTGTAAATAAGGAGCTGAATTACCTTCCAAAACAAAGATCTTATCCCAATCAAAGACAATATCACTACTGCGATGATGAGATAAGTCAAAATATTTAACGGCTCCGATACCTACGGCTTGAGCAATGCTTTTTTGTTCCCTTACCCCAATTTCCTTTTTATTCTTAGCCTTAGTAATAATCTTTTCGGCTCTTTTGATTGATTCATTTAAAACTTTTTCTAAATGAATGGTTTTACCCTTACGGGTACTCATTTTACCATCCTGTAAACGGATCAAACCATGACTTATATGAACAAACTGATCAATCTTTCCCAAGCCTAGTTTAACTGCTGATGCAAAAGTCTGTTTAAAATGAAGCTGTTGATCAACTCCCACTTCGTAAAGATATAAGTCTGGCTGCCATCTTTTTTGACGATAAGCAATACAGGCCAAATCACGCGCCCAATAAGTAGTCGCTCCATCTGATTTTAAGAGTAAAGCTGGCGGAATTTTTAATTCTGGTAATTTAATAACCAAAGCCCCTTGGCTCTTAACCGCTATTTTTTTTCTTTTGGCCAAATCAATAATATCTTTACTCTTATCTTCGTAAAAACTCTCACCCAAACAATGATCAATCTTAATCCCCAAAAGCTCATAAATACGGTCAAATTCTTTTAAAGAGATTTCAATGCAGGCTTGCCAAATCTTTTTTGCTTCAGGATCTTTTTCTTCGAGTTTTTTAAACCATAATCGAGCTTCATCTTCTAATTTGGAATCTTTTTCTGCCTGGGAATGGAACTTAACATAAAGCTTTTCCAATTTCTCAAAGGTCAAATCGTGAACATTGCCCTTATTCCATTTTTTGATCGCTACGATTAATTTCCCAAACTGCGTTCCCCAATCACCTAAATGGTTAACTCCTACCGTTCTGTAGCCTAGAAACTGATAAAGATTATAAATTGCTTGGCCAATAATGGTCGATCTTAAATGACCAATCCCAAATGGTTTGGCAATATTAAGTGAAGAATAATCAATAACCACCGTTTTCCCCTTCCCTACAGGTTCAGATCCATATTTTTCTTTTTCTTTTATCACCTGCGATAACTGATTGATAAGAAATTTTTGATCTAACCAAAAATTAATAAAACCAGGTTTAGCAATCTCAATCTTAGCCAAATATTCCGGTAAACCGGAAGCCCGCCAAGTATCAACAATCTTATTAGCCAAATCAAAAGGAATAAGATCTTCCTTAGTTTTGGCTTGCATAGCAATGTTGGTGGCGTAATCACCATGCTCGAAACTAACCGGATGTTCTATCTCTAAATCCTTAGAAGAAATATTAAGTTTTTCCAAAATTGCCGTTAGATCTTTTCTTATTTGATCCTGAATTAACATAAAACAAGTATACCACCCCCTTAACAACGGCTCAATACAGACTTTAATGTCTATTTATTTTAAAAACCAATTATAACCATCAGCTATTACTTCAATCTGGCTTTCCCTATCGGTCCTTAAGTAACTAATCCCTCTCTGCTTCAGCCTTCCTAGCACATCCGGGTGTGGATGGCCAAAACTGTTTTTACCAACGCAAATAACAGCCAATTTTGGCTTAATTTGCGATAAAAAATAATCACCGGTTGAAAACTTACTACCATGATGAGCAACTTTTAACAAATCAATTTCTTTTAGGCCTTTTAGATTAAGCTGCTCTTCAATCTTACTTGGGATATCACCAGTTAAAAGAGCTTTAAATTGGCCAAAACTAAGATAAAAAACCAAGGAACTATCGTTAAGACCTTTAAAATCATTCATCCCCTTAGGTGGCCATAAAAAAGAAAGTTGGATAGGATTAACATTAATTTTATCCCCTTTTTTAGGAGCATAATTTTTAATTTTATAATTATTAATTAATTCCTCTAACTTCTGAAAACCAAGCGAGGAAACATTTAAATGACGATTAACTAAAAAGTAATCAATTTGATAACGACTAGCCACCTCTATTAAGCCGGTAAAATGATCTGCTTCGGGATGAGTTAAAATAATTATCTCTAAATTCCTATCCCAAAAGGGCATGTTTTTGGCTAAACAATCTAAAACACTATTATCAGGACCACCGTCAACTAAAATCTGAGTTTGTCGATAGCTGATTAAAGTGGCATCCCCTTGACCAACTTTACAAAAAATTAAATGTAGATTCCTATCAGGTAAACTTAAAAAAGCTATCCAAATTAAAATTAAACCTAAAAAAAGCCAGAATAATGGGTTTTTAAAGAATTTAATTTCTAGCAATCTTCCCTTTTCGATAAAATTTAATTAAAACTAAAATTAAAATCAAATAATAAAGCCAGGCCCACCAGCCAGAAAAAGGCTCAGTCTGCCAACTGACATATGGTAGATTGCCAAAGAAATTAACAACGTTGACAAAGTAACCTAAAAACAACCAAACGAACCAACTTAGCAACTGTGATAATAAGCTGCTAATAAAACTAGAGATTATTAAAAGGCTACCTAAAACCATGATAAAAGGGATCGTTGGCAAGACTAAAGTGTTAACTAATGGTGATAACCAGCTAATCTGGCCAAAATTAATTAAAAGAATCGGTAAAGTTGTTAATTGGGCAGAAATTGTCACCCAAAAACCTTCAGATAAGAAAGGTAAGATGAATAAACTTTTTTTCTCCTTAAACAAAGGATAAATAAAAACAATCCCTAAGGTAGCGGCCAAAGAAAGCTGAAAAGAGATATCAAAAAGGATCAAAGGCGAT
>Ga0265594_1000248_pt1 | contig 44051 bp, 42 predicted proteins | sample saktaG_11_FD_190147 | JGI IMG/M metagenome (GOLD analysis project Ga0265594, IMG submission 190147) | Saline water microbial communities from Sakinaw Lake, British Columbia, Canada - sak_2011_5_24_80m | ecosystem: Environmental > Aquatic > Non-marine Saline and Alkaline > Saline ... | reverse complement strand
ACTGTCTGAGCTTTGGCAAACATGACATGCCTCCCTTTTCTATTTTTAGTGTCCTATTAAATATAACAGGCGGCCCTCAAAGAGAGTCGCCTGCGGTCATAGTATAAAAAATTCTCTCTCCTTGATTATGCCTCTATTATAGCATATGTTCTATATTTGTCAAGGGGAGAGCGTATTTTACTCAGTCAGCGGAATGTAATGACGATGGAAATGAAGACAAGCTTCATTGACTAGGGGTTTCCGTCTTTTTCTCTTCGGCCGCCTGAGATTCAGTCGCCTGCGGCGCTTCCTCGGCTGGCTTTTCCGGTTCTTTGGCCGGTTCCTCTTTCTCCGAATCCTCTTTAGAAGGTGAGGCGGGAGAAGAAGATTTATCTTCTTCGAGCTTTTCTTCTTTCTTCTCCTCGGCCGGAGGCGTTTCAACAGGAGTTGCGGCTGGAGCCTCTGCCGGCTTTACAGCCTCTGCCGATGATACTCCTTCTGCCGGAGCCTGTTCGCCTTTTTTCTGCTTGGCTTTCTTATGTACGTCTATTTTTTTCCCTTCGATAATTTTTTCCGAAATCAACAGATTATGAACCGTCGGGGAAGGCTTGGCTCCCACAGACAGCCAGTATTTTATTCTGTCCTGTTTCAGAATTTTTTCTTTCGTCCGGGGATTATAAAAACCGACCTGCTCGACAGATCTCCCTCTGGTGGAGGATTTTCTTTTATCGGTGACCACTATTTTAAATGAGGTCTGATTGCTTTTTCCTGTTCTAAAAAATCTTATTACTAACATATATTTATATTTACCAACTTTTAACTTTTAATGCGTCTTTCGCCGCCTCGTCCTCTGCCTCCTGTTTGGAAGAGCCTTCCCCCTGGCCGGCCAGTTCACTGTTGAGAAAGACACCGATGATGAAGTGTTTGGCGTGGTCCGGCCCCCATTCCTTCAAAACTTTGTAGGTCGGGGTGATGCTCACTCTGTCCTGGGCCTCTTCCTGGAGGTGGGACTTGGCATCTCTGAAAAGACCTTTTTTGATGATCTCCGGCAATCTGGAAATCAAATTTTTTTTAATCAGCTCACGACAAGCCTTGTATCCTAGATCCAGATAAATCGATCCTATCAGCGCCTCGAAAGTGTTGGCCAGAATATACTGCCTGGCCTTGCCCAATTCTTTCGTCTCCCCGCGGGACAAAAGCAGGAAATCGCTGAAACCCATTTCTCTTGCCACTTCAGAAAGCATTTTAGCATTAACCAGGGCTGCCCGCCAGTTGGTCAGCTCTCCTTCCGACTTCTTGGGATACTTTTCGAATAAATATTCCGTAACTATCAGTTCCAGAACCGCGTCTCCTAGAAATTCCATCCTCTCGTTGTTTTCGAGTTTGAAGTCCGGGTTTTCGTTCAGATAAGAACGATGGCAAAAAGCCTGAACCAGCAAATCCTTATTCTTGAACTTGATATTTAATTTCTTCTCTAATTTTGAAAAGTCATCCATAACCACTACTTTTTCTCCGTTTCTTTTTTCTCTATTTCCTTGAAAATAGTTCCCAGAACGCCGTTAATGAACTTTCCCGAACTCTCGCCTCCGAAGGACTTGGCCAGTTCGATCGCTTCGTTGATCGCCACCTTGGGAGGAACCTCTTCTTTTTTCTCGTAGAGCAGTTCGAAAAGTCCCAGCCTTAATACGTTTCTGTCAACAATGGTAATCTGGTTTATAGGCCACTCAGGAGCCGCTTTTTCGATAATCTTGTCCAGAGTCAGAAGGTGCTTCAGCACTCCGGTCACCAGCTGCCAGACGAAACTCTGGTCTTCCAGGCCCGGACCGAACTCTTTTACGTTTCTCTCCATTATCTTCTCTAGATCGGTCTTTTTACCGGAAAAATCCCACTCATATAGGGACTGCATGGCGATTGAACGTGATAAATGACGCGAAGCCATAAATTATTTTTTGGAAAGTCCTTCCCAGGATAAAGGTTTTTTCTGGGTTTGTTTTTCCTCCGCTTCCTTTGCTTTCAATTCCTTTTCTTTCTGCTTTTTTTCTTTTCTGGTCAGCTTCTTCATGACGTCAATCACCTCCATGGTTTTGTAATATCCGCAATTCAAACAAACCGTGTGTGGTAAGACAGGTTTTCCGCATTTCGGGCAGAGCGTCAAGCGAGACGCCTTCAGGGAATCATGCGATCTTCTCCTGTTACGTTTTGATTTTGTGTGTCTTTGTTTTGGAACTCCCATATTGAAAACTATTCCTATGTATAACACACCTGCCGTATTTTTTCAACATCCGGCGGTGAAAACTGGTCGGGTAACCTTTATGCCTGTCGAAACCGTACTGCGGGTATTTCTTGTGAAACCTCCGCATTATCCTGTCCCTGGTCACCTTGGCCAGAATACCGGCTGCGATGCAGGAGAAAACTTTTCCATCAGCTTTCACGATCGGCTTTTGGGGAACGGATGAATTGATTTTAAAATTGCCGTCAAGAATTAAAAAATCCGGTTTTGTCTTCAGGCTCCCCAGCGCTTTTTTCATCGCCAACTTCGTCGCCTCAAGAATGTTGATTTTATCGATCACCTTTTCCGAAACCCTGCCTATCCCCCATTTTATGTTGGAGTCGCCGGTAAGCTGCTTGTAAAATTTCTCTCTCTGCTTTTGAGAAAGTTTCTTGGAATCTCTTATATCACTATATGGTAGATGATATTTTCTGTTCACCATGGCCACGGCGGCAGCCACCACCGGCCCGGCCAAGGGCCCCCGGCCGGCCTCGTCCAGACAAGCCACTCTTCTGTATCCTCTTTTCCACAATTTTTTTTCCTCGGACAAAAAATTCATAATGTTATATTGTAGCAGACGATGAAATAAATTTCATCTTCCCCTTCGTTTTCGCTTTACGAAAACTCGGTATTTGACTATTTCCAAGAAAAAAACTAAAATAATCTAACGCTCAGAAGAGTTTTTTAATTTTGTTTAATTCTCATGGGGCAAAAATTCACCCATTTACACGTTCACTCACATTACTCCCTCTTGGACGGCCTGCCGAAAATCGATCAACTTTTGGATTACGTAAAAGAACTGGGTATGGACACGGTCGCTCTGACCGACCACGGCAACGTTTACGGAGCCGTGGAGTTTTATAAAAAGGCCCAGGAAAGAGGCATAAAGCCCATCATCGGCTGCGAGATGTACCAGAGCCTGGAAAAGATGACTGACAAGCGGCCGAATATCGATGACCGGAGATACCACCTGGTCATTCTCGTGAAAAATGAAAAAGGGTATAAAAACCTGGTAAAGCTTCTGACCCTGGCCCATCTTGAAGGTTTTTATTACAAACCGAGGATTGACGAAGAAATACTCGCTCAACATTCCGAAGGGCTGATAGGTTTGTCGGCGTGCCAGGCGGGAAAGATACCCGTCCTGATCCTGGCTAAAAAAATGGCTGAGGCGGAAAAAACCGCACTGCGCTATCAGGAAATATTCGGCAAAGAAAATTTCTATCTCGAACTGCAGCACCATCCTCACTCTCCCCAGCAGAAAACAGTAAACGAGGGAATAATTTCCATTGCAAAAAAACACAACATTCCCCTGGTGGCGACCAACGACGTCCACTATCTGAGGCCTGATGATGCGGAAGCGCAGGACGTTTTAATGTTGATCAATACAGGAGCCGACCCCAACGACCCTGAAAGACTGACACTTAAGGCCGATGATTTCTCGATGAGAACTCCTGAACAGATGATGGAAGATTTCAAGGACGTGCCGGAAGCCATAGAAAATACCCAGAAAATCAAAGACCTCTGCAATTTCCAGCTTGAACTGGGCAAGGTGAAGCTCCCGACTTTCGTCACGCCAGGGGGCAATACGCCCGATGAGTACCTTGAAGAACTTTGCCAGCAGGGTTTGGAGGCAAGATACGGAAAGCATCAAGGCCCGGAAGTATTGGAAAGATTGAAATACGAACTTTCCGTGATAAAACAAACCGGTTTCGCCTCCTACTTTCTCATCGTCCAGGATTTCGTTAACTGGGCCAAGCAAAACAGAATCGTGGTGGGGCCGGGCCGGGGCTCGGTCGGAGGTTCCATCGTCGCCTACGTTTTGAACATTACCAACGTCGATCCTCTGAAATACAATCTCTTGTTTGAGAGATTTTTAAATCCGGACAGAATCTCCATGCCTGATATCGACCTTGATTTCACCGACCGCCGGAGAGACGAAGTGATCCAGTACGTCGCCCAGAAATACGGCAGGGACAAAGTGGCCCAGATAATCACCTTCGGAACCATGGCTGCCAGAGCCGTGGTCAGGGACGTAGGAAGGGCCATGGCCTACGCCTATTCCTACTGCGACCAAATAGCCAAAATGATTCCTTTCGGCATGACCCTGGACGAAACCATGAAGAAAATAGCCGAATTCCGCGCTCTTTACGAGACTGACGAACAGGCAAAGAAACTGATAGATGCCGCAAAGAAACTGGAGGGGGTCGCCCGCCACGCTTCCACCCATGCCTGCGGCGTGGTGATATCCGACACTCCTCTGGACGAAATTGTCCCCCTGCAGCATCCCACTCAGGACGACGAGGCCATAGTCACACAGTATGAAATGCATTCGATAGAAGACATGGGACTCCTGAAGATGGACTTCCTGGGGCTGAAGAACCTGACCATTATCGAAGACACCTTATCCAGAATTTACGCGGTCCAGGGAATAAACGTTGACATCCAGAATCTTCCCGAGAACGATAAAAAAGTTTATAAAATACTGCAGAAAGGAGACACCGTGGGCATATTCCAGCTGGAGTCGGCCGGCATGCAGAGATACTTGAAACAACTGAAACCCAGCGAGTTCGAAGACATTATCGCCATGGTTGCTCTTTACCGTCCGGGCCCCATGCAGCTGATCCCGGATTACATTTCCAGAAAACAGAAAAAGCAGCCCATCATCTACCTTCACCCGAAACTGGAACCTATTTTGAAAAATACCCAGGGAATAGCGATCTATCAGGAACAGATTATGAAAATAGCCCAGGAGATGGCCGGCTTCACCTTGGCTGAAGCGGACGTCCTGAGGAAGGCCATCGGAAAGAAGATAAAGAAATTGTTGATGTCCCAGAAGGAAAAATTCATCGAGGGGATGAAGAAAAACGAAATACCGGAACAGGTTGCCCTGCAAATCTGGTATTGGATCGAGCCTTTTGCCAGTTATTCTTTCAACCGTTCTCATGCCGCAGCTTACGCCACCATCGCCTATCAGACGGCATATCTTAAAGCCCACTTCCCGGCGGAGTTCATGGCCGCGCTTTTGACCTCCGAGAGGAATGACGTGGAAAGAATATCAGTTTTGATAACCGAATGCCGGAAAATGGGGCTGGAGGTTCTCCCGCCCGACATCAACGAAAGCTTCACCTTCTTTTCAGTGGTGCCAAAGAAAAACCAGGTCAGATTCGGGCTATCGGCAATAAAAAACGTCGGGTCCAACATCGTGGAAATCGTCGTTGAGGAGAGAAAAGCCAAGGGCCACTATGCCTCGATGGATGATTTCATCTCCAGAGTCAGTTCCAAGGACCTGAACAAAAAGTCCTTTGAGAGCTTAATAAAAGCCGGAGTTTTTGATAAAATGGCAGAAAGGAACCAGTTGCTGTCCAATGTGGAAAGACTGCTGGAATTCTCCAGAGAAACCCAGAAAACTAAAGTCAACGGCCAGAACGGATTGTTTGACAGCATGCAATACAACAGTAAAATATCTTTGGCTTCCGCTCCCCCGGCCGGTGAAAAGGAAAAGCTGGCCTGGGAGAAAGAACTGCTGGGTCTTTTCGTAAGCTCGCATCCTTTGAACGGTTTCAAAAACATACTGGAAAAAAATACGACGCCCATCTCCAATCTTCCCGACCACAACACCAGAAGAAACATCAGGGTTAAGGTCGGCGGAATAATTTCCGGAATCAAAAAAATCATTACCCGCACCGGAAAGCCCATGCTTTTCGTAAACCTGGAAGACCTGACCAACAGGATAGAGATAGTGGTCTTCCCTTCAACAATCGAAAGAAACCCCACTCTCTTCCAGGAGAATAAAATCGTCATGATCGAGGGCAGGCTGGACTCGAAAGACGGCGTGCCCAAGGTAATCTGCGAAGGGATAGAAGAAATCGTAGAAAGCGCATGAAAACAGATATAATACGCCACTCCATATCTCATATTATGGCCGCCTCGGTCAAAGAACTCTTTCCCGGAGTAAAATTTGGCATTGGCCCCACAATCGAAAACGGTTTTTATTACGACTTCGATTTTAAAAACGCTCTGACTCCCCAGGATCTGCCGAGAATAGAAAAGAGAATGAAAGAAATAATCCAGCAGAACGTTCCTTTTAAAAAGAGACTGATTTCGAAAACCGAAGCGAAAAAAATGTTCAAAGACCAGCCGTACAAACTGGAATTGATTCAGGAACTTCCGGGAAAGAACGTTACTCTGTATCAAAGCGGAGACTTCATGGACCTGTGCAAAGGCCCTCACGTAAAATCCACAAAGGAAATAAACCCTCAGGCTTTCAAGTTGACGAAAATCGCCGGGGCCTACTGGCGAGGCAAGGAATCCAACACCATGCTGACCCGCATTTACGGAATCGCCTTTGAAAATAAATCAGACTTGGAAAAATACCTCAAGATCCAGGAAGAAGCGGAAAAAAGAGACCATCGTCTTCTGGGACAGAAGCTGGAACTTTTCATGTTTGACGATGAAATAGGCGCAGGTCTCCCTCTCTGGATGCCAAAAGGCGCAACCCTGAGGAAAACCATTGAAAACTATCTTTACAAAGAACTCTCCCTGCAGGGTTATAAATGGGTAGCCACTCCCCATATTGCAAAGCTCGATCTCTGGAAAACCTCCGGCCACTGGAACCTTTACCGGGAAAACATGTATTCCCCCATCAAGATAGACGAGGAAGAATATATGTTAAAGCCTATGAACTGTCCGTTCCACGTCAAGATTTACAATTCTAAAATCAGGAGCTACAAAGACCTGCCCTTGAAATACGCCGAACTGGGAACCGTTTACCGCTACGAAAAATCAGGCGTCCTGCACGGCCTGACCCGGGTAAGAGGATTTACCCAGGACGATGCGCACATCATCTGCACTCCGGGACAATTGACCGAAGAACTTACCAAACTTTTAAAATCAGGCATAAAAATACTGAAAACTTTCGGGTTCAAAGATTTCGACGTTTATCTTTCCACCATGCCGGAGAAACATGCCGGCAATATCCAGGGATGGACCAAAGCGACCAACACTTTAAAGTTCGTCCTCAACAAGCTTAAATTGAAGTATTCCGTGGACCCGGAAGGCGGAGTGTTTTACGGTCCCAAAATCGACATCAAGGTGAAAGATTCCCTAGGCAGACCCTGGCAATGCACCACGATACAGGTTGATTTTAATCTGCCGGAAAGATTTAAAATGGCTTATATCGACGAGAAAGGGAAAAAACAGGAGCCTTATATGATTCACCGGGCGCTTCTGGGCTCTTTGGAAAGATTTATAGGCGTATTAATAGAACACTATGCGGGAGCCCTGCCCTTATGGCTGTCTCCCTCGCAGGTCTGGATAATTCCCATTGCCGACCGCCACAAAAAATACGCCCAGAAAGTCGCCGAAACACTGAAAGACGATTTCAGAGTGGAGCTGAAGGACGAAAACGAAACAGTTTCAAAAAAAATCAGGGGAGGTGAAATACAGAAAATCCCCTATCTCTTGGTCGTCGGAGACACGGAAATGAAAAAGAAAACCGTCCGGGTCAGAGAAAGGGGCAAAGGAGACATCGGAGAAATGACTTTAACTAATTTCTTTAAAAAGCTTAAAATATAGCTATATGTCAGAAGTATCGCAATCAACTCAAAAACTCATTCAAAGATATCAATCCTGGAAAGAATCCCTGAGGAAAAAAGAGGGGGCGTCAACCATACACGTTGACGAGGTGGCTTCCAAGGTTGCCGCTTTCTATGAAAAAATCAGGGGAATCGTTGACTGGAGAGAAGAGCATTTGATGAAAAGAGGGGCAATCGAGAGAAACCTGAAAAGAAGGCTCTTGATATCTAAGGACGGAAAAGCCATTGCCGAACCTCTTATTTTGGAATTGATCAGGGGAGGCCATTTCCCCAACGACCACATAGAAGAATTAAAAATAGGAGAAGTGGAAAAGATATTGAACAAATACATCCACATTCTGGATAAAAGCCCGAATTCCCACTCCGAGAAAATAAAACTTCAGCTTTATAGCTGGATCCTGGGCATTGCCGCCTGCGAGATAGAAGAAACCCTTTCCTCTTCCAGCCGGGAGAGAGCACTGATCGATTATATGATGGAGTCGATGAGGGAAAAAATAAAAATAAAAGAAGGAGTACTGGTCGTGGGCGGAATTAACGATGAGGTAAAAAACACTCAGATCTATATCGCCATACACCGGGCCCTTTTCAAACTGGACGCCCCGATCATCAGTTATCATCTTTTAAAAAGGCGCTATCCGCAGTGGCATGATTTGCCCGCTTCCCAACTCGAGGAAATATCCCAGAACATATATTTGATATGGGAAAGCCTGGAACAGGATCTAAAACACCCTTTGTCCGACAAATTCTACAACGTTTGCGAAAGGTACGACACGCCTTATTTGCTCCTGGGAGACGTCCTGACCGAAGAAAATCCGGATGAATTCTATCAAAAGTTTTCCAAACCCGAAGTTCTGGAGGAATTGGTCAGAAGGTCTTACAGTAAGAGACTCTCCACTTTAAAAAGCCGGCTCACCCGGGCGGCCATTCTTTCCACTTTGTCTATTTTTCTGACCAACAGCGTTTCCCTTATGGTTCTGGAAATTCCTCTGGCCAAATTAATCACCGGAACATTCTATCCCCTTACCATAGCCGTTGACATACTGGGGCCGACTTTCTTGATGTTTCTTTTGGTGATAACTATCCGGCCGCCTTCCAAAAACAATCTGGACGTGGTTTTGATGGAAACTATGAAAATAGTTTATGAGAGGAAAGAAGACGACGTCTACGAAATAAAAGTTCCCAAAAAAAAGGGTTTTCTTACAAAATTCATCATCGGCCTGATTTATCTTTTAGGCGCCTGTGTTTCCATCGGAGCCATCGCCTATATTTTCGAATTAGCCAGTTTCCCGCCGACCTCCATCGTAATCAACATTATGTTCGTGGCCCTCATCGCCTTTGCGGGGCTGGCGGTCAGAAACAGAGCCGAGGAGTTGACGGTTGAAGAAAAAAAAGCCGGTTTCTTCGGTTTTCTGTTCGATATTTTCTTTCTGCCCATCGTGGGCCTGGGAAGATGGCTTTCCAATAAATGGAAGAAATACAACGCCATAGCCATTTTCTTCAACGCTCTGATCGATTTGCCCTTCCAGGTTTTTATCGAATTCCTTGAACAATGGAGATATTTTCTAAAGGAGAAAAAAGAAGAAATACACTAAAGGTCGAGCAAGACAAACTAAAAAAATAAATATCATGCAAAAAATCAGCCTTACGTTTTTGATTTCGGGACTTCTCTTTTCTGCCGCATTAGTCATGGCCCAGGAAGATACCGCCCCCGTACCGACCAAAGCTACTGATGAGGTAACGGTAACTGCGACGGTAACCGGCGCCACCGTTATCGATGAATTTTCCGCAACACTGGATGAAACCGTCGAAGACTTAGGCGTTGGAGAACCGAATATCTTGCCCGACAGTCCTTTTTATTTCTTAAAAAAGTGGAGCAGGAATATTCAGAACGTCTTCGCCTTCACCACGGTCGCCAAAGCTCAGCTGAAGGAAAAATTCAGCAGTGAAAAATTGCTGGAAGTGAAGAAAATGGTGGAACAGAACAAAAACCAAGAACAGATTGAAAATGCGATCAGAAGCTACCAAGAAGAAATAGGAGATATGCAAACAATTACTGAAAGAATAAAGGAAACGGCCCAAGAATCGGAAGAAGTCGGAAAATTCCTTGATAAGTTCATCCAGCAGCAAACGGTCCAGCAAAAAGTCCTCCAGAAATTGGAAGAACAGGTTTCTTCAGACGTTTTTGAAAAAATACAGGAAGTGAGAGAAGAACACCTTGAAAAGTTCGGTGAAGTTATGACCCGCCTGGAAAACAAGGAAAACCTCCAGGAAAGACTGGAACAAAACCTGCAGGAGATGGCAGGCAGCGAGTTCAAGGAATTCAAGAGCCTGGAAGTTATCAAACAGCTCGAAGAAAAAGTGCCCGAAGAAGCAAAAGAAGCAATCCAGGGAGTTCAGGAGAATCTGCTGCTGAAACTGAAAGAAAAACTGGAACAACTGCCTCCGCAAACACAGAAAAAATTCCAGGATTATATTGAAAAAATAAGCGGAGAAAAAGAAACGCAGTTGGAAATCATCGACAGCTTGAAAGAAAAATTACCCCTGCTCCAAGAAAATCTTCTGCAATCAAGAGAGAAAATTCTAGAGCAGATACAAGAAAGAACGCAGCTAAGAGAACAAACCAAAACAATAACGCCTGCTCAAGTGGAGGTTCCTCCCACCCAAAGTACTTCGCCTCAGCCAGTACCAAAACAGGAGCAGGAGAGAGCTCAAGCGTGTATCCAACTCTGGGATCCCGTCTGCGGCAAAGACGGCAAAACGTACTCCAATGATTGTGTTGCCAAGGCGGCCGGAGTAGATATGGCCTACGAAGGAGAATGCGAAGAAGAGGAAAGCGAAACGGGGAAAAACATGCTTCAGCAACAGCTCCAACAGATTAAAGAATTACTGCCGGGAACCAGTAATTCCAAATGATCTTCCCAAAAGGAGTTGAAAAGAAAAACAGCCCCTAAACTTTACGAGGCTGTTTTTCTATCCTAAAATAGAAAGATGATGCCTAAAAAATATTCAATAATCACATATGGCTGCCAGATGAATGAAGCGGATTCGGAAAGAATCGCTGCTTTTTTGGAAAAGAAAGGCTATAAACCGTGTTTGAAAGAAAATAAGGCTGATTTGATAGTGGTCAATATGTGTTCCATAAGACAATCAGCCGTAGACAGAATTTACGGAAAGATCAGAAATCTGACTAAGTTAAGGAGAAAAAAACCGGGACTGAAAATCGTTTTAACCGGTTGCATATTGAGAAAAGACAGGAAAAATTTCAGTGAGCTTTTTGATGAAATCTGGGATAAGGGCAAAGAGAATAAATCCTCTCCTTCCGCCCTCGCTACGACTCGGGCAAAGAAAGACTATTATTACATTCCGATTTCCAACGGTTGCAACAACTTCTGCACCTATTGCGTTGTTCCTTTCACCCGAGGCACTTTAATCTGCAGAAGCCATGAAAAAATACTGGCTGAGGTAAAAAAAGCAGTGAAACAAGGCTCCAAGGAGATATGGCTGCTGGGCCAAAATGTGAACGATTATAACTCCCCCATCCAAAAATCCATCGACTTTCCCAAACTTTTAAAATTGGTTTCCGATATTACCGGTGATTTCAAAATAAAGTTTACCTCTCCCAACCCGAAAAACTTTTCCGATGAACTTATTACCGTCATGGCTGGTTCGGAAAAAATGGCCCACTATCTCAACCTACCAGTTCAGTCCGGAGACGACAAAATATTAAAGAGAATGAACAGAGCTTACACCGCAAAACAATATAAAAATTTGGTCAAAAAAATCAAGGATAAAATTCCCGACATTTTCCTTTCAACTGACATTATTGTCGGCTTCCCGGGAGAGACAAAAGAACAATTTCAGAATACGGTAAAACTCTTAAAGGAAATAGGCTTTGACATGGCTTATATATCAAAATTTTCAGCTAGGCCCGGAACGCTGGCGGCAAAAATGGAAGGTGGCGTCTCTACCGCAGAAAAAGACAGGAGATGGAACGTTTTGAATCGCTATATAGTAAAAAAGATAAAAGAAAGACGCAAGAACGAAGAAAATAGAATAATCGTTATTCTCGGGCCGACCGCCTCGGGAAAATCGGAATTGGCGGTAAATTTAGCTAAAAAATTTGGAGGCGAGATAATTTCGGCCGACTCTAGACAAGTATACAAGGGTATGAATATTGGAACGGGTAAAATTACGAAAAAAGAAATGCAGGGAATCCCTCATTATCTTCTGGATGTAACTTCGCCCAGAAGAAAATTCACCGTTGCTCAGTACAAAAAATTAGCATTGGAGGCGATTAATAAGGCATTCAAAAAAAACAAAATTCCTATTCTTTGCGGCGGAACCGGATTTTATATCCAAGCGGTAATTGACGGAATAACTATCCCCGAAGTGATGCCCGATTGGCTGCTGAGGACTCGTCTCAACAAGCAGACAACGGAAGAGCTTTTTGAAAAACTAAAAAGGCTCGACCCGCAAAGAGCCAAAACTATCGATAAAAAGAATAAAAGAAGGTTAATTCGGGCCCTGGAAATCGTAATAAAAACTAAAAAAACTATTCCTCCGCTCCAAAAACAACCGCTTCCTTATCCCGTTTTAATGATCGGAGTAAAAAAGGAAAAAGCAGAGTTAAAAAAACTGATAAAAAAACGTCTTTTGAAAAGACTGGCGCGGGGAATGATTGAGGAAATAAAAAAACTCCGCAAATCGGGAGTCTCATGGAAGAGATTGGAAGAATTCGGATTGGAGTATCGTTATATTGCCCAATTTCTGCAGAAAAAGACAACACATGAAGAAATGGTTGAAAGGCTGCAGAAAGCGATTGAAGATTACGCTCGCCGGCAGATGACGTGGTTTAAAAAGGATAAAAGAATTTATTGGATAAAAAAACAGCCTCAGGCTGAAAAATTAGTAAAAGAGTTTCTAAAAGCAGTTGAGGGGAGAAAGATATTGTCTTAAAAGACTTTTTCTCCTCCCCTCTTGTCTCTTGTTTTGTCTCAGCGATTATTAGCGAGACACTGTTCGATTGGTTTGTAAGGAACTATTCTTCCGGTAGAGAGTCGTCTCATTCCCGGCGGAACTGGCGTTTCCTTTTTCCCGAAATAAGGTTCGCCGTTCTCCGGAAAAACAACTCCCTGTTTTTCAAGGAGTTGTTTTTCTTCGTCACTGAGATCCTTAGCTATTTTCACGGTATCACCTCCTTGATACTTTATATTATACTACCTTTTTCTATTTTGTCAAGAGAAGAAACAAAAAGAACGAGGCGGATATATTAATTTTTCCTCGTCCCTTTTGGTTCGCGGGTAGAGATTGCCCGCACCAGAGCGCTGAATATCTCGAGCCATCTCACCTTTATTTTGTCCGGCCACTTGGGATCGAAATCAGGGAATTTTTCAAACAGTTGATACTCAAAGGAGTTTCGTTGATTAACCATGCATATCTCCTTCCCTCAATCGCGAAGGTATCAACACTCTACCCTGAAGGTCTATCCTCTGGAGAAATACGCCGGCGAGCAAAGCACGCCGTTTTCTCCTGAGATCCAATCCCTTAAGGCCGTTAAGTTCCTTGGTGAGAATGGAATCCAGCTCCCCCTCGGTCATGAAGAGAAACTTATTCCGACTTTTGGCTACTGCTATTTCAGCACCGAACCCTGCTCTTTCTTCCTTGGAAAAATGAATTCTTCCGTGGGAATCAAGAGACAGTTTCTCTCGTTCTTTTACAATCACCCTCCTACCTCCTTAGAGAGTTATAGTAATTTTTATTATACTATTAGATTACCCTTTTGTCAATAATTTCTTAAGGATGTCTCCGGCCATCTTTGGGTCGGCTTTTCCGCGAGTTTTAGCCATGACCTGGCCGATCAGATATTGAAAAGCGTTTTCTTTGCCTGATTTATAATCCGCGACTACTTTCGGGTTTTGGACAATGATTTCTTCCAGAATCTGCTCAATTTCCTTTTCATCGCTAATCTGGCTTAATCCTTTCTCCTCGATAACGTTTGAAGGATCTGCTCCGCTCTTGAACATTTCGAGCAATACCTGCTTGGCTATTTTACTAGAAATCTTTCCATCGTGTATTAAACAGATGAATTCGGCGAAATTCTCCGGAGTAATTAAAAATTTATCACTGGAGACCGACTCTCCCTTCAACAATCCCTGGAGGTCCGTAATTAAATAATTGGAGGAGAGTTTTATCAGTTTTAAAAGTTTTTCCAGCGCCAGGTCGGGAGGCAGCTCGGAAATCACTTTTTCAAAATATTCTCCCAAATCTTTATTATAAACGAATATTCCAGCGTTATTCTCATCCAACTGATATTCTTTCTTCAGCCTTTCCCTTCTTTTTTGAGGAAGTTCGGGAATATCACTCCTGATCCCCTCGACAAATCTTTCGGTTTGGTGAAGCGGAGGCAAGTCGGGCTCGGGAAAATATCTGTAGTCATGCGCCTCTTCCTTCTCTCTCTGGGAGAAGGTTTTTCCTTTTACATCGTCCCATCCCCTCGTCTCCTGGACTATTTTTTTGCCGGATTCCAACAGTTCCCCCTGTCTTTTTATTTCGTAATCTATCCCCTGCTCTACGGCCCGGAACGAGTTGAGGTTTTTAATTTCCACCTTGGTGCCCAATTTCTTGTCGTTGGATACGGAAATATTAACTTCCACTCTCATCTGGCCTTTTTCCATGTCAGCATCGGAAACGTCAAGATAGTGCAAAATCAGGTGAAGGGCTTGGGCGAAATCTTTCGCCTCCTTGCCCGAAGCGATATCTGGTTCCGTCACTAATTCCATAAGAGGAATTCCTGCCCGGTTAAAATTGACCAAGGAATATTCTGCGCCCGAGGGATGCACCAGGCTTCCGGTATCTTCCTCCAAATGAACTCTGGTAATCCTGATTCTTTTCCCGTCTAAGTCAAGAAAGCCGCCCACGCATAAAGGTTTGTCATACTGGCTTATCTGGTATCCTTTTGGAAGATCAGGATAGAAATAATTTTTCCTGTCAAACTTGGAAAACTCGGGAATCTGACAATTCAGGGCCAGGCCTGTTTTTATAACTTTCCTTATTGCCTCTTCGTTAATAACGGGAAGACTCCCCGGTTGCGCAGTACACGTTGGACATATATTGATATTAGGGCGATGTTCATTAGGGTCATTTTTACAACCACAAAACATTTTTGTTTTTGTGTTAAGCTCAATATGTATTTCCAGACCAATTGTGGGTTTATAAGGCATGATTATTCAATTATTCTGTCGTCTTTTTTAATCTTGGCCTCCGTCCCTAAAAATTCATTCACGATTTCAATCCCCGAACTGGTTCCTATGATGTCCGCTCCCGCTTCCACCATCATCTCCAAGTCGGACAGATTCCTTACGCCGCCGGCTGCCTTAACGAGCAAGCCCTGCGCCGACTCCCTCATTATCTTCACATGTTTCGCCTTTTCATCCAGTTCCGTCCGGTCCAGGGGATCATCCACCGTAGCGGTTTTAACGCAAATTGCCCCGGCCTCCTTCACTATTTCCGACGCCTTCTTTATCTCTTCGTCCGTCAGGTAGCCGGAACCGATTATTACCTTTGTCGGTAGAGTTTCGCAGATTTCTTTCAAATCCGCCAAAACTTCATCGTATTTTTTATTCTTAAAAGCATCTATCTTCATCACCACGTCCACCTCGTCGGACCCCGCTTTTTTTGCCTCTTTCACCATGTCCATTCTATTATCGTGGGGACTGGTGCCGGTCGGTTCGTCTATCAGGGTGGTTACCTTAATCCCCGTGTTTTTCAACTGTTCTTTGGCCAGTTTCGTATGCTCCGGAAAAATGCAAAGGCCGCGGAAGCCGTATTGCTTGGTTTCCTCACAGACCTTTTTCATCTCATCCTCATCCGCTCCCGCTTTAAGATATGTTTGATCGATTATTTTAGCTACGTTTTCCATGATTTTTTGCTGCAAAATACGTATTTTTTAATAATAAAGCGACGGTTAGGGGGCCGATTCCGCCGGGAACCGGAGTTAAAAAAGATGCGCTATTCTTTACGCTTTTCCGGTCAACATCTCCCGCTACTTTTCCGTGGTCAATCCGCGCGATGCCGGCATCAATCAGAGCCGCTCCCTTTTTAACCATATCATTTTTAATCAGGTTGGGAACCCCGCAGACGGAAATTACCACGTCCGCAGACTTAAGTTCCGCCTTAAGTTTTTCCCGCGAAACTTTTTTCCTTAAAATATATTCTATTTTTATCCTGTCGCCTTTCAAAAACCTTTTGAGCGTTTCCCCGAATATCTTTGAATTAACCAAAGCCAAAATCTTCTTGTTTCGCTGAGATTTAACCGCTCTTTTTAAGGCAATTAAAATTGCCGAGGGCAGTACCGGAGGAAAATAGCTTTTTCTCTGGAAGCCATCGACATCTTTCTGGCAGCTGATTTTACCTGTAATTTTTTTAGTATTAAAACCTTTGGGCAGGGGCAGCTGTACAATTATGCCGTAGACTTTTTCATTTTGGTTTAATGAGTCTATTTTGCCGATAATGTCCCCTTCTTTCGCTCCGCTCTTAAACTTATGGAGAACTAACTTTATGCCGATTCTCCGGGCCGCTTTTTTCTTCAGATTTATATATAATTTTGAGGCCCTGTCTTCTCCCACCAAAATACTTGCCAAACTCGGCTTAACTCTCAATTTTTTTATCTTTTTTTTCAAATCCAGTAAAATTTTCTCGGATTCTTTTCTACCATTGAAAATCTTCATAAATTGGGAATTTTTTGAGTAATTTTTCCACCTCTTTCTTAATTAGCTTTTTAACTGCGGCATTCCCGATGTTCTTAATAAGTTTTACGATCAATATTACAATTTCGCGGCATTCCTTCTCTTTCAAACCCCGGGTCGTCACCGCGGGGCTCCCCAGGCGGATACCCGATGGGTTGTAGGGCGGTCTTTTATCAAAAGGAATTGCGTTGCGATTGACGTAAATTCCGACCCTGTCCAGTTCGTCCTGGATTTTTTTAGACTCGAGACCGAAAGGAGAAATATCTATCACCATCAGATGATTGTCCGTGCCTCCCGAAACCACCCTGATTCCTTGTTTTTTGAACTCGTCTGCCATGGCCCGGGCGTTTAAAAGAATCTGCTTTTGGTATTTTTTAAAATCTGGCTTCATTGCCTCCAGAAAACAAACTGCTTTGGCTGCAACAACGTGGTCTAAGGGTCCTCCTTGCATGCCCGGGAAAACGGCTCTATCGATTTTTTCAGCCAGATTATGCTTGCCCTTAGGATCTAGTCTGTCTTTTATCTTGGATAAAACCAAACCCCCTCTCGGTCCCCTCAGGGTTTTGTGAGTGGTTGTGGTGACCACGTCGCACCAGGGAAAAGGATGCGGATGAAGACCGGCCACGACCAGACCAGCAATATGGGCGATGTCCGCCATTAAGTATGCCTTGACCTTGTCGGCAATCTTCCCGAATCCCCTGAAATCAAGCGTTCTTGAATAGGCGGTGGTGCTGACGATAATCAACTTCGGCTTAAATCTCAGGGCGATTTTTTCTACCTCCTTCAAATCTACCTTTTCGGTTTCGGGATCCACTCCGTAATAAGCAAAATTGTAAAGCTTGCCCGAGAAATTAACCTTTGAACCGTGCGTCAGATGCCCGCCTGCCGACAAATCGATGCCTAAAATTTTGTCTCCGTAATTTAATAAGGCGAGGTATACTGCGGCATTTGCCTGGGAGCCGGAGTGGGGCTGGACGTTGGCGTGCTCCGCTTTAAATATCTTTTTTGCTCTCTCGATAGCCAGCGTTTCAATCTTATCGATAAACTCGTTCCCGCCGTAATATCTCTTTTTGGGATACCCTTCGGAATACTTATTGCTCAAGGGAGTGCCCATGGCAGAAATTACGGCCGGACTGGCGTAATTTTCAGAAGGAATCAAAACAAGACCGGTTTTCTGACGCTGTATTTCCTTTTTGATTAAGGCGTAAATTTTAGGATCGCTTTTTTGTAATTTCATGTTTTTTATTTTACTGCTAAATATTCTTTATAAACAATCTGCGCCCAGTTGCTGACATCTCCCACGTATTTGGCCAGATTCTTCAATTCAACCAACCTGCCCTCCAATACGTCTTTTTCCTTTACGGAAATTTCCGGACTGTCGCCTCGAAAAAGATAGATTAATCCCAGGTGGACCTGTTCTACTAGTCTTCTTTCGTCGTTCAAGACGCCGATCAATTTCTTCTCGAGCAAATTCCCTTTATATTCAACTTCCTCCTGCCATTCTCTCATTGCGGCGGTTTCCAATATCCTTTCCCCGTTTTTTATATCAATGGGGTTAATATGGCCGGCCACGCCTAGATGATAATCTTTCTTCAGCCTGTCTTCGCCCGCCTTCTCCAGATAGCGGTAAAGAAAGTACTTGTCCTGGAAATTGAAAACGATGTAGGGAATTATCTGCTGCCAGGAAGGGTCATCTTCCACTTCGCTCCTAAGCTTGAACTGAAAATTCTTATTGATTAAATCCAGATAACGATCGAGGTTGTCCCTTTTTAATCCTTGCCAATGCTCCTCTGCAAAGATAATTTTGCTGGCAACGACCAAAACTTTTTCATTCTTCAGCATTTTTTCTCTCCAGCGTTATGAAACTGTATTTATAAGGGCTATCTTCGTCGGCCGGGTGCTCGATCCGCTCCACCTCTTTCCAGTCTTCCCAATCGAATTCCGGGAAAAAAGCATCTCCTTCAAAGTCATTCTCAATCCGGGTTAAATACATCCTGTCAGCCAGAGGTAAAAACTGTTTGTATATCGATACTCCCCCGCAAATCATCACCTCCTCGAAATCTTTAGCCGCCTCAAGGGCTTCTTCTATGGAATGGGCAATGGTGCAGCCCTGCGGATGGAAATTTTCATCCAGCGTCAAGACAATATTGGTTCTGCCGGGCAGGGGTTTGCCGATAGATTCAAAGGTTTTTTGGCCCATAATGACCGGCTTCCCCAAGGTTTTTTGGCGGAAATGCTCCATGTCCGCCGGCAAATCCCAGGGCAATTTATTGTTGATGCCGACGACCCAATCGTTGCCTATGGCTGCGATTATCGAAATAACGGGTTTGTCTTTTTTAAGCATTATATGCTATTATATCTTAAGGTCTTTTACTGGGCAAGTCTTTAATTAAAGATCATGCGAAGAGAATAAATTCTCTTCTTAATTCTTCGTTGCGGCTTGAATATATGAATAAGAAAAAATGCATCATATTAGATTACGGAGAGCTTAAAAGCATAGTTGATGCCCACCGGGTCCTGGGACACAAAATCGTCTGTACCGTTGGCTCCTGGGACATGCTTCACATAGGACATCTGCGCTATCTGATAAAAGCGAAGCAACAGGGAGACGTCCTCATCGTCGGAGCGGACAGCGACCGGGGAATAAAGCTTTATAAGAGCGAGCTCAGGCCCATAATTCCCCAGGATGAAAGAATGGAAATGCTCAGCTATCAGGACTGCGTTGACCATATCACCCTGATTGATGATATCGACGATAAGGGAAAATGGCAGTATGAACTGGTAAAAGTCATCAACCCCGACGTTTTCGTGACTACCGACTACAGTTATGGCGACGAACAGATCGATGAGATAAAAAAATACGCAAAAGAGGTCTTAATTCTGCCCAGGCAGGCAGAAAAAACCTCATCAACAGAAATTATAGAAAGAACGGTAAAGAAGCACTTGGAAATGCTGCTTGCAAACATGACCAAGAAAAAAAATGGCTAAAAAGACATTCGTCAACCTGAAGAATGCCCGGACCGGTGAATATCGAAAAGTGATAGAAAAAATAACTAAAACGGGCAAGTGCCCGTTTTGTAAGGAAAATTTCAAATACCACAAAAAACCGATTTTCAAAAAGAGAGGCAACTGGTTTCTGACGGACGACAGCTGGCCTTACAAGAATGCGGCTTTGCACCTTCTGATTATCGGAGAAAAGCACAAAGAAAAATTCTCCGAACTGACGAAAAAAGACCTTGAGGCGGTCTCTTTCTTAACGAAATGGGCAATAAAGAAATGGAAAGTAAAAGGAGGAGGACTGGCAATGAGATTCGGCGATACGAACTTCACCGGAGCCTCGGTAAGCCACATGCATTTTCATATTATTTCTCCTGAAATAAATAAAAAAAGCAGGCGCTCGAAAACGGTCAATTTCCCCATCGGCTAGACTCCTATTTCCGCCCGTATTGCGGGATGAGGATCGTAGTCTTCGAGTTTAAAATCTTCGTAATCAAAATCGAAGATGTTTTTTATTTTGGGGTTGATGACCATCTTGGGCAAGGGTCTCGGATCCCGCGTTAACTGGATTTTTGCCTGTTCAATGTGATTCAAATATATGTGGGCATCAGACAAAGTATGAACGAACTCGTGGGCCTTCAGCCCCGTAACCTGGGCCACCATCATCAAGAGCAAGGAATAAGAAGCGATGTTAAAGGGAACCCCCAGAAAAATGTCGCAGCTTCTTTGAAAAAGGTGGAGGGACAGTTTTCCCTGGGCATGGAAAAATTTGAAAAAGCAGTGGCAGGGAGCGACAAAAACCTTGTCAACGTCCTCCGGATCCCAGGAAGTCACAACTAATCTCCTGGAGTCGGGATTTTTCTTCAAGTCTTCGATAACATTGGCTATTTGGTCTATTTCTCCGCCTTCTCTCTTATTCCAGTGCCGCCATTTCTCGCCATAAATGGGGCCTAATTCTCCGACAGGTAAATTGTATTTGGCAGTAGCTTCCGGAGTGGCCCATTCATTCCAAATGGTAACTCCGTGGTCCTGCAGATATTTTACGTTGGTATCTCCCCGCAAGAACCAGAGAAGCTCGTAAATTATTGATTTTAAGGGCATTTTCTTGGTGGTCATCAGAGGGAAGCCATTATCCATTTTAAACCTCATCTGATATCCGCAGACAGCAATATTCCCCACTCCCTGAGGGTCACCTTTTCTCTCCCCGTTTTCCAAAACGTATTTTAGTAAATCCAGATACTGCTTCATATATCAAGCGCTAGTGAAGATGTATAATTTTTACGCCAGCTGAAATTAAGGTTTTCTGACCGTCTAAATTTGAAGCTCCTTCAGAAAAATAAAGTTTTTTTATCCCTGCCCAAGCTACGAGTTTTGCGCATAAAGAACAGGGGAAGTGGGTAATGTAAAGCGAGGTGTCCTTGAGTTTAATTCCCTCTTTTGCGGCTTCGGAAATCATTTTCTGCTCGGCATGGATTGTCGGAGAAATTTCCTGTTTCTCCCCGGCCTTAAAGAAATCCCTCATTGAACCAGCCTGATAGGGAGAATTATCGGTGGGCACTCCTTGATTATAAGAACGGGCAATTATTTTTTTATCTTTGACCAGAATCGCTCCGATCTGACGCCACCAGTCCCCGCTCTTTTTGGCTTCTTTATACGCTTCCTCCATCATCTTAACATCAAATGGGTCTTCTGACTTTTGGACATTTTCCACCGGAACCTCAGCCAAAACCTGATCCTTGTCCCAGCGCAGGAAAACCGACTTCCATTCTATTTTTTCCCCTTTCAGATATTTATCTTCCAGATTGCGAGAGATTTCATTCTGGACGAGAATTATTTCTTCACCTTTTACTTCTTCCAGGTCTTTCTTGGAAAGGATTGATATCTGCTGAAAACCAATATTTTCCAATAATTCTTTAGCGGTTTTTGCATCTATTGAAGCGATGTCCGGCTTAATCTCAGAAAGTTCTTTCTGGAGCCCTTCGTCAATCAGATATATTTTCGAAATTTTCCCATTGATCTCCTTTAAAAAATCCAAAAAACCCTTGTGTATGACAGGGATATGGAGGATGAGAATTTTTTTTAGCATGATACGGGATCTTTTTACTCAACGGTGATTCCCATGTTTTTCGCCGTGCCCTCGATAATCTTCATCGCCTGCTCAACATCATCTGTGTTCAGGTCGGATATTTTCTTTTCCGCTATTTCCTTTAGCTGAGCACGGGTTATTTTTGCCACCTTGGTTTTGTTGGGAGTGCCGGAACCTTTCTCGATGCCGGCTGCTTTCTTCAGCAGGTCCGAGGCGGGAGGCTGCTTCAAGGCAAACTCATAACTCCTGTCCTCGTACACCTTGATTTCCACCGGAATCTTGAAACCCTGCATGGCCTTGCTGGCTTCGTTGAACTTCTGGCAGAACTCAACGATGTTAACTCCGTGCTGAGCCAAAACCGGGCCTACCGGAGGCGCCGGAGTCGCCGCTCCTGCCTGAATTTGAAGTTTTACTATTGCTTTTGGTTTTCTTGCCATAAAATTAAACTTTCTTAATTTGTAATGAATCCAATTCCACTGGAGTATCCCGACCGAACATGTTGACTAAAACCTTGACTTTTCCCCTTTCTTCGTCAATCTCGGAAATCTTTCCGTCGAAGTCCTTGAACGGTCCGTCGGTTATCTTCACCAGGTCTCCCAATCTCACCTCGATCTTATACTGCGGTTCCTCGCCTCCCATTCTTTTCTTTAAGCTGTCGATTTCCTCTGTCGAGACCGGGACGGGAGTGGTTCCTGCTCCGACAAACCCGGTAACGTTGGGAGTGTTTCTGACAACGTACCAGCTGTCATCTGTCACGACCATTTCCACCAATACGTAGCCCGGGTAAATCTTTTCTTCTATGACCTTTCTTTTGCCGTTTTTAATCTTAATCTTCTTTTCCTTGGGAACGAGAACGTTGAAAATCTTATCTTCCATGCCCAAAGACTCTATTCTTTGTTTTAGATTCTTGGCTACGGCGTCCTCGTATCCGGAATAGGTATGCAGGACGTACCAGTTTCTTTCCTGAGGAATTTGCTGCTTTGGCATAAAGTAATGCTTATTTCAATAATATGAATTTTTCAATTAAAGTGGTGAATAAAAAATCTAGACCGCCCAAATAAACGGCCACGGCCACGCAAACGCCGATGATAATAATGGTGTATTTCGTGGTTTCCTGTCTGGAAGGCCAGTTAACTTTTTTCATTTCCAGCCTCACCTCTTTCAGGAAGGAAAATATTTTGCTTGGAATAGTTGCTATGTTCATGGTTCTAAAAAAGCCCTTCCGGGGCTCTTTTTACAGAATACCCCGAGAACCTTTAGATGTCAAGATTATTATATATCCAGATTTTTAACCATTTTAGCGTGCGTCTGGATGAACTTCTTTCGAGGCATGACTTCCGCGCCCATCAGGACGTCAAAAATCTTGTCCGCTTCCCTGGCGTCTTCAATGTCGACTCTCAAAAGAATCCTGTTTTCGGGATTCATGGTCGTCTCCCACAGCTGTTCGGGATTCATTTCTCCCAGACCTTTATATCTTTGGATTGAAACGCCGAGAACTTTCTCTTTTCTAAGCTTGGCTAAAATCTTTTCTTTTTCTTCTTCGCTGTAAGCATATTCCATTTTCTTGCCTGCCTGCAAGCGATAAAGGGGCGGCTGGGCAACGTAAAGGTGGCCGGCTTCGATGATCGGCTTAAAATGGCGATAGAAAAGAGTCAAAAGTAGGGTTCGAATGTGGGCGCCGTCAACGTCTGCATCGGTCATGATGATGGTTCTGTGGTATCTCAGTTTATCAAGATTGAAATCTTCGGCAACGGCCGTTCCAAGAGCGATGATTAAAGACTTGATTTCCTTGAAAGCCAGGATTTTATCGAGCCTGGTCCTCTCCACGTTCAAAATCTTTCCCCTCAAAGGCAGTATCGCCTGAAATCTCCTGTCCCTGGCCTGCTTGGCCGAACCCCCAGCGGAATCTCCTTCAACGATGTATAATTCCGATTCCTCGGGCTTCTTTGAGCTGCAGTCGGCCAGTTTTCCCGGCAAGGCCAAGCCGTCCAGCACGCCCTTTCTCAATACGGTTTCCCTGGCAACTTTAGCCGCCTTCCTTGCCTTAGAGGATAAAATGCACTTTTCAATGACCGCTCTGGCGTCCTGGGGATTCCTTTCAAGAAAATCGGCCAAGGTTTCCGAGACCACTCCCTCAACCGCGGTTTTCACCTCGGGATTTCCCAGCTTAGCCTTGGTCTGACCTTCAAACTGAGGTTCCTTTATCTTAACCGAAATTACTCCGGTAAAACCTTCCCTGACGTCATCCCCGGACAAGTTCTCCTCGTCCTCCTTCAGGAGACCGTTTTTTTTGGCGTAATCGTTGAACGTCCGGGTTAAGGCGGTTCGGAAACCGGTCAGGTGAGTGCCTCCTTCTCCGGTAAAAATGTTATTGGCAAAACTTTCCTCAAAACACTCATACTCTTCCGTATATTGAAAAGCGGCTTCAACCAGAGTCCCGTTTTTTTCTCCGAAACCGTAATAAATGTTCGGCTGGCGGGGAGTCACCCCCCTGGTCAGATATCTTACGTAGGAAGCCAGCCCTCCTTCAAAATAAAAGGAATATGATTTCTCGGGTTTTTCCCTTTGATCCCTTATCGTAACCTTCACCTCCTTGGTTAGATAGGCCTGCTGGCGGAGATGGTTCAGGATTCTCTTGGAATCGAATTTAATCTCGCTGAAGATCTCCGGATCTGGTTCAAAGGTTACCGCCGTACCCGTCTGCTTGCATTTGCCGTCTTTTTTCAGAGCGCTGGTAGGCTTGCCTTTAACATACTCCTGGGCATACCTTAAGCCGTCGCGGCAAACCTCAGCTCTCATCCATTTGGAAAGAGCGCAGACTACGGACACTCCCACGCCGTGAAGACCGCCGGCAACCTGATAAGCTTTGCCTCCGAACTTAGCTCCGGCATGCAAAGTGGTCATAACCGTCTCCAGGGCTGATTTCTTCGTCTGGGGATGCTTGTCAACCGGAATGCCCCTGCCGTCATCCGTGGTTTTTATTCGGTTTTGGGGCAATAAAACGACTTCTATGTGCTTGGCGTAACCCGCCATTGCCTCATCCAGACTGTTATCCACGCACTCCCAAATCAGATGATGCAGGCCTTCCGACCCCGTAGAACCGATGTACATGCCCGGCCTTTTTCTGACCGGAGCCAGGCCCTCAAGAACGTAAATATCTTTTGCCTCGTAAGAGGAATCTTTTTTTATTTTTTTATCCATGTTATTTTTTTCTTACTTGCCAGCCTGGTCTTGATTCCAGAGCCTTGATTATTTTATTCTGAATCTCGTCTATCTCTTCCGAAGAAAGAGTCCTGTCTTCTGCCTGGAAGATTATATGGAAAGCGAAATTCTTCTTTCCCTGCGGCAGTTCCTCTCCTTCGTAAATATCAAAAAGGTCTATGTCCCGGATGATTTTTCCTCCGGTAATTTCAATACTGTTTAATACGTCTTCCGCCCTGACGGTTCTCGGTACCAGAACCGCAATGTCCCTAATGGCGGAAGGAAATTTGGAAATGGGCCGGTATTCGTGTTCCTCGGAAGATATACGGGAAAGTTTTTCAAAGTCGATGTCAAACAAGGTGACCTTGCCTTTGAAATCAAAATTGCCGAGTATGCGAGGAGAAACTTCTCCCAGAAAACCGACTTCAACTTCACCAACCTTTATCTCGGCGCATTTCTGCGGATGCCAGAAACTTTTTCTGCTTTCCTCCGGCGTAGGCCTGTAATCGTCGTACCATAAACTTGATATCCCCAGTTTGCTGAAAAGCAAATCAACCGTCCCCTTTATTTGATAGAACCTTTCTCCGCTTATCAGCCCGCTCAGCATCGTCTTTTCCTCATCTGCCTTAGCCTTCTTGAAAATCCTACCCATTTCAAAAATTCTTATTTCGGGAAAATGCCTAAAATTCTTATCTAAGTTCTTTAAAAGACCGGGTATCAAACTCGCTCTCAAATATTTCTGCTCCTGACTCAGGGGGTTTTCCAGCTCCACTAGATTCCTTGCCTCGTACCCCAAGACCCTTGCTTCCTTCTCCCCGAAAAAAGAATAGTTATACACCTCGGTAAATCCGGATTCCTTTAAAATATCCTTTGCCATATCCTGCCAGAAAATATTGAGATTCCTTTCTGGCGGAACGAGTAAAGATTGAGGAAAAACGGCCTTAATTTTATCGTAGCCGTAGATTCTCCCCACTTCCTCGATCAGGTCTTCCGGAATCGAAATGTCCACTCTCCTGGTGGGAATCTCAACGTCAATCGTCATCTTCTTTGGCTTTTTCGCTTTAACCCTGAATCCCAGTTTTTCAAGAATTTTCCTTATCTCTTTTTCCGGAACAGCCAAACCCAGCAAACTCCAGAAATAATTTATGTCCAGCCTTATAATCTTGGGGAAAACCTTTTTGGGATAAAAATCCACCATTCCGGAAGCCGTCTTTCCCCCGGCTAATTTTTGAACCAAGAGGGCGGCAAGATTAACGCTGGATTCCGTCAGATTGGGATCAATGCCGTGCTCGAACCTTATCGAAGCATCGGTCTTAAGATTGATTTCCTTTGAACTTCTTCTTATAACTTGAGAACTGAAATTGGCTGATTCTAAAACAACGATTTTTGTCTTACTGCTTATTTCGGGAAGCTTGCCTCCTTTTATGCCGGCGATGGCCACCGGTTTTCTTCCGTCGGCGATTACGAGAATGTCTGAATCCAAATCAAACTTCTGCTCATCCAGAGTAACGATTTTTTCCTTGTTCCTGGCGTACCTGACAATGATTTTTCCGTCTTCCAGTTTTTCTGCGTCGAAAGCATGAAGCGGCTGTCCGGTTTCCAGCATCACAAAATTGGCTATGTCGACGATGTTGTTTATCGGCCGCAAGCCGCAAGACCTCAGCCTTTCTTTCAGCCATTTGGGAGATTGTCCCACTTTTACGTCTTTTACGACCCTGGCCGTATATCTCGGACAGGCGTTCTTGTCTTTAACCTCGACCGAAACAAAATCCTTTGCCTTTATTTTCTTATCTTCTTTGAGCGCCTTCAAGGAAGGCTCTGAAAGGGAAAGTCCGGTTATGGCCGATATTTCCCTGGCTATTCCCTGGTGGGAAAAACAATCACCGGCCCTGTTGGGTCTGACGTCTATGCTTAAAACGTAATCCCCTCCCTGCTTTTTTATTTCTTCCACCTCGGCAAAATGCAAAGTCAGCAATTCCGCCAAGGTTTTGGGAGCGGGCAATTTCTGCTTAAAAAAAGATTGTAGCCACTTATAAGAAAAGTTCATCTTAAATTAAAACTGTTGAAGAAATCTCAGGTCGCCCGAACGAAACAACCTTATGTCGTTTATTTTGTATTTCATCATCGTCAGCCTTTCCAAACCGAACCCGAAAGCCCAGCCCTGCCAGTTTTTGGGATTAAGACCGGCGGCCTTGAAAACGTTGGGGTGGACCATGCCTGCTCCCGCCACTTCCACAAAGCCCGTTTTCTTACAGGTGGAACAGCCCTTCCCTCCACAGACCACGCAACTGATGCTGATGTCGAAAGACGGCTCGGTGAAAGGAAAATAATCCGGCCTTAACCTGAAGTCCACTTCTTTCCTAAAAAATCTGCTGAAAAATTCTCTGACAGTGGCTTTGAAATTCGCAGCCGAAATATCCTTATCAACCATCAACCCTTCAACCTGAAAAAGCTCGAATTCGTGGGAAGGATCCGTTGCTTCGTGCCGGAAAACGGGACCGGGAACTATTATTCTCAAGGGCGGATTGTGCTTTTCCATGAACCTTACCTGAACCGGACTCGTATGCGTACGGAGCAGAAGGCCGTTTTTCAAATAAAAAGTATCCCAGGCATCTCTTGCCGGATGGTCCTTGGGAATATTCAAAGCATCGAAATTATACCACTCGCTCTCCATCTGCGGCCCTTCTATGACAGAGAAACCCATCGACTGAAAAATATCTTCAACGTCTCTTCTGGCCAGAGTCAGAGGGTTTAAGTGGCCCACGAGAGGCCTCTTGCCTGGGGCCGTGATGTCAAGCCATTCTTTTTCTTCGGCTTCTTTCTGCACCTTCTGTTCTATCTCTCTGGTTTTTTTATCAAATTGAATTATAAGATCATTCTTGATTTCGTTTGCTTCTTTGCCCACTTTAACTCTCCGGGCTTTGGGCAGTTTTTCTAACGACCTCAAAACAAAAGTGAGCTCTCCTCCTTTGCCCAAATATCTTTTAAAAACCTCGTTCAAAAACTTAAGATCTCCCGATTCTTTTATCTCTTCTTGCGCTTGTTTTTTGAGTAATTTTAGGTTTATTTTTACCATATCCGTTCTTCTATTTTACCCTAAATTTACCTTCAAATCAAGCTCCGAAGTTGTGGAAAACAACGAGGTGAAAGATGAGATTTATCTCATCGCACGAAAAACTGGCTCAAAGAAGGTATTATCCCCCTCTTTTCGACCTTCGTTTTTTCTGTGAAAAAACTTGGCGGATAACTTCAACGAAAAACAGCCCACCATTTCAGCTGTTTTCAAGCTAATCCGGTGGGCTGTCGTTATCTTATTTTTATCTCAAAATCCTCCTTTTTCATCGTTGAGAAGTGGTAATCAGGTGCCAGTTCTCCTTTGTTTCCTTGGGCTTAATCGCCTTGGAGCCCCTCTCGCACAACGGACAGTGCTTTACTTCCCACTCTCTCACGGGACGAATGGCAAGGGCGACAATCTTAAAGCTAGTCCATTCTCCTTCTATATAAATTTTCCTCAAGCCGCCTCGGTTCAAGATCACCGGCTCGACCGGAAAGAATCTCACGTTGGGCTCTTTCGACCTTATATGCAACACTGCTTCCGTAAAACCAGTACCTGCGCTGCAGACATCCTCGACCAAGAGAAGGCTGGCATGGCCCAAATTGGTTATCAATACTATTCGGCCTTCCTTTTTCTCTAGTTCCGCAAATTCTGCACCCATTATCGCGGCCATCTCTTTGGCCAATTCCGTTGCTCCGTCAGGAACGCCGCCGATGAAATCGGGAATCCCCCACTTTTGACGCTTAATCCTCATCACCATCTGGTAGGCTATCAGCTTTTTAACGTTGGGATATTGCAGTATGAGTTTGGAATCAAAGAAAGCGTCGCTGTGTTTACCGGATTTCAATTCGGCGTGGTATCCCCACTTTTTTTCGTAGTAAGCCGCGTAATAATCATACTGCCAGAAAACACCAAGGGTTTCGGCAATATACATGATTTCTTCCGATGACAATATGCGGGTTATACGATAGGGATTGAGGTTATTTATTATATCTTGTCTAGCCATTCCTAGGATTTTAATCATCTTTCCTTTCCTCCTCTCTTAAATTCAATTTTAAAAGGGCTTGCTTGCCCTCCTTTTCTTCTGCGGACCCAAGGGGATTTGAACCCCTGATCTTCCCCGTGACAGGGGGATGTGTTAAACCAGGCTACACCATGGGTCCAGTGTGCCGACGACAGGGTTCGAACCTGTGACCTAACGCTTATGAAGCGCTCGCTCTACCACTGAGCTACGCCGGCCAGAAATATTTGTTGCGGGGGCCCGAATTGCACGGGCGTCTCGAGGTTATGGGCCTCGCATGGTACTACTCCACTACCCCGCGATGATAACGTGGTAATTCTATCACGTTTTAGAACGCCTGTAAATCGCGGAAGGCCTTCTCGTAAACCTCTAAGACGTTTTTGGTCTCCTCCAAAGACAGCCTGTAATCGGGATCATGAACGATATTGTTGCGGATCTGGTGGACGGCTTTTACTTCTTCGATATTGGGCAGAGTGGCTGCGGTCAGTCCCTTCAGCCTTTCTCCCAGAGTCTCTCCGGAATAACCCATTCTTTTCAGGATGTCTTCCATCATATTATCCACCTCAATCACCGCCAATTTGTATTCCGACTCCAGACCGGTATCCAGCCTGCTTCTGATTGTCGTCCATTGCTTCTCGATTTTCTTCACCCCGAAGGGCCGAAAGGTCAGAAACTCGGCGGCATCATAAAGAATGGAGTATCTGATCCAACTGCTTTTTATGATAAAGAATATAATTCCTCCGAGCAGAACCAGGATGGTCACCCAAAAACCCAGTCTCACAAGAAACAGCCAGCCCTCCATCGGAGGATCGAAGAGAAATGATATAATTGTCTTGTCTATATTTTCCATGTTTTTTCAAATGCTTCTCCTATTTGTAAAATTTTTTCTTCTTCAAACGGCTTTCCGATTATCTGCAGGCCCACGGGCAGCCCCCTTACTGAGCCTACGGGCAGGGAAAGAGCAGGCAAGCCGACTAAATTTACGGAAACCGTATAAACGTCAACCAGATACATTGAAAGAGGGTCATCGATCTTCTCCCCTATTTTAAAAGGCAGAATCGGAGAAACCGGACAAAAAATCGCATCAACCTTCTGAAAAACTTTTTCGAAATCTCTTATGACCTGGGTTCTTACCTTCTGGGCTCTCAGATAATAAGCCTCGTAATACCCGGAGGACAAAGCATACGTACCTATCATAATTCTCCTTCTTACCTCGGCCCCGAATCCCTCCCCTCTTGTTTTCAAATAAACGTCTATCAGTTCCTTCCCGTCTTTGGAAAAACCGTATTTTATACCGTCGTACCTCGCCAGATTGGCCGAAGCTTCCGAAGGGCTGATTATGTAGTAGGCGGCCAAAGCGTAATCGGTGTGAGGCAGACTAACCTCGATCATTTTCGCCCCCAGCTCCTCGTACTTTTTAATGGCGCTCTTTATCGCCTTCTCCACTTCCGGATCGATTCCTTTTACGAAATACTCCTTGGGTATCCCGATTTTCAAGTTTTTAATTTCCAGTTTCTGGTTGCCGGACTTGGGATATTCAACGCTCGTTGAATCCATTTCATCTTTGCCCTTGATTGCGTTGAAAACTATTCTGCAGTCTTCAACACTTCTGGTAATCGGCCCTATCTGGTCCAGAGATGAGGCGAAAGCGATCAGCCCGTAACGGGATACCGCTCCGTAAGTAGGCTTCAACCCCACCACCCCGCAGAAAGACGAAGGCAGACGAATGGAACCTCCCGTATCAGAACCGAAAGCATAAGGACAAAATCCAGCGGCCACGGCTGCTGCCGAACCGCCCGATGAGCCACCCGGAACGCGGGATGTATCATGGGGATTGCGTGTCGGGCCGAAAGCTGAATTCTCAGTGGAAGAACCCATGGCGAACTCGTCCAGATTAGTTTTTCCTAAAATTACTCCTCCTGCCTCCTTTATTCTTTTTACAACGGTTGCGTCGTACGGAGCGATATAATTTTCAAGTATCTTGGAGCCTGCGGTGCACTGAATTCCCTGGACCTGCATGTTGTCTTTAACGGCAAGAGGCACTCCGGCCAATAAAGGGACTTCTTTGTTCTTTGAAATCAGCCCGTCAGCCTTTTTCGCTTTCAACAGAACTTCTTCTTCCGTCACCTTCAGGAAGGCGAAAATTTCTTTGTTTTTTTCCTTTATTTTTTTTAAAAAAGACTGGCAGATCTCTTGGACGGAAAAATCTTTTTTCTTCAACCCTTCCCCTATCTGACTTATGGTAAGTTCCGTCAGGATCATTGATTTAAAATTTGTTTTACTTTGACATACCCTTCCTTTTTATCGGGCGCCATTTCCGCCAGGTTCTCGGGATTCACGCTTCCCGCTTTCACCCTTTCCTCGTCCAGCCTCATAACGTTTTCAACTTTCAAGGGATGGCTGGTCGGTTCCACGCTGGAAACATCCACTTCTTTTAATTTCTCAATGTAATCCAAAATAGAAGAAAGTTCTTTCTGATATTTCTCAATTTCTTTTTCCGACAATCCTAATCTCGCCAATTTGGCGATATGTTTTACCTCTTCTTTGTTCAACATGAGTTTATCTTGGCGGTTCTAGTTCCTCCGTCTCCACTAAAACTTCATGCAGTTGGTCCAGATTTTCGAGGACCATGCCTGCCCCCCTGACCATGGCGGTCATGGGGTCTTCGATAATTTTGGTCGGAATTTTCGTTTCTTTCTGAATTAAAGTATTTAAGCCCTTCAAGAGCGATCCTCCGCCAACCAGATAAATTCCGGAAGCCATAATGTCAGCTAGCAGTTCTGGAGGAGTTTCCTCTACCGCCGTTTTCACCTCGGTAACTATTTGCTTTACCGATTTATCCAGCGCTCTTCTTATGTCTTCATCCGACACTAAAATTTCCTCCGGCAGACCGGTTACAATATTCCTGCCCCTCATCGGCACCTGCCTTCTTTCTTTAAGAGGATAAGCGGAACCTATGCTGATTTTAATCGTCTCGGCCGTCCGCTCTCCGATCAATAGTTTGTATTCTTCCTGGGCGAATTGGATTATGTCCTCATTAAGCTTGTCTCCTGCCACCCTCAGGCTTTTTGCCAGAACTATGCCGCCCAAGGAAATTACGGCCACCTCGGTCGTTCCGCCGCCGATGTCAATAATGAAATTGCCTCCTGCTTCCTGAACGGGCAGCCGCGCGCCGATGGCTGCGGCCATAGGCTCTTCTATCAAAAAAACTTCCCTGGCTCCGGCGTTTCTGGAGGCATCGCGCACTGCTTTCTTCTCCACCTCGGTTACTCCGCAGGGAATGCCGACTATGACCCGCGGCCTGGGATTCAAAAGAAACCTTTTCTTATGGGCCTTTTCAATAAAAAATCTGAGCATTTGTTCCGTAATTTCAAAATCGGAAACAACTCCAGAGACCAGAGGTCTCGTGGCTACGATGTAGCCGGGAGTCCGACCGACCATCTTTTTTGCCTCTTCTCCGATGGCCAAGACCTGGCCAGTTTTTTTATTGACCGCCACGACAGAAGGCTCGGTGATCACGATTCCCCTGCCCCGGACATAAACCAGGGAATTGGCCGTACCCAGGTCTATGGCGATGTCTTCTGAAATGTAAGAAAGCAGTTTATCAAACATTGAAATAAATCATAAATTCATTAAATATTCCTTTTTACATCTTTTATTTTTATCAATTTCGTTTTTTCCTCGTTCCGTTTTTTCATCTCGGCGCAGTTCTCTTTCAGGGTCCTCTCACTGACAACCAGTCTTAGAGGAATGCCGATCAGGTCCGCCTCAACGAATTTCTCGCCGGGAGACTTAGTTCTATCGTCATACAACACCCCTATTCCCTCTTTCAACAAATCCTCGTACAAATTCTCTGCCGCCTTTTTTATTTTTGCCGTATTTTCCACGGAAATCAAATGAACCGCGAAAGGGGCGACTTCTCTCGGCCAAACGATCCCTTTTTCGTCATGATTCAATTCCACGATGGCCGCCATCAGCCTTTGAAGGCCTATGCCGTAGCATCCCATGACCACGGGTTTCGATTTGCCGTCTTTGTCCAGATAAAAAGCGCTCATTTTTTTGCTGTATTTCGTTCCCAAATTGAATATGTGGCCGATTTCAATACAGCTCTTCTGCTCCAGCTCGCTCTTGCACTTGGAACATTTTTTAATTTCCCCCGTTTTTTCAACGTTCGAAGCGGTCCTGCACTTCTTGCAGATTACGATTTTGTCTTCTCCGGTCGGAGAAACCACCATGAATTCATGGGAAAACTCGCCCCCGATGGTTCCGGAACTCGCCTCAACGCAGATCGGATTTAAGCCGCATCTCTCGAATATCCTGAAATAAGCCGCCTTGACTTTATCATAAAATTTTGCCAAATCGGATTCTCCCATGTTAAAACTGTAAAGATCTTTCATAAAAAATTCTCTCGTCCTCAAAAGTCCGTTGGTCGGACGCATCTCGTTTCTGAATTTATTCTGAATCTGGAACAGATAAATGGGCAAATCCTGGTAGGATTTTATTCTTTTGCGGAAAACGTCGGTAATTTCCTCCTCGTGCGTGGGACCGAGGGCAGTTTCTTTCTGATGGCGGTCTTTCAATTTAAACAAAGGAGGATCAATAGTCTGCCAGCGGTCGGTTTCCAGCCAGAGGCTTTTATTCTGCAAAACCGGCAAAAGTATTTCCTGGGCTCCCAGTTTCAACATTTCTTTACGGATAATGTCTTCTATCTTTTTGAAGACGTTGAAACCCAAAGGCAGCAGCCTGTAGATGCCGCTGAAGGACTGCTCGATGAAATCCCCTCTGACCAAATACTTGTGGCTGATTATTTCAGCGTCCTTGGGAGCGGTTTTTTTAGTTTTGCAAAAAAGTTGAGATTGCAGCATGTTAAAACAAACGCGCTATATCTTTTATCGTAACCCAAATCATCAAAACAATCAGCAGGACGAAGAAAGCGGCGGTAACATTCTCCTCTATCTTCTGGTTGAGCGCTCTTCCTTTGATTTTTTCAATCGCCAAGAACAGAAGCTTTCCACCGTCCAGAGCGGGAATGGGCAGCAAATTGAAGACGGCAAGATAAATGGAAATCATGGCGATGAACTGAAGAAAATAATTTATTCCAACCTGGGCCGCCTGAGTAATCAAGGCTCCGATGCCTATGGGCCCCACGAACTGAACGCCTTTGGGCAAGCCCTTTCCCTGAAATAATCCTGTGATGATACTGCCCCATCCCGCAACTACGCCGTAAGTCAGATTCCATGTCGCCTCCGCCCCCTTTACTGGAGCCTGCCACCAGGAATAAGATTTTTGCGCAGTCCTTACCAGCGCCACTCCCATGGGGCCTTCGTCTTCGGGATGAGACGCTCTGGGCACCAAAGAAACCGTAAAAACCTCCTTTCCTCTTTCAATCGTCAAATTCACTTCCCGGCCCTTGTATTGCTCCGTCAAATCCTGAATTTCCTTGATTTTATCGATTGAAAACAGTGACTCGTCAACCAGAAATTCTTTTATCGTATCTCCGGATCTCAACCCGGCCTCGCCTGCGGGTGAGGCGGGAAGAACCGCCATAATCTGCACTTTTGGATCAACCAGGGTCCCGGGCTCCGTGTCAGAAACCGCTTGAGATGCGCCCATTTTAAACACCGCCGTCAATAAAACAAAGGCTATTATCCAAAAAGACACAACCCCTCCCAGCAGCACGAGCATCCTCTTCCACCTGGGTTTATATTTCGCCTCTTCGCCCTCGGCTTCCGGAATCCTGACATGGGCGCCGAAGGGTATGAGGTTTATGGAATAGAGCGTATCTCCGTATTTCTTTCCCCACAATCTCGGAGGATAGCCTATGCCGAATTCCTCCACCCTGAAGCCGCATTTCTTGGCAACGATAAAGTGCCCGAATTCATGAAGGCTCAATAAAACGATTATGCTTATTACTGCAATTAAAATTGACGAGAACATAAAAAAACTTTATTCTGATACTTCTTTTTTCTTCGCTTCTCCCGACTCTTCAATCTTATTATTGTATTCTTCAACCAGATCCTGGAGTTCCTCCTTCGCCCGGAACTTGTCATCCTCCCTGACTTTCCCCCCTTTGGTGGCCTCCTGGATATCTTCCCATGCCTCCTCCCGCCACTTCCTGACCGTTTTTCTGGCTTCTTCTTGCTTTTCCGAGATTAATTTTAACAGACTCTTGCGGTATTCTTCGCTCATAGGAGGAAGGATTATACGGATCACGTCTTTGTCCACCACCGGGGAGGCTCCCACTCCGGTTTTCGTCAGAGCCGAAACGATTCCTTCGATGTAGGATTTGTCCCAGGGCTGAATCAGGATTTGCTTCGCCTCGGGCGTGGAAATTGCCGCCAGCTGCTTTAAGGGAAATTTCTGTCCGAAGCAGTCAACCACCACGTCCTCAACCAAGGAAGGAGTGGCCCTGCTTGTACGGATTTTAGACAATTCCCTTTCCAGATAATTAAGCACCTTTTCCAGCTCCGGTTTGATTTTATCTATGATTTCTTGATGCATGATTATTACAACTCGAGCATAAAATTTTCAATCGCCAGCTTTGAATTAACGTTGGTTGTAGAAATTAAAAAGCTTATCGACTGCAAAGATCTCAGGATGCTTCCCATCTTTTTCAGAGAATATTTTTGTTCGCCTTTCACCTTCCCGCCCCTTACCGCCTCAAGCATTTTTTCTCTGAAATAAGACATCCAAGTGTACAGAGTGTCCGTTATTTCTTTCGGGTCCTCGGACAAGTCTTTGGCATACTGGAAACGCGCAGCCAGCGCAGATTTTGAAATTTCCTCGAGCTCATCGATCTTTTTTTGGAAAGATTTCAATTTGCCAGCGTCGGAAACCAACTCAACCGCCACTCCCGGACGACCAAGGGAAACCTTGCAAATTTTCTCGGCATCCCTTTCACTCATCCCCTGCCCCTTGAGATAATTGCTGATTTCATTTTCCCCGACCGAATAAAATTTCATTGTCTGAACCCTGGAAATAATGGTGGGAAGAAGATACTGGACTTTGTCGGTAACCAAAATTAAAAGGGCTTCTCCCTTGGGCTCTTCCAGTGTTTTTAAAAGGCAGGTCTGAGCTTCCTGATTCATAAGATGGGCCTGGTCTATTATTGCCACGATTATCGGAGCCGAATAAGGCTTCAAAGACAATTTCCAGATTAAATCTCTTATCTGGCCTATCTGAATTTCTTTGGCTTCAGGCTCAATCAAGATTAAATCCGGATGATAACCTTTTTCAATGTCTTTTTTTAAGATGAGTGAGGCTAAGTCCAGGGCTATTTTTCTTTTGCCCAGTTTCTCCTGGCCGCAAAACAAATAAGCGTGAGGCAAGGAACCCTGCTCCGCTATTTTTTTTAGAAAGTTCCATTGTTTCTGATGGCCCAATAGCATGATTTACCTCTTCGACATTATGCTTTTTTTATAAACTTCCAAATTTTCGAGAACCACTCCCGTTCCTTTGGCCACGCAGAGCAGAGGATCTTCTGCCAAAAAACAAGGGACTCCGGTTTCCTGGGAAATTATTTCGGCAATATTCTTCAGCAAAGCCCCTCCTCCGGAGACTATCATGCCTTTATCGATGATGTCGGCTGACAGTTCGGGAGGCGTTTCTCTCAAGACCTGTTTTACGACGTGGATGATTTCAGACAATATCTCGGAAAAGGCCTCTGCTGTTTCGTTGGACGATATTTTAATGGTTCTTGGAAGCCCGGAAATCAGATCCCTGCCGCGTATTTCTATTTTCTTCTCTTCTCTCTCGGGCAGAGCGGTGCCGATCTTTATTTTTATTTCTTCCGCAGTCTGTTCTCCTACCGCCAGGTTATACTTTTTCTTGATGTAATCGGAAATGGCCACATCCAGCTTATCTCCGGCAGTTCTCAAAGACTGGCAGCTTACGATGCCGCCGAGCGAGATTACCGCCACCTCGGACGTTCCTCCGCCGATGTCAACGATCATGTTTCCCGAACAAGAATTAATCGGAATCCCGGCTCCTATTGCAGCCAGAATGGGTTCTTTGGCCAGATAAGCCTGTTTTGCTCCAGCATTGATGGCCGCTTCTACCACCGCCCTTCTTTCGGTCGAGGTGATTCCGGCCGGCACTCCTATCATCATCTCCGGTTTTAAAAACTTCCAAAAACCTGAAACCTTGTCGATAAAATACTTCAGCATGGCCTGGGTCACCCGGAAATCGGCAATAACCCCGTCTTTTAAAGGCCTGTAAACCCGTATGGTGTCCGGGGTCCTGCCGGTCATTTCTTTCGCCGCCTCTCCGACCGCCAAAATCCTGTTTTCTTCCAGGGCCACTGCCACAACCGACGGTTCCTGCAAAACCACCCCTTTTTTCGGTATGAAGACCAAAGAATTACAAGTTCCCAAATCAATGCCAATTTTTCTCATGTAAGTTTTTTAATTTTACATTAAATTTTCCTTTTTGACAAATCTGACCGAGAGAGAAATAAGGCAAATAAGAACCCCTCCCAGGATAAAAAGAAAACCGTAACCCAGGGGCACGATTATCAGCCCGGAAACAAAGGCGCCTAAGGCCACTCCCAAAGGAGCGAAAACCGTATCTATAGCGCCCGCTTCTTCGGGCTTCTCCTTGAGGCTGCGCGAAATAAGACCCGAACGACCGGCATTGCAGATCAAAGAGCTGACGAGTCTTCCCAGATCGATCAATAAAACCATCAGAAAATTGAGAGCGGGCAGCATCGCTCCGAATAAGACGGAAAGCCCTCCGCTGACCAGTCCTCCCCGGACAATATTCCTTTCACTGCTGCTTCTCCCCAACTGCCTGATAAGAAAAAGAGAAAGAGGCAAAAATAAAACAGAAACCAAGGAAATGAAAACCAGAATCAAGCCCTGAGACCAAAAAAGTTCATCCTTCAAAAACAGAACGAAGAACGCCCGGTAAAATCCCGCCAAGAATAAAACCGACAGAGAAACCAGGGCGAAGGGCAAGACTCTGCCGCTTTTGATTATCCTTAAAACTGTTGAATAATTCTCCCTGGCATCCCTGTGGTTGAACCCTCCGTCAAGAAGTGGTTCCGACTGTTTTTTCAACGTAGAATAGCAGAAAATGGCGCAAATGAACTGCAAAATCAGGCTAAAAACGAAAACTCCGACGAAGCCGAACTGCCAGATAAAAAATGCTCCCACGGCCGGAGCCACGGCATCGGCATAAAAAGGAGCGGAATAAAACCAGCCGAAAGCCCGGTCGGGATTCTCAAGGTAAGATCCCATCAGAATGGCTCTCGTGGCAACGAAGAACAAGGCTGCTGAAATCCCCAACAGAACCTGGCAGAGGTAAAAGAGAACGGGATTCTGAACAAAAATCATTCCCAGGGCGTAGATTCCGTAACCCGAAATTCCCACGCTCGCCAAAAGCGCGGGATTTATTTTATGCGAAAGGAATCCGACGAAAGGAGAAAAAACAACTATTGGCAAATAAATTAAAAGGTACGTGTACCCTACCTCGGGCAGAGAGAAATTACGCGAAACCAGATACAAAGGAAAATATAAAGAAAATATTTTATAGCCGAACAATAAAAAAAAGTGGACTATGGTGGCGTCCCGGGTGACTTTTTCAATCTTGGGAAAGGCAAACATATGCCTAATTTTAGCAAATTTTTTCCTTTTAATAAATCTAAAATAAGCGTGCCCGGCAGACACAATTGCGTCGACCGGGCACCTCATTCCTATCTTCAGGCGTAATAGCGGTAAGTCCTCCATTTTGGGACGATTATAACCGCGAGAAGAAAAAGTAAGACTAAAGACAGGATGATAACTACGACAAGTAAAGCGGCAGATCCTTGTTTTTGTTCCAGCTGTGGGGGCTTGGGCGGGAGTAATTGCGAGGCTGGTTGCTGGGATTTGGGAATTTCCGGATTGGCTGCCTCCGGCGTCACAGGTTCAACTTTTGCCGGTTCAATTTTCGCCGGTTCAGGATTTACGGGTTCGGTCGCGGGGGGTTTGGGCGGGACAGGATCTTCGGTCTTTACGGGCTCGGGAATAATTTCTTCTTCCGTTTCCTCTGGAACCTCGTGGTAATAAGGAATTATTCTTGAAGAATCCCAGAAGAAAAGAAGACTTTCCGTCTCGCTTATTTCGGCGAGCTGACAGCCCAGCCACCTTGCCCTGGTCTCCGGATTCAGAGTCTCCCAACCAGAATTAACAGTCAGAGGAAAAGCGGAAAAGTAGACCTGGGAGTTGGCGAAAAGGTAGATGCCTCCGGAAGAAACTGTTATTTTAGCAATCGTCCCCCGAAGGTTGACTATTTCCTCCCATCTCTCTTCCTCCAAGAGAAACCTGTACAGACGGCCCTGGGTAGTGCAATAGACGGAGGAATCGTCAGGAGAAAAGGCGGCCTCAAAGTCCTTGCCTGACAGCGGTAAAGCGTAAAAGCCACCTGCCAGAGAAATGGTATCGAACAGCGTAGCCTCGCTCGTGCCTCCTGCGGCCAGTAATTCATCCTGGGGGCCGGGTTCCAGCCTTAAAAGCCATCTTATTCCCGAACTGATTCCCGGTTGCCAGGTCTTGCCAGCGTCTTCCGACTTGTAGATTTTACTGTCCGTCCCGGCAGCCCAGATAATATTACCCTTCAGTCTGATATCGTTTGCGCTCGTCTGTATTTCCCGGCGGTTCCAGGAGAACCCCTGATTCTGGGTGAACCAGACTCTCCCGGCCTTGGGCTCTACGAGGAAAAGTAAGGAAGATGATTTCGGTTCCATTCTTACCAGAGAAAGATTCAATCCTTGGGGAAGAGGAAGTCTCTCTACCTCTCTTGATTGAGAATCGGTTTCCAGTCTTACTTTGAGTATGCTCTCTCCGTAGACCAGGAACACGGTCTCGTCTGTAGAAAAACTGGGAGACAGAGAAACCTGCCTGATGTTGCCGGGAATGTCCAGAAGAGAAATCGGAATTAAGAAGTCTTCGCTGCTCCGGGCGAAAGAACTGTTCTTCCCCAGGTAGCAACGTAGATAAGGTCTTTTCCCCCGAGAACCACCTGGCAGCTGTTGGTATCAGTGATTTCCATTCTTTTTTTCAGCCAGTCACCCTCATCGACAGAAGTGCTGTCTTTGGGAAGGTAATAAACCAGAATCTTATCTTTGGTGCCTTCCTTTACGGTCACTCCTGCTGCCAGCGTTCCCTCAAGATAGGCCAGACTGTCCAGACTGGCCAGAACGGGATAGGTCGGAAGTTGCAGTTTTTGGATCTTGGGTCGGTCCACGACATCGTCAATAATCACCTTGTATAGACCGTCTTTGCTTTTGTCCAGACTGTTATAGGCCACGAAGAACTTCCAGTCTCTCTCATCGTCCGGACTCTGATTTGCGGGCAGAACCAGTTTGGAGTTAAGGATTTCGCTTTCTTTGGGTGAGTTGCCGGCCTGCAAAGATATTTCTGCCGGCCAGCCCTGTATCCAGTTCCACTCTCCGCCTCTGATATTGGCCTGCTCGCTGGGATAACCGAAGTTTAGATATGTTCCTTCGGCTAAGGGACCGTCTCGATCCGGATCGCCGGTGGCTAAGGCCATTATGGCGTCTCCGAGGAAAGCAACCGACGTTACGTCGGCACTATAGCCCCTGCCCTGCCAGCTTGCTCTTAAGCCCTGTTCTATCCAGGAACGCTTGCCAGCCATGCCCCAGAGGTAAACTCCCTCAAGAGGAAACTTCCCCCTGGCGGGATGCCAGACTCCGATAAGAACTTGGGGAGGATCACCTTGGACAATATCCAAAGAGGTAATCTGCTCTCCCCTCTCTGCCAGATTCGTTGGTCCGCCGAGATATTCAAAGCGGTTTCCTGCATCGCGCGAAAGGTAAACGCCGAAAAGAGTGGCTAATGCCAGAACGTCCGGCTGGTCCGCTACGACCCTGAGGCAAATGTATGTTTCCTGCTGCGGTAGTCCTTGAGAAGAAACTTTTTGCCAGGTTTTACCTTCATTCTGAGAAAAGAAAAGGTAAGATTTAGCCTGGTAGGTCACTAAAGCATAGACATTTTCCTCTCCCTGAGCAATTAATTTTACGTCAGAATTGGGGAACACCATGCTTCCTTCTCCCAAGGAGACAACAGAACCGGACTGAGCAAAAATCTGCGAGCCCGGGAAGAGTGCCAAACTAACCAAAAAAACCAAAAACAAAACAATGTATTTTTTCACTTTTGCACCTCCTATGTAGTATTCGCTGCTGCTTTACTTGATATTTTTTAAAGAACCCCTCCAAAGGTCTAAATTACTTTGCCACGAATTTAAGGCTTTGTCAAACGTCCATCAGTTGCCAAAAAAACAGTATTAAATTAAGATAAACAAAGGTGACTAAAAGAATACGGACAATTTTATTTTTGAGTTTCTTGGTTTTGTTTCTCCTGATGGCTCCGGCCATAGTTTTGTATTCCCAAGGATACCGCCTTGACTTTGAAAACAAAAAATTCAGCCAGACCGGCGGTCTTTTTTTGAAAGTCCTGCCCAAACAGGCTGAAGTCTATCTTGACAGCGAATTAAGCAAGAAGACGGACTTTTTCTTCGGTTCCGTCTTGGTTGAGAATCTCCTGCCTCAGAAATATAAAATCGAAGTAAAAAAGGAAGGATTTTATCCTTGGGAAAAAACCCTGGAGATAAAAGAAAAACAGGTCACCGAAGCCAAAAACATTATTCTTTTCCCGGAAGACCCGAAATTCAGCGTTTTATTCAGCGGAGTGGAAAATTTCTGGTTTTCGCCGGATCAAAAAAAGATAGTCTTAAAGGAAGACAGCCAGGACATCTGGTCTTTGAAGCTTTACGAAACGGAAAAGAAAGTGAAAACTCATTTGATTGACGAAACTGACATATCCGGCCAGGGTGCGGATTTGATATCCGTGGAGTTCTCTCCCGATGCAAAAAAAATCTCCCTACAAGCGGGGGTCCGAGAACAATTAAGATATTACGAGATCGATCTTGGCAAAACGCCGGCGGTTTTGGCAAGAAAAGAAGTCCCCTCTCTTCCCTCGGAAAACACAGTGGCTTTGCTTGAATCCGGCAATGAAATTTATTATCTGGATACTTTCGGATATCTGTATAAAACCGACTCCTCTTTCGAGGCGAAAGAAAAAATAAACGAAATCCCCTTTCCGGTCATCCCGGAGACCGAATATAAAGTAAGAAAAATAGGCAATCTTTTCTTCCTGCAAAAAGAAAAATCCATCTATAAATTAAACGACGCCTCCAGATCATTCGAATTGTTTTTTGACGGGATAAACGATTTGAAGCTTTCTCCCGACTCGAGGAAACTGCTTTACTTTTCGGATTACGAAATCTGGATCCTCTTCCTGGAAGACGACCTGCCCTTGCACGAAGCCGGAGACAAAATATTCCTTGTCCGACTTTCCGAAAAAATCGATGATTGTTCGTGGTTAAACTCCAACTATCTGGTTTTCACTGCCGCAGATAAAATCAAAATTAGCGAAGCGGACAACCGGGACAGGATTAACATTGTGGATATAAAACAAACAAAAAATCCAGATATTTTCTGGAGTAAAACTGAGAAAAAGTTGTATATTTTGGAAGAAAAAAGTCTAAGCGTTTCCGATGTGCTCCTCCCTTAATTTTATTTTCTTCTTGAAATCATCCCACTTAACCTCTCCCGTGTTGGCCATGACGCAGACTGCTTTAAACTGACAATAGCGGCACTGCCAATTATCGGGATAATCCGACAATCTGCCGGGAATAATATTTGAATCTATGTCCTCTTTGAGCTTCTTCAGGCCGGACAAAAGAGTGGTTGCCCATTTTTTATCGTACTCGATGACGAATTCCTTCAATTCCTGGTTATCTTTATTCACGTAAAGAAGTATTCCCTTGGGAATTTTGAAATAATGCAAATAAAGCTGGAGTTGATCAATGTTTTCCTCTTTCGCCTGATTCAGGTTTTTAAAAATCATGCTGTTCATGCTTTTAATGTCAAGCACGTACAGATTCTTGCCGTCGCTGATTATGGCGTCTGCCCTCCCGGAAATCAATTCCTGAGGGGGAATTTTGACTTCCGAGGCCACCACATGGAGCTCTCTTATACTTAACAACGGCTTCATGATGAGCTGGTGGATATGGTCACCGTGGTCGAACAACCTTAAAATGTTCGCTTCCATTTCCTTTCGGGGCACGTTTTTGAATTTAAAAAACAAAGCTCTGGCGCATTTTCCCGCGTCGGTAATGTAAAAATGGTGCTGTTCCTTGTCTTTCTGCCTGTCCAGATAGAATTTATCAATGAGTTCCCTTAACATATTACCTCTTGGCCCATTGGGGCGCTCTTCTCGCACGTTTCAAACCAAATTTCTTTCTTTCTCTCATTCTCGGATCCCGGGTTAAAAAGCCCGCCTTTTTCAGTTTCTTTCTCATCTCCGGATCGAAAAGAACCAATGCTTTGGCAATTCCATGCCTTACCGCTTCGGCCTGAGCACTTATGCCTCCTCCTTTGACCCTGACTGAAAGTCCGAATTGCCCGAGGCACTCCATTTTTTTAAAGGGTGAGAAGATTGTTTCCTGAAGTTCGTTCGTCGGAAAATAATTCTCCAGGGGTCTTCCGTTTATCAGATTCTCTTTTTCCGCCTCAGCCAAAAGCCTGACCCTGGCGGTGGCGGTTTTTCTTCTGCCTAATCCCTCGAAAAACTTGGAGATTTTTTTCTCCTCCTTTTTCACTCTTTTCTTCGTCTCTTTTTTGGCGGCCCCGGGTTTTTTCTTGGCAACGGGCTTGGTTTTAACGGCTGTTTTTTTCGTTGGCATAAATTATTTAGTGAATTTTAATCTTTTAATCATCACTGAACGCAGTTTATTCTTCGGCAGCATGCCGAAAACTGCTATTTTCAAAACTTCTTCCGGCCTCTGTTCAAAAAGTTTTTCCAGGGGAATTGCTTTCATTCCCCCAAGATAACCGGAATGATGAAAATATTGTTTCTGACCCATTTTCTTTCCGGTAAATTTGATCTTATCAACGTTTTTTATAACCACAAAATCACCCTCGTCTTTATAGGGAGCGAAACCGGTTTTATCTTTACCTCTCAAAAGCAGGGCTATTTGTACAGCCAGCCTTCCTAATACCTTACCGGTTGCGTCGATTGTGTGGGTTTCTCTCTTCATTTTACG
>Ga0265594_1000247_pt1 | contig 44089 bp, 44 predicted proteins | sample saktaG_11_FD_190147 | JGI IMG/M metagenome (GOLD analysis project Ga0265594, IMG submission 190147) | Saline water microbial communities from Sakinaw Lake, British Columbia, Canada - sak_2011_5_24_80m | ecosystem: Environmental > Aquatic > Non-marine Saline and Alkaline > Saline ... | reverse complement strand
GGCTTTGGACCGCGTGTTCAGATATCTCGTGGAGGATCGACTCTTCAGATGGAAGAAGGGGATTGTGAAGTAAGTGATGTAAGATGGATCATCAGCTCATACTGCGCAACGTAACGCGGACGTTTGACGCGGAGAACGGATCGCGCGAGGCACTGGAGAACATCAATCTAGAAGTGAAGCCGAGCGAATTCCTCTGCATCGTCGGGCCCTCGGGCTGCGGGAAAACCACCTTGCTGCGCATGATCGCGGGTCTGGACTATCCGACGAGCGGCGAGATCATTCTGGATGGAACTCCGGTGCAGGGCCCTTCTCCTGATAGAGGAATGGTGTTTCAGGAGTTTTCGCTCTTTCCCTGGCGCACGGTATTGAAGAATGTGGAATTCGGGCTGAGGATACAGGGCAAACGCGACATAAAGAGGACTGCAGAGCGCTACATCGAGCTCGTAGGGCTCAAGGGCTTCGAGCACAGCTTCCCCTTTCAGCTCTCCGGCGGCATGAAGCAGCGTGTCGCGATCGCGCGCGCATTAGCGACCGAGCCCGCGATCTTACTGATGGACGAGCCCTTTGGCTCCGTGGACGCACAGACCCGGAACGTGCTCCAGGAAGAGCTGCTCGAGATCTGGAAACGGACGAGGAAGACGATACTGTTCGTGACCCACAGCGTTGACGAAGCAGTCTATCTCGCGGATCGCGTGGTCGTGATGTCCTTACGGCCGGGCCGCATCCTCGAGGTTCTCTCTGTTGATATCGAGCGCCCGCGAAAGCGAACGAGCGGGCAGGTGAATGCGTTACGGGAGCAGCTCCTCATGCTCCTCGGATCGCATCAGTAAAACGATGAGAAGTTGAATAGCGCTCTGCGCGGACGAGCACTGGCGCGCTGAGCGTGAAATCGCGGAGAAGACAGCCGATGTTGAACGGGTAACGTACTATCTGTTCTGCTGCGGCTTATTCGAGCGGAATCGGCGTCTTCTTCTTCTCATCACTACGCTTCTCTATCCGGACGCTGAGCACCCCGTTCCTATAGGTCGCCGTGGCTGTCTCCGGCTTGACGCAGGTCTCGAAGGGTACTTCCTTATAGAATTTCACCTCGCCCTCTGTTCGGATCTCAAGCGCGTCCTCGGTGGCGTTTAACTTGATTGCCCCCTTCTCAACACCGGGTAATTCCGCCACGATTTCGTACGCATCAGTATCCTCAAGGACGTCCACCAGCGGCTCGCGCTCACCATTCAGAGCGGGCTCCAAGCGTCCGTTGGATGATTTAATGTTCCCGAATTCCTTGAAGTCCGGCTCCTTTCCCGGCTCCTGGGTGTAGGAGAACCCGTAAATGAAGGGCCCATGTCGTTTGTGCACCTCCTCAGGCAGCTCCGTATCCAGCTCCCGCAGCATCTCCTCGAATGGGTCGCGGAACCACTCGTCAAGCTCATGTGGGCCCCGACTCATCATGCGCGCGAACTCCTCTTCGGTGGGCGCGGGCAGCTTGCTCATCTCCTCAAGCACGCGTTCCATGTACCGCTCGACCAGGTCGAAGATCGAGGGGCGCTTCCGCTTCTCCATAGGTTAAGGTATAAAAATTGCGCTTATAAGATTGCTCCGCTCAACCGCTACAGACAGTCCGTGCTCACCACCCGAACCGGTGCCTCCCCCTTGAGTTGACGCACGAGCGTCATCACCTCGTCCAGTGTCTCGGGATTACCTTCGCAGCAGATAACGACGGAGCCTTCGCCACCGTTGATGCCACCGGCACCGATGGGAAAGGCATCGTCCGCACCCAGGATCTTCAAGGCATCCAGCTCGGTGATCACCCGGCCGTGCACGGGCATCAAGCCCACCGGCCAGCCCATTGTTCTCGCGCAGCGGTCGATCCCGACACGCTTCGCTGCGTCGGCAATGGAATAGGGGATCGTCTTCTCGAGCCCTACCGGAATGATAAATTGCACGCCGCGCGCCATCACGGATCCGAGCGTCGCGCCGATTGTGCCACCTAACCGATTGGTCATGAGTATGCCCGCCGTTCCCGTCGCGTCCAGCGCATTTGCGCCCTTGATGAACACGTCGTCTGCGGTTAGCGTCTCGATCGCGTCGCCAATGCGCTCCTCGCTTACCGTGCCGTTCCGCAGGATAATCTCGTTAATTCGCGCTTCTTTCGGTACGACGCACAAGCCCTCAGCCGTGATCACACCGGCCGCATAGCGCTGCTTCTCAAGCACCTTCTCTGCTCCTGACGCGTATCGCAAAAGCTCTTCGGCGACGTACGCATTGGTTGTTCCCAGTCCGATAACGATCGTGCCGTGCTTCAGTGCACGCTGCACCACTTCCAGATTCGCAACCCCCTTCGCAATAAGCCGCCGCGACGCCGACGGGGTGAGGGAAATCACTATGCAGCCCTTCGCGTTTACCATTGCGCTCTCAATACCTCCTCGTTACTTCTCAACTGAACGATACTAAAACGTGCTTGACGGACGCGGGCGGGAAGCGGGATGTGAGCCCACCCGCTATCTACCGGTAGATGCTGATGATATCGGCAAGAATGGCGCTCGCCGCTTCTATCGGGCCCGCGCCTTTGCCAATGACCGTGATATCGCCTGCAAGATCCGTCTTGATCGTAGCCACGTTGAGCGTGCCACGGACATTGAGCGGATCGCCCTTGGGCACCAGCCGCGGCCGCACTTTCAAGCAGCCTTCATGCCCCACCTCGCCGATCAGTTTAATCACATAGCCCGCATCATCCGCGAGCTTCAAGGCGTCGGGTGTGACTGCCGTGATCCCCGTCACCTCCACGTCCTTATAGGTCGCATTCATGCCAAAGACGGAATTGGCGAGGATGACGAGCTTAACCGCCGTATCGACCCCTTTAACGTCGCTCGACGGGTCGGCTTCAGCGTAGCCAAGCTCCTGCGCCTCTTTGAGTACGTGCTCGTACGGCAACCACTCCTCGGCCATCCGGGTGAGGATATAGTTGCACGTGCCGTTCAGAATGCCCTGGATCGAGAGCACGCCGTTTCCCGCAAGATTATCCCGTATCAGCGAGATAAGCGGCATCGCGCCGCCGACCGTCGCTTCATATTTGAGTGCGCGGCCCTGCTCTGCCGCAAGATCGGTGAGGCGTGAGTATTCCAACGCGAGCGGCCCCTTATTCGAGGTGACCACGTGCCTGCCTGACTCCAATGCGGTACTGATATGCGCCAATCCTGGCTGGCCGGTTTCAACGTTCGTGTACGTAGTCTCGACCATCACATCGTGATCCAGCTCTTTGATGAGATCGAGCGTCGTCATCCCCTCCGGGCGCTCCCAGTCCTTCGCTCCGGTTCGCAGTTTCAGGAGTTCCGACTCATCAAGGCCGTGCTCATCGATAAAAATGCCGTTCAAATCCGCAATCCCGACAATCCGTACATCCAGACCGTAGATACTCGCCAGCTCCGCTCGCTTTCGCCGAATCACCTCCGCTAACCCGGCACCGACGTAGCCAAAGCCGATGATCGAAATTCGTACCGTTTTCGCGTTCCTCTGCATGCTCATAGCATCATTCACCTCATCTCACCACGCACGCACCTTAAATAGGCGCGATAACCATGATCGCTTTTTTCTTCGCTGTCTGCTCCAAAATATGCAGCGCCTCCCTCAGCTCCTGCTCACCGATTGCGCTGATCGTCACGGACGCGGACGATTCCTCATCCACACTCGGCATAGAGAGCGAGAGCGCTACCACCTCGGCAAAGCCCGTGCAATCGATACTGTCGATCGTCTCCCGAAGGTCAGAATGAACAATATGCCCGATGAGGAGCACAACCATCGACTCCTTCAACCGCTCCTCACCGGTGCGTACGACGGTCACGCCACGGTCCACCAACGCAGTTACCAGCCGCTCTAATCTCTGCTCGTCCAGCTCAACAACGAGCTGCACCGGTATGCGTCCGGAGGGAGTCATTTTATCATGGTGATGCACAATGCTGACGATATTCCCACCGGAGTCCGAAATGGGCTGTAAGGCACGGACTAACTGGCCCGGAATATCCTGTAATTCAATATCCATGGAGATTTTCATGACCGTGCACCTCTACCGCGGATACTGATTGATAAGGTCGGCGACTAATAAAAGGCTAGCAATCCGCTCGTGAAGTGGTACTCGACGGGGAGCGAGAGCTGCTCGCCGTTAGCAAATTCCCGGCAACGCAAGGAACGCTTACGAGATTCGGGCCCAAAAAGTATACCCGCCAATAAGATCAGCGTTCGTTACAGTTCCACCTTCTCGAACAATATCCTCGGCTTCGCCACCTGCTTCCCGCTCTCCACGGGCACGACCAATTCATCCAGCTGCACCGAATGCAGATCACTTGACATGCCGAGCTGCTGCCACACCTCTGTCATCTTCACCGGCATCACCGGCTCCAGTAAGATGCAGATCGCTTTAACGAGCTGCAACACGTTCTTGATGATCTCGCCCACACGCGCCCTACCCTGATCGTCAGTTTTGATCAAGTGCCAGGGCTCCTCGCGCTGGAAATAGCTGTTCCCAAAGTCTGCGAGCTTCATTACCGCGTCTACGAGCTTCTTGAACTCGTACTCCTCCAGCGCACTCAGCACTTCCAGCTTCGTCTTCTCGATCTCCGCGATCACCTCCTCCTGGATGGCGCCCTCGGGTATGACGCCGAAGTTCCTGTGCGTAAATGAGATAACGCGGTTCACAAGATTACCGAGGATCGCTACCAGCTCCTTGTTCACGCGCAGGGCGAAGGACTCCCAGGAGAAATTCAGCTCCTTTGTGTGGCTCGACTGCGCCACCAGAAAGTACCGCAGCGTGTCAGGATGGAACCGTTCCAGGAACTCAGACACCCAGACGACATTCCCGCGCGTCTTCGAGAACGCCTTGCCGTTGATCGTCACCATGCCCGAGGCGACGACCGCAGCGGGCAGGGAATAGCCCGCGCCTTTGAGCATCGCCGGCCAGAAGATGCAGTGATGATACACGATGTCCGTGCCGATAAAATGCACGATCCTCGCGTCATGCTCCTTCCAGTACCGTTCCCATGCGTGCTCGCCCTTCTCACGCGCCTTCAGCAGCTCTTCCGTGAATGCGATATAGCCGATCGGCGCGTCAACCCAGACGTAAACGACGAGATCGTCACGGCCCGGGAACTTCACGCCCCATTCCAGGTTCCGCGTGATGCACCAATCCGCCAGCTCCTTCTTCACCCACTCACGCGCATAGTTCCGCGCGTTCAGCGTGCCATCCAGGTTTTCCAGGTAGGCGAGGAGAAAATCCCTGAAGGAAGAGAGCTTGAAGTAGTAATGCTCCTGATCCTTGAAATCCGCTGCACAGCCGCAGATCTTGCAACGCGGCTCTAAGATCTCACCAGGCTCCAGATGCTTGCCACAGCCCTGGTCACACTCGTCGCCGCGTGCACTCTCGCCGCAGTACGGGCACGTTCCTTCCACATAACGATCGGGCAAGAATCGCTCGCAGCTACTGCAATACGCCTGCTTGATCGTTTCCAGGTACACGTACCCGTTATCGATCAACCGCGTGACGATGGCCAGGGTGCGTCGATGGTTCGTGGCCGAATCCGTCTGCCCGTAATAGTCGAAGCCAATATGGAGTTCATTGAAGACCGACCGGAAATGCTCATGATACTTCGCAACGACCTCCTCGGGTGTGATGCCCTGCGCCTCTGCACTCAGAACGATGGGCGTGCCGTGGGTATCAGACCCACTGATAAACGTTACGTCTGCCCCCAACTTCCTGAGCATTCGCACATAGATGTCCGCAGGGACATAGGTCCTGAGATGCCCGATGTGACAGTATCCGTTAACATAGGGCAATGCGGACGTTACCAGGACCGGTTTCTCTAGAGAGATCTTCATACTGGACTCCCGAATGGTATTGCACAAGCTTCCATATCAAGAAAGAAGAGTGGAATAATAATACTTTTGATCCTCGCCTTCGGCAGTAACGGTAGGAAGTGCGAGGATAAAAAGGGAAAGAGAAAGAAAAGAAAAAGGTGAAAACAAACAAAAGAGAGAGAGAAGCAGTGGCTACGCTCTCCGTCTCACCAGGGCAAAAATTGCCAGCAGTCCGATAACCGCAGCAACCATCTCGAATCCCGGTGTCTCACCCTCTTCGCCCGTTTCCGCAGGTCCTGTCGTCTCAGCCGGGCTGGTTGGCCGCGCAGTGACGGTCGATGGTGCCGCGCCTCCGTCTCCGCCGAGATCAGCAATGCCGTCAAAATCGATCGCATCGGCAAAGTCGTAGAGCGCGTCACGGTCGCTGTTCGTGTTGATAAAGACCACGAACCGGTCGTTGATGCCAACGTACAGCACATACTGATTATCGTCCTTCGTGTAGGCCTCCCACGCGGGGTAGCGGTCTACGGTCACGGTCTTTGCATAGCCATCAGTTGATTCGTAGGAGTAGAAGCCCTGCCAGGCAGCCCACCAGCCGACCTGCTGGTACGCCGAATCCATGATGCCCACATCGGCAGTTAGCTCCTCGTTGCCCGACTTCGTGTACGACTCCATTGCCATGCTCCATGTCCCTTCACCCGAAGTAAACGTCTGCCCAAATGGTTCTTCACCGTCCCAGCCGCGAGGCGCTTCCGGCAGAAACTCGATCAGCGCGTTGTAATGCACCACCTCTGCGGACCTCTCCTGTGCACTCGCAATTGCCGGGCCCATGATACCCAGACCAACGACACAAACGAGCAGTATCCCCACCAGAACTGTCCTTCCACTTCGTGTCATTTTCATCTTTCGTTCGTTCACCTCCTAGTCATACATACATACATACATACAGCAAGCTCACTACTGCACATCCCTTGGTCCCCGCCGTATATAAAATAAACTTTTCACCGTTCCGTTGCACACGGCCAAGAAATACCCTGGCCCGTGAGGCGAATATGCTACTCCCGTTCGTGGCCACCGTTAATCAGATTTGATTTGCTTCTCTGCGAAATCGCCAACGATTGGTAACTTGTACAGCTCTCCTTGATAGGCCTTAATCATCAAGACCAGCCACAGTATCAGTGTCAGGATCCAGATAAGGGTCAGGATCGCCCAACCGACGACGGGAACCCAGAAGAAGAGCCCCTGTATGATCCAGATGATGATGGTCAGCGGTAGAAACGTCACAATCGATTGCATCGCGTGAAATCGCACGAATCGGTTCTCTTTCTCCAGCAGGAAGAAGACAATACCGGTGATCCAGCCCAGGATATAGCAGAGCGCGCCCGCGACATTCTCTTCCAGCCCCATGGATGTTTTCGTCATTTTTTACACCTCCGTATACGTACCTCATGCCGAGGGGCTTTATATAACCCGTGCCTTCTCTCTCCAAAGGCGGGGAAGTCGTTTCTACATGCCAAGCACCGTGCTGAGCACGCACCCACTCAAGCTCCGCAGACGGTAGAGCATCCGCGGTCAGTCACGTTATATTATTAATACTCCTGCGCACCTTTTTCTACCTGCCGTTCCATGCGGTACAACGACAGATATTTATGGTAACCCTTTTTGTTGAGGAGAGCGGAAGTAGTGTAGTGTAGCGCAGTAAAGGAGAAGGAGAAGATGGACGAAGAGGGAGTGATCGACCGTATTGCGGGTCCGTTGGTTATTGGTGACAGGATGCGCGGCTGCGAGATGTACGAAGTGATCAAGGTGGGCGAGGAAGGCCTAATGGGTGAGACGATTCGATTGGATGGCGCCCGTGCATATATTCAAGTTTATGAGGATACAACGGGTTTGAAGCCCGGTGAGCCGGTTATCAGGACTAAGTCACCGTTATCTGTTGAACTTGGTCCCGGGATTTTGAAGAATTTTTATGATGGCGTGCAGCGTCCGTTGGAGGAAATAGCGAAGAAGGTGGGCGATTACATCACGCGTGGCATCACGGTTGATTCGCTCGATCGCGAGCGAAAGTGGCAGTTCACACCGACCATGGAGGAAGGCGCAGAGATCGTTGGTGGCGATATCCTGGGCGTGGTGCCGGAGACGAAGGTCATCACGCATAAGATACTCGTGCCGCCTCGCGTGAAGGGCAAATTAGTGGAGCTGAAGGCTGGTGAGTTCACGGTTGATCACGTGATTGCGCGTGTCCAGACCGAGGGCGAGGACGTGGAGTTGACCATGATGCAGAAGTGGCCGGTACGAAAGGGGCGACCGTATAAGGAGAAGCTGGACCCTGAAGTGCCCTTATTGACCGGGCAGCGGATCAATGATACCTTCTTCCCGATCGCGAAGGGCGGCACGGGTGCGATTCCCGGCGGGTTCGGGACTGGCAAGACGGTCATGCAGCACCAGCTGGCTCGCTGGGCGGACGCGCAAGTGATTGTGTATATCGGCTGCGGCGAGCGCGGGAACGAGATGACCGAGGTACTCGAGGACTTCCCGAAGCTCATCGATCCTTACAGCGGTGAGAAGCTGATGGAACGGTCAACGCTCATTGCGAACACCTCGAACATGCCGGTGGCTGCGCGCGAGGCGTCGATTTATACCGGTATTACGCTCGCCGAGTACTATCGCGATATGGGCTATGATGCTGCGATCCAGGCAGATTCGACTTCACGCTGGGCAGAGGCCTTGCGCGAGATCTCGGGCCGGTTGGAGGAGATGCCGGGTGAAGAAGGGTATCCTGCGTATCTGGCGACACGTTTGGCCGATTTCTATGAGCGCGCAGGCCGCGTCAAGACGCTGTGCTCGAGTGCTGAGAACCGTATTGGCTCTGTTACCGTTGTCGGTGCGGTCTCGCCACCGGGTGGTGACTTCTCGGAGCCGGTGACGCAGAACACGCTGCGGGTAGTTGGCGTCTTCTGGGCGCTTGATTCCACGCTGGCAGATCGGCGGCACTTCCCGGCGATCAGCTGGCTCAGGAGCTATTCACTGTATCTCAATGAATTGCGCGGCTGGTACAACAAACCGGAGACACCCGATTTCATGGAGCAGCAGGAGGAGATGATGGCACTGTTGCAGAAGGAATCGGAGCTGCAAGAGATCGTGCAGCTCGTCGGTGCGGACGCGTTACCGCCCCGCGAGCGGGGGACGATGGAGGTTGCCCGAATGATCCGTGAGGATTTCCTGCAGCAGAATGCGTACCACGATATCGATTCGTTCTGCTCCCTTGAGAAGCAGTATTTGATGGCCAAGATCGTTCTGCAGTGGTACGACTTCGCGAACGAGCTGATCGAGGTGGGTATCGGGATCGAGAAGATCGAGGGGATGAAGATCAAGGGCGCAATAGCGCGCATGAAATACATCCCGAGTGACCAGTTCCGGGCGACCTACGATACGCTCATGCGCGATATGAAGGATGAATTTGAAGCGGTAAAGAAGAGGGAGGCTGAGGCTGCGTGAGGCGGCCAGAAGCCTTATACTTATATAAGGAGGAGATAACATGGCGGTAGATACCTCTGCACGAGAATACACAACGATACGAGAAGCGGCAGGGCCGTTGATTGTGGTCGAGAATGTTGAGGGCGTTTCCTACGGCGAGGTCGTGAGGATCGTTACGCCCTCCGGTGAAGAGAAGATGGGACAGGTCCTGGAATCGAGCACGGGGCTCGCCGTGGTGCAGGTCTTCGAAGGCACATCGGGGATCGACACCGCAAAGACGCGGGTGCGATTCACCGGAGACATCATGCGGGTGAGCGTCTCCCAAGACATGGTGGGTCGTTTCTTTGATGGGCTGGGCCGGCCACGGGATGGCGGACCGGAGGTCATTCCAGAAGAACGGCTCTCGGTCATTGGCGCTTCCATCAACCCCACGACCCGTGATTACCCGCGTGAGTTCATCCAGACAGGGATCTCGACGATCGACGGGATGAACACGCTCGTGCGCGGGCAGAAGCTGCCGATCTTCTCCGGCGCTGGCATGCCGCATAATGCGCTGGCTGCGCAGATCGCGCGTCAGGCGAAGGTGCTCACGACGAGCGAGCCGTTCTCCGTGGTTTTCGCCGCAATGGGTATCACGCACGAGGAGGCCTCGTTCTTCATGCATGATTTCGAGCGCACGGGTGCGATCGAGCGAATCGTGGCGTTCCTCAACCTCGCAGACGATCCGGCAATCGAGCGGACGATCACGCCGCGTATGGCTCTGACCACGGCAGAGTTCCTCGCTTATGAGTACGACATGCACATACTCGTTATTCTCACGGACATGACGAACTACTGTGAGGCGCTGCGCGAGATCTCCGCGGCACGCGAGGAGGTGCCGGGCCGACGCGGGTATCCGGGCTACATGTACACCGACCTCTCAACGAACTACGAGCGCGCGGGGCGAATTAGAGGTCGCAAGGGCTCGATCACGCAGATTCCGATCCTGAGCATGCCGGATGACGATATCACGCATCCGATCCCCGATCTGACAGGGTATATTACTGAGGGTCAGTTCGTGCTCTCACGCAACCTCCACCGACGCGGTATTTATCCGCCAGTGGATGTGCTGCCCTCGCTCTCGAGGCTGATGAACGAGGGGATCGGCGAGGGGCGAACGCGTGAGGATCACTCGGGCGTGTCTAACCAGCTCTACGCGGGCTATGCAGAAGGGCGAGACATGCGAGATCTCGTTGCGGTCGTCGGCGAGGAAGCGTTGACGACGCGCGATCGGCGGTTCCTGGAGTTCGCAGACAAATTTGAGAAGCGTTTCGTGACACAGAGCAGGAACGAGGATCGGAGCATCGACGAGACGCTGGACCTTGGCTGGGATTTGCTTTCCGCACTACCCGAAGGCGAGCTGAAGCGAATCGACGAGCACATCATCAAGAAGTACCATCCGAACTACCGGGCGAAAGCTTAGCTCGATGGATAGAATACCAGGCAGGGAAAGGGGCAAAAAGGTTATAACGCCTTCTTGAATTCCTCTACGGATAGCCTTGCCTGCTGTATAATTTTTCGCAAAGTCCCTTTTTTAAGCGTCTTATGGAGAGGAACGGAGAAAACGCGTTGATCCTTCTGAAGCACTATGTGATCTCCTTTTCATAATCTCGCGGCGAAGCCCAATTTCACCAGTGCTTTGACCGTTTCTTCGCCAGAAACTGAAGATGGCAGTTTCTTAAGCACTTATTTCCACCGTAGAAATTTCCGCAACCGCACCCAGCACTTTTGCTTCCTGGGTAAGCACCTCTAACACTGCCTCAATCGCTTCTGTTATGTTCCGCAATGCTTCCTCCTTGGTCTCGCCCTGGCTGATAGCGCCTGGTAATTCGAGGCACTGCGCCGAATATCCGCCTTCCTCTTCCTTTTCAAGGATTACGGTATACTTCATCGTTACATTATACAGCAGGATCAATGGATAAAAATTGTTAACTAACCCCACTCATAGATACGTTGCCAGCACGGTAAAATCAGCTCTTAGCGTTGCAAGCATGCCTGCATTGTAGGTCGCGACCGCAGGATGGTAGAGGGGCACGATCCGCTTAACGCCGGCGATAGTGCTTACCGTGAAGACCGTTCCGTGGATCTTTCCTATGCGCTCCTTCGGCAAGCCGAACTTGTCGAAGATATACGCCAGCGAGAAATTGCCGAGTGTCGCGATAATCGGTGGATTGACGAGCTCAAGCTGCGCATCAAGATAAGGTGTGCAGGCCCGTATCTCCTCTGGCTGCGGGTTCCGGTTCTGCGGCGGGCGGCATTTCAGGATGTTCGCGATGTACACGTCGTCGCGTGTGAGACCAATCGAGTCCAGGAGCTCGTCGAGCACCCGCCCGGCCTTGCCGACGAACGGCCTGCCCTGCTGATCTTCATAGTAACCGGGGGCCTCACCGACGAGCATAATTCGCGCGAAGAGCGAGCCCTCACCGACCACCGGATTGGTACGTGTTCGCCACAGCTCGCAGCGGTTACAGTTCAGGACGCGCTCCGCGATACGAGCTAATTCCGCTTCTCTACCCATTATCACCACTCTTTTTTAGCTGCTCTCTTTGTAATACTAAAGACCGTGAGAAGAAGCGTCATGATTTCGCTAGAAGAAGCTCAGGAGTTACTGGAACAGGAAGTGGAGACCGATGCGTTACGGAAGCATATGCTCGCCGTTGCTGCGATCATGTCGGCGCTCGCCGCAAAGCTGGGCGTCACCGAGGCGGAGAAGGAGCAATGGACGCTTGTTGGCTTGCTACACGATCTGGATTACGAGCGCACGAAAGACGATTTCGAGCAGCATGGGCTCATGACGGCCGAGATGCTCACCGGCAAACTGCCTGAGGAGTGCCTGGACGCGATCAAGGCGCACAATAAGATGACGGGCTATAAACCGCAGAGCGAGATGGCGAAGGCCCTGGTTGCTGCGGACGCCGTCTCAGGACTCATTGTGCCAACCGCGTTAATGATGCCCTCTCGCAAATTGGCGGACGTGCGCCCGAAATCGCTGACGAAGAAGTTCAAGGATAAATCGTTCGCACGCACGGTGAGCAGGGAGCATATAATGATCTGTCAAGAGCTGGGCCTTGAGCGGAACGACTTCTTCGCGCTCGCACTCGACGCCATGATCCCGCTCAGTGACGAATTGGGCGTGTAGCGCGCTCGTGCGGTTATTGATCCGCAAGCTCGTCCATCTCCGATAAGAAAACGCTGGCGCGCGCGCTCAATTGCTGCGCCTGCTCGCTCATCCTGCTGAGCGTGTTCACAGAGCCCGCAACGAGGAACCGCAACAGCTGGTAGTTCTCGTGCCATGACAGCAACTGCGCCAACTCGCGCTCGCCAATCTCGTGATACCACTCGTCGTGCCGCCAGATCAGAAGCGCGCCCAAGATACTCACGGCCTCATCGGGCTTCAAGTCCTCCAGATTCGCGAGCGTAAAGGGCAAGCCGCCAATGAGAAACCCCAGCGGGTTCTTCACCGCCGGGAGATCATCCAATGAAATCTGCACGTGTTTCATGATCTCAGGTAGTGCCAAAAAGAGCTCTGCGGTTGCTACCCGGCCGCTGAAGTATGCGATGAGCGTGCCTTTCGGCGTTGCCACGTAGATCTCCGCGCCGCGCTTCCCCACCCCGATCTTCAGGATGAGATGCGCACGCTCCATCACGGGAAGTTTGCGCAGCACGGTGGGATAGGGGATAGCAGTCTCTTTTGCGATCCCGTACTTGCTGGCTGAGCCGTTTTTGATGAGGAATTCGAGGATGCGTTCGTATTCAAGCTTGGGGGGTTTCATGACCTCTTAACTATATTCAGTAATGGATATGAATAAAAAAGGATATGTTTATATAGCCGCAGAAGAAAGGCCGAAACATGCCAGTAAATAGAGGGACGTTGATACTGATCGCTGTCGTGCTCCTCGCTGGTGCTGGGTCTCTTGGCTGCCTCGAGCAACCAGATGAGGGCACGGGTGAAGAACTGCTAGTCATGAAGGTGGGTGCAATGCCGGACGAAGCAACGCTGCCCTATTACGTCGCGGAGCAGGAAGGGATTTTTCTGAACCACGGCCTGGATGTTGAAGTTGTGCCGTTCCAGAGCGCGCTGGAGCGTGACAGTGCACTCATCGCCGGAGAAATCGACGCGGGAGAGAACGATCCTGTGGGTGTGCTCGTGCTGCGGAACGCGGGCTATGACGCCCGGATCGTCAGTCGCGAGCTCCACGAGACACCGGAGAAGATGCGGTTCGCTATCCTCGCCAGCCCGGACTCGGAGATACGATCGGTAGAAGATTTAGCAGGGAAGCAGGTTGCCATTTCCAGCAATACCGTTATTGAATGGATAACTGATAATTTGCTCGGTGATGTCCAGACGCTCAAGATCGAAGAGAAGAAAGTGCCGATCAGAATGCAGCTGCTGCTCGATGGTAAGCATGAAGCGGCGACCCTGGCAGAACCGCTGGCGAGCTATGCCATTTACCAGGGTGCACACCTGGTCATCGCGGACTCGATGATCGACCAAACGATCGGATACACGGTGATCGTGTTCAGGGGCGAATTCATCGACGAGCACCCAGAGAGCGTCGCGCAATTCCTCGCTGCGTTCAACGAAGCGGTGGACCGCATCAATGCAAATCCGGAGAACTACCGTGAGCTGCTCGTGCAAACGGCAAAGGTGCCTGAGGAGATTGCTGAGACCTACCAGATGGCCACTTACATGCAGGCTGCGCCCTATCCACGCGATAATTTCGAGGCAGTGCTGAGCTGGATGCAGAGTAAAGGCTTGGTGACTGAAGCTATTTCATACGACGAGGTGATTTATTAACTATCTGTGGATGATTGCAGCGAAGGAGCTTACCAAGATTTACCCGGACGGAACGGAAGCGGTACACAGGATCACCTTCGATATACCCTGCGGCGAGTGCTGCTCGGTAATCGGGCCCTCGGGCTGCGGTAAAACGACACTCCTGCTTATCTTCGCCGGTATCCTGCGGCCGAGCGCGGGTACGGCACTGATAAACCGCCATGAGGTCACCGGACCGTCGAAGGAACTGGCGCTTATCTTCCAGGACTACGGGCTCTTCCCCTGGAAGACGGTGTACGAGAACGTTTCGCTGGGCCTGGAGCTGCGCGGTGTGAAGAAAAAGGAGCAGCAGGAGATAGTCTCATCGCTCCTCAAAGATCTCGGATTGCACGGGTTCGAGAAGAACTATCCGAAACAATTGTCGGGCGGGATGCAGCAACGAGTCGCCCTCGCGCGCATGCTGGCCCTGAAGCCGAAGATCCTGCTCATGGATGAGCCGTTGTCCTCGCTGGACGCGCTGACGCGTGAGAATCTCCAGAATGTGCTCCTGCAGCTCTGGCAGCAGAAGCGAATGACCATGCTGCTCGTCACGCACAGTATAGAGGAGGCGGTGTTTTTCGGACGAAAGATCGTCGTACTCTCCCCGCGACCGGGCACCATCGTCAAAACGATCGAAAATCCCCAGAAGGGAAACGTCAAGTACAGAACACAAGAGGTATTCTTCGAGAAATGCAAGGAAGTGCGGCAGAGCCTCGATGGTGGAGCTATCTAGTCATCGCGGTCGTGATCTACGGAATCTGGCATTTACTCTCGGTTATGCTGGACTCGATCGCATTACCAACGCCGCTGACGGTTTTCTTCGCCTTCCTCGCGAGCCTGAGAACCGATTTGCTCCCGAATCTGCTCATCAGCACCATCAGGATCGCCTGCGGGATCGCTCTGGCGTTCTCGATCGCCGTTCCGATCGGGCTCCTCAGCTACGAGAAGCGGGTGGATTCACTCGTCACGCCGCTTATCTACATGCTCTATCCCATTCCGCATATCGTCCTGCTTCCGGTGATCATCCTCTTCTTTGGTATCGGCGATCTATCGAAGATCATCATGATCGAGATCATCGTCTTCTTCCAGATCCTGGTGACCACACGGGACGCATCGCGGAGCATCAGCCGGAATTATGTCTATCCCATGCTCAGTCTGGGCGCGAGCAAGAAGGAGATTTATCGACATGTCATCATTCCGATCTGTATCCCCAAGATCCTCACCGCCACGCGGATCAGCGTGGGCACGGCGATCGCAGTGCTCTTCTTCGTGGAATCGTTTGCCACGACCAGGGGCCTGGGATACCTGATTATGGACGCATGGAGCCGTGCGAATTACCCGGACCTTTACGCGGCGATCGTCACCATGGCGCTGCTCGGGTTTGGTATTTATCTGGCGATAGACCGTGTGGAGAAGAAGGTCTGCCGGTGGGTGTACGTATAGTTCAAGCCCCTTCGGTCCGTCACTCCCACCTATTCAGAGCGGCCCTGCGCGGCGACATGTCATATTCCAAACCGAATATGACCATTAAAGGATACGTTTATAAACGTGGAAAGTTAAGACCACCTGCGTAATCCCAACAAAGAGTGACGTACATGATATCGCCGAACGATGACTGGACCCCGGCTGCAATTGAGGCGCTATTTGAGTGTGATCTCCACGAGCTCGGAGCGCGTGCTGATGCGATCAATCGCGGAAACGGAAACCTCGTCACCTACGTGGTGAACCGCCACATCAACTACACGAATATCTGCACGGCACGGTGCCCGCTCTGTGCCTTTTATCGCGCTGCAGGAGAAGCAGACGCGTATCAGATGTGTATTGATGAGGTACTGGAGAAAGCAGCAGAAGCCGTTACACAGGGCGCTACAGAGCTCCATATCGTGGGTGGGCTCAATCCAGAACTGAACGTGGCGTACTTCGAGGAGCTGTTCACGCGCATAAAGGGGCGATTTCCACGCGTCATCATCAAGGCGCTGACGGCGACGGAGATTTACTTCCTGGCGCAGCTTGAGCGGATGAGTGTGGATGAGGTGCTCCATCGGCTCAAGGACGCGGGCCTGGACGCATTGCCCGGCGGTGGCGCGGAGATCCTTGATGATACGCTGCGAGCAGCAATCTGCCCTGACAAAGTGGCGGCTGGCGAATGGCTCCGCATTATGGAGCGCGCACACCGCATCGGACTCAAGAGTAATGCCACCATGCTCTTTGGACATCTGGAAACGTTAAAAGACCGCGCACTTCATCTTTATAAACTCTGGGCGTTGCAGGAAGAGACCGGCGGCTTTGTCTCCTTTATTCCGCTCCTCTTCCAGCCAGAGAACACGGAACTCAAGGCACGAGGGCTTGTCGAAGACTGCGCGGATCCAATCGACGTGCTGAGAACCATTGCGGTTTCCCGTATCGTATTACGGAATTTCAAGAGTATCAGGGCGTACTGGGTTGCGCTCGGTGAGAAGCTTGCCCAGGTTGCGTTGCAGTATGGTGCGAATGATCTGGACGGCACGATAATGGAGGAGCGGGTTACGCATGCGGCTGGCGCTCATACGCCACTCAGGCTTCCGAAGGAGACTATTCTGAGCCTTGTGCGGGGTGCACATAAAATACCCGCTGAACGGGATACCTTTTATCACATACTACGGGTGCATTCAGATGACGAGTGAGAACGAGCGAATTGGCAAGTTTAGCCTCCTGAACAGTTATTTACCCTATTACCGGCTCGAGCAGGACGGGTTCCACGTCATTCGAGCGATGCCGAAGACGCTCGCTGGTATGCTCGAACGCGGTGAGATCGATTTCACCCCGGTCCCTTCGTTCTATTATCTCAGGAACAAGGCCGCACTGCAGAGCTATGAGTTCTGTGTCGCGGCTGCGCGGAGTGTTTGGAGCGTCATTCTGGTTTCGAAAGGCGCGCGGCTACGCGAAAATGGCGGCTCGATCGCGGTGACGAACCAGACCACCACCTCAGTCAAGCTGCTGGAGATCATTCTGCAGGAGCAAGGGCTCGGACACCAGATTGTGCCCGTGAATGACGGTGCTGCCTCGGCATTACTGGAGCACTGTCCGTATGCGCTCGTCATTGGTGACGATGCGATCAGGGCGAGGCAGCGATACCGGGTGGTAATGGATCTGGGAGAGGCGTGGCAGGATTTAACCGGCTTGCCCATGGTCTTCGGTATAGCGGTAGCGCGGAAAGGGCTGGATATGGCTGGGGTGAGCGCTACCCTTCAGGAATCTGTCGCGTGGGGGAAGAAGCACGTGGACGTAATTATTGGGGCGGTGCAGGAAGCGTTCAGATTGCCCGAAGAGTTCCTCGAGTGTTATTTCAACGCGCTCACCTATCAGATGGGCGAGCGAGAGCGCCGGGGGCTTGCTCGCTTCGAGGAGAAGTGCCATGAATACGGGCTACTCTGACTGGGAGCGTTATGGAGCACGGAACCTGGCAGGTGTGGATCTGAGCTTTGATGATGCTGAGCAGCTCTTCGAGCTACCCTTGCCTGTTCTGGGCGGCATAGCAGACCGGATCAGGCACGAGCGATGCGGCGAGCTCGTTACGTTCGTGGTTGACCGGAACATCAGTTATACCAATCGCTGTGTGGCGCGGTGTAAGTTCTGCGCCTTTTACGCCAAGCATGACGAAGAGAGCTACGTCTTGAGCACCGCTGAAATACTGCGGAAGGTCGCAGAGACCGTCAGCGCTGGCGGGACACAAATCCTGATTCAAGGTGGCCTCAACCCCGAACTCGGCATCGAATGGTTCGAGGAGTTGTTCAGTGAAATAAAACGGCACTTCCCGAGCGTTCAACTTCACAGCCTCTCCCCGCCTGAGATCGCATTCATCGCGCAGCATGAAGGGCTGAGCATAACGGAGACGCTCGCACAGCTGAGAGTTGCGGGACTCGATTCGCTCCCGGGCGGGGGCGCGGAGATCCTCTGTGACCGTGTACGTAACGAGATAAGTCCGGTGAAGCTCAGCGCGTACGACTGGCTCACGGTGATGGAGAGCGCGCATCGCATCGGCATGCGCACAACCGCAACTATGATGTTTGGTCACATAGAGCGTGACGATGAGATTATTGAGCACCTCTTCAAGATACGGGATCTGCAGACGAGAACGGGCGGCTTCACGGCATTCATTCCCTGGACCTTCCAGCCAAAGCACACGGCACTTTACGAGCGGGTGAAGCGGCCGGTGTCAGTAACGCGCTATTTGCAGGTCCTGGCGATCTCGCGAATTGTGCTCCATCCCATTCGAAACATCCAGGCTTCGTGGCTCACGCAGGACTTTGAGGTCGACAAGCTTGCGCTCTTCTTCGGTGCGAACGACTTTGGGGGCACGATCCTGGAGGAGAACGTGGTCACGGCAGCGGGGAAGGAGCACACACCGGCGACCGTCGCGGACATCAGAAGGGCGGTGACGTCGGTGGGCAGACCCGTAGCGCAGCGGAATACGCTGTACGAGTTGGTGGCTTGAATGCTGAGCAAGCTCAGCGTGCTTCGTCCGTTCTCAGAACTTACTTTAGCTCGCTCCCTCATTTCTCATTCATGATCATTGCACATACGCCCGATGCAGACGATGCATTCATGTTTTACGGACTCTTCCAGGGCAAAATCCAGACGAGCCTGGAGATAGAGCAGCTGGTCGAGGACATAGAAACGCTGAACAAACGCGCTTTTGCGGGTGAGCTGGACGTCACCGCGCTCTCATCGCACGCCTACGCCTTTCTGCACAAGAAGTACCGGATCTTAGCAACGGGCGCGAGCGTGGGTGATGGCTACGGCCCGGTAGTGGTAGCACGATCGGAGCGGGATCTCGAGGGGAAGCGTATAGCCGTGCCCGGACGGTATACCACCGCGAACCTGCTGCTGAAGTTAGCGCTCGCGGAGTTCCAGCCGGTGGAGATGCGATTTGACAAGATCATACCGGCAGTAACGCGGGGCGACGTCGATGCCGGCCTCCTGATCCATGAGGGGCAGATCACCTATGCGCAGCACGGGCTGGCGAAGGTTCTTGACCTGTGGGAGTGGTGGTACGGGCGAACGAGGCTGCCGCTGCCGCTTGGGATCAACGTCATCAAGCGAGAGCTACCCGAAGAGACCCAGCATGCGTTTCTGGCAGCCATGCGTGCGAGCGTGCGATACGCACTAGAACACGTCGAGGAGGCAATGCAGCACGCGATGACGTATGCACGAGGTGCGGACGCGGCCCTCGTGAAGAAGTTCGCCTTGATGTATGTCAATGAGTACACGTATGAAATGCCCGAGACCGTAGTGCGGGCGCACGCGGAGCTGTACCGCATGGCGGAGCTGCGCGGCTTTTTCACGCAACCGCCCCTGGACATCCTTTTCCCGTAACGGTGCTCTCTGATATGTCCTTCAGGCGAGCCAGCATATTCACGGCTGGATATGAACAGATACGAACAGGTTTTTTATTGCATGAGCCGAAAGGAATGAATGGATGGATGGATGGATGGATGTACATGTCAGACGATGAGCTGAGGTCGTGGATACAAGCCCATAAGAACGAGATCTTCGCGAATGACGCGGTTGGCACGGGCTGTTTCAGTTATTTGCCCGGCGAGATCATCTGGGCAGTGACGAAGCGGTGCAATCTCAAGTGCAAGCATTGCTCGATCAGCGAGGTGGATCCTGAAGAGCTGAACACCGAGGAGGGGTTCGCGCTCATCGAGGACGCTGCGAAGCTCGGGCCGGTCAAGTTCGGGTTCACGGGTGGCGAGCCGCTGCTGCGCGAGGACATATTCGAGCTCATAGAATACGCGTCATCATTTGATATGCAGGTCGTGATGGCGACGAACGGGACGCTGATCACGAGGGACGTAGCACGGAAGTTGCGCAAGGCTGGACTGGAGCGTGCGGCGATGAGCGTCGATGCGATCGGGAGCACTCACGATGAATTCCGGGGCGTGGAAGGCGCGTTCAAAGCGACGATTCGGGGCATGAAGGCCTGTGAAGCGGAAGGGGTGGCCACGCAGTTCTTCACCACCGTTTCACGGACGAATTACCACGAGCTCCCGAAGATCATCAAACTCGCGGATGAGATGGAGCAGTGGCGCATCTATCTCATTTACCTGGTCGCCGTCGGCCGCGGCAAGCAGATTGCCGACGTGTGCCTCACCACAGCGGAGAACGGACAGCTCTTCGAGGACATGATCACGCTCCAGAAAGATGCAAAGACCTGGCTGAAACCGATCTGTAACCCGCAGTACTGGGCGTACCTGAAGGATCGGGGGCTGGTGGAGCGTGAAGATGGTATGCACTTCACCGGCTGCACCGCGGGTATCACGCGGTTCCATATCTTCCCCAATGGTGATGTTACGCCCTGTGCGTATCTTCCCGTCGCAGCGGGCAACGTAAAGGAGAGGAGCTTTTTGGAGATCATCGAGCATGCCGAGATGTTCAAGGCGATGCGGGCACGTGCCCTGAAGGGTGCATGTGCGAGCTGCAGGTATAAAGCCATCTGCGGCGGGTGTCGGTCACGCGCATACGCGCTCACCGGTGACGTACTGGGCGAGGATCCCATCTGTCCGTTGGTTACTGGCACGTAGAGATCCCTCTGCCTGAATGGACCCGTTCAGTAAGCTAGAATGGTAAGATTGACCGCCCTCCTGAGCTAGGGGCGAGAGAAACTGGTTTAAGGTTGCCCGGATTATAGTATAGCACTCATCCTCGTGGCGAACGCAATTGAAATCACTGAGGTGTACCTACCAAGATGTCGGTATTACCCGAAGAGGTCACGCAACGGGTGCGTGAGAAGTTACGGGAGTTGACAGCGCCGGTGAATCTGGTCGTTTTTACGCACGATTCCAGTTCACCGACAGGTGAAGAGACTCGCACATTAATGACGGAGCTTGCCACAACCTCTGATCAGGTATGTGTCGAACTCTACGATGTGGGTGTAGATACGGCTAAACGAGACGATTATGGAATCGATAAGGTGCCGGCGACGGTAGTAGAAGGGCAGATAGACTACGGTATCCGATTCTACGGCCTGCCAAGCGGCTATGAATTCGCGGCACTTCTCGAAGCACTGCGGATGGCATCCTCGGGCGATTCGATGCTGGCGACTTCGACGCGCGAACAACTCAAAGCGTTGGCCAAACCGGTTCATATCCAGGTGTTCGTCACCCCACTCTGTCCGTACTGTGTCGAAGCAGTGCAAACGGCGCAGCAGATGGCGATAGAAAGCGAGCTTATTATGACCGACGTGGTGGAAGCGACGGAGTTCCCGCAGTTGAGTCAGAAATACCGGGTCTTCGTAGTGCCCAAGGTGATTATCAATGAGACGGTAGAATTTGTAGGCGCGGTGTCTGAAGCAGAATTTCTGGAGCACGTTATGAATGCGGGGGTGTAGCGAGGGAGCTCGTGCGGCTCAATGAGCGTAAGGAGATAGAAGTGGACTGCGAGTGTAAGACGAACGTCCCGGGCATCTTTGCCGCCGGTGACGTAACCAATGCACCTGAGAAGCAGATCATTGTGGCTGCTGGTGAGGGCGCGAAAGCCGCGTTGAGTGCGTACCGCTACCTTGTCAGGTTACACAAAGAATGAATGCGCAATTACGTACGTACGTACGGGCAGCTCCATCCAGTCAGTAGCACCAAAACGCATCAATCGCAAACGCGAGGGACTATTTATCTTTGCCGTTTCTTACTACATCTCGGAGTGAGTGAGCGAGCGAGTGAGCACGAGGATGCCGAAATTCAACATCAACTGGAACGTCACACGCGCCTGCAACCTGCGGTGCAAGCACTGCTACTATGACGCCGCATCCCCACTGCCCGACGAACTCAGCACTGACGAGGCGTTTGCACTCATTGACGATATCGCTGCGACCTTTGGCGATAACGTACGGGTCACGCTGGGCGGTGGCGAGCCGCTGGTGCGCTCAGACTTGTTCGAGATCATTAGGTATGGTAAGGAACGCGGGGTGAGTCTCGTGCTTGCCTCGAACGGCATCGCGCTCACTGAAGCGGTTGCGAAGCGCCTCAAGGACACGGGCATTGAGGAGGTTATTATCGCGATCGACGGCATGCAGCAGACGCACGATTCCATACGGGGCAAGGGCGTCTTCGAGCGCACGGTTAAGGGCGCAAGAGCGTGTAAAGCCGCCGGGCTGGGGCTGGTGATCGATCCGTGCATCATGAAGCAGAACGAGCGTGAGACCGCGCAGATTCTTGATCTCGCGGAGGAGTTGGGTGCGCGACAGGCGCGGCTGTTCCATTATATCGCCATGGGTCGTGGCGCGGCTGAAATCCCCGACGCGGAGCTCGACCTTGCGGAGTACGCGCGGAACGTGCAGCAGTTATACGAGGAGCAGACGAACCGGACTAATCTGGAGGTCTGTACGACGCAGGCCTGCCAGTACTGGGTGGTCTTGAAACGGATGGCTGAAGCTGGACGAGCAGTGCCTGACTTTTATTTCCACGAAGTTCCTGGCTGTAGAGCGGGTATCGGTATGCTGTCGATCAAGCCGAACGGCGATGTCGTGCCCTGCCCGCTGTTAGACGTAAAGGCCGGGAACGTGCGGGAGCAGCGTCTGCGCGAGATTCTGGAGTCTGAGGTGTTCACGAGATTGCAAAGTCGAGAGGTACAAGGTCGGTGTGGCGTCTGCAAGTTCAGAGACCTGTGCGGCGGCTGTCGCGTGCGTGCTTATATCACCACGGGGGATTACATGGGTGAAGATCCGCTGTGCGGTGAGGTGTTTTTTGAACGAGCTTGAAAGCGCTCAGGGCTAAAAACCGGCTACAGCCCTTAATCCCCCTGGTTCTTCCTGTACGCTTCCTCGGGATCGAAGACCTTCTCACCCACTACCTCGCCCTCGATCGTGCGGTAGAAGCACGACCGGTAGCCCATGTGGCACGCCCCTCCGATCTGCTCCACCTTCAACAAGATCGTGTCCTCATCGCAGTCGATAAAGATCGCTTTCACGCGCTGCTCATGACCTGACCGTTCACCCTTCTTCCAGAGCTTGCCACGGCTCCTGCTCCAGTAGTGCGCCTTACCCGTCGCTCTCGTGAGCCGCAGTGCCTCGTCGTTCATGTAAGCGAGCATGAGCACCTCGCCCGTCTCATAGTCCTGTACGATCGCCGGTCTCAATTCGCTGGTGGCTTCACCGGGCACGTACTACTCCTCCTCACCCTCGTGCTTCTCCCTGCTCAGCACGCGCACGCTGTCGCCCCGAATGGTAATGGGGATCGGGACCATCGCTTCGAAGAGCTCGATCGTGATCTCTTCATGCGCCTCGTCCACCTTCTTCACACGTGCACGCTCACCCTTGAACGGCCCGGAAATGATCTCGATGATGTTACCCTCCTCAATGCCGGTGACTGAAGGCTTTGGCGTGAGGAAGTGCTCGATCTCCTCGAGGCGCATCTCGCCCTTGACCAGGCCCCGCGCGTGCGGGATGCTCTGGACGATCTGCTCGACCATCTCAGGATATTCGGCTTCGATCAGCACGTAACCTCTGAGCTCATCCGGCACAAGAATCGCCTTCAGACCGTGCTCTGCCAGCGGCTTCTCCTTGATCGCGCCCTCGATGAGCGATGCCACTGCCTGCTCCTGATTCACCGTTGTCTTCACGGCGACAATCTTAACCATCACTCAGAGCCCCTGTGGCAGGACGGTCAGCAGGATATAAATCGCGAACCCGATGGCACCGATCAGCGCCATTGCGGCACCCGCGATCTTCGAGATATGGAAAAATTCGTCACGCTTCGGCCGCTTCGCCAATTTCAATATTCGGAGATACTCCTTCAGCTTCTTTGACCAATCCCCGATCTTCAGACCGTCGTATTTCAGTTCCATCGTTCCCGAGCGCACCAGTCGTTACTTATTTAGTTTAATGCACGATATCAATACCAAATTTCTCCCGCCTGACATCCTTGCCTGCGTAAATCTGATCTGATTTGACGCCGGTCACGATGAGCAACGTCCGGATCATGTTCTTCAGCTCTGGACTCACCTGTACCCCCCAGATGATCCTGGCCTCGTCGTTCATCATCCGGTACACTTCCTGGAGAGCGCCTTCCGCTTCCTCTACGGTCATGTCCTCGCCACCGATCACGTTGACGAGCGCCGCCTTCGCATCGGTCACATCAACCTCGAGCAGCGGTGAGCTCAAGGCCTTCCGCACCGACTCGATGGCTTTGCTCTGACCGTCGGACTCGCCGAATCCGATCATCGCCATGCCGCCGTCCTTCATCACCGTGCGCACATCGGCAAAGTCCAGATTGATCAGCCCGGGCTTGGTGATCAGCTCGGTGAGACCCTTTACCGACCGCATCAACACCTCATCAGCCACCTTAAAGGCCTCGTTTAACGGTAAGCGCGGCACCACATCCAGGAGTTTGTCGTTTGGGATGACGATCAAGGTATCGGTATTCTCCCGTAATTTCTCGAGACCATAATTGGTATTTTCAATACGCACCATGCCTTCGGCGCTGAACGGGAGCGTAACCACACCAATGGTCAACGCGCCTGCTTCCTGCGCTGCTTGCGCCACAACCGGTGCTGAGCCCGTGCCCGTGCCACCGCCCAACCCACAGGTGACGAAGACCATGTCCGCATCCTCGACTATCGTCCGTATGTCTGTCTCGTTCTCCCGTGCCGCTTCCTCACCGATCCGCGGGATACTACCCGCTCCGAGACCGCGTGTGGTCTTCTTACCGATCAATAACTTCCGTTCTACTTTCTTGTAGAGTAAATCCTGAGCATCCGTATTGACGGCGAAGAGTTCGGCACCGTAAATGCCCTCTTCTGTCATGCGCTGGATCGTATTCGTCCCGCTCCCTCCGCATCCGATTACCTTAATGATAGTTCGTGCTCGCTCCAGGATCTTTTCCAACTCCCCGGACTCCATCGTCTTAACTTCCGAGCCCGCGGAGACCGTTTCATCCCCCATTTGCCTCATCTTTTCGTGCCCCTCGTTTAGTCAATCTCTTAGCATTCCTTCTTTAAAACCTTTGCCCCACCACAACATGGACAGGGGCCAACGATGCATGCGGAGGGAGGGATTTGAACCCTCGGACCCCTGCGGGACAGCGACCTCAACGCTGCGCCTTTGTCCTCTCGGCAACCTCCGCACAAATATTCTCCCGAGCTGAGAAGACCCCATCCACCACTAACAGTGCCTTGGTCTTAGGTATAGAAAAAGGTACCTTCCACGGCCTTCAGAACATCCTTCAGCGGCATGTTCAGCTCGCGCGCCACCCGCTTCGCATCTTCGAACTCCGCAGCCACGGTGAGCACCTTCCCCGCAGCATCGCGGCCGATTTTTACGCCTACTTCCCGCTCTACACCCCTGAGTGTCACCTTCACGCGCGCCTCTTCGCGATCCGCAACGAAGCGATGCTTCACCTGCATGACACGTACACCCAGCGTACCGGTCTCCGCCATCAGCCGCTGCGCAATTCGAGCTGCATCCTGTGGCGCGGTGATCACTGTGATGAAATAGCCCGTCCTGCCCTTCTTCATGAGCACCGGTGCCACGGCCACGTCGCGCGCGCCCTCAGCCATGAGCACCTCGATCAGGTTACCCATCATCTCGCCCGTTACGTTGTCCACGTTCGTCTCCAGCACCTCGATAAGGTCCCGTGACAACTCGGTGAGTGTTCCGAGGCTTGCGCGTAAGACATTCGGGACTGGCAGGTCCTGCGTTCCTGCGCCATAGCCGATCTTCTCAATCCGCAGCTGCGGGAAGGCGGGCTCAGATCGCTCCACGAACTGCGCGAGCAGTGCTGCGCCCGTCGGCGTCAAGAGCTCCGCGTTTATCACCGCCGGTCCGCCCCGATACAGCAATGCGGTATCCCTCAGGATCTCGAGTGTCGCCGGTGCCGGAACGGGGAAGCATCCGTGCTCGATCTGCACGAAGCCCGTGCCGAGCGAAATCGGCGTGCTGAGAATGGTGTCAGGATTCAGCTCCAGGAAGGCAACGGCGCTGCCCACCAGATCGCCCAGCGTGTCCAGTGCACCCAGCTCATGAAACGTGATCTTCCCCTTAGGAATGCCATGTACGATCGCCTCTGCTTGCGCGATTCGCTCAAAGGCGCTCACTGCGTGCTGAATGACCGGCTCAGGCAGTCCGCTCTGTTCGAGCGCTTGCCGCATATCGCTATACGAACGATCGCTGCATGATCGTTCCGCCGCGGCCCGGGTCGCGACGAAGGCAACATGCTTCGCCATGATACCGCGCTTCTCCACATCAGTCACCTCCAGGGCGAGATTGAAGGCTGAAATAGCGTCCGCTATCTTCGACTCCTTCACGCCCAAAGCCAGCAGACTACCGAGGATCATATCGCCGGCCGCGCCCGAGAATGGCTCAAAGACCACCGTCCGCATCGTTCCGTATCACACCTAACGTATAAAGAAAGGCACAGCGGGTAAGAAAAATGCCACGCTCGCTACACCACTCGCGCGCGTTGCGAGGGTTATGAAAGAGTATACCTTTAAATATACCTCCACCTTCTATCAGTCAGGTGAACGAACCAAAAATGCCTGGAGAAGACAACGTTATATATATCGGGAATAAGCCTGTGATGAGTTATGTCCTGGCAGTTGTAACGCAGTTCAACAACGGCTTTGATGAGGTCTTGATCAAGGCACGAGGGAGAGCAATCTCGAGGGCGGTCGACACAGCGGAAGTTGTACGGAACAAGTTCATGCCGGGTGTAGAAGTGAAGGACATAAAAATCGGAACAGAGCAGCTCGTGGGCGAAGGTGGAGATAAAGCAAACGTCTCGTCGGTCGAGATAACAATGAAAACGAAGTGAGAGGCGCGAAAGCGATTTAATCCTGGGATAAGCGTTCTCTTGACTCCGTCTTTTTTTCTTTCTTTTTATTTTTTCCCTGCTCGTGTTTCTGATTCTCGCGCCCTTAACGGTAGATTCTTATACCTGCACCCGCTTACAATCTCTCAGACGCGATGTTCGCGAGAAGGCACATCATTTCCACACGCGACTTCACCAGAGAAGAGATCGATTACATCCTGAGTCGTGCAGCGGAGCTGGAGCTCTACGCACGGGGCTCGAAGACGTGTGACTTACTGTCAGGGAAGATCCTCGCCAACCTCTTTTACGAGCCCAGCACGCGAACGCGGCTCTCATTTGAGGTGGCGATGAAGCGGCTGGGGGGTGAGGTCATCAACGTCTCGTCACCAGAGACGACCTCGGCGGCGAAGGGGGAGAATCTGGTCGATACGATACGAATCGTCTCAAGCTACTGCGACATCATCGCACTCCGGCATCCGAAGGAGGGCGCATCACGAATGGCCACCTCGTTCTCGGCCGTGCCAATCATCAACGCGGGCGACGGTGCAGGCCATCATCCCACTCAGACACTGCTCGATCTGTACACGATACAGCAGGAGCAGTTGCTGGACTCGCTCAGGATCGCCCTGATCGGCGACCTCAAATACGGGCGGACGGTTCATTCACTGGCCTATGCGTTGTCACTGTACGGTGCGAAGCTCTTCTTCATCTCACCCGAGGCGCTGCGCATGCCTGAGGAGATCAAGATGGATTTGATCGAAGCCGGCGTCGACATTTTTGAATCCACGGATCTGCGCGACGTGATCAAGGAAGTGGACGTGCTCTACATGACGAGGATCCAGCGCGAGCGATTTCCAGATCCGACGGAATATAATAAGGTTGCGGGAACGTACCGCATTACGACCGGGCTGCTGGCAGAGAATCCCCACGCGGTGATCATGCATCCGCTCCCGAAGCTCGACGAGATCGCAGCAGACGTGGACGAGACGGCGAACGCGCGCTACTTCACCCAGGCGTTCTATGGTATTCCCGTGCGAATGGCTGTTCTTTCTATTTTACTGGAACGGTAAGTAGATAATCGGATAGAAATAGAAAGGGGAAAGGAGAACCAGGAGAGTAAGATGGCAGGCGATATGCGATCAGAGATAAGAAGCGTGATCGATGCGGTGAAGAAGCATCATGAGCTCTTCGCGACTGCACTACCGCTCATCGCGAGCGAGAATGTCACGAGCAATACCGTACGGATGCTGCTTGCCTCCGATCTCTCGCATCGGTACGCGGAGGGTGAAGTGGGCAGTCGATTTTACCAGGGCTGTAAGTACATCGACGAGATCGAGGAGAAGGCGATCACGCTGGCGCGAGCGCTGTTTGCTGCGGAGCACGTGAATGTGAAGCCAATCTCAGGAGTGACGGCGAATCTCGCAGCGCTCTTTGCGCTGACCGCGCCGCGTGACCGCATGATGGCCCTTTCCGTACCGAACGGAGGCCATATCAGTCATTCGAAGGTCTCCATACCGGGGATGCGTGATCTCGAGCTGTTCACCTTCCCGTTTGACGCGCATGAGATGAACATCGATACCGAGCTGATGGTGAAGAAGATAGGGGAGAAGAAGCCCAAGCTCTTACTCTTTGGTGCCAGTCTCTTCCTCTTCCCGCATCCAGTTGCAGCGGCGCGTGAAGCTGCAGACGAGCTGGGTGCACGGATCGTGTACGATGGCTCGCACGTGTTTGGACTGATCGCGGGCAAAAAGTTCCAGGATCCGCTTCGCGAAGGCGCGGACGTGGTCGCGAGCAGCACGCATAAGACCTTTCCGGGCCCCCAGGGCGCACTCATACTCTGTAAAGAGGAGCTCAAGCAGCGGATAGACGAGGCAGTTTTCCCCGGCACGGTGAGCAACCATCATCTCCATCATGTTGCGGGCCTGGCGGTCTCTTTGGCCGAGATGCTGGAGTTCGGCGAGGCATACGCGGCGCAGACGGTGGCGAATGCGAAGGCCCTGGCAGGAGCCCTCTACGAGGAGGGATTTGAGGTGCTCTGCGAGCATAAGGGCTTCACCGAATCGCATCAGATAGCCATCAACGCGCTCAAGCTCGGCGGGGGCGCGGCCGTAGCAGAGCACTTGGAGCTTGCCAATATCATTATCAATAAGAACCTCCTGCCCGCGGATAAAAATCCCGACACGCCCTCGGGCATCAGGCTGGGCGTGCAGGAATTGACGATGGTTGGGATGAAGGAATCGGAGATGAGGGAAGTCGCGTCGCTTATTGCACGCGTGGTGATCGGGAAAGTTGATGTGCAAAAGATAAAAGAAGCAGTGAAGGAATTACGAAGCGGGTATCAGGATGCGAGGTACTGCTTTGATGGTAAGAATGCGTATGCATTTCCCGAGTTACATTACAAATCAAAGAGTATTTATAAAGAATACAGGGAAAGATATATTGAGGGATGCTAGAGGAGCTAGAGGAACGGAGATCGGAAATTATAAAGAAGGCGGAGGAGTATAAAGCACGGCGGACTGAGTTGAATGCCGAGGCCGGTAAGTGGGCGGAATTACGTGATGATTTGAATGCCCACATCAAACAGGCAGTGGAGAAGGCAAAAGAGTTCAAGCAGCAGCGCGAGGAATATGAGAAGCTGATCGCGGAGAAGAAGACGAAACGTGGTGAATTGAACCGCAAGGCGTCGAGCTATTACCAGCTGGTAGAGAAGCAGCGCAAACGGAACGATCTGGCGAGCATCCAGGCTTTTGAGCAGTTGCGAGGACGCATCGAGGAGATGGAGCTGCGGCAGCAGGTGGAAGTGATGAGCAAGGATCAGGAGCGGAAACTGGTAGCGAAGATCACGGAGCTGCGGCGTGAGTTTGAGCGTATGGAGAAGGAGCTGGAGAAGGACAAGAAACTGGCGGAATTGCTGAAGAAAGCGCAGACCTACCACAAGGAATCGGATCAGTACCACGAAGAGGTGATCGAGTACGTGAAATTGTCGCATGAGAGCCACGATAAGATGATTGAGCACTTCAAGGAGGCGGATCGTGTGCGAGAGAAGGCGGATGAGGCGCACCGGCTGTTCCTGGAGGCGCAGGAAGAAGCGGATGATGCGCACAAGTTGTATATCCGCTATCTCAGAGACATGAAGGACTTCGACCGCGTAATCACCGGACTGCGCCGGAAGATTCGTGAAGACTGGAGTTTCCGCGAGCGGCTAGAAGCGAGGAAGAAGGCGAAGGGCATTTACGAGCGGTTTAAAGAGGGCCAGAAACTCAGTACGGAAGATGTGCTCATGCTCCAGCGGTCTGAGCTGGGGCTGAAGTAGGAGCTTTTTTTCGCCTTGCACAGACCGCTTCTTTAAATTCCCGTGGTAACGTAACGGATTTTTACCACGTACGATACTAAGTAAGGTTTGAGGTGGTTGAAATTATCGATATCCATTGCCATTTGACGATGGCTGAGTACGATACGGATCGTACGCAGGTGATTGAGGAAGCGAAGCGCGTTCTCAGTGGCGTGGTGATTTGTGGCGCCGGGCCAGCAGACGCGGAGAAGGCGTTAGAGCTTGCTGCGGCGCACACCGGATTCATCTTTGTAACGCTCGGGCTGCATCCGATTTATGTGGAGGATAGAACGGACCAGGAGATCGAGCGGTACGCGGAATTCGTCAGTGCGCACCGGCGCGCGATCGTGGGTATCGGCGAGATCGGACTCGATTACTACTGGGTGAAGGACCCGCTGAAGTTGAAACGAACGAAGGAGGTTTTTGTGGAGTTCCTCGGGCTGGCGAATGAGCTACGGCTGCCAGTGGTGCTGCACCTCCGCGGTACGGGCAGCGAGGCAATTGAGGAGGGTTTGAAGATTGTCAGGGGCGAAGACGTGAAAAGCGCAATCTTCCACTGCTTCACCGGCAAGCCAGCCGTTGCGGAGGAGATCTGCGAGGAAGGCTACTACGTCTCACTCCCGACCTCGATCGTGCGAAGCAAGAGCATGAAGAAGGTGGCGAAGCGGCTACCGCTGTCTGCATTACTCACCGAAACGGATGCGCCGTATCTCGCGACAACTGAGAACGAACGGAACGTGCCGCAGAATGTTAAGGTGGTATACGAGGAGATTGCGCGGCAGCAGAAGCTCTCGCTCGAAACAGTGGACGAGGCGATCGAGCGTAATTTCGAGCGCGTCTTCGGAGTCGCGTTACGCTAGACGGTGGGCGCTCTCGTTTTGCTCATTCCGATGTTATGTTTCGCAACGTGTTTGCGATACTCAAGGGATGATCTCTCGCGCGCCCCCCCGTTTCACCGTCGCGGGGCCATCGAGGACGCTGTGATTCGTTAGTGAGGTAACGTAACAGTAGTGCACTCGGGATTCACTTAACTTAGAGCCGGCAAGGTTAGCACATTAGCGTGTCGCAGCCCCTCACACCCCGAGTTCCGTTCGCTACGAGGAACTGTAAAGCGGTCGCTTTTCCTTCTTCTCCACCTGAATATCGTCGATTCGAGTATGGGGATAATTGCCCGTTTCGTCCTTCTCCTCCGCTTTCACCATGTCCCAGATTGTCAGGAGTGCAATGGAGAGTCCATGGAGCGCGTCCATCTCCACGCCCGTCTTGCCGACCGATTTGACCGAGACCGATGCGCTAATCCTGTCCGTGCCCACGATAAAAGCCACGGCAACCTGCTCGATATTTATCTGGTGACAGAGCGGAATGACTTCGGGCGTCTTCTTCACGGCAAGGATCGCCGCGATCTCAGCACAGCCGAGCACATTCCCCTTTCTGGTCGTGCCGCTTTGAATCTTCTCGATCGTGCTCGGATCCAGGCGAATCGTGCCCGACGCGATTGCGATACGCTCGACGTTGCCCTTGGCGCTGATGTCCACCATTCCGGCGCTACGCTGCTGCATGAGTTCCAGCCCTCACTTCACTCACGTTGGCCAGGTGCCAAAATAAATCTCCAACCCGATGATGACCACGCCAATAACTACACCAAGGATCAGGATCATCTTCGGGGACATCTTTATCGCGGATTCCTCGACGTCGTAGTACCGCATCAAGCCTGCGGAGGACATGAGACCGCGCTCTTCGCCTTTACTTCCGCCTTCTTTCTTCTCCTCGTGCTTTCCCTTCTTCGCTGTCTTTCCTTTTGCCATCTCGTACCCCCTTTATTGTTACGGATTACGCCTTAAGTAACTCAACCCGCGTGCCCCGGACATCGAGCATCGTGCCAGCAGCTTCACCTGCGTCCGCCTGCTCGACGAGCTCCACTGGTGTTGCCGTAGCGTTCTCGATGTCCTCGGTGTCCACATGCGCACCGTAAATTCGCACGGTGCCCAGCGGCGCATTTAACGCGATACCCTGCTCCGACTTGAAGTGGCGAACTGCGCGAACGATATCGGCGATGAGATCGCCCTGGACTTCCGCATCGGCGTCGATCTCCTCGGGAATGGGCTCAGGCCACTGCGCGTGGTGCACGCTGCCGCCGTTCCCGATATACGCGTGCATCTCTTCGGCGAAGAACGGCGCAAACGGTGCAAGCAGATTACCGAGCGTCACGAGCGTCGTATACAACGCGTATCTCGCTGATTCCTTCCCGTCATCGCCGCCGCGGCCATAGAGCCGCGATTTCGCCAGCTCGATGTAATCGTCGGCGAGCGTATTCCAGGTGAACGCGCGTATTTCCTTCATTGCCTCATCGAACTTGTAGGTCTCCATCGCCTCCGTCACTGACTGCACAAGCTTGTTCAACTTCGTGAGCAGCCAGGTATCAACCACACGGAGCTCGACCGAGCCCGCCGCGGGGTCGTACTCTTCGAGATGCAGCAGTGCGAACCGGAGTATGTTCCAGAGCTTCTGCATGAACTTGCTCGCGGCCACGATGTCTTTCCAGCGGAACTGCACGTCCGAGCCGACAGCACCGCCGATCGCGGCCCACTGCCTGAAGACATCCGCACCATGCTCCCGAATGACCTCGTTGGGTGATATGAAGTTGTTCCGCGACTTGCTCATCTTGTAGCCGTCCTCGCCGAGCACCATGCCATTGATTAGAATAGTGTCCCAGGGGAAGGTCTTGGCGAGCGCAAGCGAGCGCAGGATGGTGTAGAATGCCCATGTGCGAATAATATCGTGCCCCTGTGGTCGGAGCGCGACGGGGAAGGCGAGCGCGGAGGGCTTCTCGGCGTTGAGATCCCAGCCCGATACCCAGAGCGCGCTCAGCGACGAGTCCATCCAGGTGTCCAGGACGTCCTCCTCGCCTACGAACTCCGTACTGCCACAGTTGCTGCAGGGCTCTTTCGGGCTGCTGATCGTAGGGTCTACGGGCAAATCATCCTTGGCTGCCACTTTTACGGTGCCACAGCGCTTGCAGTACCAGACCGGGATGGGCACGCTGAAGATCCGCTGCCGCGAGATGCACCAGTCCCACTCCATCGAGTCAACCCAGTTTCTGAGCCGAATGGCGAAATGCTCCGGGTACCAGGAGATCTGCCCCGATGCGTTCTTTATCTCCTCGTGCAGCACGCGTACGAACCACTGCCGGGTCGAGATGATCTCAATCGGCGTCTTGCAGCGCCAGCAGACGCCCACGTTCTGCCTCAGCGGTTCCTGCGCCTTGTAAAGGCCCTGGGCCTTCAAGTCCTCGATGATCTGCTGCTTGCATTCGGCGGTGCTGAGACCCGTATAACCACGCGCCGCCTCGGTCATCCGGCCCTGCTCATCAATACAGGTAATCAGGGGAAGGTTATGCTCCTTCCACCAGCGCACGTCCTGCCGGTCACCAAACGTGCAGATCATCACCACGCCGGTGCCGAACTCGGGATCGACGCTCTCATCCTCATAGACCTTAACGAGGTGCTCGAATATCGGCACGACCAGCTCCTTGCCCGCGATGTCCCGGTACCGCTCATCATCAGGGTGCACGGCTACGGCGACACAACTCGCCAGCAGTTCCGGCCGTGTCGTCGCGATCTCGACATATCCGGGCTCTTTCCCAGTGTCAACCTTTTTGAAGCATATATAATGCAACTTCGCGTTGCGATCCTCATACTCGACCTCCGCGAACGCAATTGCGGTCTCGCAGCGCGGGCACCAGTTCACGGGATGCTCAGCCTGGTAGATCAGCCCGTCACGATACATGCGGAGGAACGAGAGCTGCGTATACCGCTTGTACCGGTCTTCCATCGTGACGAACTCGCGGCTCCAATCAATGGACATACCGAGTTTCTGCATCATGCCCTTCATCTGCGCAATGTTCTCACGGGTCAGTTGCTTGCAGAGCTCCCGGAACTGCTGCTTGTCGATCTGCCGCTTGGAAATCCCGTGCCGCTCCTCCACCTTCACCTCAGTCGGCAGCCCATGGCAGTCCCAGCCCTGCGGGAACATCACGTTATAGCCGCGCATGCGTTTGTAACGTGCGATAAAATCAATATAACACCAGTTCAGCGCATTACCAACGTGAAAATCGCCCGTCGGGTATGGCGGCGGCGTATCGATGATATACGGTGGGCGATCAGAAGCTTCATCAAAGTAATAGAGCGAGTCTTCCCAGGTCTCCAACCACTTCTTCTCCACGATCTCCGGTTTGTATTTCTTTTCCAGCTTCATGCGATGCACTCTTCGAGTCCCTGTCTATTCTATTAACCTTAACCTTTGATGCTTTTATTTCTAGGGCTTTTCTTAAACTACTATCTGGTAACCGAGTTTAGCCCCTGTTTAATCCAGGAACAAATCCTTGCATGGAGGAGCTGAGATCAACGAGCAATGGTCGAGAAGACAGAGAAAGAATACAAGCAGTGCATAGTCCTCCGGGCTGACCTGAAGCTCTCGAAGGGCAAGGCGGCGGTGCAGGCCGCACACGCCTCTATTCTTAGCTACGAGCGTGCTCCGCTGCACGACCGTAAGAGCTGGAAAGAGCAGGGCCAGAAGAAGGTGGCGCTCAAGGTGCCCGGTCTTCCCGCGCTGTACAGGGTACGGGACGACGCGGAGCGGCTGGGGCTGCCGTGTGCGATCGTCGAGGACGCGGGTCTGACCGAGATACCGCCGGGGACTGTTACTGCGCTCGGCATAGGCCCGGCCCGTGCGGATGAGCTCGACAAGGTGACGCAGCGGTTAGAGTTGTTGTAACTCGCTTCCTCGTTTTTGGGGACTCGTTTAAAAGTTGAACGGGAACGATGCGGACGTGTTTTTGCGTTAGGGTAATAGTTGTGGTTCATAAGATTTACCTCCGTGGATGCAACCCACGACCCATATTGTTTTGGTTTGAACTTGCATCCGCGGCATTTTTTTGTCATCGCCCTGCTGGTCGCTGGTGCAGCGATAGGCGGTGACTACTTTACGGGTGATGTGAAGGATGACGGAAAGAAGAAGTGGTTCATCATTGCAGCGACTTAGGGCGTCACCTGGTCCTCAGAGCTCGACCTCGCGTTTTTGGTTTTTTCTGAGAGCGCCTATCTGCTCTCCACAAACCTGTTATCCTCGAGGATTTCTCCGCGTGCTCTGCATGCAGTGAGTGGACGCACTTGCCGTTATAGGCGCGGTTATTTGTAGATTGCGCTGTGCTTCACGGCCATGGACGCGAGTTCCGTGCAGAGCACGAAAACGGCCTGCTTGTGCTCGTCCTTGCTGCGGTGGATCTGGAAGGGCGAGATATCAAGCTCATGATATTTTGAAAAATTGCAATCCAAGCTATGCCGCTCACAAAACTTCTCCAATTGAGCCAATAACATATGCAGCTGTACAACCTCCCCTTTCTTCATATATATTCTTAGCAACTTTACTGCATATAAATGCATGTGTAGGAGTATATGCAGTTAGAGGTGAGAGATGCTCGATGTTGAGTTATTTGGACGCGTTTGGGGCGTCAATGCACATCCTTGGGCATGATCGGCGCTGCAGAATTTCGGGGATTCGGCAAGAGGCAGATGGAACCACCTCGTGGAGTAAATTGGTGTGGCTTTCTGCTGGATCGAATACCATCTCGGCACGAGTCACCGACACCGCAGGCAATACCAAACAATCCTCGATTACTGTGATGTATAATCCGCCGCCAGATACCACCCCAGCAATTACGATCACAGCGCCTATGAACGGGCAGGTAGTCAATACGACAACCATTACCGTCAGCGGCACGGCCACCGATTGGGGTGGGGCTGCCGTGTGCAATCGTCGAGGACGCGGACCTGACCGAGATACCACCGGGGACTGTTACCGCGCTCGGCATTGGCCTGGCACGTGCTAATGAGCTCGACAAGGTGACGCAGCGGTTAGAGTTGTTGTAACGCAACGGACTACGTGAAAAACGGGGTAACTCGGAACACGCAGTTATTTTTATATAGCCGCTCGGCCAACGTGAGATCATGAATCCGCGCCTGTTTCTCAAAGTGATGCTCATGCTCGTGCCGGCAGTTATCTGTCTCTTCCTGCCCGATACACTCGCCCACGAGTATACACGCGTGATGTACCCCGCGATTCTGGTGATCGGTGCGGCGCTCTCGTTAAGGGTCGCTTTTATTTATACGAACTGGCTCCGAAAGGCCTTCATCTTCCTCGCGCTCTTCCTCTTTCTCATGGTCTTCACGCATATCGAGGAGCTCTGGGGCATCTACCGGACGTCCCCGCAGCTCGTCGTCCTCCTCCAGTGGATCACCTACGCGATGCTCGTGCTCTGCTCCTACTACGTGCTGAAGGTCACGGAGGCGCGGCAGGCGAGCAAGACGAGAAAGAGCCAAAAACTCCACGATAGCGGGTTTTTCTGTAAATAATCCATTCTCGAGCAGACGCTCATTCACGGGGATCAAAGAGCTCGATATTACGAAATCGGCTCAGATCTATCTTCTCTGCTAATAGCTCTATTCCGAGTATCTCACCTTCAGGATCCTGATCCACGAAGGTTGTCGAAGGGGATACATCGTGATCTACAGCAGCTTCTGGCAGAGCAGCGAGGCGGAGATCCATGCGTACTGTTTCGCATACTCGTTCACACTCCCGTAAGCCAGCACGATCAGCGTGTACCAGAGCAGGCTGAAGTAGTACTGAGTGAGGTCTTCATCAAGGAGTGTGATGACGTTCGCGTATTCTCGCAGCCGCTGCACGCACCGGAACGCTTTACGCACCTCAGGATTTTCGATCGTGTCCGGGAGCTGAGGGATCTCACCCAGTGCGGAGACATTGAGAAAGAGCTGCTCGAGCGCCACGACCTCGCGCACCTGCGCCTCGCTCTCGAGCACGAAGGTCTCGAACTTCATGACGGCCTCGAGCTTCGCGATATCCTTCAATATATGCCCGTGCCCGGTCTCCGAGAAATCGATGAGCCACATGTTCTTCTCCTCGTCCATGAGCACGTTCTTCATGTTCAGGTCGCCGTGCACCGAGGCCTCGTAGACGCTCATGATCTTCGATCTGCGCGCCGGCATGACCTGTTCGGCGAAGTAGAGCGGATTGACGGACGTGCCGAGCCCGAACGGGAGCTCTATGAGTTCCTGATCTGGCGTTATGCCGAAGTGCGACTGCGCATACGCTCGTATCGCCTCGTAGTTGTAGAAGGAGCCGTACTCCTCGTAGAGCGAGATCTCCTTCAATTTCGGCTGCCCGTACCAGGCTTTGAGCACGACGCGGAAGAGCTTGTCGAAGGCCGCGATGACCTCCTCCGTGCTGTGCGCGCGATAGAAATCCTCGAGCGAGCCGATCTTGCTCTCCGTGCCCGTGATGCCGACGAAGTTGTACAGTATCCCACCGTACTCGCCCAGCTTGCAGTGCTGGATGATCTGCGTGGCGTTGTTCTGGATGTAGCGTTTCACGTGCGTTTCGTAGCCCTGGATCTCGTCGTGGATATCGGACCACGGCCCCAGTTTCAGGACTAAAGGCATCTCTTTACGGCCACCGCGATCCCAGGCGTTGACGCGAAAGACGAGCGAGCCACTGAACCCACCGGTTAACGGAGTCAGTTGCACCTCGCTGCAATCCTGATGCAGCTTCTTCGTGAGCTGCTCGAAGGTCTCGGTCCAGCCCGCGCATTCGCCCACGAGCTCGATAGTCGTCGCCTCTTCAAAGACGATGTCCGCGATGTAAGAGACACCGATGAGGGCGCGGGTAACACTCGTGTTGTCGAGGAGATGGCGCATATCAAGGAACTCGCCCTCGGCCACGATTCGTCTGATCTCCGCGTCCAGATTCGCGCTCCGCGTCCACGGAAGGTGCTTGAAGATCACACCGTGATTATGAAGCAACAGCTTCTTGGTGCCGATATTCGCCGGGTGCAAATAGAAGAGCGCGTTGACGCCGTCCTGATCATATGCGGAGAGCTCACGCTGCAGATCGAGCCCCATCCCGAAGCCCACCATCGTCTCGCCCTGATAGCGAGATTCGGTTGCGATATCAAACCACGTGTTAATGTTGTCCGGGTGCATGATCATCTCGCGGTTCGCGGGTGCGAACTTTCTGATGGGCGAGATCTTCACCCCGGAGCTGTAGAGCGCGTTGAGATCCGCCCAGAGCGCGAGGCTGACCAGGCCCTTGAAGTTCGGCCGGTGCTCGCGTGCAAAGGCAAAGATCGCCGCGTAGAGCTCGCTGATGCTGAATGGAGACCCGTTCTCGCTCTCCATCACGATGATATCGTTAAAGGTGCCGTCGAGCGCGACGTTGAAGCCGGTGTAAATGGTGACCTCGCCGGTGTCGCGTTTCGGAATGAGGAAATCGGGCGTGTCGTGACCGTCGGTCGGCAGCCAGACCATCGTGCCACCGATTGTGATCATCTCACCGAGATAGGGCGCGCACTCAGTAACGCTCGCGCCCAATGCGCCGAGTCCGATCGAGTATTCCGTCTCTGAGAACCGGCGCGTGCAGATATCCTCATCACCCAACCGAGCATAAAGGACCTTTGAGATGTCGCTCGTGATCTTCAGCACGGCTGACTCTGGCGAGCACTCAAAAACAGATAAACGCGCGCCGCCGAGGGTGTACGAGGACAGACTATCCCAGTCCACCACCGTGCCCGTCGAGCGTATGAGCGCACGCGCGTGTGCGAGTGCAACCTCCTGTGTCGGATGGATGGCGAAGAACTGGTCGAAACCGGCCATCGCGAGCACTTTGAGCGGATAGGACTGGACGCAGCAGAGCTGAATGCCGCTGCCACGCGGCTTCAGCCGCTTTTCGGTCGCCAGGAGTGTGCGAATGCCGCCACTGCTCAAATAGGCGACCTGTGCCAGGTCAATAACGACCGCTCTGTCCTCTTCAGTGAGCTGGGATTTCAGCGCCGCGTCCAGTTGCTCCGCGCCGAAAGCGTCGAGCCGACCGTCGAGCGATAGGATCAGAATGTTTTCAACCCGCTGTGCCTGGATCTCCATCTTTCACCGCCTTTGCTGCCCTAGTTATCTTTGGACTACTCGTGAAAGTAAGTTTTCTGTTCTCGTCACAGAAGATACACATTTCTCCACGCACCTCCGTAGGTTTTAACAACAGAGCGTGAACATTCTAATTATTCACTGACAAGGAATGAAGGAAGGTGGATTCGCTAAGCTATGAGTGTATATACCGCGGAATACCGGCAGAAGCTGACCACGCCTGATAAGGCTGTGGCGAGTATCGAGAACGGCAGCACCATTGTTCATGGCTTGACGACCGCCGAGCCGCCTGCACTGCTTGCCGCGATCGCCGATCGAGTGCGAGCAGATGAGCTGAAAGATCTCAAGATTTATTCCTTCAATCCACAGAAGCACGTTGCGGAGACGGTCTTCGCACCTGATCTCTGCGATTGCATCCAAGCGTATTCGTGGTTCGTGAGCGGGTCTGATCGTCCGAAGGTCAGGGTGGGGTTGAACTATTTCGTGCCCGTGTACTTCCACCAGGTGCCGCGCCTGATCCGCGATTACATGGAGCTCGATGTTACTATCACGACCGTCTCGCCCATGGATAAAGCGGGCTACTTCAGTTTTGGCACCGCGAACGACTTCACCTCCACCGCGGCACGGCACTGCAAACGGCTCATCGTGGAGGTGAACGAGCACATGCCACGCGTCTTCGGCGATTCGCTCATCCACATCTCCGAGGTGGACGCAATCGTGGAGAACCACGTTCCGCTGCTGGAGCTGCGACTACCCGAGCAGAAGCCTGAGGACCAGGCGATTGGTGAGGCTATCGCCGAGCTGGTGCCCGATGGCGCGACGATCCAGCTGGGCATTGGTGGCATTCCCAATGCCGTGGCCCGGTATCTCGAGGGGCATGAGGACCTCGGGATACATACGGAGCTCCTGGTGCCCGGCATGATCGAGCTGATCGAGAAAGGGGTGGTCACTGGCAGGAAGAAGACCCTGCATCCGCGCAAGACGGTCTTTACCATCGCACAGGGCACGAAGAAGATGTACGAGTTCATGAACGACAACCCGAGCATGGAGAGCTACCCCGCCTCCTACGTGCTCGACCCCTCCGTCATCGCGCAGAACGACAATATGATCTCTATCAATTCGATCCTCGAGGTTGACTTGCTCGGGCAGTGCAATGCGGAGTTCCTCGCCGGCGCGCAGTTCAGCGGCACGGGCGGGCAGCTCGATTTCGTCCGGGGCGCGTTCCAGGCGCGCGGTGGAAAGTCCATCCTGGCCTTCTATTCAACCGCGAAGAACGGTACGGTCTCACGGATCGTGCCGCGGTTCAAGCCCGGCACGATGGTCACCACACCACGGATGGACACCCATTACCTGGTGACTGAGTATGGCGTGGTCGACCTGAAGGGGAAATCGACGCGTGAGCGCGCGCTGGAGATCATCAACATTGCGCATCCACAGTTCCGAGAGGGACTGCTGCGGGAAGCGGAGGACATGTACCTCATTTGAGTCGTGCCCTGCCCGCGTGTGCGATGGGATTGCAACAGCAGCAGTCAGAGCAATTCAGGGTGCACCGCTTCTATCTACACCGCTTATACATGCCGCTGCAGACTACATACTGCTGGCCATCACTCCCCCGGACCAGTTGATAGTAGGTCTTCTTGAGATAGAGCCCGGTCTCCACCGGATTGATATAGAGGTACTCGACCCAGCCCGAGCCGTTCCGGAGCGCGCCAGCGACTATCTCGTCCCTGAAGGGCTTGCCTGTGACGTCCGTTTTGCCGCGGAAGTTCACGCCCACAAGCTTGATATTGTCAGCGTCCGCGACCATAGTGACATTCGTATCGTACACGAAGACGTAGAGCTCTTGCTGAGCTCGGTTCTTGTAGGGATGCTCGCCCGCGTTTATCGCCGCGAAGGCCCCGGCTACATCTGCTTCGATCGCCGTAGCAGTGAGGTTGACGAGCTGCATGATCGCCTCGTCGCCTAACGGTTGGGCGACGCATTCAACCTCAAGATAGCGATACAGTATCCGTTCGTACTCACTGACGCCCTGCGCGTCCTTCTCGAGCCGGATATCCTCCAGCGCCTGCTGGAATGCGGTGACAAGCGTATCGGGTGTGTCACGGCTGAATGCGAAGTAATACTCGTTCGTGTGCAGGGTATAGACGCTCTCGATATCATCAGGCCGCGCTGCGTGTTTGTTGATGAGATACCTGCCCGAGAGCTCGCCCGTGGACCAGAGATCGAGCTCGCCGCGCTCGAGCTGCTCGATAAGCACCGTCGCAGACTCACCGAGCACGAGCTGCTCATCAGCAACCCCCTGGGCGAGCAGCAGTGGGATAGAACTGGTATTCGCAATCGCTCCGATCCGGTAGTTCTTCAGGTCCGCTGCGGTAACAATCGTGATGTTTTGGCTGCGCGGGCCAAAGAGTACAATATCGCCCTTGACAAAGGGGCCAGCCCACCGGAACAGCTCTTCCCGTTCGGGTACCCGAGCCATCGAAAAGACGACGGTGGTGTTGTTGGCGAGCCCAATCTGATACGCTTCAGGCCAGGGCACGAACCGAATATCCGCGCGCGTGAGCCCGACATTCAGCCGCGTGAAGATCGCCTCCACCAGGTCAACGGCAACGCCCTTAAGTTCGCTGTCCTCTTTGTAGTTCAGTGGCGGGAACTCCTCGGTAAGGTACGTATACTTGCCAAGGCCGAATGAGGGAATGTACCGAGCTACGACTCGCTCATACTGACTCAGCCCTTCTGCATCTTCCCGGGCCTTTACCCGGTCAAGCGCCGCCTGAAAGGACCCAACGACAGTATCGGGTGTTTCTTTGTTGAACGCGTAGTAGAGCTCATACTTCTGGAGCGTGTACACGACCTTGAAGTACCCGTACCTCCCGGTTTGCTCGTTGGCGAAATAATTACCGGCATCTTCTCCATAGCACCAGAGATCGAGTTCGCCCTGCTCCAGTTTGGTCATGATGACCGCGGGATCGGAATCTGCTACCAACTGGTCGCTCGTCACGCCGAGCGCAAGCAGTTGCGGTATGGCAGCATCGTCGGTAATCACCCCGATTTTATAGCCCGCGAGATCCTCAGGATGGTGAATGCTTATCTCACGGTCTCGCCTGGCAAAGAGGACTTTCTGCGCGGTGTAAATGGGACCCACCCACTTGAACGATGCTTCGCGTTCCGGCAGCCGAGCGGTGGAGAAGAGAACCGTATTGGTTTGATTCAGCGTGGTCTGGTAGCCGTCAGTCCACGGCATCAGGCGCATCTCATCTTCCGTGATCCCTTCGCCCATCGTTGCGGTGATCGCCTCGAGGAGCTCAACCGCAATACCCTGCAGCTGGCCGTCCTTCTCGTAATTAAACGGCGGATACTGCTCTGTCAGGTACGTCAGGTCAGTGGGCGTCGGCTCACGCGAGGAAAGACACCCGGAACCAGCAATTGTAATGAGCACAAGAATGACAACTCCAACAAGCGCAACCTTCTTCTCCATCGATCACTCCACCCGCCTCTTCTGAAGGGTTAAAATGTCCAGGGAAGCATAAATATGTTCGGCTTGATCGTGTGTTGCTTCGACCGCATTCAGTGCCCCGCAAAAAGAAGAGAAGCGTGGATATTCAACACCAGTACCGTTCCACAAAGAGGCCTGCTGATCGTACGAGCGGCGTTCCCAGTCTCAGCAGGGCAGTCGTGACGATCAAGGTCACGATCAGGTTACCGAGGAGCCAATCAAGGAAGCTCGCCGCGTAAAGTTCAGGCGGGATGACCCCGAATAGAAGGACTGCACCCGAGCCGATGAGTGCGCCGAGCAGATTATTGAGGAGCCAGCCGAAGGCAAGAAAGACATAAAAATCGTGCCTGGTACGAAGCGCCGCATCAGCAGCGAATAGCTGGAACGCAAGGACCGGTATCAGCACCTCTACGACATCTGCAAGACCTAGCGCGATACCGACCGTGGCAGGCACGCCTGCGGGTAGGCTGGCGCCGAGCAGATAGCCGGCAAAAGCGGCCAGCACACCCCAGAGCCCGAACCAGAGCCCGAATGCTATCATGACACCAACCGCGAGATATATCCCGGGCAGGCCGAACTCGTCGGGCTTGAAGAGCTCGCCATAGCGAACGAGCAGCGCGTTGATGAGCGTCAGCACGCAGAATAGCGCAAGGTTTCGTACCAGGCGCTTCGAATCGCACGTGCTCGTGCGTACAGCAGCGGTCATAGATGACTCTTCGTCGTCCGATTTAATATTACTTGCGGTGCCTTCCTTGTTCTATGCCGCGGCACGACGATTGGCGGTAAAGACCGAAATAATCCAATGAGCAACGAAGACACGCCGTGGAGGTGCTAATAAGTAGAGCGGCGCTAAAAGTATCTGGGTGGTCGGTATGCACGTGAAGCCGGTAACGCTGGGACTCTGCCTGCTTGTACTCGCAGGAATGGCCGGTGGCTGCATCCAACCGGAAGAGACGACGCTCACGATCTCGGGCACGGTCACCACGTATTCGACCGGTGGCGCGGTGGCGCAGGATGTAGCAGTCGCGGTTTTTACGTACGAGCAGCCCTCATTCGCGTATCTCCCCCCGCTCGGCGAAGCGGTTGCTAACACCACTACGGATGCCCGGGGCAGGTATGAACTGCGCATCCCGCCGGCGTATCAAGGCGAACGGATGGTCGTCTTCTGTCACGCAGCGCCCGAGGGCTGGGCGGTGCTCACCCTTAACGATTCGATACGAGATCTTGATCTCATCGTTGGTGCTCCACTTTCGGAAGCTGAAGTGCCGCTGGTATTACTCACGCTTCAATCCGCTATCCAGACGGTTCTGGATCGTATAGACA